>Ga0210394_10004273_pt1 | contig 16868 bp, 13 predicted proteins | sample IncBWC12MmetaG_FD_160121 | JGI IMG/M metagenome (GOLD analysis project Ga0210394, IMG submission 160121) | Forest soil microbial communities from Barre Woods Harvard Forest LTER site, Petersham, Massachusetts, United States - Inc-BW-C-12-M | ecosystem: Environmental > Terrestrial > Soil >... | reverse complement strand
GAAGTCGAGGCCTACCGGCCGTTCTTCATCCTCGGCGAAGTTGCAGCCCCCGGGCAGTATCCCTACGTGCCCAATATGAGCGTGGAAAGTGCGGTTGCGATTGCCGGCGGCTTCTCGCCGCGCGCCAAGCGCGATGCCGTCACCCTCACCCATAGCGACGCCTCCGGCACCGGCCGCTTCACCGTACCGCTCGGCACCCAGCTTGGCCCCGGCGACACCGTCCTCGTCGGCGAACGCTGGTTCTAAAAGCATGTCGGAAACCCGAGACCGGCCCCTTCGCATTGTTCACGCGGTGCGCGCGCCGGTCGGCGGAATCTTTCGCCACATTCTCGATCTTGCCAACGGGCAGGCCGATGAGGGCCACCAAGTCGGCATTATCGCCGACAGCCTGACCGGTGGCGAGCGTGCCAATACCGCGCTCGCCGAGATAGCACCGCGGCTGAAGCTCGGCGTTCGACGCTTGCCCATTCACCGCGAACCTCACCCAGCCGATTTGCTGGTCTGGGCGCGCTTCATGTATCTGGTCGCGCACTTAAAGCCGGATGTGGTGCACGGGCACGGCGCAAAGGCCGGCGCTTTCATCCGGATGAGAGGTGGGTCGAAAGCCTTCATTCGCGTCTACACGCCGCACGGCGGCTCGCTGCATTATCCACTCAACACGTGGCGGGGCGCCTTCTACAGCCGCCTGGAACGCGCGCTGATGAACAATACGGAGCTCTTTCTGTTCGAAAGCGCTTTCGCCCGCGACACCTACCAACGCACCATCGGCATCCCAGCGCGGGGATTGGTGCGTTGCGTTTTCAATGGCGTCACCGCCGACGAGTTCGATTCCGTTGCGCTGGCGCCTGACGCGACCGATATCGCCTATGTCGGCGAGTTCCGCCACATCAAGGGCGCCGACCTTCTGATCGATGCGGTGGCGCGGCTGCGGGCGGACGGCAAGCCGTTGACGCTGACGCTTGCCGGTGATGGCGAGGAACTCGGCGCGCTCAAGGCCCAGATCGAAAAGCACGGCCTGACCGAACAGGTCCGCTTCATCGGGCACGTCAAGGCGCGTTTCGGTTTTTCGAAGGGTAAACTCCTCGTCGTCCCCTCGCGCGGGGATTCGATGCCTTACGTCGTGATCGAAGCCGCCGCCGCCGGAATTCCGATGATCGCGGCAAATGTCGGCGGCATCCCGGAGATATTCGGACCGCACCAGGACGCGTTGTTTGCGCCCAACTCCGTCGGCGCCATGGCCGATGCGATCGAGACAGCGCTTGATGATCCCACGGCCGCCGCGGCGCGCGCCAAGGCGCTTCGCGAAAGAATATTCATGCACTTCTCGCAAAAGGCCATGGTCGACGGCGTCCTGACCAGTTACGGCGAGGCGTTTGCCGAACGTTAACCGTTCTTTACGACCGATAACTGTTTCTTCCGATTTGTCATCTAAGCCGGAAGGTGAGGATTTGAGCGCCCGTTGCGCCTCCTTACCTATATGCTTTGCGCAAGGACGGAAGACAGTGGAACCGGTTAACGCGCGTTCGATGTTAGAAGCTGCCGCTGCGGCTTCGGCGACTGCTACCGCAGGCGCAGTTCCGCTCGAACGGCGTCGCAGGCTTTCGCAAGCCGCGCTTGTCGTCACGAGTCAGAAAGTTCGCCGGGCCTACTCGCCGATCGTAATCGCCGGCGCGGTACGCCTTTCCGATTTTGCCCTGCTGAGCCTGATCGGGATTACGCTCTATCTGGGCTACGTGGCTCCCATCGCCGGCTTTCGCTGGGAATATATTGCCGCCATCCTCATGATGACGCTGGCTGCGGTGATCTGCTTCCAGGCCGCCGACATCTATGACGTTCAGATCTTCCGCGGCCAGTTGCGCCAGATGACGCGGATGATCTCGTCCTGGGCATTCGTCTTTCTGCTGTTCATCGGCGTGTCGTTCTTCGCAAAGCTCGGCAACGAAATATCCCGGCTCTGGCTTTCGGCATTCTTCTTCATCGGCCTTGCGGCGCTGATCTCGATGCGCCTGCTGCTGCGCACGATGGTCCGGCATTGGGCACGCCAGGGCCGGCTCGACCGGCGAACCGTCGTGGTCGGCTCGGACGAGAGCGGCGAGAAGCTGATAGAAGCCTTGAAGGTTCAGATCGATTCCGACATCGACATCCTCGGTGTATTCGACGATCGCAACGACAATCGCGCGCTTGAGACTTGCGCGGGCACATCCAAGCTCGGCAAGATCGACGACATCGTCGAATTCGCCAGACGCACCCGCGTCGATCTCGTGCTGTTCGCGCTGCCGATATCGGCGGAAACGCGGATCCTCGAAATGCTGAAGAAGCTGTGGGTGCTGCCGGTGGACATCCGCCTTTCGGCACACACCAACAAGCTGCGCTTCCGCCCGCGCTCTTATTCCTATCTCGGCAAGGTGCCGACGCTTGACGTGTTCGAGGCACCGATCACCGATTGGGATCTGGTGATGAAGTGGCTGTTCGACCATTTCGTCGGCGCGCTGATCTTGCTCTTGGCCGCGCCCGTGATGCTGCTGGTCGCGCTTGCGGTCAAACTCGACAGCCCCGGTCCGGTGCTGTTCCGCCAGAAGCGCTTCGGCTTCAATAACGAGCGCATCGACGTCTTCAAGTTCCGTTCGCTCTACCACGATCAGGCCGATCCGCTGGCCGCCAAGGTCGTGACCAAGAACGACAGCCGCGTCACCCGCGTGGGCCGCCTCATTCGCAAGACCAGCCTCGACGAACTGCCTCAATTGTTCAACGTCGTGTTCAAGAGCAATCTCTCGCTCGTCGGTCCTCGCCCGCACGCGGTGCAGGGCAAGTTGCAGAGCCAGCTGTTCGACGAGGCCGTCGACGGCTATTTCGCGCGCCACCGCGTCAAGCCGGGCATCACCGGCTGGGCGCAAATCAACGGCTGGCGGGGCGAAATCGACAACGAGGAAAAAATCCAGAAGCGCGTGGAGTTCGATCTCTACTACATCGAGAACTGGTCGGTGCTTTTCGACCTCTACATTCTTCTCAAGACGCCGCTGGTTTTGATGACGAAAAACGAGAACGCCTATTGATGCTGCGCTGAGCCCACTCAGGCGTGTGTACCCTGTTGCGTGAGTTTGAGTATTGAACATGTCGATGGTGTACGCGGCGGCGGGGGCCTATCCGGCGGGAACAACCGCGCTGCTCACCCTCCAGCGCGTGCTCGTGTGGCTGGTTGCGGCCAGCAGCGCGATCGTGTTCATCGAACCCAGCCCCTACGAGGTCATGTCGCTTGGCGCGGCGCTGGTTTTCTGCGCCACGGGCTTGCGAATGCGGCTCGTGCTCGTGCCGCTGTTTCTGCTGCTGGTCCTGATCAACCTCGGTTACAGCATCAGCGCCATTCCGTTCTACGGCAAGCCCGAGGTCGCAAGCTGGATTGCAACGTCCTGGTATATGGCGATCACCGTGATGTTCTTTGCCATGGTCGTCTCCGAAGATACCGCGGCGCGTCTGGACATGCTTCGCCGCGGGCTGATCGTCGGTGCGCTGGTCGCGGCCATCTCCGGCATCGCAGGCTATTTGAATCTCGTTCTCGGCGGGCATGATCTGCTCACGCTCTACGAACGGGCGCGCGGCACCTTCAAGGACCCGAACGTGCTGGGTGCCTTCCTCATCCTGCCGGCCCTGTTTGCCCTGCAAAGCGTCGTCTCCGACAATTTCGCAAAGGCATTTCGCAATGCGATCGCGTTCGGCATCATGGCACTTGCGATCCTGCTTGCCTTCTCCCGCGCGGCCTGGGGCGGGCTTGCGATCACCTCGGCCTTCATGCTCGTCTTAATGATGTTGACGAGCCGGACGCCGGCGCAACGTTCGCGGATCCTGATCACCTCGGTGGTGGCCATCGTCGTCCTGGGGCTGCTGATCGCCGTGCTCTTGTCGTTTGATTCCATCGCCGAGATGTTCCGGCAACGCGCGAGCTTCGATCAAAGCTACGACGAGGGTCGCTTCGGCCGGTTTGGCCGCCATATTCTCGGCGCGGACATGGCGCTCGATTTGCCGTTGGGCATCGGTCCACTGCAATTCCACAACTACTTTCCCGAAGACACCCATAATTCGTATCTGAATGCCTTCATGTCCGGCGGCTGGTTGGCCGGCGTCTGCTATCCGGCATTGATCGTGGTGACGATCATCATGGGATTTCGGCACGTCTTGACGCCGGTGCCCTGGCAACGCATCTACCTTGCGGTCTTCGCGGCGTTTCTCGGAACCGCCGGCGAAAACTTCGTCATCGACACCGACCACTGGCGTCACTTCTGGATGATGCTTGGCGCGATGTGGGGCATGTTCGCCGCGGCGCAGGCTTACAAGAACTCATCCACTCCCGCCGTCAGCGCCGGGTCTGAGCAAGCTTCCTAGGATTGGCTCTGCGCCTGACGCCTCGACCTGAAAGGTCAGCCCCGCATGATCGACAAGCCGCTTGATAAGCTTTTGCTGCATGGCCGCGCCCGGCGTCCAAATTCCCGCTGACACGTCGGGCGTATCGCGCAAGAGACAGATCGCACATTCGGAGATCATCTTGGAGGTCGATCCGTAACCGGGATCGCGGTCGCCTTTGACGGAGGCGCGAACCTGGCGGCCGTCGGGTGCGGTCGCGACATATAGGAGATCGTAGCGTCCGTTTTCACGCTCCTCTTTCGACGGCCCCTCGCCCGGCTTGGGCGCACTGGGACCGGTCTTTTCGGCGTTGGCGGCCATCACCTTCCTGGCGTTGGCCTCGCCCTTTTCGCCGGGACCCGTGAGCACCATCTCGTCGTAAATGAACTCGTTTCCATAAGGAAAGCCCATCAACATGTTGGAGCGATGGACGTTGCGCGTGTTGATCAACGCCATCATGAAAGGTGCGGCCCAGGACTTGAGGTCCTCCTCATAAGCGGCCTTGTTGCCCCGCGGTTGTTTCGGGCCCTCAAATCCCGGGGTCAGCGCGAATGGATTGTTGAGGATCGCGACCAGGCTGAGATCCTTGGCAACAGCGTCGAATGTCGCCTTGGCACTCGCTGCGGTGCCGCCGGACAGCGTCCCGCGCATGTCGCGGACCCGGCCTTTGACGCGGGTGGCCGGCGCGCCGAAGGCGCGCTTGGCTTCCGCCTGCACGAAAAATGCACCGAGTTCGAACGGCACGGAATCGAAGCCACAGGAAAATACGATTCGCGCACCTGACGCTTTCGCAGCCGCCTCATGCGCATCGATCATCTGACGCATCCAAACAGGCTCGCCGCATAGATCAAGGTAATCGGTGCCCGAGGCCGCGCAGGCCGCAACCAGGTCCGATCCGTAAAGCTGATACGGGCCGACCGTCGAAATCACCGACCTGGTCTGATCCACCATCGCCTTCAGTGAGCCGACGTCGCTGGAATCGGCCGCAATCAACGGCGTGTCCGACGGCGCCCCGATCGCATCGCGAACCGATTTCAGCTTGTCGAGGCTGCGGCCGGCCATCGCCCATTTCAGCGCCTTGTCGTTTCCGTACTCTGCGGCCAAATATTCAGCGACAAGCTGGCCGGTGAATCCGGTTGCGCCATAAACGATGATGTCGAATTTCGCCAAAGCTTTCATTCTCGTATCCTATTTTTCCGTCATTGCGAGCCAACGGGTCGCGCGAATGCGCGCTCGATGATAAACTCCGCAAGCAATCCAGAATCGAGCGTGATGTTCTGGATTGCTTCGTCGCTTCGCTCCTCGCAATGACGGCGTACGGCTGTTCGTTTCGGAGCAAATTACTTCTTCCCATAGGATACGCCCATGCCGGCGCGCACGTCGCTCTGGATACCATAGGGCGCGATTGGATAGCGCAAGCCGTTTTTGGCGAGTTGCTTCATGCCGTCGATCGCCTTGGCAAGTTGCGCGGGCTTCAGCGCCATCAGCATCTCCTCGTCCGGCACGCCGCCATAGCGTCGCTCGGCGAAACAAGGCAGCGATAGCGAGGGTTCGCCGGTCTTCAGCGCCCGCCCCCACGAATCGGCGCAAGCCGTCTCGCCGACCACGCCCCATTCGAACTTCTTGTAGCCGGTATATTGCAGACCGTTGATCAGAATGATCATCTGGCCGGGCGTTGCATAGACCAGACAAATATCCGGCGGATTGAGCCTGCCGCTCGCGAGCGGGCTCACCGCCATCGCCTGATATTTTCCGAAGGCCACGACATCCAGCGCTTCCTGGCGTTTGCGCGCATCTTCCGCCGTGCCATGCCAGACGCCGACATAATTTTGACCGGCGAGCCATTTCTCGTCCTGCGGTCCGAGCCCGATCACCGCGCGGCATTGCGCGCCGACGAGATCATCGCCGGTGATGCCGACGGTCCAGCCGAGCCGCGAGGCCATGCTGACGATCTGGTCGGTGGTATGGACCGCTGTCGGCCGCCTGATCCTCTCGATCGCGGCCATCTCCTCGACGGTCGTAAACATCTTCAGGCCGATCACCGTCGTCTTGAGGCGAAGCAGGCTGTTGAGATCGTCCACCATGCCCGACGGGTCGAACGGTTCCGACGACGTTTGCTGTTGCATGGCGTTTTCCTCCGGGAGCGGCGCGGTTGCACTTCTTTTAGCCCGATTGCCCAATTCTTGCGATGCGCCGACGCAGCTATTTTGGATCAGGTCCCGGCAAGAACCGATCGGTCTTGCCGGTCACCCAATAGGCGGTCAAGCCGATCCATTCACGCATGGCGACTTCCGTGCGCTCCAGGCCATTAATGGCGACCGAGGAGAACGAAAAAGCCTTGGATTGGCTGGCTCGCCAATCGACCGGATAGGCCTCGACCGGAAATCCCGCCTTGCGGAACAACCCGATCGAGCGCGGCATGTGAAAGGCTGATGTCACCAATAGCCAGCGCTCGCCTGGTTTTGGGTTAGCGACGGCTTTGACGAGTTCCGCATTTTCGACCGTGTTGCGCGAGAGCCTTTCGGCGGACAGCCGCGCTTTGGCAACACCGAGGTCCTCCAATATGGACAATGCGTAGTCGGCCTCCTTTGCGGAATCATCACCGATCAAATTGGCGTTGCCGCCAGAATAGACGATGCGGGCATTGGGATATTGACGGGCAAGCTCTGCGGCCGCGACAAGACGGTCGCCGGAACGGTCGAGGATCGGTCTGCCATGGGCAGCCGATAGATCGGGCTCGATCCCTCCGCCCAGCACGACAATGCCGTCCGGCGCCCCGTGCGAGGCATCCCATGGCGGGAAGCGCTGTTCCAGCGGCAAGATCAACCATTTCCCGATCGGAGAAAACCCGCACAGCGCCAGAAGCAGGACCGAGGCCGCCAGCAATCTGCGGCCGAACGCCGCTCGGCGCGTGAGCAAGAGGATCGCGCCCAGCACGCCGATGCCGATCAGAAAGTTTATCGGCAACAGCATCGTGCCAAGCGTTTTTGAGAGGAAAAAAAACACAAGAGACCTCTTGGAAGTTCTGCTACAGCGTCATACGCGATATCGGACAACTAGCCCGGTTAAGAAGCCCTGTCATGACACATCATCACCTGCATTCCAGCCCCGAAACCTGCCATTGGGGCTTCTTCGAAGCCAAACTAAAGCCCGTTCTCACCGTTGAAAGCGGCGACGAGATCACCATCGACACTATCAGCGGTGGCCCCGAGGTCGTACCGGACCGCAGCCGCTTCCACGTGCCGCCCGAACTGGCCGACGTTCATGCCAAAAATGAGCGGATGGTGCCGGGTCACATCCTGACAGGCCCTGTCGCGGTTACAGGCGCCGTGCCCGGCGACGTGCTCCAGGTCGAAATCCTCGATGTCAAATTGCGCCAGGACTGGGGCTACAATCTCATCCGGCCTCTCGCCGGCACCCTGCCGGACGATTTTCACGAACCGCGGTTGATCAACATTCCGTTGGATAGAACGCGCATGGTGGCCCACCTGCCGTGGGGCCTCGAACTGCCGTTGGCGCCATTCTTCGGCGTGATGGGGGTGGCGCCGCCGCCGGCATGGGGCCGCATCACCTCCCTGATCCCGCGCGCGATGGGTGGCAATCTGGATAACAAGGAGATGACGCCGGGCGCCAAGCTCTATTTGCCGGTGTTCGTGCCGGGCGCCCTGTTTTCCTGCGGCGATGGCCACGGTGTGCAGGGCGATGGCGAGGTCTGTGTCACGGCCATCGAAACCGCCTTGCAGGGGCGTTTCAAATTGACGCTGCGCCGCGACTTGCGGCTCGACTACCCGCGCGCGGAAACCCCGACCCATTATATGACGATGGCGATGGACCCGGACCTCGACCAATGCGTGGTCCGCGCGCTGCGCGACATGATTGCGCTTCTCGGAGAAAAGCGAAACCTGTCACGCGAGGATGCCTATACGCTGTGCAGCCTGGCGGCCGACCTTCGGGTGACGCAGACGGTTAACGGCTCCAAGGGCATCCACTGCATGATCGCCAAGACCGTCGTTCACGGGTAAGGCTGGCGTCGGCTCAACCAAGGCCCGCATGATAAGTCATTGGCTTCGGTACCCCGACCGCGTACGTTTAAGCCGGCTCGATCGCGACCACGGAGATTAAGACAAGGATGGAGAGACGCCTGGCCGCCATTGTTTGCGCTGATGTCGCCGGCTACTCCCGCATGATGGGTGCCGACGAGGAAGGCACGCACGCCACCTTCAAGGCCCATCGCAGCGCGATCTATCCGGTCATCCTCAATCACGGCGGCCGCCTGGTTAAGAATACCGGCGACGGTTTCCTGCTGGAATTTCCGAGCGTCGTCGGCGCGCTTCAATCTTCCATCGAAATTCAGACGCTGATGGCCGAGCGCAACGGCCAGTTGCCTTCGGACCGGCTGATGCAGTTTCGTCTCGGCATCCACATGGGCGATGTAATAGCCGACGAGGACGAGGTTTTTGGCGACGGCGTGAACATCGCCGTTCGGCTCGAATCTGTGGCCAATCCCGGCGGCGTCGCCGTTTCCGGAAAAGCCTATCAGGAGGCGAGCAAACATCTCAACGTCCCGCTGGCCGATGCCGGGAGCCGGCGTTTCAAGAACATCGAAGAGGCAATCAGCGTCTGGACCTGGGATCCGGGCCTGTCAGAAACCGATGGCCAGGTTCTCGACAACAAATCAAATCTTCCGGCCCAATATCGCACCGCCATCGTGGGCGTTTTGCCGTTCGTCAATCTGAGTGACCGCGCCGAGGAATATTTTTCCGATGGCCTGACCGAAGACCTGATTCTCGCATTGTCGCTGCAGTCTTTCTTCCGGGTCCTCAGCCGAAATGCGACATTTTCGTTCAAAGGCAAGAACCTCTCTACCCGCCTGATCGCGCGCGAAATCGACGCGACCTATCTTATTCAGGGCTCGGTGCGGCGCGCCGGCAACAAGATCCGGGTTACGGCGCAATTGATCGCCCCCGAAAGCGGCGAGCAATTATGGGCCGGCCGCTATGACAGCGATATCGGCGACCTTTTCGCCATGCAGGACGAACTCACCACAAACCTGTCGGCCGCCATTGCGCCTGAAATTTTCCGCGCCGAGGCGTCAGCCCCGGCCCGTCCGTCGGCCGATCCGACCGCATGGGATCGGTTCCTGAAAGGTCTGTCGCATTATTACAGGCACACGAAGACCGATTTCGAAGCCTCGATCGATTTGTTCCGACAATCCACGGTTCTCGATCCCTCGCTTTCGATTGCACGCGCCTATCTTGCCACGATCATGGTGCAAGGCGTGCAATATGGATGGATCAAAAGCACCAGGGAATTGTGGACCGAGGCCATGTGCCTTGCGGAAAGCAGCGTCCAGCTCGATCTCCGCTCTTCCTTTGCGTTTGGCCTGCTGTCCTACATGCACGCGATGGAAGGAAATCATGACGCCGCCATGGAGGCGGCGAAGCGAGCCGTGAGCCTCAACCCGTACGACATGGGCGCACGCGGCATCCTGGGACTATGCCACTTTGCTATCGGCGAGCATGAACAGGCCATCGAGCTGTTCTCAACGGCCGTGCAGCGCGGCAACAGCGACCCCCGCTACAAGTGGACCGCGCTGCTTGCCTTCAGCCATTATCTGTCGAGACAATATGACGCTGCCCTGTCTTGGACGCGCGAAGCCATGTATCTCAATCCCAATCACCTTCAGGTGCTGTCGGTCAGGGCCGCAACGCTGGCGCAAATGGGACAGGCTGAGGAAGCTGCGAAGGCAACCCAGGTTCTTTTGAATTGCTTCCCCACCTTGACGGTAGAACGGCACTTGCGAAATTTCCGCTGGAAAAACCCGGCCGACATCGCCCATTACAAGGAGGGACTCTTGAAAGCGGGGGTCCCCCTGAACGCGCCCAGCCTCGTCGAGGCTGTGTCGAAACGCTCAGCCTAGTGTAGTGGATTTGACATTCGCTACCCCGTGGCGGCGCATTCGCAAATAGCGAAAGTCAAATCCAAAACTCCACTAGAAACCTATATTTGCTAGTCGTCCCTTGATTCTAACATTTGCAAACGTGCTTGCCGCACCGGGATGCAAATGTTGGAATCGGACCACCAGCATCCCGATTTCTCAAACTTGCATCGCTGCGCGGCTCATCGCCGCTGGCGAATTCGTCTCGGGGAAATTGCGCGCCGCTATTTGCCCACGTACAGTTGACGCCGATCAGGATTCCGCCAAAAGCTTAGCCACACCCTGAAGTAGAGAACTACTTGGCTGCAGTCTTGATTTCCTCCCTGAGCTTCCCTGGGCTTGAATTCGAAGCAGCCTTTTTGACGATTCCGTATTTTGAGGACTGAAGCCATGCAAGATCAGCCGGTTGCTTCATCTGCAGGCGGTCCGCCGCAGATTCCCGTGTCGCCCAACAATCCCTGTCCCTTTTTGCGTGGACTTGTGGCCGGAGGTTATGTCGGCGGTCACGCCGTCCCATTGCCAAAACTGACCGGCACCATCGAAGCTGCCACCGGCGAAAAAGGCCTGAAGGAACGGCTGGCCGGGATAAAAATCTATCTGGTCGCACTGATCGCCAACGGACTGAGGCCCCTGCGCCTGTTCAAGAGCTGGTGGTCGGGCGCCGTACTTGACGAATTGCGCAACGGACCGCTGGACAAGCACGGTGCCGGTTCACGAATCCTCAACGTGGACGGTCAGGTCGACGAATCCGAGATCGCGCGGCTTGCCGGATTCGGTTCGGATTACGCCGACGATAGCGGCGGCAACGAACGCGGGCTGAACTCGCAGCAAATCACGACCTATATGAACGCCAATTTTGAGCGCGCCAAAGGACATCGGCGCACAATCGATCGATCGCTGATGAACGGCGAATGGCCGGTCCTGCTCAATATCCTGGGCAAGGGCGAAGGCGATAATCGCTATCTGAGCGTCGCGGAAGTCAGGACATTGTTCGTCGAGCGGAAATTTCCCGCGCGGATCGTGGCCCGGTTGGCGCAGCCCGCGCCCGTGCCAAGCCGTCTCGCCACGATCACCAAGGCAGTCACAGGCTTGGTTGTCGCGCTGGCTATCCTTCTTGGACTTGCGATCACCCAATTTCCAGATCATCTCCGGGCGTTTCTGGCGAACTTGCCGGGACCGGCGGCGCAGCTTGCGGAATTGCTGCCTCCTCCGCTGCCGACCCCGCCGCCTGTCAGGGAGGCACGCTGGCTCGATCAGAACTGGTCAACCGAAGACCGGCACTGGTTTCACCATGTCAGCCAGGGGACCAAGACTTTTCCAGTTCCTTACGCCTGGTTCGTGGCGCTGGAGCAGCCGCGAATTCACCTCTTTTCCCGACCGGGTCTACTCAGCGACAGCAACTATCTCGAACGCTTCGGCTTCATTCCAAGTCCAAAAACCATCCATACCGACAAGGCGACGCTGCTCAGCTATGGCTATGCGGAATCCGCCGATGCGCCGGCATCAACGCAGTCGCTTTCAGACAAGTGGCCGGTCGAGAATTTCGATGGCCTTCCGGTCGGTTTTGCGCGCCTGAGCGGCGCGACCGATCCGATAACCCGAGCACCCTTGCCCGACATGATCGGACTGACGTGCGCGGCCTGCCACTCCGGAAGCATTCACTACAAGGGCACCAGCATCCGCTACGATGGCGGTCCGGCGATGGTGAACCTCCTGAATCTCGAAAAGGCAACCGGCCTTTCCATCGCCTATACGCTATCGCCGTTATTGCCGTTCCGCTTCGACCGTTTTGCCACGCGCGTGCTCGGCGCCAACGCCTCCAAGGCGGACCGCGCTGCGCTGAAAAAGCGGCTGTCGGACGCCTTCGCCTTCGTGAAGGCACAAGCGACCACGCTGGAGAATCTGTACAGCCGCGTCCACCAGCAGGATACCGAAGAAGGTTACGGCCGGCTCGATGCGCTCAACCGGATCGGAAACCAGGTTTTCTATACCGATATGGCCCTGAGCGGCGTCACCGTGTCTGACAAGAACATGCATGTACGCGATGCGCCGGTCAGCTTCCCGCCGATCTGGACCGTGCCGTGGTTCTGGTGGGCGCAGTATGACGCTTCGATCTCGCAGCCGCTCATTCGCAATGCCGGCGAAGCGCTCGGCGTCGCCGCGCTCCTCAACCTCTCGCCCGATACTGCGCCCGGCGCGCTGTTTCGCTCCTCGGTCGACATCGAAAATCTGGCCAGCATCGAGACGATGCTGCGCGGCCCCGATCCGTTCAAGCAAAATCCACCGGAATTCGGCGGGCTGAGGTCGCCGAATTGGCCTGCCGACATGTTCCCCGACGACCTGGTGTGGAAGATCGACGCTGCCCGGGTCGACCGAGGCCGGAAAATCTACGCCGAGATATGTGCGGAATGCCATCTCGGGCCGGTCAACGACCACGCGTTCGATACGCAATTTCCGGACAAGAGTTTTTGGACCTCGCCCCATTTGCAAAAGGACGGCGATGGCCCCGTGCTGGACGAGGTCCAGATGGGCGTGGCCGGAATGGGCACCGACCCGAGCCAGGCCCATGTATTGATGTTGCGCACGGTCGAGGTGCCGGGTTTTCTGGATCTCGAACCGGATCGCGACCTTGCGAAGCGTTGGGGATGCAGCGGCGTGCCGGCCTCCTCCACCACCGACATGTCATTTGCGATCGCCCTGATGATCATGGTCGAAAAGGCCAGCGACAAATGGATGGAAGATCACCACCTGACGGACGAGCAAAAACGGGCGCTCTGGCGCTCTCGAAAGAATTGCCCCAATTCCGACAATGCAAAGCAAACCCACTACCGGGCCCGCCCACTGAACGGCGTTTGGGCCACGGCACCGTATCTTCACAACGGCTCGGTGCCTTCGCTTTACTGGATGCTCAAACCCGCTACCGAACGGCCGAAACAATTCTGCATGGGCACGCGCGACTTCGATCCTCAGCAGGTCGGCTTCCACGTCGAACCGGGGGAAAAGCCGGCGTGTCGCCACGGCGAGACGCTGTTCTCCGCGGTCAATCCGGACGGGTCCGCCATGACCGGCAACAGCAATCTCGGCCATTCGCTGGAGGGAACGCCAGGTCCCGGCAAACCCGGCGTCATCGGTCGTCTGCTGACGGAAGACGAGCGCTACGATCTGATTGAATATCTAAAGACGCTATAGGAAAGCCGGCACAGACGAGAAACGGCGACGTGGAGCGAATGCTCCGCGTCGCCTGAATTTTTCCAAATTCACTAATTGGTCGTGCTGCCGGTACCGGCTTTGGTTCGCTTTGCCGGCGGCGCCGCAGGCTTCGGCTCGTCCGTCGCACGCGCACTACCCCACGGGTCAGCCGGCGGCTTATCGGGAATGTTGCCCAGCGACCTCTTGTAGGCGCTGTCGGTGACCTTGTCGGCTTCAATTTGAGATGGCGACTTCGGTGGGTCCGCGGGGGGCGCCGGTGGCTTCATCGCTTGCGCAAGAGCCGGCCCAGCCAACAGCAAGAGGAACATAGCGGCGGCTCGAAGAACTCTCATTCAGAAGCTCCCTTTTGGATACTTTTTATCACTGCCTTTGAAGTATCGCCAACAGGTTGGATGCGAAGATTCTCAGGCAATTTTTAGGGCGTACCTTGCGCCAATTGACGCACCGGATCAGGCTTGCCGACCGTCATGAACGGGGGATCAAGCGGTACCGGCCCCCGCCCGCGCCATAGAGTTCAGCAAAAAACGGTATTATAGTATTGTAAAGATATAGCAAAGATCGCCTGAACGATCATGGCAAATATTATTTTAAGTAAAAGCCTGTAGCGTCATACGGATTTTTACGGGGTGATTTGCATGACGTTCCGATTCGGCGGCCTCCTTAAGCTTGCGCGTTTGAATCTTGGGCCCAAAGCTGTTCTCAGCGCGGCGCTACTGATCGCTGTCAACACAGCTCTGCTGGTCGGAGCCGGGTATTGGTCGCTGACACGCGAATTCAATTCTCGTGCCGAGCGCGACATCGACCTCAGTCTTCGAACCCTCACGCTGGCATTTGGCGAGGCCTACCCGGACGCCAAAATCACCATGCGCGACGGGATCATTGATCGCGTCGAAATTCCGAAGATGCCGGAATTCGCCGACCATCGCATTGTCGATCGCGCCACTTCCTATGTCGGCGGTAACGCCACGCTATTCGTCTACGACGATGCGAAGGACCAGTTCGTCCGCCGGACGACAAATCTGAAGAAGGAAAATGGCGATCGGGCGGTCGGGACCCATCTCGCCGAGAATCATCCCGGACAAGCCATCATTCGCAGCGGTAAGGCCTATAAGGGGCAAGCGATGCTGTTCGGCAGCCGGTATTACACCGCCTATCATCCGGTCTTTAACCCCGCCGGCAAGATCGTCGGCATCATCTATGTCGGCATCGCAATGGCGGAACTCGACGGCATGCTGTGGCAGGCGATCTTGGCCATGGCCGTTGCCGCCTGCATCGCCGCCCTGTTCGCTCTCGGCGCGACGATGCTGCTGGTGCGCCAGGTTACCAAGCCGCTCAAGGCCGTCGCCGAAACCCTCACCGTACTTGCCGAAGGCAGGACGGATGTCGAGGTGAGGTACGCCGATCGTCACGACGAAATCGGCATGATCGCGCGGACCGTCGGCGTTTTCAAAACCAATCGCATTGAGCGCCGCCAGCTCGAGGCCGAGCGCTTGAGCGCGGAAAAGTCCGCCATCGAACGGCGCAAGACCGAGCTCAATCAATTCGTCGAGGCCTTCCGCACCAAGATCGGCGGAATCATCGAACAGGTGATGAGTTCGTCGGACCGCTTCGAGAAAGATGCCCAGCAGCTATCGTTGACCGCACACTCAACCGCCGAGATGTCCGGACAATCGGCCGATACGTCAAGGCAGGCATCCGAGCATGTCCGGAGCGCGGCCACGGCCTCCAACGAGCTTTCCCAATCGATTGTCGAGATCAGCCGGCGCGTCCAGGATTCCAACAGCGTCGCGGCGGACGCGGTCAAACAGGCCAATGCGACCGACCAACGGATGGCCGAGCTCACCGCCGCCGGCGACCGGATCGGGGACGTCGTCAAGCTGATCACCTCGATTGCCGAGCAAACCAACCTGCTCGCGCTCAATGCCACGATCGAGGCTGCGCGCGCCGGCGATGCGGGCCGCGGCTTTGCCGTGGTGGCGCAGGAGGTCAAGAATCTTGCCGGTCAGACCGCGAAGGCCACCGATGAGATCAGCTCGCATATCGTCAACATGCAGCGGGCCACCGGAGAGTCGGTGGAGGCGATCAAGGCGATCGGGCTGACGATCGAACGCATCAGCGAGATCACCACCGCGATTTCCTCGGCGGTCGAGGAACAGGGCGCGGCTACCCAAAACATCGCTCATGGCGTCGAGGCCGCTGCCGGCGGCACCCTCAATGTCGCCGAAAATATCGAACGGGTCGCACAGGGCGCCAGCGAAACCGAGACGACTTCGAGCCAGATATTGCAATCGGCCCGGGCGCTTTCCGGGGTAAGCGTTCACCTGCGCGACGAAGTCGAAAAATTCCTCGACAGTGTCCGCGCAGCCTGACGCCAGACCTTCGCGGCGCTTCCGTGGGGCAAAGATCCGTGCGCCCCTCGTCTCTTAGCTCGCCGGTTTTGCCGCAAAGCCCGCCCAGGCGAGGTAAAGCCCGACCACAAACGCGGGAGCCAGGAAGACGGGGTAGTGTTCCGCATAATGCATTTGATGCATCGCTGCGAGCAACGACGCCGGAGAAATAATCAAAAGCCAAAGTCCCTTTAGGAGGATCAGCCAGCCCACCAAGGTAACGACAAGCGGCAAAATGCCGGCGACCAGACATTGTGGCCGACGACCATGGCCACACCCATCGCCAGGCTGATAATGGCATAGCTGAGCAGAGCCGGCCCGTCGCTGACGCTAGGCTCCATACCGGCCCCGCCGCGCGCCGAAAGCCCGGCCACGAGTAAAATCATGAACAGCCCAAGAGATCGCGCAAGAAAGACCGTCAGGCGAGACATGTGAACCTCCACAACGTTTGTCGAGCCGTGTCCTCGGAAGCACAACCTTGATCCGAGCGGGCCGGCGCAGGATTACAACCCGCCGCCTTTCGAGAAAGCCTGAACCCAATGGCGAGAAAAGGCCCGCGCGCCGCCAAAACATGGTAACTTGGGATGCGATCCATCAGGCGCGAGACGGAACGCTGAGCGCATGCGGAGAATCGCCTTCAAGGCCATCGCAGTAATCCTGACCGCCGGGCGTCACTCGACGCGGCATGTCAATTGGACGCTCTCGATCGCCATCTTCTCGACAATCGTGACCGTCGGCCTCATCGCACTTTATCTCATGCAAGAGACCCCCGAATTTCGCTGACGCGGCGCGCGGCGCTGGATCAGTTCGCCCCGCGCTCCACTGGAGCAGCCTCGACGTCGTATTTCCGCGTCGATACCCGCTTCGGCTTTTCGACAGGCGGCCTTGAGGCATCCTCCACCGCTTCCACAGCATCGTTCATGGCGGATGCCATCTCG
>Ga0210394_10004272_pt1 | contig 16868 bp, 20 predicted proteins | sample IncBWC12MmetaG_FD_160121 | JGI IMG/M metagenome (GOLD analysis project Ga0210394, IMG submission 160121) | Forest soil microbial communities from Barre Woods Harvard Forest LTER site, Petersham, Massachusetts, United States - Inc-BW-C-12-M | ecosystem: Environmental > Terrestrial > Soil >... | reverse complement strand
GGCCTTTGACTTCGGCGACGGTGAAACCGGAGCCTTCGTGGATCACTTTGCCCTCGAACTCGAGCTCATCGCCGGGGAACACGGCGCTGCGCATCTTGGCTTCCTTGACGCCGGCGAGGATCGGCATGATGTCGAAATTCGCCAGCGCGCTGGCAAGCCATCCGGTCGTTTGCGCCATGCATTCGATCAACAGCACGCCGGGCATCAGCGGATAACCCGGAAAGTGGCCTTCGAAGATCGGGCTCTCATTGGCTTTCGGGATGGTGCAGGCGGTGCGAATGCGGCGCTCGCCGACATCGACGTCGACGATGCGGTCGAGCATCTGAAAATATTCAAGGCGCATGATGGCGCCTCAGGCGCCCTTGGCGGCGATCAATTCGTCGATGCGGTCGCTCAGGTTCTTCAGCACAAAATACTGATCGGTGGTCGCCTTGCCGTCGTTGACTTCCTGGGTCCACTGTTCGAGCGGCAGCTTGATGCCGAACGCCTTGTCGATGGCAAAGGCGATGTCGAGGAAATCGAGACTGTCGATCTCGAGATCGTTGATGGCGTGACTTTCGGGCTTAATGTTTTCACGCGGAATGTCGCAAGTTTCCGCAATGATTTCAGCCACTTTATCAAACGTGGTGGACATCAGACCTGCTCTTTTCGGTCACGGCAAGGATGGACGCCGACCCCGGTCCGGCGCATGCAAGCCCGACCGTGCCGGGCCCCTTTAGGACGCGAACGCCCCGTATAGCGAAGGATGCCGCCAAGTTCAACGGCGGCGGCCGGGGCCAAAGTCGTGCCGATGCCTAAAGATAAGTCCCTGTGCTGGCTATCGGATTGCGGCCGGTGCGGCGGTAATCCTCGCCTTGTTCGGGGCCGCGAAAGACGCCAACATCGCGGCTGCGACCGCCCAGCCGGATTACAGCGGAATACGGGCGGCAAAGGGGAGGAAACTCATGCGGTACGCGCTCCGGCTCGCCGGACTGGCCGCGCTAACGATGGCGCTCATGCCGTCGTCGGCGGGTGTCGCGCAAGTGCTCATGCAACGCGACGTGTCGCTCAAAATGGCGCTGACCATCGCCGAGACTGCGGTCGCCGAATGCGAAAAAGCCGGCAACAGCGTCTCGGTGGCGGTGGTCGATCGCGCCGGACGGCTGCGCGTCTTCCTGCAGGGCGACAAGGCGGCGCCGCACAATATCGAGCTGGCGCAGCGCAAGGCTTACACGGCGCGCACCTTCGGCCGCACCTCGGCCGATTGGGCTTCGCGCACCGAGCCGGGCTCGGAGCTCGCTGGCCAGCGCCAGCTCGAACACGTCATTGCGTTGCGGGGTGGCGTGCCGATCAAGGTCGGCGACGAGACCATCGGTGCCGTCGGGGTGAGCGGCTCGACCTCCGGCGGCGACGAGGCTTGCGCCATGGCGGGTGTCGCCAGCGTGGCGGATCAACTGAAGTAGTGAAATTGATCGCAATATTGTGGAGGCGATGTTCCGGCTGCATGGCCAGCGGTCAACCGGGCAGGGCGAGCGCATTGCGCACTCGCCCCGCACCACTTGCAGCACATTACGGTGTCACAGGCTATTCAGGAAGTTGACCAGATCGGTTTTCTGCTGGTTGGTAAAACCGATCGTGAAGCGCTGATCGTAGAAGTTCACCACGTCCTGCAGCGTCGCAGCCGAGCCGTTGTGGAAATACGGTGCGCGCGACGCGAGCCCCCGCAGAATGGGTCCTTTGAACCTGCCGATATCCTTGCACTGGCCGCTGATCATGGCCTTGCCAGCGTCCGTGACCTTGTAGATCCGTCCTGCCAGCGGGCCTTGCGTGCACGTCAGCGTGAACACCGGCAATCCCGAAATGTCGAGGACCGGCGGCGCATTGGCGCCGGCGTCGGGAATGCCGATGTCGAGCGGCGCTTTGACCGAGTGGTTGCCGACATTGGGCGTGTCGTGACAGGTGCCGCAGAATCCCGGAATGCTCGCGATGCCGAGGTCGTCGTTGAGGCCCGAAACCCCGGTGATGTTGATATTGGTGTTGTTGAACACCTCCTCGCCGCGCGCGATCGACTCGCGTTGCGCTGTGGCGGCGGCCCCGTGCAGACCCAGCCACGGCCGATACAGATCAAAGATCTGCGAGGTGAAGGCAGTCCCGTGCGGATTTTGCCCCAGAGGATCGTTTATGCCGATGAAGAAATTCGCCAGCTGCAGCGACAGCGCCACTGGACCGCCGGTGCTGCCGTCGGCCGCGAGGTCGCCTGCCTTATCGTCGAAGGCTTGCGCGGCGAATATGCCGCTTTCGAATGCGACGATCTCGGCCAACTGCGCGGCCGTTGGTGGCGTGCTGGCTTGCGCGTGGCCGAGCGTGGCATCGGTCGCCTGGCTGGTCAGACTGGGCTCGCGGCCATCCCACATGATCGCGCTCAAGAACCCAAGATTGGTGGACGGCAATGGGCGCCGGTATGTGGAGACGATGCCTGTTGTCGTGCTGGTGAGCCCGGTGACGGGGTTGGTATTGCAATTGTAGGGATCATCCACGGCCGTGACGGCGAATTGCGCTCCCGCCGGCACCGGCAGCCCGATCCGAATCAATCCCCGGTCGATCAACAGTTTGTAAGCACGCTGTTTGGCGGCAAAGTTCGAGACGTCATCGCTCGGACACGTGGCGCCGTCGACCAACCGGAAGATCGGGTCTGTCCCGCCACTCGCCGCGAAGCGCTTGGCGACGTCGGCTGCACTGACAGTCCAGCCATCTTGCGGCTGGTGGCAGCTGAAGCAGGTTCTGCCATTGGTCCCGAGATTCTGGAAGAACGCATTGTTGACTGTGAATGTTGCACCATTGGGCTGGAAGGTGCCAACCGCGCCGGTCGGATCCGGATCGACGCTGAAGCGCGGAATGACGGGCGGCGTGGGCTGTTGACCGTGGTCCACATCCTTGAAGCGCTTCATCTGCTGCATGTGGTTGATCATGCCCGGCGCGAACGCCGGGACATCCTGGGCCGCCGCCAATTGCGGCGCAGCACAGCCCAGGCCGGCAAGAGCAAGTTCGAGAGCGAGAACCTTCAAAACACGGCTGGTGTCACGCGTAGCGGCACCATTAGAGCGTAAGCTCATGGCTGTCCTCCCCATGCGATTTTTGACCACCGACATTATTGTCGCGCGATCCGGTCTACGCTTGCTCAACCCATGCTATCGCCACTCATCTTTGGGCATTCATGGCTTTGGGCGATCAGCCCAATAGCCATTGCCTTCGCCGGTGCCGAAAAAGAATTGTGGGTGTGCCTCAATAACCGGTGAGGGCACGATTTCATAAGTTGTCGGTGTCGAGGCTGCGGCCGATTGGTTCACGGCGGCATTGACAGCCGCGTGTCGACGTTCCGCGGTGAAGGAGAAAGATTTGGCGGTCAGCAGTCCGGTCGCGAAAGCGACCGTCATCCCGCCGATAACGGCGGCCCAACGCAGCATGCGATGTCCATGGGCCGTGGGAGCATTCGAGGCGATCATGTCCATGGTTCACTCCATGTCCCGAAATGCCGGTTGAGTCTTAGTGCTTCCCGTGCCGCTGCATGTGTGATCCGCAGCACACCGAAAGCGCGGATCAGTCATGCGCGTGCGATGCTCTTCGCGGCTGCCCCCGGTCATAATTGGTTGTATTGTTCGATTATCGCGCCAAAATCCGGGAAACGCAGCATCAGGTTGAGCATGGTCAGCAGGCCGATCGTGCAAAAAACGACTGTCGCGACAAAATCGGGTTTGGAAATCACGACAAGCAATCTATGCCATGCGGTCTCCGTGGTTTTGGCTTGTGTCAGAGGTAGGATGCCGTGCGCTTTTGGTAATGAGGTCATAGAGGACTCCTATGTTGCGCCCCCGGATACAAGAGGGCCGCGCCGGTGAACCCGATCGGGGCGATCCTCGAAGCCACCACGGCATCGTCGTCGTTTTCACGATGCGGAAAGGACAAAATGCCGATGGTACGCCACTGTATTGTGCCGGTTGCGGCTTTGAGGCAAATTTAATCTTGCAATCGCATCGATAAGGAATCCCTTGAGATGCGCAGTCTTAACCTCGATCAGCTGCGAGCCTTCCTCGAGGTGGTCGAGTGCGGGAGCTTCTCCGCTGCGGCACGTCGGCTCAATCTGTCGCAGCCCGCGGTGAGCCTGCAGATCCGCGAGCTTGAGCAGCGTCTCGGGGTGCAGCTTATCGAGCGCCTGGGTAAGCAGGCGCACGCCACCGCCCCGGGCCGCGAACTCGTGGTGGCCGCACAGGGCATCTTACGAGAATGCGACGTCGCCTATGCGGCGATGCGCCGTTTTAGCGACGGCCTGGTTGGTCGCGTGCAGATCGGTACGGCGCTGACAGCGATGATACACCGGCTGCCGCCGATCTTGGGGAGACTTCGCCTCGATTATCCGGGTATCGACTTGGTCGTCTCGAACATGCCGACGCAAGACAGCGTGGAGAAGATCCTGCAGAACAAGATCGACCTCGCGCTGGTGACGCAGCCAGTCGACAACAGGCAGCTTCGTGTCACTCCTTTGCTCCTCGAGATGATGGTGGCCATATTTCCTGCGGGGACGCGTGACTTGCCCGAAGAGGTCACGCCTGAATACGTTGCGCGGCAGCCCCTCCTTCTTCTGACGGAGCAACAGACCAGCGCAGCCCATCCGCTGGTCATGGGGTGGCTGTCGGCGATAGCACAATGGCCGCAAAAGCCGATGCCCATGGGAACGGTCGAGGCACTCAAGAGCGCCGTCGCATCGAACTTCGGCATGGCGATCGTGCCGGAGGTGTCGGTCGCCAAGCAGGCGCCTGATATCATCGTCCGGCCACTGCGGCCGCGGCTCTCGCGCACGCTGGCTCTCATCGAACACCACAACAAACCGAATGAGCCCGCACTCGAAATCGTGCGCAACGCGCTACTCACGTTGCAAGCAGGCGAAGCAAGCGAACCTGCGACGCCCAAGCGTCGGCCTGACAAATCGAGCCGACGCGGCCGTACGTCCGCTTGAAGGTGCGCGGCGCCAATAACCCTGGTCAGTGCAATCGCAGTTCAGTGATGTTTCGCGGATCGGGCTTGAGCTCACTACGCTCCACGCGTTTAACGAGGTCTGTTAGCGCTGCATTAGCGGGGCAGGAGAGGCCGACCTTCTCGCCTTCGCGGACCACGAAGCCGTTGATGAATTCGATCTCGGAGCGGCGGCCCTTCTGCATGTCCTGACCCATGGAGGGGCGCTGCTCGACGGAAGTTCGCGTGCCCTCCTTGAGGCGCTGTTCGTCGCAGGCTTTCATCGCCGCCTCGTCTCCCTCGCCCGCGCGCGCTATCGTCTCGGGCGGCATTTGCATGATGTCCTCCAATCGATAGCCATGCGCTTGCCCGACGCGGATCGCCTCGCTGCCGAGTCGCGTGGAAAAGCGGCGGATCGGCTCGCAGTGGAGCATTTGCACGACGGACAAGCCTGTGCAGGCGGAGAGACCGTTGCTCATGGCGTTGACAACCAACTTCGACCATCGCTCGCCCCACAGGTTGTCGGTCACCTTGGCACTGTCGGCGTGGCCGACCAGGCGGCAGATCTCCTTTGCCCGTTGCGTGACACCGCCGTGCATTTCGCCGGCGCGAAATACGGTATAGGCGTTCCCACCCTTGCCGGCGCCGCGATGGATATGGCCGGGCTCGGGCAGGTTGACCGTGATCCTGCTCGCGATGCAACCCAGTGTCCTGCCCCAGCCAACGATGCCGGCGATTGTCTCTTCATTCATGCAGTTCTGCAGCGACACGACGTAGGCGGCCGGCGCCAGATACTGCCGGATAAGCATGGTGGCCCAGGCCGTGTCGTAGGATTTCGTGCACACGAAGGCGACGTCAACCGGCGTCTCCTTTGCCAGCTGCTGTGCGTCAGTGACGTGGAGTGCGCGCACCGGAACCGAGAATTCCGCGACGTCCCTGTCGTGGGTAACGTATAGGCCATGCTTCCTCATGTGCTCGACATGCTCGGGCCATGGATCGATAAACGTCACATCCTCGCCCGCCTGCACCATATGGGCGCCGGCATAGGCACCGACCGCGCCCGCGCCGACGATGGCTATCTTTGGGCCCATGCTTTCCTTCCAGCATTCCTAGCAGCCGAGGGCAGCGCGCCGCTTTCACGGCTCTCTCAATCGGAGTCTGGGCGTCCGACTGGCCGTGCCTACCAACCGTAACAAGCGGTTAACCTATCTCGATTTTCGTCTGTCGAGAACGGCACGGTGAGCCTCCAATGAGGAGGTCACAGTCGTGCCTGGGAACAGGAATTGGGATAACGTCGTTATGGCGAGGGGGACGCGCTATGAACCTTTCCCGCAGAAAATTCGTGCGTCTGGCAGCAGGCGCCGCCGCGTTTCCGGCATTGCCGCGCAGCGCTGCGGCGCTCGACTACCCGACGCGGCCGGTACGTTTGCTCGTCGGCTACGCTCCGGGTGGTGTAGCCGACATTATCGGCCGGATTACCGGAGAGATGTTGACGGAGCGACTCAATCAGCAATTTATCGTTGAAAACCATTCCGGTGCCGGCAGCAATCTCGCGACTGAGGAGGTGGTGCGGGCTCAACCCGACGGCTACACGCTGCTTGGGGCCACGGCGTCGAACGCATGGAACGCGGCGATCTATCAGAATCTCAATTTCGATTTCATCCGCGATGTTGCGCCAGTCGCGAGCACCGTGCGTTCATACAACGTGATGGTGGTTAACCCATCGCTGCCGGTCAAAAATGTTGCCGAGTTTATCGCCTACGCCAAGGCCAATCCGGGCAAGATCAACATGGGATCGGCCGGCCCTGGAAGCTCACCGCACCTTTACGGCGAGCTGTTCAAGACGATGGCGGGAGTCGACATGGTCACCGTGCACTATCGCGGCGCAGGGCCGGCCTTTCCCGACCTCTTGGCAGGACAGCTTCAGGTCATGTTCAACTCTGTCGTTTCTGCCATTGGATATATCCGCTCGAACAGGCTGCGCGCTCTGGCGGTGACAGCGGCGACTCACGTTGAGTTATTGCCGGATCTTCCACCCATAGGCGAGTTCGTGACCGGCTACGAAGGGACCGACTGGCTGGGCATCGTTGCGCCGAAGGGCACGTCCACTGAGATCATTGACAAACTCAACGCCGAAACCAACGCCGCACTTGCCGACACCCAATACAAGGAACGCCTTGCTGCCTTGGGCGCGGAAACGTTTGCAAGCTTGCCGGCCGACTTCGGCAAGTTCATCGTCGAGTACACCGAGAAGTGGGCCAAGGTCATCCGTGCGGCCAATATCAAGGCGGAGTGATCCGGACAAACGACCCGTTTCGCGACGCCGACGAGGTTTTGCGCCGTATATCACGGCAAAGCCAGCCTACCTCTTCGTCACCGGCACTTCGATCGGCGCGCAATTCTGCCGGCCTTGCAGCGCGCAATCCTGGGCCTTTTGCATGGCGGCGATGGTGTCGGCGATCCACACGCCTGCGGTGATGAGCACCGACACGATCACCACCGCGATGACGTTCATCAGCATGCGGTGCCGATAGTCGATGTGGCCGTCCTCTTCCTCGAAGGCGGCGAGATCGTCGACCGGTTCGTCGCCGTCCGGCGCGATCGGCGTATGGCGCGCAGTCGCGGCACGGCGGCGCGATTGGAAAGCCAGGATTTGTCCTGACTCCATCGGTCGAGGTTCTTGCGCCGCGTTCGGAATTGGCTGGTCCGGTGCCACGTCACGATCACCATGCAAATCACGTCCGAGAATAGCGCGTTTGCAGACGATTTCTAAGGAGAGAATGGCGCCTCGCGCTCAATCTCGTCCATTCCAAGACGCCGCGAATTGTCCTAGAATCGCCACCGATGAGCATTCGGCGACATGTCCGTGCGACGGTGGCCCTGATCGCGGCCTACGCGGTCGCGCTGCAGACTATCCTGCTGGTGTTTGCCGGTCCGGTGCCCGGCGCCACGTCATTGGCCGCGACGCCGATCTGCTCGAGCGTCGGCACTGCCGGAACCGGCTCGGTGCCGGCCGGGCACGGCCAGGATTGCCTGACAGCCTGTCTCACCGGCTGCTGCTGCGGGGCTGCCGCCATGCCGGTGCCCGGAGCCACGGTCGCTTATGCGCCGGAACCGGCGCGGATCGTCATTGCCGCAATCGAGGCCGCTGCCGCACCGCGGACCGGCATGACCGCCGCCCATCGCTCGCGTGCACCGCCGCTCGGCTGACATCTCTTTAGTATTCTCAGCATCGGCAAAGAATCTTTCTGCACTTTCTGCAGACATCCGCACGGAGCAATTCCATGACCAACCCCACCATCATCTCTCGCGGCCTCGCGGCCGCTGTCGCGCTCACCTTTGTGCAACTCGCGGCAACCGCCGCACAGGCCACCGACTACAATGTCGGCCCGATCCAGATCACCGCGCCCTGGGCGCGGGCGACGCCGAAGGGCGCGAGCTCGGGCGCCGCCTATATGACGATCACCAACACCGGCAAGACGCCCGACAAGGTCAGCTGCGTGTCGAGCGACGTCAGTGCCCAGTGCCAGATTCACACCATGACCATGGACAACGGCGTGATGCAGATGCGGCCGGTCGAAGGCGGCCTTGAGATCAAGCCGGGCGAGACAGTGACGCTCAAGCCGGGCGGCCTTCACGTCATGCTGGTCAATCTCAAGCACCCGCTGGAGCAGGGCAACACGGTGAAGGCGACGCTGAAGTTCGACACCGCCGGCTCGGTGGACGTCGAGTATCCGATCGCCGCCATCGGCGCCGCCGCACCCGGCGTTCCCGCCGGCGGCGGCACCATGCAGATGCAAGGCGGCAGCATGCAGATGCCAGGTGGCGGCGGCATGCAGATGAACAAGCCGTGACGCGGCGCTATTTGCCTTCCTTGAATGGCGCCTTCATGCCTTGCGGCAGCGGCGCCTTGAAGGTGTTGAGCGTCATCGACACCATGGCGTAGTAGCCGAGGATGCCGACCAGCTCGACGACGCCGGCGTCGCCGAGCAGTTTCTTCGCCTTGTTGTAGGCGCCGTTGCCGACGCGCTTCTTCGCGTAAAGCTCTTTGACGAAATCATAGATCGCCATCTCGTCCTTCGGCGCCTTTTTCGGCGCGCGGCCGGCCTGGATGGCGGCAATGGTTTCCGGCTTGACGCCGGCCTTCTCGGCCATCGGCGCGTGCATCGCCCATTCGTATTGCGCCTTCCAATGTTGCGCGGTGCACAGAATGGCGAATTCCGACAGCCGCGGCGACACGCTGGTCTTGAAGCGCAAGTGCCCGCCGAGCTTTTGCGCCAGTTCGCCGAAGGTCGGCGAATGCAGATAGATCGCGAACGGGCCCGACATCTTGAACTGGCCGCGCGGCCCCGACGCGATGGATTGCGCCAGCGCGCGCTGGTCGGCGGTGAGCGTGCTCTCATCGAGCTTGGGCAGGCGGGGCGATTGCATGTCGGCCATGGGTGTTTCCTCTTGTGACAGCGGACGGATGTCGCCGTCCATGGTGATTGTTCTGTTGAGCGGGCAGTTGGCGGGATCAATTGAATATATAATGGACGAAGCGCCAGCTATGCGCTACCGCAATCATGAGCCTCGACTTGGCGCGCAATAGTAAGGCATGGAGGAGCAAGTGGCCGCGAACTACAGCTTCTCGGTGATTCTGGAGCCGCAGGAAGAGGGCGGCTTTACCGTGCTCGTCCCAGCGCTGCCGGAGGTCGTCACGGAAGGCGACACCGAGCAGGAGGCCTTGGCCAATGCCGAGGAAGCAATCCGCGCCATTCTTTCCTATCGGCGCGATCATGGGATCGCGATTCCCTCGGATACACCTCCCGAGATTCGCCGTATCACCGTAGCCGCATAACCATGAGCGGGGGCGGCTTGCCAGTCGTCCACGGCAGGCAGGTCATTCGCGCGTTAATACGAGCAGGGTTCGTGGTTGACCGGATCGCAGGCAGCCACCACGTGCTCAGGTATCCACAAGATCCACGGCGGACCGTTACCGTCCCCGTGCACGCAGGGCGCGATCTCAAACGCGGTACGCTGCGGTCGATCATTCGGCAGGCCGGCCTCACAGTGGAGGAATTCGTCGATCTGCTTTAGCGGCGCTTCCGCACTTTGGCCTTTGCCGGGCTTTTCTTCGCTAGCTTCGGCGCAGCGCGTTTGGCTACCGCCGCACGCCGCGCCGGCATCAAACCGGCCTTCTCGACTTGCCGCACCCAATAATCCCAGGCGCGGCCCATGGATGGCGGCCGCAACTGGTGCGCCGAGGTGAGTTTGGCTTCGCCCGGAGAGAGCGAATCCACGTGACCGTGGGCGATGGCCTGGCTGAGCAGCTTGGCATTGTCGCAGCCGAACACGGTGCGGAATGTCAGCTCGCGCAAGCTCAAGCCGGCGACCGTGGCGCCGTGGCGGCGCATCAGCACCATCCAGTGCGGGCCGAGCGCGCGCGCCAGCGACGCGCCTTCCTCCGGCTTGATCACCAGCATGTTGGTGTCGCCGAATTCGTCGCGCTGATCCCAGAACGGCACCTGGCCGATGACGGCGCCGAGATGAAACACCGGCACCATTTCGCGTCCGGAAATGGCGTAAGGCAGCATGGCATGCGCATGGTGATGGACCACCGCGTTGACCTCGGGCCTAGCTTTGTAGATTTCGCCGTGGATCACCCGCTCGCTGTAGAGCCGGAATTCGGTCGGCTTGATCGGCTCGGAATCGAGGTTGAGCTCGACGATGTCGGAAATCTCCGCCAGTTCCGGCGCGCGGTGGCGCGGAATGAAATAGCGTTTCGGATCGCCCGGATGGCGCACGCTGACATGGCCGAAGGCGTCGAGCACTTTCTCGTTGGCCATGATGCGCGTCGAGACGATCAGTTCGTGCAGCAGTTCGGCAATCTTTTGATCCGGCATGGCTGGCTCCGTTTCGATGTTTTCCCGCAAGCTTTTCGGCGCTTGTTTTGGCATCATGGCGCCGGTCGCGCTAGGAGTGTCCCATGGCTGTGATGGTGAAAGCTCTGTTCTTCGACGTGTTCGGCACGCTGGTCGACTGGCGTAGCTCGATCGCGCGCGAGGCCGAGGCGATGCTCAAACCGCTAGGTTTTACGCTCGATTGGCCGGCCTTCGCCGACGCCTGGCGCGGCGAATACCAGGGCGCCATGGACGAGGTGCGCTCCGGCCGCATACCCTTCTGCAAGCTCGACATACTGCACCGGCGCAATCTCGAGCTGATCCTGCCGCGCTTTCATGTCGGCACGCTCACCGAGGCGCAGCGCCGCGCGCTCAATCTGGCGTGGCACCGGCTCGACGCCTGGCCCGACGTGCCGCCCGGGATGGCACGACTGAAAAAGCGCTACATGCTGGCGCCGGTGTCGAACGGCAACATTTCGCTGATGGTCGATTTGGCGCGGCGCAACAATTTGCCGTGGGACGCCATTCTCGGTTCGGAGATCGCCGGCGATTATAAGCCGAAACCGCGGGTCTATCTCGCCGCCGCCGAAGCGCTCGACCTTCCGCCGCACGACTGCATGATGGTCGCAGCGCACACCAAGGACCTCATGGCGGCGGCGGCGCTCGGACTACGCACCGGCCACATCGCGCGCCCCAACGAGCACGGCCCCGGCCGCGGCGAGATGGCGCCAAGCGAGAAGGTCGATTTCGCCGCGAAGAGTCTTGAGGATTTGGCCGCGCAGCTCGGCACGTGAGGCATTCCCCCTCCCCCTGAAAGGGGAGGGCAGGGTGGGGGTCGCGGGCTGCCAACTTGGATAAGAGGTATCGCGCCAGCCTCACCGGCTGGCGGCGTTGCTTCACCTGCAGAGCATTCGGCACGTCCGCGGACCCCCACCTATCCTCCCCCTTTCAGGGGGAGGAAGAGCCAAGCCGCTTTAGCGGCGTGAGCTATAAGAGTTACAGCGCCGGATAATCCGTATAGCCCTTCGCCGCGCCGCCGTAGAACGTCTTGCGGTCCGGCGGATTGAACGGGCCGCCGCGGCGGAAGCGTTGGTCGAGATCGGGGTTGGCGAGGTAAAGCGTCGCGAACGACACGAGATCGGCCGCGCCGTCACGCAGCACGGCGTTGGCGCGCGCCAAATCGTAAGCCTTGTTGGCGATCAGCGCGGCGCGCCACAATGGACGGAAGAACGCCGCATCCAAGCGCGGTCCGGCGCCGACCGGATCGGCCGGTCCCGGCTCTACCATGTGCAGATAGGCAAGTCCGAGCCGGTCGAGCATGCCGACCACCGTGGCGAAGGTCGCGGCCGGGTCGCTGTCCCAGATATCGTTGAAGGCAAGATTGGTCGGCGACAGATGCACGCCGACGTGCCCAGCGCCCCATTCGCCTGCCACCGCTTCCATGACCTCGACGAGCAGGCGCGCGCGATTGGACGCAGTTCCGCCATAACCGTCCGTGCGCCGGTTGGTGCTGTCGCGCAGGAATTGATCGAGCAGATAGCCGTGGGCGGCGTGCACTTCGACGCCGTCGAACCCCGCGGCTTTCGCATTCGCGGCAGCTTTGCGGAATTGCTCGACGATGCCGGGAAGCTCCGCGGCGTCGAGAGCGCGCGGCGTCACGTAGGGTTTTATGCCGTCGAGCGTCCAGGCTTGGCCTGCGGGCGCAAGCGCCGACGGCGCAACCGGCAATGCGCCATCGGGCTGCAAAGATGGGTGCGAGATCCGCCCGACATGCCAGAGCTGCAAAAAAATCCGCCCACCGGCCGCATGCACCGCGCCGGTGACGAGTCTCCAGCCCGCGACTTGTTCAGCACTGTGGATGCCTGGCGTAGCAGGATAACCAAGTCCCTGCGGCGACACTTGGCTCGCCTCGGCGACGATCAATCCGGCGCCGGCGCGCTGCGCGTAATAGGTGGCGTTGAGTTCGCTCGGCACATTGCCGGGCCCGGCGCGGTTGCGCGTCATCGGCGCCATCACCACGCGGTTCGGCAGGTCCAGCGGGCCGAGGCGGAACGGCGAGAAAAGGTCAACGCCGGTCATTTCAACCCCACGCTTATCACCCCCACACTTTTCAGCCCCAAATTTGGCGCGCGGTTTCGAGAATGCGTTCGAACTTGCGCCACTGGTCGTCCTCAGGAATGGAAATACTATCGAGGCCGCCAAAGCCGCATTGCGGGCTCAGCGCCAGCTGTTCGGCCGGCAGGTACCGCGTCGCCTCGTCGATCCGCCGCCGCAACAGATCGAGGCTCTCCAGATCGGCGCGCTTGGTGGTGACGAGGCCGAGCACCACGATCTTATGCTTGGGCACGTAGCGCAGCGGGGCAAAGCTGCCGGAGCGCTCGTCGTCATATTCGAGCAGCAGCCGGTCGTGCTTCAACTGCGCGAACAGCCGCTCGGCGATGCCGTCGTAGTGACCCTCGCGATGCCATTGCGGCATGACCTTGCCGGTCGCCGGATCGACCGTCCGCGGGTTGCCCTTGCACAGATGAATGCCGAAGGTGACGCCGGCGAAGCCGGCGATGACGGCGTTATCGGCGGCAATCGAGCGTTTCATGTTTTCGTCCGGATCCTCGCCGCGGGCGCGCATGCGGTCGAGCGAAACCTTGTCGACATAGGCGGTATAGCCCGGCGCATCGATCTGAATGTAACGGCAGCCGGCATCGATCAGTTCGCCAATGATCTGGCGCGAGATTTTGACGACGTCGGCGAGGAACGCGTCCATGTCCGGATAAATGGCTTTGGACTGCTGCCAGTCGAAGCGCTGCGAAATCCGGTCGGGACTTAACACCGTCACCTTGACTGGCCTGGTCGCGATCTTGCTCGAGAACAGATATTCCTGCAGCGGCACGTTGCGCACGAGCTTGAGCCGCTCGACGACGCGGCGCCGGGTCCTGATCGCCGGGCCGGGCGCGCTGAAATTCTGTTCGGCGCGCGCAAACGGCTGCAGGCTCACGCCTTCCATCGATTTGTCTTCGGCCGGGACTTCGAAGCCCGAGACCGCCTCGCTGAAACTTTCCTGGAAATTGCGCCGCCGCAGCTCGCCGTCAGTGAGGATCGGATATCCGATCGCTTCTTGCCTGGCGATCACGTGACGGATCGCGTCGTCCTTGGCGCGCTCAAGCTCGCTCTCGCCGGCGTCGCCGCGCTTGTAATCGTCGTAGACACGGCGCAGGCCGGGCGGCGCGCATAACCCGCCCACCTGATCGACGCGGAGTTCTCGTAAATCTGCCATCGCTGCCGTCGTCGCCATCGCTGTGCCTCCTCATTTGCCGATCTGCAAATTCAGCTTGCGCACGATGGCGGCGTAGCGCTCGGCATCGCGCTCTCGAAATTCGATATAATTCGCGGTGCCGTTCTCTTCCATCACCATGCCGAGCTGTTCCATGCGCGCGGCCATGGCGGGCTCGCGCATGACCTTGGCGATTTCGGCCTGCAGCCGCGCCACGATCTTGGGCGAGGTCCCGGCCGGCGCGAACATTCCCATCACGGTGGCGACGTCGAAACCCTTGACGCCTAGCTCGTCGCAGGTCGGGATCGCCGGCGTCGAAGCCGAGCGCTGCAGCACGCTGATGCAATAGCCGCGCAATTGGCCGCCCGCGATCAGCGCCTGAACGTTGGGAATGCCGGACCAGCCGACCTGGATTTCGCCGGTCAGGAGGCCATTGACCATCGCGGTTCCGGCGCGATACGGCACGTGCAAGACATCGATCCCGACGCGATCGGCAAAGATCGCCATGGTCATATGATGGATCGATCCGATGCCTGCCGAGCCGTAGGTGATATTGCCGGGTTCCTGTTTGGCGAGCGCAATGAATTCCGGCAGCGTCGCGGCCTGCACCTTGGGATTGGCCGACAGGATGGTCGGCAAACCGACGAGCCCGGTGATCGGCGTGAAATCCTTCATGGGGTCGTAGCCGACGTCCGGATTGAGCAGCGGGTTGATCGCCATGATGCCGGTGTCGCCTAAATACAAAGTGTAACCGTCGGGCGCTGCTTTTGCCGCAGTGATCGCGGATAGCGCCCCGCCGGCGCCGGTGACGTTTTCGACCACAAAGGACTTGCCGAAATCGTTGCTCATCCGGTCCGCCAGCAACCGCCCCAAGACGTCAGGATTGCCACCCGGCAACGACGATACGATCAGCCGCACCGCGTGCGCTGGATAGGAATCGTCCTGCGCGCGCGCGGCGGAGACGAGCCCAACCAGCGTCGTCATTGCGAGGAGCGTAGCGACGAAGCAATCCACAACGGCGTCGCGGCGCTGGATTGCTTCGCGTTGCTCGCAATGACGGGTCAACATGATTCGAGTCCCCCTAATCGAAATGCAAACCGCTTTTCTTCACCACGGGCTGCCAGCGCGCCGCCTCGGTCTTGATGAAGTCGGCGAATTCCGCGGGCGTGCTGGACGACAGATAAAGTCCGACCGCGTCCGCGCGCGCCTTGATGGCGGCATCGTTGAGGATTTTTGCGGTCTCGCTCTGCAGCTTGTCGACGATGGCGGCCGGCGTGCCGCGCGGCGCCACGAGCCCGAGCCAGACCGTGAGATTGCCGAGATGCAGGTCCGCTGCCGCGTCGAGCGTCGGCAGATCGGGCAGCGCCGGGAACGCGCGAGCATCGAGCTTGGCCAGCGCGCGCAAGTCGCCCGACTGGATCAGCGGCAATTCCGCCGAAGGCCCGTCGAACACGAAATCGACGCTCTTGGTCAAAATGCCGTGGGCCACTTCCGAGCTTCCGTTGTAAGGCACCAGCACGGTATCGACGCCGGCAGCATCGTTGAACAGATAACCTTGCAGCTTTGTCGAGATCGTGCCGGCCCCGTAATTGAGCTTGCCCGGCGCGCCCTTGGCCTTGGCGATCAAATCCTTCACCGATTTATAATCGCTCTGCGCATTGACCACGAGGAGGCCGACGGTCTTCGCCACCAGGGAGATCGGCGCAAAATCGGCGATCGGATCGTAAGGCAGGCTTTTGTAGAGATACTGGTTCATCACCAGCGTCGAATCGATCGCCATGAGGAGCGTGTAGCCATCGGCCGAGGCCTTCGCCGCCGTCTCTGCCCCGATCACCGTATTGGCCCCTGGCCGGTTCTCGACCACCACCGGCTGCTGAAAATCGACGCTCATCTTGTCGCCGATGAGCCGCGCCAGCACGTCGGACGGCCCGCCGGCGGGGAAGGGGACGATGATGTGGATGGGACGGGAGGGGTAGTTCTGCGCGCGCGCCGGCGCAATGCAAAGCGCCAACAGCAATACGAGCGCGGTAAATCGAAACGAGCGCATGGTGCTCTCCCGGCACAGCGAAGCGTGGCAGTCTAGCACTACAAACGCGCAATACTTCAAATTCGCCTCGGTAGTGAAGGACCGAAATACACGTTGCAGCCGACCATGACCGTGTCGTCCGTAGGGAGGCGAAGTTGAATTATGTCGGGGGCCCGGTCAGCGATCATCGCGCCGCCGATCCTCTTGCGCTCTGTAGCCTTTCCCAAGTCGCAAGGACACCATCAATTTCTGCACGCCGGACGCCATGACTGGGCCGCGAAGTCGTCATATTTTCATGTGGCCATCAGGATGTGGGGTGGCCTGAAACAGGCCGACGAATGCAGGAGGTGCAATTATGAATTTTGCCAAGCCACTCGGGCCCGCCAGAATCGACAAAGTAGAAGCGGGAACGAACGGAAATATTCGAGAATTGCGCGACGACGTGGCATTTCATCAAGCCGCTAGCGACAACGAAATGACGCCAAGCGACTTAAGCACCTTGCTGGACCGGGTCGCAGGAACCTCGGCGCGCGAAATCGATAATCTTATTGGCGAGCTGCAATTCCTCCGCAAAAAACTGCAGACCGACGGCAACCGCATTCAACGCGACATTACCGAATATGCGGCACTCAGCCAGTCGGTGATGCAACTGACGAAGATTGTCTCCGATAGCGTGAAAAAGCTGCCGAATCCTCCGGGTGCCGGT
>Ga0210394_10004271_pt1 | contig 16869 bp, 15 predicted proteins | sample IncBWC12MmetaG_FD_160121 | JGI IMG/M metagenome (GOLD analysis project Ga0210394, IMG submission 160121) | Forest soil microbial communities from Barre Woods Harvard Forest LTER site, Petersham, Massachusetts, United States - Inc-BW-C-12-M | ecosystem: Environmental > Terrestrial > Soil >... | reverse complement strand
GGTCTGATCTGGTTGACGGGCGCAATCAATGCATCGGCGATCGTCAGATCGATGGCGCGCGCCAGACCCGCAGCCTCCTGGAGGCGCGCCTCGGAGCCGCGCAGGACGTGAGATTCCTCCCGCGCATCGGGATCGCCCCGGCGCGCGCGCAAGTACGGGCCGATGACAATCACCCGCCCGGTTTGCTTCCCCGCTACCGACCGCGGACGGTCGGCCCCCCCGTCAGAATTTCGGGGTTCCAATCAGTTCACTCTCAAGCAGGTGCATCCTCGCCGCCTTCGAACAACTGGATCGGAGCTCCCGGCATGATGGTCGAAATCGCATGCTTGTAGACAAGCTGCGAATGGCCGTCGCGCCGCAACAGCAGGCAGAAATTGTCGAACCAGGTCACAATTCCCTGCAGTTTTACTCCGTTGACCAAAAAAATCGTCAGTGGCGTTTTGGTTTTTCGAACGTGATTGAGGAAGGTGTCTTGTAGATTTTGTGCGCGGTCTGCCGCCATTTGTTTTTATCCCGCAAGTCTCGTTGCTTCTTTTTATTGAACCGCAGGCTGCCCTCTGTCGAAACAGTCCATGCGGTTACGGGCTCCCCTGAGATCCCCCTCCGGGACGCACGATGGCGTGATTAGAAAGCAGGCTTGGTTATTAGGCAAGCAGCTTCGCGCCGAGGGGGCAACGAAGAGACGCCAATTCTCCATAAAACCGGGAAAAGAGGCCGAAATTTCCGGCGGCCAACCGCCCTCCCCGCCGCTACCCCACGCCGAGCGCCTTCAACTTGCGGTGCAGGGCTGAGCGCTCCATACCGACAAATTCCGCTGTACGAGAGATATTGCCGGAGAAGCGGCTGATCTGGGCCATCAGGTAGTCGCGTTCGAAAACCTCCCGCGCCTCACGCAGCGGCAGACCCATGATGTGTTCGCCGTTGTTGCTGGTGGGCATGGCCGGCACCATCGAGCCGACATCCTGCGGCAGCATATCGGCGGTGATGATGACTTCCGGCCCGCCGCCTGCAAGAATCATCACCCGCTCGACATTGTTGCGAAGCTGACGGACATTTCCCGGCCAGACATGCGACTGCAGAACCGCCATCGCGTCCTGGCCGATCTGCCGCTTCGGCAAACCCGTCGCCGACGAGATCTGGTCCATGAAATAGTCGATCAGCTCCGGGATGTCCTCGCGCCGCTCCGACAGCGGCGGAACACGGATCGGCACCACCGAGAGGCGGTGATAGAGATCTTCCCGGAAATGACCCGCCGCGATTTCTTCCTCGAGGTTGCGCGCGGTCGATGAAATGATCCGAACGTCGACGCTGACCTTGGCCGTTCCGCCCTGCCGCTGAAACGTCTGCTCGACCAGTACCCGCAAAATCTTGTTCTGCGTCTCGCGGGGCATGTCACCGATTTCGTCGATGAACAGCGTGCCGCCATGCGCTTCTTCCAGCGCACCCGTCTTGCGCGCATGTTCGCCATTGGGCTCGACGCCGAATAATTCGACCTCCATGCGCTCGGGCGTGATCGCAGCCGCATTGATCGCGACGAAGGGCCCATCGGTCCGGCTGGAGGCGTTGTGGAGCGTGCGTGCCGCCAGTTCCTTACCCGAGCCCGACGGCCCCACGATCAAAATCCGGCTATTGGCCTTGGCGGCCCGCTCGATGGTCTGCCGCAGCTGATTCATGCAGGCCGAACGGCCGGTCATGATGCTTGCGGCAGGCGCCAGCTGCTTGAGTTCCTTTACCTCGCGTTTCAAACGCGAGGTCTCCAGCGCCCGTGTCGCGACCAGAATCAGCCGATCGGACTTGAACGGCTTCTCGATGAAGTCGTAGGCGCCGCGCTTGATGGCCGCGACCGCGGTTTCGATATTGCCGTGGCCGGAGATCATCACGACCGGGAGGTCGGCATGGTCGCGCTTGATCTGCTCAAGCAGCTGCAAGCCGTCGAGCTTGCTGCCTTGCAGCCAGATATCAAGGAAAACCAGGCTGGGCCGGCGGTTGGCGATTTCGCTAAGCGCGGAATCGCTATCGCGCGCCGTCCGTGTCGTGAATCCCTCGTCGTCAAGAATCCCGGCGACAAGGTCACGAATGTCGGCTTCGTCATCGACAATCAAAATATCACTTGCCATGGGGTAAGCCCGTATTCTCAGTTGCCCGTTGCGGCTTCGATTTTGCTCTGTTCATTGGTCGTTTCTTGGGGTCCTGCGGTTTCTTCGGCGGACGACTTTGTTTCGGAAGATTTTGTTTCGACGTCCGTCTGCGAGGCTTCGACCGGCTGTGCGGACCCGGTCACCGGCGGCTGGCCCGATATCGCAAATCGCAGCCGCATCCACGCCCCCCGCGCCCCAGTGCGCATTTCCGACGCGTCGTGGAGTTCAATCCGCCCGCCGTGGTCTTCAAGGACACGCCCGACGATCGCTAGCCCGAGGCCGGTGCCCTTCTCGCGGGTCGTCACATAGGGTTCGAGCAGGCGCGCGCGGCTCATCTTGGGCAGTCCAATTCCATTGTCGATGACGTCGATCACGATGTCATCGTTTTCGCGCGCGGCGATGACATCAATACGACCCCGGCCCGATTGATCCGGAGGAACCGCGTCAATCGCCTCAGAGGCATTCTTGATGATGTTGGTCAGCGCCTGTGATATCAGCCGGCGGTCGAATTTCGCACGCAGCGGCTCTTCCTTGATATCGGCTTCAATATCGACATCGGGATGGCCGACCCGCATCAGGAATACGGCCTGGCGCACGGTATCGGCGACGTCTTCGCCCTCGATCACGGGTTTGGGCATCCGCGCAAAGCGGGAGAATTCGTCGACCATTCGCCTGATATCGTCGACCTGCCGCACGATCGTCTCGGTGCACTGCTCGAACACCGCTTTGTCTTCGGTAATCACCTTGCCGAATTTGCGGCGGATGCGCTCGGCGGAAAGTTGTATCGGCGTGAGCGGATTCTTGATTTCGTGCGCGATCCTGCGGGCAACGTCGGCCCAGGCGGAGGTTCGCTGCGCCGAGACAAGCTCGGTGATGTCGTCGAGCGTGATGATGTAGCTGTCGCGGGTCTGGCTGGTCTGCTCGGCGGTGACGCGCACCGACAGGATTCGCTCCTGGCCCTCGCGATTGATGGTGATCTGCCCCTGCACCAGCCGCTGGGTGCCTTCCCGCGCCGTCTTCATCATCTCGTCGAGTTCGGGCAACACATCCGACAGCGGGTGATCCAGCGTCTCGGATTCCGCGTGCCCGATCAGCTTCTCGGCCGAACGGTTGAGAATGCCGACACTTCCCGAGGCATCGACCCCGATGATGCCGGCGCTTGCCGACGACAATACCGCCTCGATGAAGCGGCGGCGGCTGTCGATCAGTTCGCTGGCATTCACCAGCTCATCGCGCTGGGTGCGCAACTCCTGCGTCATCTTGTTGAAGGTTTCGCCGAGATGCGCCAGATCGCCTTCCGAGCGGAGCACCGGTACCTGCACATGGAGGTCACCGGTCGAGACCAGATTGGCGGCCCCCATCAGCCGGCGTATGGGAGTGACGAGCCGGTTGGCGAAATTCAGCCCAAGCAGAATGGAAGCCATCAAAATGGTCAGCGCGATCACGGCAAAGATCAGCGCGAAGTTGACCTGAATGCCGAGCCGGCGCGATTCGATCTCGGCATATTCGGCAACGCTCGCCTCGGTCCGCTTCAATTGATCGACGACCTCCGGATCGAGCCTGCGCGCCACATAAAGAAAGGTGTCCTGGAACGCCCGTAACCGGATCAGGGCTCCGACATAACTCTCCTCGGGGAATATCGCGATCTCAGGTTCGTTCTCGTTGACGTTGTCGAGAAATCCTGCCGGAGGCTCCGCAAATCCCACATTGATGCCGGTTTGCGCGTTCACCAGAACCTGACGATCCTTGTCGATCATCATCGCCTCAGGCAGCTTGCGCGAGGCGGCGCTTGCGGTGAGAAATTCGGTGAAGGACTGGCGGTCCTGGTCAAAGAGTGGCCGCGCGTGAGAAACGTCGCTGGCCATGCCGACAATATCGCCGCGGATCAGATCGCCGTGCGCCCGCATATAGGCCCGCGAAACCGTCAACGAATTCTGGATCACGGCGTGGGTCGTGCCGGAAAACAGGCGGTCAAGCCCGCGATCGATGGTGACGTTGGCGACAATCGCCACCAGCACGGCCGGCAGCACCGCCATGACCGAGAACAGGCTGACGACCTGAATATGGAGCCGTGCCGCTGCCCGGCCGCGGCGGCGGGCCTGCATCACCTGCCAGACCTCTCGGAAGATGATGCCGAGCAGGACGAGAATGGTGGCGCCATTCATCAGGATGAAGGAAACCGCGACCTCGCGCGTCGGCTCGATCCGGGTCAGGCCGGTCAGCACGACAAAGGTGAGGAAGGCCGACAATAGCGCCAGCCCAATCGCAATCGGCGCCAACAGCCGCTGCAGAGACCGGCCTTTGGATTCAACGACAGACGGATCGAACTGTGCGGCCGAGGTGTCTAAGCTGGTCATTCCGGCAAACGGTAATAAAATGAAGGCTTAAGGGCCCGCGCCTGCGGACTGATGCATTCATATCACAATGTTGCCAAATTACGACAATTCCACGGCGCATATCGCGCCAGATCGGTCCGTCCCCATCAGAAATTGGGCCTTCACAACGCCTTACGCCGCTCAATTCCCAGTCCGGTAGACCTGGATGTCCAAGTCCCTGATCTTTTTCCGCAGCGTATTCCGCTTGAGACCCAGAAGATCTGCGGCCCGGATCTGGTTGCCCCGGGTCGCCGCCACGAGGCCGATTGCCATGCGCGGCGGGGGCGCCCTGACGGCGAAGAGTTCGACTGCCGCGACCCGCGACTTAGCGAGATTTACTCGCGAGCATCTCGCGTGTCTTTGACGGCGGACAGAAGATTTAGGTGATTGTTGCGCAATTGTTGCCCTCTAGCGTAGCCTTAAATTTCCGATTGTTTGAGCATGGCTATTTCGCGCAAATATTTATTGGGGGGAAACGATGCGGCGAGCCTATCTGATTTACGCAGGTCTATTCGTTGGCATAATTCTGTCGACCGGTGATTGCAGCGCCGAATCGAAAGTGGCAATTGGGTTGACCGGAAATGTAAAAAGAGACGGGTTTCTTTGGGGAGCTGCATCCGGCGAGACTGCCGAAAAAACCGCACTCGGTATTTGCCGAGGGACCACGAAACTAGAAGCCGACAAAAGGCCCGAAAAGCAGACGTCGGTTGTCCATAAGAGTTGCAAGATTGTTGCGACCTTCAACGATCAATGCTTCGTCGTTGTTATCGATGGCGATCAACACACGCCGGCAACTGCCGTTGGTTGGGCGGTCGAGGCCGATTCAGCAACAGCGCGACGCAAAGCTGCGGCAAAATGTGAAGCCACGGCCGACAAAGGGCATGGGGTGCCATGCAAGGTGAATGGAACTTATTGCGACGGCTCCGCGAAATAAATAGAGAGCCGCTCTGCTAACCCTTGGAGCAAGGCCCCCGGTTGGGCGGGCCATTGTCCGCCCGCCCGCCGCTCAATTCCCAGTCCGGTAGACCTGGATGTCGAGGTCCCTGATCTTTTTCCTCAGCGTATTCCGGTTGAGGCCCAAAAGATCTGCGGCCCGGATCTGGTTGCCCCGGGTCGCCGCGAGCGCCGCGGTGAGCAGCGGCACCTCGATCTCCTTGAGGATGCGGTGATAGAGGCCCGGCGGCGGCACGCCGTTGGGGAAGCCCGAGAAGTGCGAGGACAGGTAGGCCTCGACCGCGCCGCCGAGATTGTCGATGCCCTGGTGCGCGTTGCCGCCCGAGTTCACCGCCGGAGGCGCCAGTTCGCCGTCGATAACGGAGGCCGTAATCACGTCCTGCGGGTAGAGCGCGGCAAGCCTGCGCGCGAGGTTTTCCAGTTCGCGCACATTGCCCGGCCAGCGGTGCTGCTTCATGCGCTCGAGCGCCAGCGTATCGAGCTTCTTCGGCGGCAATCCGTCCTTCTCGGCGAGCGCGAAGAAATGCCGGATCAAATCGGGCAAATCCTCGATCCGCTCGCGCAAGGGCGGCAGCCGCAGCGGCACCACGTTGAGACGGAAGAACAGGTCTTCGCGGAACAGCCCCTGCTGAATCAGGATGCGCAGATCCTTGTTGCTGGCGGCGACGATCCGCACATCGGTCTTGATCGGGGTGCGGCCACCGACGGTGGTGTATTCGCCCTGCTGAAGCACGCGCAACAACCGGGTCTGCGCTTCCATCGGCATGTCGCCGATCTCGTCCAGGAACAGCGTCCCGCCCTCGGCCTGTTCGAACCGTCCCGAGGCGCGGGTATTGGCGCCGGTGAACGCGCCGCGCTCATGGCCGAACAGTTCCGACTCGATCAGGTCGCGCGGTATCGCCGCCATGTTGACGGCGACGAATGGCCCGTTGCGCCGCTTGCCGTAATCGTGCAGCGCGCGCGCCACGAGCTCCTTGCCGGTACCCGACTCTCCCGTGATCATCACGGTCAGGTCCGTCTGCATCAGACGGGCGAGCACGCGGTAGATTTCCTGCATCGCCGGCGAGCGGCCGACGAGCGGTATCGCGTCGAACTCGGCATCGTCGGGCGTGCTGGCGACCCGCTCTTTCGGTTCGGCCAAGGCGCGGCCGACAATCGCGATCAATTCCTTCAGGTCGAACGGCTTCGGCAAATACTCATAAGCCCCGCGCTCGGAAGCGCGGATCGCGGTCATGAAGGTGTTCTGGGCGCTCATCACGATCACGGGAAGGTTCGGCCGCATCTTCTTGATCCGCGGCAAGAGATCGAACGCGTTCTCGTCAGGCATCACCACGTCGGTGATGACGAGATCGCCCTCGCCCTGACTTACCCAGCGCCACAATGTCGCGGCGTTGCCGGTCAACCTCACCTCATAGCCGGCGCGTGACAGCGCCTGATTGAGAACGGTCCGGATGGCGGTGTCGTCGTCGGCTACCAGAATGCTACCTGCGGGCATCGCTATTCCTCATCTAGAGTTCTGTGAGGCATGCGACGGCGTCCCCGAAACGTCATCGCGGTCACTTTGATCAGTTTTTTTGGCAGAATTGAACATTGGCAAAAGCACTCTGAAGGTTGTTTTTCTCGGCTGCGACTCGCACTCGATAATGCCGCCGTGATCGCCGACGATCTTGGCGACCAGCGCAAGGCCAAGCCCGCTGCCGGTTGGCTTGGTCGTGACAAACGGATCGAACAGGTTAGGCAAAAGATCTTCCGGCACGCCGGGGCCGTTATCCCTGACGCAGAATTCGAGCGGCAGGGAAACCCGCGACTTCTTCCCCGGCACCGACAGCCGCACCCCGGGCCGGAACGCGGTGGTGAGCTGGATTTCCGCTTCGCTGCCGAGATCGGCGGTCGCCTCGGCGGCGTTCTTCACCAGATTGAGAAAAACCTGGATCAACTGATCCTGGTTGGCGAGCACCGGCGGCAACGACGGATCGTATTCCTCGACAAAGCGGACGTTGCGCGCAAAGCCGGACTGCGCCAGCCGCTTGACGTGATCGAGCACCGAATGGATGTTGACGGGCCCGCGCGCCACCGGGCGGTCGTCGCCGAACACCTCCATGCGATCGACCAGCGTGACAATGCGGTCGGCTTCATCGCAGATCAGCCGCGTCAACGTGCGGTCTTCCGGCGAAGCGGCTTGTTCGAGCAATTGCGCCGCGCCGCGAATTCCCGACAGCGGATTCTTGATCTCGTGGGCCAGCATCGCCGCCAATGCAATCACCGAGCGCGCCGCGCTTCGGTGGGTCAGTTGCCGGTCCATCTTGTCGGCAATGCTGCGCTCCTGCAGCATCACGACGATATGGCCGGGCCGCTCGGCGACCGGCGCGACGTGAAGATCGACCTGCCGGTCGCCTCCCATGCGCGGCGTGCCGAGATCGACCTTGTATTCATTGACCGGCGAACCAGAGGAGCGCACCTGATCAATCAGCGCCAGCAAGGGGCTGCCGAACGGCACCAGTTCTTTCAACGAATACCGTTGCAGGAATTGCGCCGAGATTTCGAAAAACGATTCGGCCGCCATGTTGGCGTCCACGATCCGGCCATCGGGTGCGACCAGCAGCACCGGAAGGGGCAGCGCGTTGAGGATGATGTCCGCGTCGGTCGGCATCGCCCGGCGGTGTTCAGCGGTGGACGTCATGCGGCCGCACTCCAGGCGAAATCATCGAACGCATCCTGAAGCGAGCGATGGACATGTTGCGGGTTGTCCGACGTCAGAATTTGTCCGCGCCAGCTCTTCAATATGGCCGCCGGCACCCGACCGCATCCACCTGCGACTTCGAGCGCCCAGCCGAGATGCTTGCGCGCGTGGCGAAGCCCGATGCGCAAACCATAGTGGCGGCAAATCTCGTCATAGAGGGTGCGGATATGCTGGAGCTGCTCCAGAAGCGAGGGCGCGGATTCGGCAACGCCGGTTTCGAGCTGCCTGCCGATCTGGCCGGGCAGCCAAGGCTGGCCCTGCGCGCCGCGGCCGACCATGACGGCATCGGCGCCCGATGCTTCGATTGCGGATATCGCCTTGTCGAACGAGGTGATGTCGCCGTTGACCACAAGCGGAATCCGGATCGCGTCCTTCACCGCCCGCACCGCGCCCCAATCGGCTTCGCCCTTGTAAAATTGACAACGGGTCCGGCCATGCACCGAAATCATGTGGACGCCGGCGGCTTCCGCGCGGCGCGCGAGCTCCGGTGCGTTCAGCGAACGCTCGTCCCAGCCGAGCCGCATCTTCAGCGTCACCGGCACGTCGACCGCTTCAACGGTGGCTTCGATCAATCGAACGGCGTGATCGAGATCGCGCATCAACGCCGAACCGGATTGCCCGCCCGTCACATGGCGCGCCGGGCAACCCATGTTGATGTCGATAACATCTGCGCCTGCGGCTTCCGCAATCCGCGCGCCTTCCGCCATCCACTTCGCTTCGCAGCCCGCCAGCTGGACCACATGGGGGCCGATGCCACTCGCCTCGCACCGCAACCGCGACATGGGCTTGCCGTTGACGAGATCGTCGCTTGCGGTCATTTCCGATACGACAAGCCCGGCACCAAGCGCCGTGGCCAAGCGCCGAAAGGGCGCATCCGTGACGCCTGACATGGGCGCCAGAAAAACCCGGTTGGTGACCTGAATACCGCCTATTTTCAAAAAGTTAAGGCGTAGGGAGTCGGGACTGCTCACGGATTTCTCGTTGCTTGGGCGGGCGCTCACCCGCTGGAATCCATTTTGCGCACAATTCTTGTGCAGTCAAGTTTCATGCCTACACTTTAGACAGTTACGTGAATCTTGCAAGTGCACTGCAGCATACTATCGATTTTTGGTTAGTCGGCAGGAATCGTTCTGTCTTCGCAGGGCGAGCATGATAAGGGCAAAGCCCCCAGCCAATAGCTGGCCATTGCCAACCCTCGCCGACCGACAGCCAAAGACCCATGCCTAGACCGCCGCGGACTGCCGCCATCCTCGTTGCCGCAGGGCGCGGCCTTCGCGCCGGAGCGGGCGGACCGAAGCAATACCGCTTTATCGGCGGCCAGCCGGTGATTTATCGGGCGATGGAGCCATTTTGCCGTCATCCCCAGGTCGCCGCCGTGCAGCCGGTGGTGAATCCGGACGATGTCGCGATGTTCAATGAAGCCGTGAGCGGCCTGCGGCACGCGCCTCCCGCCAAAGGCGGCGCGACGCGGCAGGCATCGGTACGTGCCGGCCTCGAAGCCCTTGTCGCGGCAAAGCCCGACATTGTCTTGATTCATGACGCAGCGCGTCCCTTTGTCTCACCCGCCCTGATCTCGCGCGCCATCGAGGCGGCATTGGCGACCGGCGCGGCTATCCCCGCCATTCCGGTCACCGATACGATCAAGCTCATCGATGGCAGCGGCCATGTCGAAGCAACGCCCGAGCGTGCGCGCTTGCGAATAGCGCAGACCCCCCAATCTTTCCGCTTCGATACCATTCTCGAGGCGCACCGCCGCGCCGCGCGCGAAGGCCGCGACGATTTCACCGACGATGCGGCGCTCGCCGAATGGGCGGGATTGACGGTAGCGACCTTTGAAGGCGATGTTGCGAATATGAAACTCACCACCCCGGAAGATTTCGTCCGCGAGGAAGCGCGCCTGGCAAGCCTGCTCGGCGATATCAGGAGCGGCACCGGGTACGACGTTCACGCCTTTGGCGAGGGCGATCATCTGATGATTTGCGGCATTCGCGTGCCGCATACCCGCGGATTTCTCGCCCATTCCGACGGCGATGTCGGCCTTCATGCGCTGGTCGATGCCATACTCGGCGCTCTTGCGGACGGCGATATCGGCTCGCACTTTCCCCCCAGCGACATGAAGTGGAAGGGTGCTCCTTCCGACAAATTCCTGAAATACGCCGTCGAGCGCGTCGCCGCACGCGGCGGCCGCATCGCCAATCTCGAGGTGACGATGATCTGCGAGCGGCCCAAGATCGGCCCGTTGCGCGATCAGATGCGTGCGCGGATCGCCGAGATCACCGGGCTCGATATCTCGCGTGTGGCGGTGAAAGCGACCACCAGCGAGCGTCTCGGCTTCACCGGCCGCGAGGAAGGCATTGCGGCGACGGCTAGCGCCACCATCCGCCTGCCGTGGGATGATAAAGGACCGGACGACAAGGGGCCTGCTGATCCCGGCAAGGGCGCGTGAGATGAGTTGCTGCGATGGCTAGTCCCAGCGCCCTCGCCCGTTCGCTGCTCGACCTTTGCCGCAGCCGAAAACTGACGATTGCAACGGCAGAATCCTGCACCGGCGGCCTTGTCGCGGGCGCGCTGACCGACATTCCGGGCTCCTCCGACGTGATCGATCGCGGCTTCGTCACTTATTCGAATGACGCCAAGCGGGCGATGCTGGGCGTGGAGGCCTCAACGCTTGCAACCTTTGGCGCCGTCAGCAAGGAAACCGCAACGCAAATGGCAGTCGGCGCGCTGGAACGGGCCGGCGTTGATCTTGCGGTTTCCATCACAGGCATCGCAGGCCCCGGAGGGGCCGTGCCGGGCAAGCCGGTCGGGCTGGTGCATTTCGCGGTCGCCGCCCGCGACGGGCGGATCAGCAACCGCGAGTGCCGTTTCGGGGCGATCGGCCGCAGCGCGGTGCGGCAACGCTCGGTCGTCGAGGCGTTGCGGATGTTGATGGAGATGGCGCGCGGGCCGCAACAGGTGAAGCCGAAACGCGCCGCCGTGACCCGCATCCGCCCGCGCGTGGTGCGCACGCCACGGCGTCACTCGGTGAAGGGACGGCGGCCGAGGGGATAAAGCGCGCGATTCACGCCACAGATTTATTCCGGCAAAATTCGCAACCAGTCGATCTGCACATCCTGAAGACTTGCGGTCGCACTCAGATGCGCCGGCGTCGTCAAGCCATCCAGCGGGCAATCGGCCAGAAGATTACGCGTTATCTCAGCGCTCGCGTCGTAGAACACCTTGCTGCAAATCACCACACGGCCGAGAAGTGGTAATCCGGGCCGCCACAAGCCGCCAAGCAGCCGAGACCCGATCTGAAGCGCCTTCCACCAACTGTACCGGAGCCCAAGCATTCGCAGTGCCGCGATCGCGAGCTTGTAACGATCCTCCATACTCAGAACCGGATGACGTCTCACCCGCATTACTCGAGTTGCAACATGTTCATAAGCACTACGGGCACGCACGCCTGTCCAGGGAACCGCTTCGACGACAAAGCCATCGCCGAGATAGACCGCGACGTGCGTCGAACTACTATGCTCGTCGATAAATCCCGCGGTTCTTTGCGCGCGAGCAATCGTGCCGCTGGCAAATCCAGGAGAGACGTCCTGGTAGAAGATCAAGTCACCAGGAAGACATTCACGAAAATTGGGTACAAATCCAAACGCTCGGATTTCGTTCGGAAGAATATTGACGGCGATCGTACCCACCTCGCGCGGCCGGCGTGGATCAATGATCTCCTGCGGCAATCGGTAAGCCTCGCTAAGCAGCGCCCTCGGTCAATCCAGTTCGAGCATTTTGACCGCCGCTAAATCCCTATCGCTCACTTCCGCAAGCCCGCTCACATGCATCCCCAGTTTCACCTGGCGAAAAGGTACACTTGAGCCGATCGTTGTCGAAAATACGCCGTGGGTATTTGCTCCGAGGCGCTGATCAAACTCTACAATTCCGAAACCGTCCGGTTCAATCCGGACGATCGTTCCAGAAAATCGTTTCTGCTCTTGCTCCATTCAGCAAATATGACAGTTACGAACCGCATTTACCAGTCCGTTGAGCCGTACCGTGCAGACCTTTTTCTGAGTCGAAATTTGCATCGAGGAACCCAATGGCAAATCAATATATCCAATAGCCAAAATTACCCCTTTCGCCGGATGGCGAGGTGGTGCGGCGGCGCAACGTGTTACAGAACGTCGCGCCGCCGATCGACGACGAGAGCCCGATCTAATTGCGGTCGGGATTAAGCTTCGGAATCACGGCCGGGATCGCCGACACCGTGTAGTGCTTGGCCAGCAGCGTCCACGCCGAATCGACCGCCGGCAACGCACCCGCGAACGGCAGGAACAATGTCAGGTTCGAAACGTAAAGCGTTTTGCCGTCGAGCGAGAAGGCAAGGCTCGCCGGGAACAACAGGCCACTCGCCACACCGTCCTTGTTGAAGCCGTTGAAGTCGCCGAGCTTGGCGATCACCTTGCCCGTCTTGTCGATGACAACGATATCATCCTCCTGGTTGGCGCAGATCCAGATGTTCTCGTCGTGGTCGATCGCTATTCCGTCCGGCGCATTGATGCCGGTGATGAAGACCGACGCCGTGCCCGCGCTGCCGTCCGGGTTCACGGCAATCTGGATGATCTGGTGGAACGCGGTGTTGGCCACAAACAGCTTGGTGCCGTCATTGCTGAACTCGACGCCGTTTGCGCCGAACGGCGGCGTGAGCCCCGTGCCAGGGCTGAGCAATGGACTGTTCGACCAGACGGTCGGTGTCCCGCCGTTGGGGCCAACCTTCCAGATGATGCCGTTAAATGAATCGGAGATGTAGGCGTTGCCGATTTTATCGAACGTCAGCGCATTCAGGCCGGAGTTCGCAATCGCCGGAACGAAGACACTGGAGGCGCCGGTGACCGGGTCGACATGCAGGACCTTGCCGGCGCCGAAATCAAGGACCAGCAGGAATCCGTTGACGGGATTGAAGCGCAATCCGAGCATGTGGGGGCTCGAATTCGCGATCGGGACCTGGCGCAGCAGCTTGCCATCCGGCCTAATGACATAAAGCACAGCGTTGCCCGTCAGCGCGCCAACGGTGTTGAAGCCGAACGTCGCTACGTAGATGTTGCCGTCAGGACCAACGGTCAGGCCCTCGACACTCGATGGATTCCCCGGCGTCGCGTCCGGCAGCACCGTCAGCACATCGGCATCGCCGCGATCCCATGCGTTGGCCGGCGGCGCCGCCATGATAAGGCTAAGCAATACAACGGCACACCAAATGTTCCTCATCATATTCCCTCCCTGTTTTGACCTAGGATTTCTCAGTTGAACCCTGAATCTGACCAGACTAGGCCAGAATGACTTCACCAATGTGAAAAACACAGACATTGGTCAAGAGGGCGCATTCGCAAATTTGAACAGGTCGATAAATGGAATTTCTGCCTGAAGGCGGCGATAATCGCCGGCAACAGGAGAGGCCATGAACAGACGGCCGCGCGTCGCGAACACCGGGGAGAAATACGATGAATGAGCGTAACGCTCTTCGTCTGTCAGCGATCATGGCGTCCCAGGAGGTCCGTCGCGGCGGCTTTTTAGGGTTGAGTGCGGTATCGCGTCATCGCCTGTTGCTCGTCATCCCCGCGCTGTGCGCGTTGGCTTATCCGTCGCTGTTGAGTTGGCTGTCCGCTGGCCTTGTCCTGGTGCGCGGATCGGACTCGCCGAACGGACCGATCGTTTGGGTCAGTGTCATCGGCTCGCTGACACTGGCGCTGGCGGTCATGCTGGTCAGCTTTGTATTTGGACTGACGCTCGGATCACCGCATGTCGGGATGCCTGCGGACTTTCGCGCCCGATGCGTTGCCCTTCTGGCGTTTGCCACACCCTCTCTCTATGTGGGGTTCGCAAACGTCGGAGGCGTGCTGGGTGCGCCTTCAGCAGTGCCAGTCGCATGGCTCATCTTTTGGACGCTGATGGCGATGATCGTCCTCGTGGGCTCCAGGCCGTCATCGGCAGCATCTGCCATATCGCCCGTCGGACATCGCCGACTGGCCGCTGCCCATGGCGTTTCCGCTCTCGCAATCCTGCTGCTGTTCGTCGGACCTCACATCGGCAATCATCTGGCCGGCTTCTGGAGCGGACCAGTACACACTGAAATCATGAACGCCGCGCGCCGCGTCTATCGCGACGACATCGTCCAACCGATTTTGCTGGCGTTGATCGGTTTTCAGATCCTGAGCGGCACCATCCTGGTGCTGCAGCGGAAGTCCGTTTCACCCCTGAAAGCGGACGTCGTCAGCCCGGCCGGTCATGTCCGCTAAGTGCCAAACGCAGACATCGAGCGATTCATTCTATCACTTCATCGGCACGGCCGAGCATCGGTAGCGGTACCGTGATTCCGAGCGTTTTAGCGGTTTTTAGATTTATGATCAGCTCCACTTTTGTTGCCTGTTGAACGGGCAGGTCGGCAGGCTTTTCGCCCTTGAGGATTCGCCCAGTATAGATTCCGGCGAGGCGATATGAGTCCGTAATTTCCGATCCATAACTCAGCAGACCCCCGGCCGTAGCGAATTCGCGCCCTGTAAAAATGGTAGGAATCGCGTGGCGAACTGCCAGTTCCGCGAGTTGTTTGCTATGGCTGCTGAAGAAAGCACCCGCACTGATCATAAGCGCGGATGCCTGCAAATCGACCAGCTTCGCCAAGATTGAATCAAGGTCGCGTTCGGTTCCAGCATTAAGGACATGGACTTCCAATCCGAGCGTGCGAGCCGCCGACAGCACCTCCCTTTCCTGGGGCTCGGCGGCAGCAGGATCATTCGGGTTGATGAGCAGACCTATGACGCGCGCCGAGGGGATCAACTCGTGCAGCAATTCCAGTCCCTTCGCTGATATTACCTCGACGGCCAATGAAGCCGCGCCGGTCACGTTACCGCCCGGCCTATTGAGACTGGCGACAAGGCCGAGCCGAATTGGATCACCGCCCGTTTCAAAGACGATTGGAATGCTCGAAGTCGCGGCCTTCGCCGCAAGGGCTGCCGGAGTGCTGGTCGCCGCAATCACAGTCACCTGGCTTTGAACCAGATCAGCCGCCATCGCCGGTAGCCGCTCATTGTGCCCCTCCGCCCAACGGTATTGGATAACAACGTTTCGGCCGTCCACGTAACCGGCTTCGCCCAAACCTTTGAGGAACGCCGACAATGGCCGGGGATAGCCCTGCGGCGAGGCCGCATTAAGAAATCCAACCACCGGCATTGTCGACTGCTGCGCGCAGACAGTAACCGGCCAAGCCGCTGTCGCGCCGCCGACAAGCACGATGAAGTCGCGCCGCTTCATGCCAACCTTCAATGATCAGACTGTCGTCGCAGTGTAGCGGTAAACTCGACGCTCGGAAGATATTGGGGGCGGTCCGGTGATTTATTTTTGCCGCCGATGTCCGAGACGGGTCATTTCCAGACATCGCCGCGCAAAATCACGAAGTCCGTTTCACCCCTGAAAGCGAACGTCGTCAGCCCGGCCGGTCATGTCCGCTAACTGCCAATACCGGAAGTCTCCCTTGGGCATATCGAGATGGCTTAGGTAGATTCGTCGGCTCATTGGCGGGCCGCCCGGTGCGAGGACGACCATCGTAATTTCCCCGGTCCAGTAAGGAGATCACAAGACCAATCAAACTGACTTCGTCTTCAGCCTGCTTTTCAGATAAATCCGGGTCATCTCGCGCAATTCTTCGATGGCCCCCGGACGAACGCTTTGGTCTGCAAGGTCCGAGAAAGCTGCCATCGTCTTCATATTGCCGAGGATTACGACGGCCATGTCTTGCGCTTTGTCGGAGGTCAGTCCCGGGCTGCGCAGCGTCAATGTCCGGACGATATGCTTGTGAATGGATCTGCTGAATTCACCGCGCTTCACCGACAGAACTTCGGGAATTTCCAACAATCGTTTCATCGTCGGCCCGGCCCCCTTGTGGAGATCGACCATCAGATCCAGCAAAAAATCAGCGAGCGCGGAGATGGATAGCGATTGAATTCTGGAATCAAGTTCATCGAAGGCGTTGTGAACGCCTTCGTGGTAATGCGCGATCAACGCATTCGCCAGGACTTCCTTGTTGGGAAAGAAACGATAGAGCGAACCTATTTTGGTGCTCGACCTTGCAGCGATCTCGGCCATTGTCGCCGCCTCATAACCCTTCTCGGCGATGACGGCGGCACCTGCCTTCAATATGGCGGCGACACGCAGCTTCCCGTTGCGCCTTTGCGGCGTCCTCGCTTGCGGAACTTCACTGGGTCTTGACATAGTTGAGGGCATGCTCAATTATCGGGTTATGTGAGTATGGACTCAATTAACGCAGTGAAACATCGAACGTCAACCCGACAGGTGAAGAAGCATGCTTGAACTCGATCCCAAGACTACCGCACTGGTCCTCATCGATCTCCAAAAAGGCATAATGGAGCACGAACTCAGTCCACACTCGGCGGACCAGGTCACGAAAGTCGGCAGCGCGCTTGCGGACACGTTTCGCGAAGCACGCGCGCCGGTCGTGCTCGTGAATGTAAGTTTCGCCAAGGATTTCAAAGACGCCTTGCGGCAGCCGGTCGATCAGGCGTTTGCCGCGCCGCCGGGCGGCTTTCCTGAAAATTTCAGCGAGTTGATCGATGGATTGGCAAAGCCCGGCGACATTCTCGTCACCAAGCGCCAATGGGGCGCCTTCCAT
>Ga0210394_10004269_pt1 | contig 16871 bp, 17 predicted proteins | sample IncBWC12MmetaG_FD_160121 | JGI IMG/M metagenome (GOLD analysis project Ga0210394, IMG submission 160121) | Forest soil microbial communities from Barre Woods Harvard Forest LTER site, Petersham, Massachusetts, United States - Inc-BW-C-12-M | ecosystem: Environmental > Terrestrial > Soil >... | reverse complement strand
GGCGCCGACCCGCTGTTATGCCGCGTCGCCCGCACCAGATTCACGACGTACTGCGCGAGCGACTCGCCGATCGGCACCATGCGCACGAGCTGCTGAAAATCCAGAATCTCCTGCGCGGACGTGACCGCGTCCACCTGTGCCGTGCGCGTCGTGGTCGTCAGGTCCACCACTTTGATTTCGTCCGCGGCGCTCAAGTAATCGAGCACCGTGTTGAAGAGAAAGCGGTCGAGCTGCGCTTCGGGCAGCGGATACGTGCCCTCGAGTTCGATCGGGTTTTGCGTCGCCAGCACGAAAAACGGGGCGGGCAGCGTGTAGTGATTGCCGCGCACCGTGCAGGAAAGCTCCTGCATCGCTTCGAGCAGCGCCGATTGTGTCTTCGGCGGCGTGCGGTTGATCTCGTCGGCCAGCACAATGTTGGCGAAAATCGGCCCGGGCACGAACGTCCAGCGGCGGTGGCCCGTCGTGGGATCTTCCTCGATGATGTCCGTGCCGGTGATATCCGAGGGCATCAGGTCCGGCGTGAACTGAATGCGTTTGAAGATAAGCCCCAGCGTCTGCGCGATCGTGCGCACCATCAGCGTCTTCGCCGTGCCTGGCAAACCGGTAATTAGACAATGGCCGCCGACAAAAAGCGAGATGAGAATCTGGTCGAGCACGTCCTCCTGCCCGACGATCACCTGGCGGACCTGGGCGAGGATGTTGTCGCGGACCGTCTGGAAGCGTTCGATGCGCTTTTTCAGTTCCGCGGAATCCGGATCGAGCTGCGCGATGGAGGACATAGAGGACATGTTTATTTCCCTTCGTTGGAATCCTTCAGTTGCAACAGCAATTTTTGCGCCGGGCGGTAATCGGGCGCGACTTCGAGCGAGGCGAGGACGTGGTCCTCGGCCTTGTCTTTTTCGCCCGCCGCAAAATACGCGCGCGCCGCGTTGAACTGCGCGGACGCCTTGTCGATCGGGCCGAGAGCGATCACGGCATTGTATTCGCGAATGGCCCCGGTAAAGTTATTTTGCGCGAACCACAAATCGCCGAGATGGCGGTGCATTTCTTCGTCCATCGGATAGATATAGTTCATGCGGTCGAGCGTCGCGGCGGCATCGGCCGGCTTTCCGAGATCTTCCTCAAGCGAGGCCAGTTGCTTCAACGCCGGAGGATTGTGGCCCCCGATTTTTTCGTACGTGGTCAAGATCGCAACCGCGGCGGGCTTGTCACCCTTCGCGATATCGGCCGCGGCCATGAATTCGTACGGGTTCGCCGGATACACGTAGTCCGGATAGAGTCGGCGTACTTCGTCGCCTTCTTTCAGCACTTCGTCGTAATTTTTGGCCTTGGCTTGCGCCGCGAGGTCCTTTAATTTCCCTCGCCACTGGTCGAAATTCGCTGCTGTCGCGCCGACGTCCTTGTCCAGCCATTCGAGAAATTGCTTGTCGAAATCCTCGGGCGCCATTCCCAGGTCTTCGCGGACCACGTCCGGCGTGGTCTTGTGTTGGGCGAACGAGTGCACCATGTCCAGCAGTTTGTCGGAGCCCCAGCGGCTCTTGATGTAATCGCAGATGCGTCCCGCCTGATAGTAGGACACGATCACCTGGGCGGGATATTCGGGGCGGATGAAGCCGCGATCGAGCTCCGCGACGGGAAGAAGCTTCTTGTCTCGGATGGCGATAAGGACTTCAGGAGTGACGCGGTCGCCCCACTCGGGAGACGCTTCCGTTTCTTCGTGGACCGCGAGTCCTTCGGTAAACCAGCGAGGCACGCGAAAATTCGTAGCGGTCAGAATGTACACGTGGCTCATTTCGTGCCACAGGACGCTCGCCCAGTGAAACTCGCCCGGCGGCCGGCCGGAAGGGCTGTCCATCGCGATCACCAGGCCGAATGTCACGCCCAGAGCGCCGAGGCCCGGCATGCCCATCGTGCGGACGGCAAAATCTTCGTGGTCGGGATAGACCTCAACCTGCACGGGGCCCGGCAGCTTCATCTTGTATTTGTTGTCGTACGCGGCGTAGATCCGCTTCATCTCCTCGTCAAAGTAGGGGCGCAGGAGGTCCGCTTCCTTTCTGTTCAGCTTGAGGATCGTGCCGCCGTCCTTGAAGGTGACAAAATTTTTGTAGCTGTCGAGCAGGCGCAGGCTGTTGACGGTTTCTTCATTGCGATAGCCGTTGTCGTAGCACATTTCGAGCTGCTTGCGCGGCTCGTCCTCCTGGCCAAGGCGCATTAGGTTGATGCCGAGCTGCGAGCGCGCCGACCAGAGCTTTGGGTCGATTTCAATCGCTTTACGGTAATAAGTAATTCCGTCTTCATAGCGCCGATTGAGCACCAGTTGACTGGCGATGAGCGCGTAGCCTTCGGCGTAGACGGGATTAATCTGGCGAATTCTTTCGAGCCACGCGTCGGGTGAGCGGTCGGCGAGGACTTCGATGGCAGCATGAATCGCCATCGCATCGAGCGCCTCGGGAGAAAGTTTCAGTGCGGCATCCGCCTCGGCGAAAGCTTTTTCTTGATCGTTGTCCTCGAGCAGCAGGCTGGCCAGCAGTTCGCGCGCCTCGTAGAGTTTCGGATCGCGTTCGAGCGCTTTGCTCGTGTATTCGATGGCCTTGCTGTCAAAGCCGTCGGCGCTGACGAGGGCGAGGCCATAAAACGCCTGCGCATTTTTCGGATCGCGTTCGAGCGCCTCGTTGAAGAGATTGTCGGCTTCCGTGTTGTTGAACCGCTCGTGCATCAGGCGGCCCCAGCGCACGCGGATCATCGCGTTTCCCGGAAAGACCTTCACGGCGGTACGAAACTGGTTGTTCGCTTCCTCGTATTGCTCGAGGCCCCAGTAGCCCTCCGCGCGGGTGAAGGGGTCGCCCGCGACGGTGAGCGACGCGTAGCACTTTTGCTCCTCCGCGCGGTGGCCGTGCTTGCGCAGGGCGCGGCAACCGTCGGGCGTCGCCCCCAACGCAGCACTCGTGACGGCCAGGCACGCGGCGCACACCATGGCGCATGCGATTCCGCGCCACGCCAGCCATGTGCCCTGATGCCTCATTTGTCCAGGTCCTCTTGTGTCTTCGCCAGCTCCAGCAGAGTGTCTGAGAGCTGCTTCTTGTAGTCGTCCGCGGACATCGCCGCTTTCTGATACTTCAGCAGATCGATCTTGCGCTCGAGCTCTTCCTTTTTCTCGAGCAGGGCGCGCTTGGCCGGATCGTTCGCCGCCTTTTGCGCCGCACCCAGGCGAAGCACAACGAAACTCGCGGCAAGCTGCCCTTCGCCGCTTTCCGTCGAAGCCGCGCGCACGGCCTCCTTTTTCCCTGTATCTTCAAAAACAGCGTGTTCGGTCGCTAGGCGCTTTTGCGATTCGTAGAACGCGGTCGTCTTGCGATCGGCGTATATGAACGCTTCAAGCGCGCTGATCGATTCGTTCTTGTCCGTGTCCGCCGAGCCGTCGCGCAGCGCGTCCACCCAGTACCGCGCAAAAACGGTGGCGTTTTTTTCCGTGCCGGTCTTTGTCGCGGCGATCACGACGCGCCCTGGCCGTTGCAGCGCGCCGACGGAGCCGCCGCTCGCGCTCGTCGTGTTCACGATCAACTGGCGCTTCGCCGGGATGCGGTCGCACAAAATGGCCAGGTCTTCTCCGGAAATATCCGGCCCGGGCAGGTTGAATTTGTACTCTTCGCCGTCGTAGGAGCCGTGGCCGATGAGGATCAGCGTGAATTCGTCCTCGGGCTTCGCCTCGTGAGCGATCTGCGCGAGTGTGTCGGTCAGATGCGCCTTGGTCGAGTCGGCTCCCGTGAGCGTGTAGACATGCGCGTCGGTTGCGGCTGCTTTGAAAAGCTTGTCGAGGTCTTTCGCGAGGGCCGTGAAGCGCTGCTCGTAATCCGGTTCACCGCCGAGGCCGGCGACGGTGACGTAGTACGGCGCGGCTTGCGCGGCGCGCGCGCCTAGGCTGGCGAACGCCGCGCAGCAAGCCGCTGCGGTCGTGAGCCATCGCCGAGATTTGCTTCTAGCCTGCATTTTGTCGTCGGCCTTTCGACATCCCCTCAGTATTGCAATCCGCGAAGATAGTAGGACACGCTTTCAGCCTGTCGCCTTTTGTCCTTGCAAGGTCCAAACCCGACAGGCTGCAAGCCTGTCCTACTTACACCACGCCCCACTTGCGCCGCAGCAGCCACTCCGCCGAGGGCAGCGCGATCAACAGCAAAAAAACGATCGGCATATTCCACAGTTCTTTCGTATCGCGTACCGTGATTCCGGCCTCGCTGTAGGAAATTTCGCCGGGCAGGCGCGACATATCCTGCGGCGTCCAGTACCGCCCGCCCGTCTCGACGGAAAGTTTTTCCAGCAAATCGCGATTCTGCTCGGTATGAAAATTCTCCGCGACGCCGTCCATGCGCGCGAACGACAGAACGTCGCGTCCGAGTTCTTCTTTATCGCGCGTGGCGGTCACTTCGGTGAGATACGTTCCCGGCTGGTCCGCGGTCCACTCCGCGTGAAACATGCCCGCGGTGTTCGGGTCCGGCGCCATTTCGATCTGCGCCGCCGATCCGCCCGGCCCGAGAATGTGCGCCTCGACGTGCGCGTCGGAAGCAGGCAGAAAATTTTTGTCGCGCACGTCGGCGGAAAATTGCACGCGGCCGTCGTCAAACAGCGTCTGACTCGGAATTGCCGCTACGACGCGCCCCGGCGTGTCCGTCACGAGCCAGCGCAGAAGCTGCTGCCAGTACTCCTCGTGCGTCTGATCCTCGAGCGGCTGGCTCATCTGCCACCGCCAGGTGCCGCCGGTGGCGCTGATGGCGGTGCGCCCGCGGCCGTAGTTTTCGGTGATCAGCATCGGCAATTTCCTGCCCGCCGCCGTCATTTCCGCGAGCACCACCGCGCCCGGCTTCGGCGTGCCCACTTCCTGATAGTCCATCAAGTAGGGCAGCTTTTTCCAGCGCTCGACGTTCGCAGCGGGGTCTTCGACTAGCCGCGTGATGATGCTGTCCGCGCCCGCCGCCGTCAGCGACACCGTCGCCGGATCGCGGTGGAACGTGCCCTTTTTATTTGGCAGCGTCACGGGCAGGAGATCGGCGAGGCTCGAACTCGCCCAGCCGCCGTCGCCAAGCGCCGCTCGCCCGCCGAGAAAGAGCAGCCCACCCCCGCGGCGATCCACGAATTGTTGGATCAACTCCTTCTGCGCCGCGGTGAAGTAGCTTGCCTCCACCGATCCGATCACGATCGCCTGGTAGGGAAACAAATCCTCGGCGCGCGAAGGAAAACCGTCGGCGAGTTCTTTCGGATCGTCGATTCCCTGGCGATAGATTTTATTTTCGCTGGTGCGCAGCATCGAAACGATGGTGAGGAGGCGGTCGTCTTGCTCGGCGCGGCGGATGAATTTGTATTCCCAGCGCGGCTCGCCTTCAACGTACAGGATGCGCCGCTTGGCCGATTCGACGTTGACGAGGCGCGCGACGGAATTGTTGCCGCGATTTTCTTCGCCGGGCAGCGGATCGATGGAAAACTCGAGCGTCTTCGCGCCCGCGTCGCCGGCGTTGAACTGGAGATTTTCGTTCTGCGTCGCGCCGTCGGCAGCGAGTGTGATTTGCCTCCCGGCGAGAACCTTGCCGCCGTCGCGCACGGTCAGCATGGCTTTTTGCCCGGCGTAGCCGCGCTGGTGCAGCGTCACCTTGGCGGAGAGGCGCGAATCGGCGAGGGCGCGTGGCGCGACCACGGCGTCGTTGATCTCGACGTCATGCGCCATTTGCTCCGCGCCGAAGCCGACCGTGTGCACCGGAATCTTGCGGCTGCGGAACGTGGAGATCGTGTCGAGGTCGATCCCGCCGGAATTGTCGGCGCCATCGCTCAGGAGCACCACTGCGCCGATGGGCAAGTCGGCCGCTTCGCCCTCAAGCTGCTTCAGGCCGTCGCCAATGCGCGTAGCGGATGCAGGCGGCGCGGTCTTCAAATCCGCAAGCTTCGGGGCGCGCGAGATTTGACGGTCGAGGCGATAGACGCGCACCTGAAATTTCTTTTGCAGGCCGTCGAGCACGCCGCCCTCGAGCGCCTGGATGGCCTGCGCCTCGCGCGTCGCGCCGCCCGCGTCCGCGATCGCCATGCTCCGCGAATCATCCACCAGCACCGCGATGATGTTCTGCTGTGGCCGCAACTCCGCGACCAGAATCGCCGGCTGCCACAAGAGCAGCAGCACCAGCGCCGCCAGCGCGAATTGCAGCAGCCAGATCACGCCTGCGCGCCAATTCTTCACGTGCGCGGACGCCTGCGGCAGCTTCGAACGTATCAACCAGCCAAGCCCAGCGCCCGCCGCGAGGAGCGCGAGCACAAACGCCCACCACGGCCACGCTCCCAGCAGCACCAGCGTGCCCTTCGAAAACACCGCGCGCGGATATTTGAATAAAAGTTCGAACATGTCACAACCGCAAGGCGCTAGCGATTCCCAAACAACTGGTGTAGCCCGCCTCTTTAGAGGAGGGGTTCGTCAGTCGAGCGGGGTTCGCCCGTCGAGTCTGACAGATCGCACGAACATCTCCCGGGTCTAAGGACCCGGGCTACAGCAACTTACGAATACCCATCGGGCGATGCCGACAGAGCCGAAAATCCCACCCGGCGCGGACTCCTCCGTATAACACACGCTGCCCAATTTCACATTGTTAGGATGCAAGGATCGCGGCCCGAAGTTCGCCGTCAGTGCGTCATTCCGTACATTACATAGTTGATCCCCAGACGAAACGCCAGCGACGCGAACTTCTCCGGATAGCGAGGATCATCGGCCCATTCCCACGCGTCCCCCAGGTGCATGTTGTGGCAAATCGCGACCATCACGCGGCCCCGGTCATCCCGGATGCCGCGCCATTCCGCGACGTAGCCGTCCTTCTCGTACGTCCGGCCCGTCCAGACGTACTGTTCGCCCGGCACCTGGAAGCGGTCGGTCAAATCGTAGAGGACGTGAAAAATTTCGTCTTTGTCGGTCAGGTCTTCGATGGGCCGGTCGGGGAAGACCATGAGCATGCCGTTCATGAAGTGTTCCCAGTCGGTGGCGCCGTGGAAATCGTCCACCATCAGGAAGCCGCCCTTGAGCAGGTATTCGCGCAAGCGCTTGGCTTCGGCGTCGCTGAACGTCCACGTCTGCACCTGGACGGCGTAGACCCAAGGGAAATTTTCAATCGCGGAAGGCCCGTCGCTGTCGAGGTCGACCACCTGCTCGACGGGCCGCGCGTTTATGCGCGTCAGCCGCTTCAGCGCGATCAGGAATTGCCGGTCGGCCTTGGGATAATCGCGTGACCAGCTGGCCCATCGCCCGTATCCATACCCGCCCGCGCCGCCCCCCGCCATCGAGTAGCGTAGGCGCGACCACGAATATTCATTTTTGCCAGATTCAAGATCGGAGGAGGAAAACGCTTCTCGAGCGCCGTACTCTTCGTATTGCTGGCTCCCGCCGCGTTGGTAGGCCGCAAGGCCCGTGCCCAAGCCCGAAAGCAGCAGTAGCGCCGAAATAGGTGCGAGGAGCCTCATAGAAGGTAGCTCCAAAGAGACGGCCCACCGACCGCGGCAGTTTCATCGGCCGCCATGTCCGTCAGCCTGATCCTCGAATGCTACCGCCAACTGCTGCTAACACGCAACAACGTGGAAGACACAAACACTATGGACTCTTAAATTGATCGGACTGGCCGTTTGTCCAGTCGAGCAGCTGTCCGGCCTGACAGTACGAACGATCTATTGATGGTAACTCTTTCGTACCTCCTAATGTGCCTGTCCGAGCAACACCGACTTACGCATTGCGACCAAAATCAAAATCTGCTGCAGGAGTGAACCGTGGCTACGAATCGCCGTGAAGCACTGGGGCGCGCCTTTGCCCTCCTCGGAGCTGCCGTTGGAATCGGGGCGGCCAGGGTGAACCTATCCGCAGCGCCTCGGGATGAAAACCTCTCAGACGCCAAGCTAAACAAACAAAAGCAGCTCGTTTTGCAGGCACGCGGGTTGCGCATCAGCTCGCAGGATCTTCGCCGCGGAGAATTGCCGCCGGCGGGGATTCGAATGACGGCGCGGGCTGAGATCGTCTCCGGCTCTTCCAAAAACCAGAAAAAAACGGGTGAGTTTCTCGCCACCTACCACCGGATCAACACGCCGGGCAAAGTAGCCGCTCACGAGCCCGGCAGCCTTGAACAACACACCTTCATTCTTCCCGAGGGCACCATCTTCGGAACGGGCGTCTCCACGTCCGGGATGGACGGGGATGGGCAGTTCGCAATCATCGGCGGCACAGGCCGCTACCACGGGGCTAGGGGCTCCTACGTCGCGCGGCAGAGCCACGTGGACTTCGGCGGCAATGGCGTGGCGACGTTCACTTTCACGCTCGTTTAGGTATTCCACGTTTTCAACCTCGTTTTCAACGTCATGGAGGAGGACCAGGGTATGGCACTATTCGATGCGTTTCTCAAGATGGACGGAGTCACGGACAATCTGCCGGGCGGCCAGGTTGAGCTGGAGGGTTACAGTTGGGGTCTTTCCAATTCGACCACCGTTGGATCAAATGGAAGCGGAGCTGGTGCCGGAAAAGCTTCGTTCGAGGACTTTTCCATTACGATAAGAGCGGGCAAGCAATCCCCGAAACTATTCGAGGCGGCGTTTATGGGGACTACCATTCCGAACGCTACGCTGACCGTTACCGATAAAGCCGAGCCGATCACGATCCGCTTCACCGACGTCGTGATCTCCAACTACAAGTTCGACGAGGGAGGGCTTCCCAACGAAAGAGAGCGGGACGGCGATCTCCAGCTTGGAGCGCCCATGGAAAGCGTCTCGTTCAATTTCCTGAAGATTGAATTCAGCGTGGGCGGGACGACCACTTCGGGAGGCAGCGGCGGTAGTAGCGGTGGCGGGCACCTGCTTTAGTTTCGCCGCGCTAGCTTAGGCCGCGAACTCAGGCTTTGGAGTGTCCTTCGTGGAGCAGGAAACCCTGCTCCACGAGCCGCCGTATGATCGGCAACGCGGCGGGAACGAAGGCTTCGGAGTCCTGATTCAAACTTGCGGCAAGTTCTTTCAGGCACTCTTTCAACGGGCGCGCTCCATCCCATCGCGCCAAGGCTTTGGCGCTTGGACCATCGAGCGCGCCCGAAAATTCCAATCCTCCCACGCGTCGCACCCGCCCGGATACGGCGCGCCACGTGCCGCTCGCCGCTTCGCACACCTGATCGAGCTTCACGTTCGGCGCCAGCTTGAGGTGCGCATCAAGAAGGTGTCGTTCGCTTGGCAGCGAATGGAGAAAAGTCCGCGATTCCACGAGCCGAGCGACGTCGTCTCCCGAGGGGTACGCGATATTCGGCGGAGCCGATTCTACCGCGAACCAATTGGCACGGCTCGTGTCGCGCCGCATCACGATCACTCCCTGGCCGATCCCGGTGATGCGCAGCTTGGCGTAGTACGCCATCCACTGGTCGAACATCCGCATGTACTCGGCTTCTTCGTTACTGCCCGCTTCGATCAGACCCGCGGCGTACTCGCCCAGATCACGCGTATCCTGGTTGAAGACGAGTCCGTGGCATCCTGTCCCCTCGAACCAATTCGCGAGCCGCCCGCGCCAGTCCTCTCCGTCGATCACGGCCCAATTTGCGTTCAGGATGCAGTAGCCGCCCTCGTTTAGAAATCGCGGCGCTTCTTTGATAATCCGGCGGCAGATCTCGTCTCCCTCGAGGCCGCTGTTCAGAAAGAAGTGGCGGTTTTCGGGCGAGATGATGAACGGCGGATTCGAGACAATCAGGTCAAAGGTCTCACCGCGCACCGGGGCGAACATGTCGCCTTCGCGGAAGTCGATATTCGCGATGCCGTTCAGATTCGCGTTCAGGCACGCGACGGCCACCGCGCGAGGATTGCAGTCGACGCCCACGACGCGCTCGCTGTGCGGCGCGGCGAGAATCGCTTGAATGCCGGAGCCGAAGCCGAGATCAAGCGTGGCCGCATTTTGGCGCCGCACCGTCATGCCGGCGAGGACCAGGGAACTCAGCGAAACACCCATGACGTAATCCTGCCGCAGGCCGCCTTGTCCCCGGCGCGCGAAATCGTACGCAAAAATCAAATCCCGGTAACAGCGCAGGTAGAGACACGCTGTCGCCAAGGAGCCGGCGACTTCAATCAGCCCCATTCGCGTCCATTCAGCAACGGACATCGGCGCGATCGCTTTGGTCACGGCGGCCAAGTCGCCCGATTGCCCCAGGACGAAAAGCCGGACCAGCGTTTCGAGCGTAGACCCGCCACGGGTGCGCCAAAGCATCGCCGCGAGTTTCGTTTCGCGCAGCCGGCCAAAGGTTTCGATGCCCAGCGCGCCGCAAACGCCTTGCTCCGTGTAGTTTGCGCTTGCGAGCACTTCGCGGATTCGGCGACAGTCGGCGGGGCTCATCGCGGCTGGCAGGGCACTCGACATTGCGGTGTTTTCTTTGGATCCAAGATTCGCGGATTCGGTCGGCGGTACGGCGGCAATGGTCATGCTTCACCTCGGGGCATGTGGCTGACGTTTAACACGATGCCACACACGGCGTCGCCGCGATGCGAGGCTTATTCCGGGTGTGTTCTTACTTGATCAATGGAAAGTCAGAGGAGATTGCTACGTTAACCGCCGGCAATGGCGCCAATGATTAGGAACGGTTCCGCGCCCGAGAGAATTTCCTTGGGCAGGGGGGTGTCCGGCGATTCGTGCGACCAATCTTCCTGGCAGACGAAGAAACGCAAGAACGGCCGGCGCTGTAGCGTGACGTGGTCGCGGATCGTGCCGCGAAGCATCGGGTAGGAATTTTCGAGCGCGTCCAGGACCGAGCGTGGCGTCGCCTGGCCCTGGACCTCGAGGGTCACTTCGCCGCTCACGTGCGCCAGCGTGCGCAAATGCTGCGGCAGCACCACACGGATCATGGCAGCGTCTGCACTTCCACGGAAAGCACGGCCGGGAGATCGTGGACGATCGGCGCCCAGGTATTTCCCGCGTCGGTCGAGCCGTACACCTGGCCACCCGTCGTGCCGAAATAAACGCCGCACGAATCGAGGGAATCCACGGCCATCGCGTCGCGCAGCACGTTCACGTAGCAGTCGCTCTGCGGCAGCCCCTTGGTCAGCGGCTCCCATTCGTTTCCGCCGGAGCGGCTGCGGTACACTCGCAATTTTCCATCCGGCGGAAAATGTTCCGAGTCGCTATTGATCGGCACGACATACACCGTTTCCGGCTCGTGCGCGTGGACGTCGATCGCGAAGCCAAAATCGGTCGGCAAGTTGCCGCTGACCTCGTGCCAGTTGTCGCCGGCGTCGTCGCTGCGCATCACGTCCCAGTGTTTTTGCATGAAGAGCGTGTTCGGGCGCGAACCATGCATGGCGACGTGATGCACGCAGTGCCCCACTTCGGCCTTCGGGTCCGGAATGTATTGAGATCGCAGTCCCTGATTGATCGGCTTCCAGGTTTTGCCGCCGTCATCGGTGCGAAAGGCGCCGGCGGCGGAGATGGCGATATAAATTCGTTTCGGATTGTTCGGATCGACGATCACGGTGTGGAGGCACATTCCGCCCGCGCCGGGCTGCCATTTCGGGCCGGTGCCGTGGCCGCGCAATCCGGGAAGCTCCTGCCAATTCTCGCCGCCGTCGGTCGAGCGGAAGAGCGCGGCGTCTTCAATCCCGGCGTAAACCGTGTTTGCCTCCGTAGGCGACGGCTCGAAATGCCAGACGCGCTTGAATTCCCAGGGATGCTGCGTGCCGTCGTACCACTGGTGCGTCGTCAGCGGCTTGCCGGTCTCGGCAGACTGGTCGTAGACGAACTTGTTGCTCGGGGGCGGTGGCGCACCGGGGGCGGGCGGCTGGCCATCGGCTACTCCGGGCTGATGCCACGTCTTCCCGCCATCGTCCGAGCGCTGAACGATCTGCCCGAACCAGCCGGAAGTCTGCGAGGCGTAGATGCGATCCGGATTCACCGGCGATCCTTTCATGTGGTAAACCTCCCAGCCAGCGAAGAGCGGCTCGGAAACGTCCCACTTATCGCGCTTGCCGTCCGAGCTCAGGATGAATGCGCCCTTGTGCGTGCCAACGAGTACTCGTACTTTGCTCATGTCTCCGGCTCCTCCGTGAAATGCCCGATATTATGGGCTAATCCATATTTCATGTCATCGTATAAAGTCGTATCGAACCGATGCGGATTGAGGCGATTTGCCGGCGGACAGCCAAGAGTGGCTGTCCCACCTAACGCCGCCAGGGAACGAGGGCGCGTAATTGCTGATCGCGCAAGTACAATCCGCCCCACACGACCGCTGCGACGTAAACCGGAAACAATATTTCGCCGAAGAGCGAATTCGAGGTGGTGAGCTGGGTGGCAATCGCGCCGCCCAGATAGCCGGTCAGCAGAATCGCGCCGAGGATCGATGTTCGAGGAATTACGTAGAGCGCGATGCACACAAGCTCGATGATTCCGAGATCGACGGCGAGGCCGATCGAAAGATGAAGCCTCGCGAAGGCCTCCACGACCGGCGCCGGCCTGAGAAGATGGATCACCGCGTCAAAGACCAGAAACGCCGTGACGAAGCCGCTGAAAATGCGCCCGGCCCACAGCGATTTCTTCCCGATGGAGCCCGGTTCAGCTGTTGCTTGCGATACGAAATGCGCCGCTGTGCTCATTGATTTTCTCCTTCGCGCGGAGTAGCTAGGCAGCCCGCTCCGCCGCTTGAGTGCAGTTGATCATCCACGGAGTGCCGAAGCGATCGGTCAACATGCCAAAGCGTGTGGCCCAAAATGTCTGTTGAATGGGCATCCGCACGGTTCCGCCTTGTTCGAGCGCGTGGAACAGCCGCTCCGCTTCAGCTGGATCGCTGAGCATGATCGAGACAGAAAAGCCCTTGGGCTGTTCGAAATAGTTCGGGGGAGCGTCCATTCCCATGATGGCCGCATCGCCGATCGTTAGTCGCCCGTGCATGATCTTGTTGCGCCACTCAGCGGGGACGCGCTGATCCTGGGTTGGCGCACTCGCGTACGGCAGCAGCGCCTCAATCTTTCCGCCCAGGCACTGCTCGTAAAATTTCAAGGCTTGCTCGCAATCACCGTCAAAGTGCAGGTAAGTTTCGAATTTCATCGCGTCTCCTTCCTTCGATCCAAGATTTTCATCCACCCTGCTATTGGTTAGTCGAACAGCGGACATCGAAATCGACAGCTCACCGCGATTGTTTTTTCGTCTTGGCCAGCTCTTTCCCCAGTACCGCGTGGCGCTCGATCGCAGGACCCGGCGCGAAATCCTCGAGCTCAAAGAACTGTCGGATTTCGATTTCGCATTCCTGGCCAGGATGTGGAGGAGGTACGCGCTTGGCCCATTCCATCGCTTCCGCTCTGGATTTCACGTTGATGACCCAGTAGCCCGCGATCAATTCTTTCGTCTCCGGGAACGGGCCATCCGTCACCATGGCTTTCCCTTGCGAAAATCTCACTCGGAAGCCCTTCGAGCTGGGCTGGAGCCCGGAGAGATCCACCAGCACGCCGGCCTTCATTAGCTCTTCGTTGTACTTCCCCATCGCGCTGAGAAGCTCTTCGCTCGGCATTTTGCCGGCTTCGGAATCTTTGCTCGCTTTGACGATCATCATGAATCGCATCTGCATCTCTCCTGAATCGATTTGGTTTCACCCTGCTCGCTCTTTGTTACGCCGCCCTATACGCTTGCTCCAGCCGCTGAATATCGATTTTGGTCATTTGCATGAGCGCGCCCATCACGCGGCTCGTTTTTTCGCGATCCGGGTCGCTCATCAGCCTGGCCAGCGCCGTCGGAACGATTTGCCAGGACACGCCGAACCTGTCCTGCAGCCAGCCGCACTGCTGGTTTGTCCCGCCTTCCGAAAGCTTGTCCCAGTAGTGATCGACCTCTTCTTGCGTCTCGCAATTCACCACGAAGGAAATGGCCGGAGTAAATTTGAATTGCGGGCCTCCGTTGAGCGCGAGGAACTCGTGCCCGTCGATCTGGAACGCGGCGATCATCACCGAGCCCTTCGGCCCGGGCCCGTGGTCGCCGTAGCGATTCACCGCGCCCATCTTCGAGTTTTTGAAAATGGAGACGTAAAATTGCGCTGCCTCTTCGGCGTCTCTGTCGAACCACAAAAACGGCGTGATCCTTTGCATGGCGTTCTTCTCCTTTCGTCCTGCCGCGATCATCCCACCCTTCGGTGATGCAGGAGACTGCCGTTAGCTCCCGCATCACCTGAATTGCGCCGCGGCTAAGCCGCGGTTTTCGCCTGCTTCTGCTGATCCACGCAGGTCACCTCGGCCAGTTGTCGCAGCTCGCACTCGCCGTCGGCCGCGTGGCTGAGAAAATACTTCGTCAATTCGATGGCGTGCTCCTTGGAATTCGCCTGCAGGATAGCCAGCCCGCCGATCAGTTCCTTCGTTTCTACGAACGGGCCGTCCGTCACCACCGTCTTGCCTCCCGTCTTTCGAACGCGCGCGCCCGTGACGCTGGGCATGCAGCCCTCGACGGCGACCAGCCAGCCCGCCTTCATTCCTTCCTCGATCAGCTTGCCCATCGTGGTCATTTCTTCCTGCGTCGGGGGTAAGCCGGTTTCCACTGTCTTGTATACGCTCAGAAATTTCATGATTGTTCTCCTGTAGTTTTGTTTTTGAACTGCGTCGTTCAAGTTTTAGGAACGGTTTTTTTCGCCGCTCTACCCTTAAGTCGAACGGCCCCCGCCGGAATCGACAACGCTATTGCGATTGTTTGTTCGCTTTTGCGAGTTCCTTGCCGGTCTTCACCGCGCGATCCGCGGGCCCAGCCGGAAAGAAATTCTCCATCTCGAGGAATTGGCGAATCTCGATCTCGCAGGCTTTTCCTTCCGGCGCGGGAGCGCGCTTGGCCCATGCGATGGCTTCGTCAATTGAATTCGCCCGAATGATCCAGTAGCCTCCGACCAGCTCCTTCGTTTCGGCAAAGGGCCCGTCCGTGACAATGCGATCCTGCCCCAGGAGCTTGACGCGCGCGCCCTTGGAGCTGGGATGAAGCCTGGAGAGTTCGACGAGCGCCCCGGCCTTCCGCAGCTCCTGCGTGTAGTTTCCGACTGCAGCCATCAACTCGTCGCTCGGTTTGCAACCGCCCTCGAAATCCCCGCTGGTTTTGACCATCAACATGAATTGCATTTCAATCACCTCCGATTCGCTCATATGAGTGGACATTGAATCTGTTGCGTTTGCCTGCCGCTACGCAACGGGCAAGCCGGGAATCTCCACGACGGGCCGGATCTCAACGGTCCCCCATCGCCCCGCCGGGACCTGCCCGGCGATGCCGATGGCCTCGTCGAGGTCCTTGGCGTCGATGAGGAAATAGCCGCCAAGCTGCTCGCGAGTTTCCGCGAAGGGCCCGTCGGTCACGACACGCTTGTTATCGCGCACTCGCACGCTCGTGGCTGTGGAGGTTGGGTGGAGTGGCCCGGCGCCGAGATATTGCTTCCTCTTGCTGAGCTCAACCGCGTATTGCGCCGATTCCTGATAGCAGGTCGCCCGGTCGCTCTCGCTCAGCCCGTCTTCGTCCAGGTAGATCAGCAGCATGTATTTCATGCCGATTGCCTCCATATAGGTAGATCGAATGACGCTCGTCCAGATCGACATCTATACCAAAAAATTCATACAATCGCGTATGTCTTCCGGAGTCAGCGCCGCCCTAGCCGTCGAAGAGGTCTACCGCTCCGATTGGGGCCGTATCGTCGCCACGTTGATCCGCCTCTTTGGCGATTTTGACCTGGCGGAGGAGTGCGCCCAGGAAGCCTTTGCCGCCGCTGTAGATCAGTGGCGGGAGTCCGGCGTTCCGGAGGTCCCGCGCGCCTGGATTATTCAGACGGCCAAGCACAAGGCCATCGACCGCATTCGCCGCCAGGGGAGTTACGCGCAGAAGCTGGAATCCTATGCTGTGTCGGGGATGGTTCGGGCCGCCGAAGAACCCAATTACGGGAATGGCGAAATTCCGGATGACCGGCTGCGGCTCATCTTCACCTGCTGCCACCCGGCACTGGCGCCGGAGGCGCAGGTCGCGCTGACGCTGAGGACCCTCTGCGGCCTGGAAACGGACGAGATCGCCCGGGCATTTCTTGTTACTTCCACCACGATGGCCCAGCGCCTGGTGCGCGCGAAAAGCAAGATCCGCGACGCGGGCATTCCGTATGTCGTTCCTGGGACGGATGAGGTTGCCGACCGGCTCGACGCCGTTTTGACGGTGATCTATCTTGTCTTCAACGAAGGATACCTGGCGACGCGCGGCGCTGCTCTCGTCCGGACGGATCTGTGCGCCGAGGCGATCCGGCTCGGGCGGCTGGTGGTGTCGCTAATGGAGTCGCAGTCCCCAGCGGAAGCAAGGGCCCTCATCGCTCTCATGCTGCTTCACGACGCACGGCGCGATTCGCGCCTGGATGAGGCCGGAGAGATCATCATTCTGGAGGAGCAGGATCGCCGCCGCTGGAATCATAAACAGATCGATGAGGCTCAGGCGATCCTGAAAGACCTGCCGCGCGGCGCGCCCGGGCCTATCGCTCTGCAGGCTGCGATCGCCGCCGAGCATTGCAAAGTGGGTCGTCCCGGCGATACCGACTGGGCCGCAATCGTTCGTCTCTACGACCAGCTCGGGCGTGTGCAGCCTTCACCCATCGTCTCGCTCAATCGCGCGGTGGCTGTGGCCATGGCGAGCGGGCCTCGCGCAGGTCTTGCTGAAATCGATGGACTCGCCGCCACGAACGACTTGAGCGACTATCACCTGCTGCACGCCGCTCGCGCCGATTTGCTGCGGCGCCTGGGCTTGCGCGATGAGGCGGCGAAAAGCTACGAGCAAGCCCTCACTCTAGTGACCAACGAGAGCGAGCGCCGCTTCCTCGAGCGCAGGCTGCGCGAAGTGACGCAACAGTAGGACAGGCTTTCAGCCTGTC
>Ga0210394_10004268_pt1 | contig 16878 bp, 14 predicted proteins | sample IncBWC12MmetaG_FD_160121 | JGI IMG/M metagenome (GOLD analysis project Ga0210394, IMG submission 160121) | Forest soil microbial communities from Barre Woods Harvard Forest LTER site, Petersham, Massachusetts, United States - Inc-BW-C-12-M | ecosystem: Environmental > Terrestrial > Soil >... | reverse complement strand
AACCTGTTGGAGGTCTCCCCATGAATAGACTGCTTCTGACACTGACGCTTGCGGCCACGGCCGGCTGGCTACTGATCGCAACGCCCACAGCCGCGCAGCTGCTTCCTGCTGCCAAGCGCGCGGCGCACGTCGAAATTACCGACGGTCCCTCCCTCGAATCAACTAAGGACGATTGGGCCATCATTCGGTGGACGAGCACCAACCCGGGCGGCGACGACGAGCACTTCGGCGTGGTGCACTTCGGCACGGATCCAAAAAACCTCAACGAGACGGCAAAATCTCACATCCGGCTGAATCGCGGCCACTCCTACACGGTTTTCCGAGTGTACCTGGACGGCCTTAAACCGCAGACGACCTACTACTACAAAGTGGACTCGATGGGCGCAAACGGCACAAACGATGGAGTGGTCGCCCCGGTGAAAACCTTCACGACACAATAACGCCGCAAGCTGATTCACCGTGCGGGATTTCGAGCTTCGGTCCTCCAACCACTCCGACCACGACGCGGTGGGAAAAAACCACTGCCCGGCAAAATTGTGGCTTGACAGCGTCTTCGTTCTTATCGACGCCACCCGTAAAGTCAAAGGCGTCGGTTCCCTTGACAGCTGAGGATCGGCCACCCGCTTCAGAACCTGCCAGCTTGACACCCCTCGGCCTCGTTCTTATACTCCTCCACGCCACGCATCCCTGCCTGGAGGTTTCCGATGCTGAAACATTTGCTCGCCGTTTTCCTGGTTGTCGTCTCCGCAACCTTTTGCTCTGCGCAAGAAAATTGGAAAAGTCATCAACCAAGCCTCACTCCGCAGCAAAGCGGCACCACACAGCTGCTGATTTCTGTGAGTCCTGTAGACTCCCGCGTGGTCTGGGCGGCCGGAACGGGCGGCACGTATGTGGTGACCACCGACGGTGGCGAGCACTGGAAAGCCGCCGTGGTTCCCGGTGCAGAAAACGATCAATTCCGCGATGTGCACGGCGTCAGCGACAAGGTCGCCTATCTCATGTCCATTGGAAACAACACCACGGATTTTCGCGTTTACAAAACCGTTGACGGCGGCGCGCATTGGACGATTCAATTCACGAATGAGAATCCCAATGCCTTCTATGATTGTTTCGCGTTCTGGACTCCGGACCGGGGCATCACGCACAGCGATTCGGTGAACGGAGTATTTCCTGATATTCGCACGTCGAATGGAAATACTTGGGAGTCCATCGCCTCCCATATGCCGCCTGCGCTTCCCGGCGAAGCCTCGTTTGCGGCAAGCGGAACCTGCATTGCCGCGCAAGGAAAAACAAATGCGTGGATTACCACTGGCGGCTCAACGATTGCCAGGATCCTCGCTACCAGAGACGGCGGCGATACCTGGAACGCGTATGACACTCCGTTGCTCAGCTCGCCCAGCGCCGGCGGAGTTTCCGTGGCCTTTCGCGACTCACGTCACGGAATCGTCGGTGGCGGCGACTTGTCTTCGAACACCAGCGCCGACACGGCGACCTCTGACGATGGCGGCCGAACATGGACTCTTACCAACGCACCGCCCTTGCAGGGAGCCATTTTCTGCTTGGCTTACGTCCGCGGCACAGAGCATAGCGATGAGGAAGGCTGGGGCGAGGAGTTTGAGCATACCGTCGTGATTACGACCGAGACGGAGCCGAACTTCACTTCAGGAGAAGCTGCCTTTACTCCCGATGAGGGCTTCACTTGGATTCCAATACCCGGAGCGAGTGGCTACTGGGCCGTCGCTTTCGCGAATCCGCATGCGGGTTGGTTCGTAGGCAATAACGGCCAGATCCTGAAGATCAGCTTCTAGCTAAGGCCGGTGGCCCACCCGCTGTGATTCTTTTTGTTGCATGTGGATGCGCTTGGCCGAGGGTGGGTCAGCCGCCGCCCGGCGGTTCAACGGCCGTCGTTTGGTGGCGTGTAAACTCACCCATTCGCCGTGGTGCAAGATCTCGGGTTGGTCATGCCCGCCTGGGGTTCTGCGAAACGCTAACAAGCAACGTTTGCACACGACGCCACCAAGCGAGCCATTCGACGCTCGTCCGGCAGCTTATCCCCGTGCGCGTGACGGTACATGTACAGTACTTCTAGCAGGCCCGTCAAGTTGGTTGCTGAAGGCGGTATTTAATGAAACGTTTATTAGTTTAAGAGTACAAAATGACTTCGCCAGCAAAAAGAACGGAGACGGAGTACCGATGTGGCCCGGCCCCAAATGGTTCTGCGTGTATACTTACTTCCTTGAGGAAATTGAGAGCACACATCCGCGAGGTGCACATCGTTGAGCTTGTTACAGACCTGGGTGCAAACCCTGAAACTTGCGCGAGCTGGGCAAATCACCCGGCTGCAGGAGCATCGCAGAGCACTGTTGGAATCCGTCCGCAATTCCGATGAGCGGCGGCTGCTAAGGTTTGGCTACCGAGTGTACTCGCAAGCGGATGAAGACGGAATTATTCGTGAGATATTCCGACGAATCGGTGAGGGCAACCGCACATTTCTGGAGATCGGGGCGGGCAACGGCTTGGAGAACAATTCGTTGTTCCTGCTGAGTCAGGGCTGGCGGGGTGCATGGATTGAAGGGTCCTCCCGCAAGGTGCGGGCCGCAAAAAGGAATGTCTCGACAGTGGTTTCAGGCGGACGCCTCTGCGTCGAGCAGCATTTCGTCACAGCTGCAAACGTCGATGAGACGGTCGCCAGGCTTGCGCCTGACAGGGACGTTGACCTGCTATCGATAGACCTGGACGGCAATGACTATTACATTCTCGATGCGATTCGTTCCATATCTCCGCGTGTGATCGTCGCAGAGTACAATCCAAAGTTTCCGGCCGATGTCGTGTGGGTAATGAAATACAACGAAACCCACCGTTGGGACTCCACAGATTATTTCGGCGCATCGCTAAAAGCACTTGAACTTCTGCTGGCATCGCGAGGCTATTCGCTGGTGGGCTGCAATATCATAGGCTCAAATGCTTTTTTTGTGCGGTCCGAGTTGACCACGGCTCCGCCCTTTTGTTCGCCGTTTACCGCGGAAAATCACTATGAGCCTGCGCGCTATTATCTGCTCGCGGCCTACCACTGCGGTCACCCGGAAAGGTACGGCCCTTTTCGAATGACCGTACCGCTGTAAGTCTGGTCACGAAAAACCAGAGATTCCGACCGCCCCGCGCTTGACGTTCTTCCGCGCCAGTAAGATACATTCGCTGCACCTGCCTCTTGCGACTTTTTTTCATCTGCTTTTGACGCTCTCGTACCCTTCGATCCCGCACTGCGCGATCTCAGGATGAATCGCGCTGCAGCGCGATTCACAAGGTCAACAGCGAAGTCATCCTCGCCTGCCTTCCCTGCGGGCAAACAGGCGACCGCTACAACATCAAAGGAAAGAGCAGAGGCAAAGAAACGAGCACAGGCAAGATTGCCTGCGCCACGCTGCGTGAATCACAGCACGCAAGTCCAAGTCGTCAATCAGGAGATTGGGGTTCCCGGGTTTTACGGATCGCGGGTCACGAATCACCAATCACAAGTCACGATTCACTCAACTCACCATCTGCACTTGCGCGGCGGGGCGATCCTGCAAACAGTACAGCACCAGCTCGACGCGGGTGGAGACGCCGAGCTTGTCGAAAATGCGGAAGAGGTAATTGCGGACGGTGTGTTCGCTGAGGCCGAGGTCGCTCGAGATTTGGCGGTTGGTGAGACCTTCGGAGACGAGGCGCACTACGTTTTCTTCGCGCTTGGAGAGCAGGCTGAGGCCGCGGGCGTCCTGCAGGTGCAGGGGTTTGGCGTGGCCGAGGGCGTCGAGCAAGTAACCGAGGTGCTCGCTATTGGCCCAGACTTGGCCCTGATGCACGGCGTGGATGCACTTCGAAAGAGTTTCCAGCGGCTCGTCGCGGAAAATCACGCCGTGCGCGCCGCAGCGGAAGGCGTCAATCACCAGGTCGCGTTCGCGGGAGGCGAGCAGCATCACCGCGCGCGTTTTGGATTGCAAGGCGCGCAGCTCGCGCAACACGCGAAATCCTTCCAGCGGACCTTCGTGCAATTGCGCGCTGATGATGGCGACGTCCGGCCGGCGCTCCTTCAGGAGTGCCACGGTCTGCGAAGACTGCACGGCGCTCGCGAGCACCGCGACGCGAAAACGTTTGGGCCGGAAAGCGCTTTGCACCAGCTGACAATTCATTTCGTTGGCTTCCGCAACTACGATATTGACGACACTGCTGTGCGCGTCCACTGGGTGGGACATGAAAATCCTTGTGTGACTGGGATTCTGAAAGGGTGCGCGATTCTAGCGAGCTTCACACGCGGCGCACAAGTACAACTTGTGCTAGAACGGCTCACAATAAATACGTACAGCGGGCGAACTGGCGCCCGATGCGACGTCTTGGCGAGACGGCCTCTTGAATTGCTGGCGGCGGAAAATCGCGTTCCAGCACCGGCACGGGCGAGGGGGGTATGCCCACTTTTGGTGCAATTGATTGGGTGGCACTGGTGCAGAATTGCTCTCGGATTTTTGCCACGCAGTTCGCCGCGCGCCGATAAATCCAATTCGGGAACCTTCGTAAGTGTTTTGCCGCGCTGCTGATATCGGCGCTTTGCGCGCGAAATGTTCGCAGTGTGCAATTTTTTTCCGTGGTGAAAGCTGCAAACGCTCTTTTTCTCGCGCGCGCCTCGCCCCGCGATTCCCCTTTTGGCACGCACAAAGCTACTTGTGTATCCAGCCGCTTTGGTAACGCCTCTTCGTGTAGGACGAGAAGACCCGCTGCCGCGCTCGCCACCGCGAAATGGAGCGTCAAGCGATCACTTTCGCCCGACCGAAACGCCCTCCGATCACCAAACTTAAGGCCCCTTGTGGCGTCTGTACGCGGAAAGTATTTTGGTCTCACGATCGTGGTGCGTAAAAAAGGAACAAGCTCTCATGGCGTCACTTCGTCAACAAATGAATGTTTCTAGCGCGGCAGGGATGGCGATGGAGAGGCGGTCCTCGTTGCGCTATCGGTTGCGCGCCGAGGCGATATTCGCCTGGGACGACGAATTCGGGCAGCACCGCGAACGTCACGGACACACGCGCGACGTGGGGCGCAAGGGCGCGTTCGTCTTCGCGACGGAATGCCCGCCGAACGGGGCGGTTGTGGCGCTGAGCGTGTTGTTGCCTGCGTCCAACCGCAAGACCCGCACAATGCGGATCGAGGCGCAGGGCTGCGTCGTGCGAGCGGAGCCTGAGGGAGCAGGCGAAGCTGCGACCGGGCCCGGGGCGGGCTTTGCGGTGAGTCACCAGAGCGTGAATCTGTTTTCGAGGTGCGTGTAAACGATTTGTTCGCGGGCGGTTGCGAGGCGGCGCGTGAAGATGCACCAGCGGTGGTGCGAGGATGAGGAGCGGCATGGAAAAGAGGATTCGCACGACCAGGCCGTTCGATTGGCTGGTGTCAGCAGCAGCGGTGCTGCTTGCGGCTGCGGTGTTGCCCGCTTGCGCGTGGGTTCCGTCTGCGGCGGCGCAGGCGACGGCGTCGCCGAACAATGTGATGCGGCTCGCGCAGGACTGGATGGCGACCGGGCTGGCGCGAGCGAGACGGACCAGGCCGCGTGGGGCGCGCGAGGCGACGCCACAGCGCAGGTGGTGCAGCACGATCAAGGAATCGCGCCGAGCCTGGACGAAAAGGAAACGCAGCAGGCGGATCCGGTGCGGAATGTGAAGACTTCCGAGGACAGCCATCTGCTGTAGGTGCGCAAGCGTGAGGAAGCGCGGATCTCCGATGCGCTGGACAGCGAGAGAATCGTAAACGTGGCGATTGCCGAAGCCGCGACGTTTCCTGCTCTACCCATGCTGCACCTCGGTTGGATGCTGCTTGGCGGGTTTTTCACGGCCGGCATCGTGAGCGCGCGAACGGCGTACGCGGTGGATCGTCTGGAGGTATCGTTCCGCACGCTGGAAGAATTGAATTGCTATCTCGAATGGAAAGTGCTGGCTTCGATTCCGACCGGCGACGGGAGGAAATGAACATGTTTCTAGAACATTACGGATTGATTGAACAACCGTTTGGGGTGACTCCGGATCCGCGGTTTCTGCACATGGGCGCGAAACACCGCGAGGCCCTGGCCTCGCTGGTCTATGGAACAGACACGAACCGCGGATTTCTGGCGCTGATTGCCCAGCCGGGAATGGGCAAGACTTCCCTGCTCTACCAGTATCTGGAAGGGCTGCGCAATAAATCGCGCGCCGCGTTCATCTTCCGGACGGATTGCGGTACGGAAGATTTCATTCGGCACATTCTGGTGGATCTGAGCCTGGACGTTGGCGGAAAAGATCTGCCGACAATGTTTGGAATGCTGCATGAAGTGCTGCTGGGGGAAATGCGCGCGGGCCGGCGCTTCATTCTGGTGATTGACGAGGCGCAAAACCTGGACGAACGGGTGCTGGAGTCGGTGCGGCTGCTTTCGAACTTCGAAACGCCGTGGATGAAATTGATGCACATCGTGATTGCAGGGCAGCTGCAACTGGCGGAACGATTGACGCGGCCATCGATGGCGCAGCTGCGGCAACGAATTTCGTCGGTGATACGGATCGAGCCGTTCACGGCGGAAGAAACCGGCGAATATATCGATCATCGTTTGTGGGTGGCGGGACATACAGGCGAGCCGCTATTCACGGTGGGCGCACGGCTGCTGATCGCCAAGCAAAGCGGCGGAATTCCGCGGAACATCAACACTTTGTGCTTCAACGCAATGTCCGCTGCTTATGGAGTCGGCGCGCATCAAGTGGACGTGAAAATGGTGCGGGAAGCTATCAACGATGTGGAAATCGAATCGCTGGTGCCGCGGGCGGAGCGCACGCCGCCGCACGTGGCCGCGCCTGGGCGGACGATTCTGCCGTTCCGCACGATGCTGCCGAAGCTGAAGGAGCACGGGATTAACCGGCTGTTGCCGGCATGCGCGGTGGTTTGCGCGTTGCTGCTGTTTGCGCTCTCCGCGCGCGTCGGGTGGAATGTGGGAAAGAGGACGCCCCCATTCGACGTGCTATTTGCCGGCGAGACCGACACTCCTCCGCAGATCGCGAGGCCATCGCCGCCCGTTGCGGCCGAGAATTCACCGGAAATTGCGACGAATGCCGCGGTAGCTCCCTTGGCGAATTTCGAGGCTCCGTCACCTCCTCGAGGAAACGCAGGCGGCGGCGATGCCGCTGTCGCGCCCCTATCCACCGTTCCGGCTCGGCCGAACAGTGCAATGCCAGCTGCGCCTTTGCCAACCAGCGTTGCGGTGGGTCTATCGGACAACCATCGCATCCTGACGGTCGCAATCGAGAAAGACACAGCGCTGCTGGACATTTGTATGCAGCATCTGGATCGGTTCGATACCAGAACGCTCGAAGAGACTCTGGCGCTGAATCCGTCGCTTACCGATGTGAACCACATCGCAGCGGGCCAGCGGATTCGCCTGCCGCTGTATTTGAGGCGGGGATTCGTAAGCCAAGCGGACACCGCTTACACATCCGGTACGCTCGAAGCGCACAAGCAAAGGCCATGAGCCGGAATTTCGACGTTCGACTGAAAACTGGGGACAGCTGACGGTGCGCGCGCCACGCCCCCAGAGCATCCAGTCGAATGGGAAGGTGCGCCACCGCAAGCTCCCTCGCGTGATTGACGACGAAGTGATGAAACTGGTGTAGCGCGTTTTCATTCTTCCGGGACCGGCACAAGCCCCTGGCGCGGTGACGTTTGCAGGCGTAAATCATCTCGCGGGGTGCAGCTGGGTTTGTGCGCACGCCGGCAAAGTGTTGGCCGATCAGCTGACGGGCACGGTCTGTATCGTGGACGCGAACCTAGGCGCGCCGTCGTGGCACGAACATTTCCGGTTCAACAACGGCGCGGGCTTCACGGAAACCGTGAAGGGCACCGACCCTATGCACGAATACGCGCGGCGGAGCTACGGCCCGGGTGCGAGGGTGGTCGCGGCGCTTGACTGGCGTTCCAGTCAAAGGCACCGCAGATGAACGCAGCTAAAGGCAAGGCGAGCGGAAACCTTCGGCGAGGACTCGCGAGACAAATTCGGGTGCACACGAAATTCGTTTCGATTTCGGATGGCAAATGGGATTAACGTAGTATGCGTTTTGGCGCGGCGGCGCCGGCATGCTTGGGGAAATGGTCGCGTTGGCCGGATTCGTAGGGCGAATCGCGCAGTTTGCGTATCACAAAACGGGATTATTGGGGTCAGCGATGAATAACCTCTTGGTGGCACAGACACTGGCACGGACGAGTGGGAGGCTGGGAGCGAATCCGGCGGCAACGCTGCAATTTGTGGTTTTGCGTGCGTGTAAGTGGGCGTGGAGAACGCATCGGTCTGCACTTGTGCTGGGAGCTGAACTGTTTCTGGCGGCGGGGTCGTACTGCTTGGCGGTTTTCGCTCTTGCCGATACACGCGGGGCGGGCTGGCTTGGCCGTGTTCTGTGGACGAGCTTGGCCGTGATGATTGTGTGCAGGGTGGGTGCACTCGCGAGCGTGCAGCTTTATAGACGATCGTTGCGGCATGCCAGTGCGCCCGATTTCATTGCGATCCTGAAGGCCGTAACTGTGAGTTCGCTGCTCGGAGGCGTCGCGATTGCGTGGTTTTTGCCTTTGTTGAAAGTTCCGGCGGCCGCCTCATTCGCGGATGCGGCGTTTTTGGCTTTGCTGTGGGGCGGTTTGCATTTTGGCGCACGCTTGCTCGAGACTCAGCAAGCGGCGTGGCGCAAGGACGGAAAACGCGTGGTGGTCGTGGGCGCTGGGGATGCGGGAATCAGGTTGTTGAAAGATCTGGCGCAGGATTCAGGGGCTGCTTCGCGGGCCGTAGCTGTCGTGGACGACGATCCTGAAAAATGGGGACGCACGATTCTGGGCGTGCCGGTAGTCGGCGGAACGCGCGACCTGGCGCGCCTGGCCGCCGAGCATAATGCGGACGAAATCCTGATTTGTATCCCGAGCGCAAACGGCGCAGAAATGCGCGATATCCTTGCCGCTTGCCGCGAGATCAGCATTCCGGTGCGGACACTGCCGCCGCCAGCAGAGTTGGTGGACGGCAGGGTAGTATCGCGGCGCGATTTGCGCAGGCCGCGGATTGAAGATTTGCTGCAGCGCGAAGGGATCCGCGTCGACGTAGAGCAGACGCGGCGAATGGTGGGCGGGAAAGTGGTGCTGGTGACCGGGGCGGGCGGAAGCATCGGATCGGAATTGTGCCGCCAGATAGCGGAGGCGGGACCGCGCATGTTGCTGCTGCTGGATAAGTCCGAGAATAGCCTTTTCTACGTGCATCGCGCGGCGTGCGAGCAGCTGGGCGCCAGTCGCGTAAAACCGCTGTTGGCGGACCTGGTATATAAGGACCGGTTGCGCGAGATTATGCGGCAGGAAAAACCAGAGATTATTTTTCACGCCGCGGCGCACAAGCATGTGGGCCTGCTGGAATTGCATCCGCAGGAGGCGATCCGAAACAACGTGCTGGGCACGCGCAATCTGCTGGAAGCCTCGCTGGAATGCGGTGCTTCGCGGCTGGTGAATATTTCGACGGACAAGGCCGTCAGCCCGCGAAGCTACCTGGGGCTTTCGAAGAAGCTTGCGGAATTGTGCGTGCAGGAACTGGCGCGCATTCACGGCGCGAAATTCTCAAGCGTGCGCTTCGGCAACGTGGCGGGAAGCACGGGAAGCGTGCTGCGACTTTTCTGGGAGCAGATTCAGAAAGGCGCGCCGATCCGCGTGACGGACCCGCGAGCGACGCGCTATTTCATGTCCGTTCCGGAAGCGGTGCATTTGATTCTGCGGGCGGCGGCGCTGGGCAACGGCGGTGAGACTTTTGTATTCGACATGGGCGAGCCGTTGAACATTTACGAGTTGGCGAAAGCCATGATGCGGTTTGCGGGATTGCAGCCGGAGCGGGACCTGGCGATTGAATTCACGGGGCTGAATGAGGGCGAAAAGATTTCGGAGGAATTGTGGGAAGAGTGGGAGCGGCCGGCGGCGACCGAGCACGAGCGAATTCTGGTGGTCGCGGAGCAGAATCCGCAGGCGACGGGAATCTTGAGGAAAATCGAGCGCATGGAAAAGTACTTGGCGCGCGAAGACTGCGAAGGACTGCTGGAATACCTGGCGGAGTTCGCGCCGGAATTCAAGAGGGGGCGAAGGGCGGACGCTGCATCCGCGCAGTTGGGAGCGGAGGCGGCTGAGCTGGCAGGCGAGGAGGCCGCATGAGAATTCCATTGTCGCAGCCGGACATCGGCGAACGCGAAATCGAATACGTCACGAACGTACTGCGCTCGGGGCAATTGAGCCTGGGGCCGAAGCTCGCGGAATTCGAGGAGAAATTCGCGGACTATGTGGGAACGCGCTACGCGGTGGCGACCAACAGCGGCACTTCGGCGCTGCATCTGTGCGTGAAGGCGCTGGACATCGGGCGCGGGGACGAAGTGCTGACGACTTCGTTCAGCTTTGTGGCGTCGGCGAACTGTTTGCTGTTCGAAAAAGCGTTGCCGGTGTTCGTGGATATTTCGCCTAGCACGCTGAACATAGATCCCGGGGCGATCCGGGAGATTTTGGCGGCGGATTACATATGGGACCGGATGAAGTGCCAGCATACCAACCGGCGGACGGGGCGCGTTTTGAAAGCGATCTTACCCGTGCACGTGTTTGGGCAGCCGTGCGAGATGGGCGCGATTCTGGAAATTGCGCGGGAATTCAGCCTGCGCGTGCTGGAGGATGCTTGCGAAGCGGTCGGCGCGGAATATCACGGGCAGCAGGTGGGAACGTTTGGCGACGCGGCGGTTTTTGCGTTTTATCCGAACAAACAGATGACCACGGCCGAGGGCGGGATGATCGTGACGGACGACGCGCAACTTGCGTCGGTGTGCCGGAGCTTGCGCAATCAGGGGCGCAGCGAGGACTCGGAGTGGCTGCGGCACACACGGCTGGGATTCAGCTACCGGCTGAGCGATCTGCACTGCGCGCTGGGGATCGCGCAGCTGGAACGCATTGAAGATTTGTTGGACGCACGCGCCGCGGTGGTCGCAAGGTACGCGCGCGAGCTTGCGGGAATTTCGGGGATCGCGCTGCCGGCGGAATCGGCCTGGTGCAAACGCAGCTGGTTTGCATACGTGATTCAGATGCAGGGCGGATTGCGTAAACCGGTGCGCGACCGATTGATGAATGGATTGCGCGAGCGTGGGATCGCGTGCCAGGCGTACTTCCCGCCGATTCACCAGCAGGCCTATTTCCGGGAGGCGGGCGTGGGGATGGAACATCCTTTGCCGAACACGGAATGCGCAGCGGATGGATGTTTGGCGCTGCCGATGTTTTCGGCGATGAGTGCGGGGCAAGTAAGCGAAGTGTGCGAGGCGATTCGCGAACTGATGGCAGAGATTGTTCCGCTTGAGCTGCCCGTGGCGAAGCGTTTTGCCGCGGCGGGAGGATCGGCGGACGGAGTAGGGCGTCGTGTGGGGTGATTGGCGACGAGCTTGCCGATTGTAGATTGTGAATTGAAGTTGAACGCAAACTACCAAGGATCGGATGGCGGCGATGGGGACGCGTGCGCTGGCTGCTGCAACGTGCAAGCTTATCGCGCAGCGGTGCACGCTACTTTTTCTCGCGGGCTGATCTCGCCGAGCAACCGCATTTCGTTGCTTCCGCGCGACCAGCATCATGCGCGGCTGGAAGCAAGCTTGGCGGAGTACGCTTGCGCACCTTCCCGGCGGCACGTTTGCATTGGCTCGCCATCCGGGGCTTTACGAGGAGGGATCTTCGGAGACGGATCGAATTTGCGCACAGCGCCAAGCCGCGTTTCGCTGGCTCACCGATCCGGAACTGCGCGAGACCGTAGGGCGGAATGGGATCCAGTTGATAACCTGCCGCGAATTGTGCGACCGTCGGGCCGTCCGGTATGCGGCTACTGCAACGGTGGCCGAACGGCATCTGGGGTGAGAGCTTGCTGATCTGTTTCTGGGTTTGTTCGGCGATCGTGGGATATGTATATGCGGGTTATCCGCTGCTATTGTGGCTGGGTGTGTTTGGGCGGCGGGAGGATTCGCGGGGCGAGGATCTTGCAGTTGCGGAGGAATCGCTGCCGCCTGTGAGCGTGATTGTGGCGGCGCACAACGAAGAAGCGGTGATTGCGGCGAAAATTCGGAATGTGCTGGCTTCCGATTATCCGCGCGAGCGAATGGAGATTCTGATCGGGAGCGACGGTTCGTCGGACCGCACCGAGGGCATTGTGCGCAAGCACGAGGGCGAAGGCGTGAGGCTGATTTCATTTCCGCAGCAGCTGGGGAAGAGCGCGATACAAAATGGGTTGGTGGCGGCGTCGTCCGGAGACATTTTGGTGTTCAGCGACGCGGATTGCGAATTCGGACCTGCGGCGTTGCGAATGCTGGTACGGAATTTCGCGGACGCGGCCGTGGGGCTGGTTACGGCGGCGCCGCGTTATGTGAACGCGGGCGAGACGGCAATTACGCGGAATGAGAGCGCTTATCTGCGCTACGAATCGTGGATACGCGAGCAGGAGAGCCGGCGCGGAATTTTGGCGATGGCTTCCGGGTCGCTGTTTGCCTTGCGGCGGGTGCTGTGGCAGCCGCTGAATCGCGAGTTGGGAGATGATTTCGAATTGCCGCTGCGCGTGGTGGAAGCGGGATTGCGGAATGTGCTGGAGCGGCGCGCGGTGACGGTTACGCGGCTTTCGCAGGTGGACGTGGCGGCGATGTTCCGGCTGAAGGTGCGGATCATCAGCAAGGATTTTCGCGCCCTGCGAACGTATCGCGGGCTGCTGAATCCGTTTGCCTATGGAGCGACGGCGGTGGGTTTGTGGTCGCACAAACTACTGCGCTGGCTGGTGCCTTATTTTTTGCTGGAGATGCTGGCCTGTAGTGCTTTTCTTTCCGCGCCATTTTATCGTGTGGCTTTTTTGCTGCAGGTGGCGTTTTGCGCTGTGGCGTTGCTGGGATTTTTGTCGCGTGGCCGGGCGCTGGGATTTCCTTGGTCCGTACCGTTTTCGTTCTGCATTGTGAATATGGCTGCGCTGCTCGGGGTGTGGCTGTCGCTCACCGGACGTAGTTCCGGGAGATGGACGCCGCTGCGCGGGCAATAGGTTTGGTCCGATGGCCTTTTAATGTAGTTCGGGTCTGGTTGACATCGTGCGTTCTTGGCAGAAGCGAAATCAGCGGCAGGAATTTGCCACAACCGCAGCCAAAGCCGTGCCGCACCTACGGCGCTCGGCACTTTTCTTTCGACCTGAGCGAAAAGGGCGCGCTCGTGCGGCTGGAGTTGCGGCCGGTGTGCTTGGATGAGAGCGGCTTCGCGGCAATTTCCAGCGCGGCGAAAAAGCAACAAGAGCTTGCTCGCTTCCGCAAGCTTTCGGCAGAGATTGACGATGGTTCGTGCGAAAGACTGTTTTAGCATAACGTAGCGCGGGGATTGGCGCGGCTGTACATGCGGCGTGCGCGCGCGGCATTTCGCGCGGCGGGAATTCGCGGTTTGACGCGTAAGGCGCGGCGGGCGCGTTTGCGTCATGGGAAGCGGCTGGTACACAAGGTGATCGCTTCATGCGGGCAGACGGGGTGAGGGGAGTACTAGCGTTTGCGGTCGCGCTGGGGTGTGTCTTGGCTTTGGTGCCGTTGATCCGGCGACTGTGTGTGCGCTGGGCGATTTTCGATCAGCCGGGACATCTAAAAACTCACGGGGAGCCGATTCCGCGACTGGGAGGCCTGGCGATCGCGATTGCCTTGGCAGCCGGTGTGGCGATCGCGTTTGCGGTGCACGGCGCACGATCCGGCACACTATTTTTTGCGGCGGCGCTTGGCCTGGTGTGGCTGGCGGGATTTGTGGACGATCTGCGGCAGCTCGGGCCTCCTTTTCGGCTACTGGCGCAGATCGGCTGCGCGCTGCTGCTCTATGCTGGGGACTGGCGCGTTGCGGGTTCCTCTTCTGCGGCTTTCGCGATTCTCGCGCAGTGTTTGTTCGTGATTCTGTTCGTGAACGCGTTCAACTTTCTGGACGGTGCAGACGGGCTGGCGGCAGGAATCACGGGCGTGATCGCGCTCGGTTATGCCGCGCTGCCCGGCGTCGGGCTGAGCGCTTTTGGATGGGCGGTCGCCTGGAGCCTGCTGGGAGCATGCGCGGGATTTTTGTGCTTCAATTTTCCGCCGGCGAAAATATTCATGGGGGATTCAGGGAGCACGGTTTTGGGTTTCAGTGTGGCGTTCCTGGGTTTGGATTTCATCGGCGCGCGAGGCGGAGGCACTACGGCGAGTTCGCTGGCATTTCCATTCTTGATTGCGGGGCTGCCGTTGCTGGACGCCTTGGCGGTGATGACGCGGCGGGCGCTGCAAGGTGCGTCGCCGTTCCTGGGTGACCGCGGGCATTTTTACGATTTCTTGTTGGCGGCGGGATGGACGACGCGCAGAGTGGCGATTCGTTGTTATTTTTTGACGGGGATTTTGGGGTTGCTGGGATGGTTTGCGATGCAGGGTGGGAGCAGGCGGTCGGTGATTTTGACGGTGGGGATATTCGCGGGGTTACTGCTGGGTGCACTGCGGCTGGGCGCGATGAAGCAGGCTCGGTATCGAGTGCAGCTGTGAGCGGGATGATGGCCGTGCTGCAAATGGTCTGCGCAGATCGCCATCGAGCGTAGCCGCAACCCCGTAGGCGCACTGCCCTGCGCCGCTACGAAGTCAAAATCAAAAATGACTCTTGGCGAGGCCAGATTGCAGCGACGCGCACGGCATGCCGTGCCCCTGCCAAATCGTGGAAATGTTGACGTCCGTAAAAAACCCCGCCCTTCGGAAACCGAACGCTGGGCCCCGCGCTCGCGGTGACTAGAATGCGGGGTAATTCTTTGGCATGCGATTTGTCGCAGGCGCACCAACTACGAAGCAATGGCTGCCCGCTTTAATGAACCTGAACAGGCCGCTGCAAATTCAAAAGCACCCCAAAGGCGCACGGCCAGCAGTGGCTGTGCCACATGGTCAAAAACATTATGTCGTCGGAGTGATTAGGGTGCGGGCGCCGCGGCGGGCACGAGCTTTGGGCGAGGACCGCTTCATGACGTTGCCGAGGCTGACGAGCAGCTTGCGAAGTTTGGAGCGTTCTTCGAGCTCCATGTCAACGACTTCGAAGGCGCGGGCTTGCGTGTTGGCGTCGCGCACGATGGCGAGGACCTTCACTGATTTCTGCGACGTGCTGAGTTTCATATTCACGAGGCTGCCGGGATGCAGACTTTGCTCGCAGACGGCGACACCGCCGCCCAAGGTGAGTTCGGGAATATCGAGGCGACAATTTTCCTTCAGGTTGGTGGTGGTCGCCGCGACGGAGCGTTCCAGGCGCAGACGCGGGTAACGGCGCTGGCGAATGGCTGAAGATTCGCGATCAACATCGAGCGGCTCGAGGGAAAATTCGGCGATGCTCAAGCCGCTGCGCGGCATGAAGTCGCGCACCCACTCGGGATCGATTTTCTCCATGGCCTGCGAAGCGACCAGGCGCAATTCGCTGGGGTTAGCCCAACGGAACGCGCGGCGGGTTTCGGCGATCTTGCGCAGGATGGATTCGGCTCCCGCGGTGCGCAAACGGCCCAGAGCTTCGATCGCTTTCAGCTGCAAATATTCTGTAGCGTCCTTAGGAAGGTCGCCCTCGGCGATGCGCACCAAACGCATATCGGCGGTTTGATCTCCGGCCATGCCTATTTCATCCACGGCGAGCGGGCGGATCAGCGGATCGAGAAAATCAAAAAGGCTCAGTAGCAGGCGGCCGCGCTCGGGTGCGCCGCTGGAAGCGATCTGGCGGACAACCCGGTCATGTGCGGTGCGCTTCCATTCCAGAATCCGGTCGGGAAGAACCTGTTCGACCAGATCGGGGTCGAGCCGCGCGAGTATACCCAGGGTTTCGATGGCTTCGGTGGGGCCGCCGTTGCGGAGAAGTTCGCGCAGATTTTCCAGACCTTCGACATCCAGAACTTGCATCATGGAGACGAGCAGGTCGCAATCTTCGCGGAAGCCGGCGCGGTTGAATCGTCCGGCCAGGTGAATCGATGCCGCAACTGGCATGCGGCGCAGAAGATCCTTCAGACCGGAGGGCGCCTCGCCGGTCTTCAGGGCCTCTTCGATGAATTCGGGAAGGCGATCTTCGACGCCGATTCTGGGGCGAAGATTCTTGCCTAGGCCGGGACGTTCTGCTTCGACGTACTCCACCAATTCCACGGCACGCTGGATGGCCGGATAGGAGCGGGACTTGGTGGCCTCTTGTGACAAGCGCACGAACGCCGCGCCGACCAGACTTTCGAGTTCGGAGTCGCGCTCTTCGGCAAGCTGCACGCCGACCAGGCGGATGGTGCTGAGCAAGAGGCGCTCGTCTAGTTTCGCGTAGGTGCTGGCCAGTTCGGCGAGGCCCATGGCAGCCTGACGCCGCGTCTCGGCCGATTTGTTGGTGACGCAATTGGCGTAGTTCGTGAGAACTTTTTCGGCTTCGGCTTTGTCACCGGCGGTAATCAAACCTTCGATGTAGTCACGAATCTGGGCGGGCGGAACGCACCAGGCTTCGCCGGATTCCAGGACAGCCTTTCTCTTTTCTGGTGGCACCTGCGCCCAGAACTGCTGGGCGAGCATGTCCGAGTGCGACTGAATTTCTATGCCGTGGCGCGCCATTTTTTCTTCGTAGACGCCCATGATCTTGCGGAGGCTTTCCAGTTCCTGGCTCATTTCGTCCAGAACCTGGCGGACGGCGTTGACTTCGATATCGCCGCGCTCGTAGCTCTCCATGGCGAAACGAATGGCGATGTGCTCGGCGAGTTTCAGCAGGGTGGGTTTGTCTGACGAATCAGTGGGCGCCTGCGCGGCCAGGGCCGAGAGCGCCTGGCTAACGGTGAAGCGAGCGCGGCGCGGCAGAGTGGACAGCCGC
>Ga0210394_10004267_pt1 | contig 16881 bp, 13 predicted proteins | sample IncBWC12MmetaG_FD_160121 | JGI IMG/M metagenome (GOLD analysis project Ga0210394, IMG submission 160121) | Forest soil microbial communities from Barre Woods Harvard Forest LTER site, Petersham, Massachusetts, United States - Inc-BW-C-12-M | ecosystem: Environmental > Terrestrial > Soil >... | reverse complement strand
ATTATGGTGACGTTTTCGCCGACTGCGACAGGCGTGCGAACGGCGTCGGTCATGATAACTGACAATGCTGCTAACAGTTCTCAGTCTGTTCCACTCAAGGGAACAGGTATTCTGCCGGTGACGCTAACGCCTGCGATGCTTGCGTTTGGAAATGTGGCAGTTGGCACGACGAGCGCGTCCAAATCCGTGATCGTGAAGAACACTTCTTCTACGACATTGACGATCACGAGCATTTCACTTACAGGAGCGGACCCCGGAAGCTACAATCTCACCAACCCGTGCGGGAGTAGCCTCGCGTCAGAAAAGAGCTGCACGCTTGCGGTAACTTTCAGTCCAGCCAGTTCAGGGACATTGGACGCTTCGATTACGCTGGATGATAGCGCGTCCGACAGTCCTCAGACAGTTTCCATAAACGGAACCGGGGTGGCTCCAGTGACGGTTACTCCCGGCAGCCTCGCATTCGCAAGTCAAAGTGTCGGAACGACGAGCGCGGCCCGAACGGTTACGCTCAAAAACGATCAGAGCACGTCGCTCACCGGTATCGGAATCTCCTACGCCGGTCCTAATGCCGGTGACTTCTCAAACACCACGACTTGTACTTCCGTGCTCGGAGCTGGAAAGACCTGCACCATCAGCGTGAAGTTTGCACCGTCCGCTGCGGGCGCAGAAAGCGCGACGCTTGTGATTACGGACAGCGCTTCTACTAGTCCGCAGCAGGTTCCACGATCCGGAACAGGAGTGATTTCCGTCACTGTAACTCCGCGCACGCTGACGTTCGCGAGTCAGACTGTCGGTACCACCAGCGCTGCGAAGACGGTCACGGTGAAGAACAACAGCACCACAGCTTCGCTGACAATCACTGGCATCGCGCTGAGCGGAAATGATCCCGGAGACTTCAATCCGACAAACATGTGCGTCTCGCCGCTGGCTCCGGCCACAAGCTGCACCATCAGCGTGACATTCGATCCAACCGCAACCGGAAGCCGGACAGCGACGTTAACGGTCAACGACCTTAACGGAACGACGAATCATCAAAACGTCTCGCTTTCTGGAACTGGCAAGTAACCCGGTGCGGAAGCCTTGCTTCGCCTGTCGCTTGCTGGGTTCGGAGTCATGCGGCAGAGAGCCGGTCGGGACTGTCGCCAGCGACAAACGGGATGCCGTTGGCAGCGCTTATCACGGTCGGGCCGGCGTTGTCATTGACACCCCAAACGTATTTCGGATTGAGGCTCTGGTTCCAGGGTCCTTGGTTTCCGTCGACCGTCACTTGAACCGTGTTTTGCGCAAACAAAGCGCTTCCGGTACACACAAGAATCCCCACGAGAATCAGGCCACGCGGGATCACGGCTCCAATAGAGGTCGATGGTTTCGTTTTTTCCTCCGACGTGGGCTCCCCACCTTCGGTGTTGGGCTGAATCGTTTTTAGTCTGTCGCTGTCATTTTCACGAGCTGCGGACTAGCGCCACCGTTGTCGCTAACATTGAGATAGGTGGAAAAGGCTGTAGTTCCTCCCGCATTGGTGAACTTGACCGTGAACGTGCAGGTAGCGTTCTGAGCCAGCGTAGTTAACGCCGGGTTCAGGCACGTGCTCGTTGAGCCGCTGTACGGCTGCAGCACAAAGTTACTCGAACCCGTACCGGTTATGGTTGGAGTGCCGCTGAACGCCAGCGGCGTGGTGCCGACGTTCTTCACCGTCACCGACAGTGTTTTATTAGTCGCCACTGTCCCGAAACCAAGCGTTGGAGGAGTGAAGCTGACCTCCGTGCTCGTTCCGGTCAACGGAAGTACCGATGAGGAATTGTTTGGATCGCCGTTGAATGTAAGCGTTACGTTTCCTGTGATGGTGCCGAGCGCGTAGTTCGGAGCAAAGGCCACGTTGAAGTAGCAAACTCCATTATGGGTCAACATGGTGGTTCCGGCGACGCACGCGGGACTCAACCCGGTAGTGTTAGTGGTGAAGCTAGTGCTGGCCGTCAGCCCGGTCAACGAGAGGGTTCCGGTTCCGGTGTACTTGAACGTTATTTTAGTGTTCTTGCTGACGGCGTTGGAGAGCTGGCTAGCAAACGTTACCGACGTGGGAGTGAGCGACTCCAGGCTGGTTCCCGTGCCGGTAATTGAAACCACTTGTGGGCTGGTGGGATCGGTGTCCTTCAGCACGAGCGTAGCTGTTTTCGCGCCGGTGGTTGTCGGGTCGAAAGTGATGCCGACAGCGCAGGTGGAAGCGACTACGCCGGTGCAAGTGTCGGTGGCGATTTTGAAATCGGTGGTATCACCTTCCAGCGTCACTGAAGTGTAGGTAGTGCCACCCTTCACCGTGATCGACTTTGTGACGGGACTATTCACCACGGTGCTGCCCATCGCCAGTGGGCTGGGCGTGATCGTTAGGCCAGTGCCCGTTCCTTGCAAGCTAATCGTGGTTGTAGTGCTGAAGTAGCCGTTGGTATTGACGGTGAGCGTCCCGTACCGCGCACCGGAAGCTGTCGGCGTGAAGAATACAGATACGCTACAGTTCGTTCCGTTGGGCAAGCTGCCAACACAATCGTCCAACTCGCTGAAGTCACCACTCGTCGTGATGCTGTCGATAACGGCCGGCCCGATTCCGCTCAGCGTCACCGCAAACGGATAGCTCTGGATACCCTTGGGCTGCTCGCCGAAAACGATGCTGCCCGTCGAACGGCCAATTGCCGCGAACGCATCGATTTTGCGGACGCGGGAGTTGTATCCATCTGCGATTAAGAAATCTCCTGCGGCGTCTTCGAAGAGTGCATACGGATAGTAGAACTCCGCGCTGGTTGCGGGACCACCGTCGCCGGTGAATCCAGCCGTATTTGTGCCCGCAAAAGTAGTCAGCGTGCCACCGCCGTCCACCCATCGAATTCTTTCGTTATCAGTATCAACGATGAAAACGTTGCCATTCGCATCCGCGCGGACCTCGTTCGGGTAATACAGGCTGTTCTCCAATGCCGGCCCGTCACCTGTAAAGCCCGCAGTACCGTTGCCTGCGATCGTATTGATTATCCCTGTGCTAGCATTCACCTCACGAATACGGTGGTTGTACGTGTCGGCGATGTAGAGATTACCGGCAGCGTCCGTTGATGCAGAGTAGGGATAGTACAGCTTGGCGCTCGTGGCTGGCCCACCATCACCACCGTATCCTGCGACGTTGCTTCCCGCGACGGTGTAGATGAAGCCTGCCGTTTTACCTGCAGGCGGCGTACAGGCGTAAGGGGGAGCTGGGGTGACGGCGCAGACGATTTCGCGGATTACGTGATTGTACGAGTCAGCAATAAACATGTTGCCGTAATTGTCGAGATACGCGTCGTCCGGATAGTAGAGTTGAGCACTGGTCGCCGGGCCACCATCCCCGCTATAGCCCGGTGACTGAGGGGTTCCGGCGAACGTACTAATGTTGCCTGCCGTATCCACCTCACGGATGATTTGGTTGTAGTAGTCCGCGAAATAGACATTGCCCGTACTGTCGAGTGACAGAATACCTGCACTGTTTATCTCTGCGCTGGTAGCAGGACCACCGTCACCCGTGTAGCCGGCCGTCCCAGTTCCGGCGAAGAAGTCGACATCGCCGTTCGAATTCAGCAATTCTCGGACTAGATAGTTACCTGCATCAGAGATGAAAATGTTGTTGGAGGAGTCTTGATATACGCCGTCGGGGTAAAGGAGGGTCACGCCCAAAGCAGGTACGTTATTATATGGTGTGGCGTTTGTAGTGCTTCCGTTCCCCGCGAGAGTATAGATGTCCTGAGCGGTTTCTCCTGCGGGCACAGTGCAGGTGACGCTTGTGACGTCGCAAACGACTTCGCGAATGCGGTCGTTAGCAGTGTCACCGATAAAAAGGTCATCGGCGCTGTCCACTCCAATACCCTCGGGATAGTAAAGAGTCGCGCTGGTCGCGGGGCCGGCATCGCCTGAGAATCCTCCTCCTCCGTCTCCAGCGACAGTATTTATGTGTCCGCCCACGTTGATTTGCCGGATACGAAAATTGTACGTATCTGCGAGCCAAACTAGCGTGCCGGCACTATTAACCGCGATTTGGCCCCATTCGTAAGGATCAATTTCCGCACTTGTGGCGGCGCCCCCATCGCCACTAAAGCCTCCAGTTCCGGCCGTGCCCGCGATTGTTGTAACTTTGTTTGTAGTGTGGCTTATCTCGTAGATGACATATTGAGACCAGTCCATGAGAAAGATGTCGCCGGCAGCATCAATAGCCACAGCGCTGGCATAATTAAAGCTGCAGTTCGAGGCGAGAGTTCCGTTGGGGCAGTAGCCGTAGGGTCCTGTCTGCGGCACTTTGCCGGCAACGGTGCTGATGGTTGTGCCGGAAAGCTTCCGAATCAGCCCGTTATAACTGTCCGCGATTAGCAAATTGTTTGAAGAATCTACCGTCAACTGGTTGGGGTAGCACAAACTGAACGACGTCGCAGGACTGCCGTCACCATCGTACTGGCAGCTACCCTGCACGCCCGCAACGGTCGTAATTGTATTTGTCGTATCTACCTTGCGGATCACAAAGTTGCTTGTATCGGCGATATAAATATTTCCGAGGCCGTCGAGGGCTACACCTTGGGGCGAATTCAGCATGGCTTGTGACGCTCCGCCGGTCACACCGTCTCCGCTGTACCCTGCGATTCCATTTCCGGCCACCACGGTGAGGGAACCCGCAGAGGTCACCTTAAAAACCCGGTTCTGGGCTGGCACCGCAAAGTAGTAGTTTCCCGAGCTGTCGACTGTCACCTGGTATGGATTATTTAAATCGGCGTCCAGAGCAGGCATGTCATTCGGCCCGCCTCCCACGACCGTATTGATTTGATCTTGTTGCGCCGCCGCGCCGAACGCAAATGCGAGTACCGCAAAGAAACTCAAAAGGAACATGCGAAATGGACGCATCGATTTGTCTCCTCGGAATTTTGTCTTTTTCGCCAATTTCATCATTTTTGTGGAACAGCGGCTATTCGACGGTGACCGGCGGCAACATAGGGCGCCGCGATAGTTGCACGTGCTGGCGCAGAGTGCGCCCAGAATCTTCGTAGATCACAACTACCTTTGGGCTGCCTCCGCGTTGGCTCCAACTCTGAAATTCCATCTTCGACACGATGAATTTTCCCCTGACGGTCACGTCATGCTTTGCGGGCAGCGTCTTCACCGCACTGAATTCCTGCAAATCCCTGAGTTGGCGGTTATCGGGGCTGGACGAGCCTGGGACCATCAGCGCGATGACCGGCGTCTTGATGTCGCCCAGATCGCTGTAATTGGAAACTTGCACCGTCATGGTGAACTCGACTTTGTCGCCCTGCTGGCTCACGTTGCTGAGCGCGTAAAAGCCGGCGAAATCGCGCCCGTCCTTGGCAAGCGCCGCGAGCGCAAGACAAAGAAGCAGGCTGGGCACACAAATGTATTGAAACGCACGTGAACTGCGTCGCATGGTTCCTCCTAAATTTTGTCTTTGCTAAATCCGTTAAATGAAATTCGCCTAGAGCTCCAAATTCACAAACGGATTCGACGACGGGGCCGTTCGACCGTCCTTGTCTTCCAGGAGAGAAAAGAACGCGAAAACTACTGATAGTCTGGCGGGCAATATACGCGCGGAAAACACAAAGTCAAGTAATAAGTAAACAATTCGTAGAAATTTTATCCGGCGTTCAAGGAGTGCGCAAAGATTTACCGATTTGTTACGTTCCGAAACATGGCCAGCAATCGCTTTCTAACGCTGCGTGGGTACGGCGGGGACACAAAATCAAGAAACCGACGAAAACAAAGGCGGAAGGCTCGGCGAAAGTTCCGCCGACCCTTCGCCTCTGATCTCACGACAAGAAGGAAAACGGCGCTCTTGCGCGGCTTTGGGTTCCCGGCGCTTACGCGCTGGGCTAACTTCTGCCAGGCCTTCGGCGTTTTGCGTGTTCCGCGGAACCGTACGGCAAGAGGCAATTCTCGGGAATATTTAGGGGCCTTGGTGTGTCTGGATAGGTGACTGCAGAGCTAGCAGCAAATAAAAATTGCATGAGCAGTGAGGAGGATTCCGATGAAAAATTATTTGCAGGACGAGATGAAGGCGAGAGCTTTTAAGTCAGTGGCGCGAGCGGGAGTGATGTTTCTTGCGATAGGGATTATTGCGGCGCCTTCCATGTTTGCTAAGCCGAAGGAGAAGAAGGCTGCGGGTTCGAACCTAGGTGTTATCGCGCACGTACGGCTTGACGGGGGAGCGGCGACGCGGATGGTGCTGGTGCACACGGACGGCAAGGAATATCTGTACGTTGGATTCGGTTCGTCGTCAGGTGTTTGCATATTTGACGTTACGAATCCTGCGACTCCGCGGAAGGTCGAAAAGTTTGCCGGAGCGAGCGGAGAGCGGACGGCTGACTTACAGCTAGTGGGCGATACGCTGGCGGTAATGACCCGCACCGGGGATGGGCAGGCAGGCTCGTCCGATGCGGCCCCTCGTTCAGTGACAATCTTTAAAACGACGGATCCTGCGAATCCACAACCGATCCAGACTTTTTCGGGCGTGACGAGTGTAGTCGGCGATAACGAGCGCGGACAGATTTATTTGTCGAACGGTGAAGGACTATGGATCGTGCAAGCCAAGCAGCAGTCGCAGCAAGCCGACCCGAGCGGTTACGGCGGCTAGAAAGGTCTTCCTTTACTCCTGCAGATGCCGGGGCAGGGCGGTGAACGCACGCTTCACGCCGCCTGTCCCGGTCCGCGTTTCAAAGCGATCGCGCTCAAAATCCAGGCCCACCTTTTGGTAAAGACGCTCGGGAATCTGTTTTTGCGTATGCACTTGGTCTAAGGCAACATGGTGACGAGAGGTGATGCGCGGATGGCGCGGAAGTCGAAGGGTGCGGAGCAAAGAGCTGGCGCGCGGCCGAAGAAGCTGAATGGATTGAAGAAATGGCAATACATCGCGATTAACACCTTCCTGATGTTTCACATTTTAGCGATTACCTGCTGGTGCATGCCGCTGAGCAGTCCATTTATTGCAGTGTGCAGAGACGCGCTGCGGCCGTATTTTGTTTGGTCCGGGTTGTTTCAATCGTGGGACATGTTTTCTCCGCAACCGAAGGCGACGAATAGTTATATGGAGGCGCTGGTTTTGTACAAGGATGGGTCCACGAAGATTTGGAGTTTTCCGCGGATGGAACAGTTGACGCTGACGGAAAAATATTCGAAGGAGCGCTATCGCAAGTTTGTGGAAACGATTTTGGATAATAAAAACGCCGCGCTGTGGCCGGATGTGGCGCGTTATGTGGCTCGGCTGCCGGAGATTCGCGCGGGTCAGCCGCAAAAAGTGATGCTGGTAGCGAAGTGGTCGGACATCGTGCGACAAGAGGATGGGACATTTACGCGCGCGCTCTGGGACGAGCACGTTTTTTACAGCTACGACGTGAAGCCTGAGGATTTGCAGTGACAGGGAAGTCGTTTGTCGAAGCGTGGAACGAATTCTTTTTTGCGGAACAGTCGCCGATTCCGATTGCGTTGTTTCGCATACTTTATGGAATGGCGGTGCTGGCCACGCTGTGGTTGTCGCGCGAAGACTGGATCGCGTGGTACGGGCCGCACGCGTGGGTGAGCTTGTCAACGATGCAAGCGTTCGAGCCGGGGCCGCGGCTGAATTTGTTTACGGTGATGCCGGCGAGCGTTTTCTGGGTGCAGATGCTGTTTTGGGTTTTCGTGGCCTCGACGGTTTGCTTAACGATCGGCTTCCTCACGCGGCTGAATAGTGTTGTGGTTTACGTTTGCCTCGCGTCTATTCAGCAGAGAAATTTATTTATTCTTCATGGCGGTGACACGTTTTTGCGCGTGGCTGGATTTTTTTTGATTTTTTCGGCGGCGGGAGCGGCGCTGTCTGTAGACCGGCTGATTCGGATTTGGCGCGGAAAAGAAGGCGTCGAAATCCGGCCGCGAAGACCTTGGGCGCAACGCATGATTCAGTTCGAGCTTTCACTGGTGTATTTCGTGGGTTTTTGCTGGAAAGTGGCGGGGGCCATGTGGGTACAGGGAACGGCGCTCTCATACATTTATAGGTTGGATGAGCTGCAGCGTTTTCCGCTGCCGTCTTGGTTTCTGAATGAGACGTTGATGAAGCTGGCGACGTGGTTCACGCTAGTCCTGGAATTCGCGTTGGGAGTGCTGATATGGATCAGGGAGATTCGTTACTATTTGCTGGCGATTGGATTAGTGTTTCATCTTTCAATCGAATATTCGATGAACATCCCAATGTTTCAGTGGGACGTTTTAACGGCGTACGTTCTATTTATTGATGCAGCAGATCTGGAGCGCGTCTGGAATTGGATCAGCAACCATGTTCGGCCATTTCCGGGTGAGCGAATGACCGTGATTTATGATGGCGGCTCGGAGCGGCTGCGCAGAGTTGCAAACTTGCTGGGCGCGCTCGATATTTTCGGGCGATTGCGGATTACGGATGCGCGAGATTTGGGGAGGCCGAGCGGCGTGGATGCAAAAGCTGCGCGAAACGAAATTGTGGTGGTGACGAATTCTGGGGCACGGCAAGGACTAGAAGGAATGCGAAGAGTGGCGGGGGTAGTGCCGCTGATGTGGCCGGTTTTTGTTGCGTTGTCGATCAGAAGGTTGCGGGCGTCCTAAACGGAATGACGCTGCCGACAAGCCAAGTCCATTCTGTCCGCAGAACGAAACGGACGTTTATATTTTCCCGCCGCAAATCAGTTGCTCCCACTTGGCTTGGGGGCGGATTCACATCCCTGGCCCTTGGTGTTTCCGGTCAGCACGTTATTCGCTGCGGTGAGCGAACGGCTGTAGCAGCCGTGCAGGGTATCGAGCGAGTAGTAGTCCTGGGAGCTGGCTTGGTCCTGGTTACCGGTGATTTCGAACGACGAGTTGATGAGGAGATCATCGGTGGATGAGACGGTGTTGGCCAGGGTGCCGAAGTAAATAGGAATGCCATTCGCCTTCTCGGTGTCGGTTACTTCGTACTTTTGCGTGATTTTGGAGATCTGCGCGAAATTACCGTCGGGATAGGCGATAAATTTAATGTCGGCGACGATAGGGAAAGACCATTGCCTGCTCTGGATGAAAGTCAGAGCCGGGGTGCGGGTAGTAGTGGTGGAGTCAACGGTGCTGGTCTGGTCTACGTTTTCCACATCGAGCGATGAGGTGATGTCGTATTGCTGAGTGTTTGCGAAATGGATGCTCTGAAAAACTTTGGTGTCCACTTTTCCGTGCGAAGTATTGACGTAACCTTCGACTGTGAAATTGCGTTTGGAGGCGACGGTTAACGAGCCGGTCACGTCGCCACTGGAATTCACGGATAACTTATTTGTGACGGTCGGGCTGGGCTCTGCGGAAATGGTGTTTTCGGTGACTTCGCCGGTTATCTGGCTGGAGCCATGATCTTGGTACAGCAGGAGTGTTGCGTACATATTGAAATAATATTCGGTGTTGAATTCGCTCAGCGAAATAGTGTGCGACGCGCCGTCGCTAAGCACACTGGCGAACGGCGTCAAGTCCACTCGATAAGGAATGAAATTGAGCGTTTGGACCCCAGGGATGGGGGCCCAAAGATAGGGATCGATTCCTCCGGTGTAGATCCACGGGGAAACGGGCGCGACGCCGGCAGGCGTGCCGTCGATGGTGATTTCTGTTTCGCGGAAGGCGGTATTGCCGCAGAAATCTTCCAGCTCGGTTTCGAGAGCGGTCGGCGGACATAAGAACCATTGTTCGTCTGTCTGCTGGCTTTGTGCGATTACATCGAGATAAGCGCGTTCGACGTTGGTGGGTAGCGTAAATGTTTCGGAGAGAGACTGGGTCGGTAAACTGAGTTCGACGGCGCCACCGGCAGCATCGGGAATGGGCAGAACACTGTCGGGCGTTCGCGGAGCTGGGTTGAGAGCGTCCGGAGGATAGAACTCGATTTTCGCGGTGCCGAAAATAATTCCGGTGTAAGTGGAATTCACGATGTTGTAAATGTCGGCTTCGCCCGATTGCGGCTGAGTAAGAAGAGCGCTGTAATCGGTGATGTTGCGTTCAACGTGCCAGGAGGGGCTGAGCGTTGGAGTGGGCTCGGGCGTAGTGCCGTAGTAAAAGTTTACATGGCCGACGTAAATGGCGGCCGTGCGGTCAAATTGAATCCCCTCGGTAACATGAAAATCACCCACGAAAATTACTTTAGCCCACGGACCTGCGCAGCCAGCGGGAGGCGTATAGGTGAAAGTCTGGGCGCTGTAGTCCGCGAACTCCTGCTCCTTGAACAGCGTAACCACGCATGGTTTGGTATTCGGATGTGGCACGGGTGGATCCGCAGTGACGGTGTTGCCCGATCCGATCGTCGCTGGTGACGGCGTGGTCTGCGCATGCGCGATTGGCGACAGGGCAAGGAACATCAGCAGCAGACACGCCAACGTAAAACGTGGATTTCGGATGATTCGAACCATGGCAACCTCCGAGCGGCACACCTGAATTTCAGGGCCGAGCGTCGTTAGAGGATAAGCCAGTTCATTGCGTTGTCAAGGCGGTGTTTTACGGGTTGGTTCGAACAGCTTGGTCGTACGCAGCCTTCGCTATGCGGGCTATTACTGCGTCCCGGGTATCTTCATTGGCGGAGGAATCGGTGACAAAAACCGCGATCGCTAGACGACGGCCGTCGGGCAATGTGATGAGGCCGATGTCATTGGTGGCGAAAGTCACGCCGTTTCTGGTCCCCGAAGTGCCTGTCTTATGCATAACGATTGTGCCGGCGGGCAGGTCGCCTTTGATTCGGTCCAAGCCACTCGAGGAATTTTTCATCCAGTCTAAGAGAGTCTGCGTGTGCTCGGGCGTGAGCGGGGAATTGTCGCTGATGCGACGGAGCGATTGGACTGCAGCTGCGGGCTCCAACCAGTTGCGGTACTGGGCTTTAAGGTCGCGAGCCAAGCCGGCCTCGCCATCCTCCAGATGAAAGCCGCTTACTCCGATAGAATTGATGTAACTAGTGACAATTGACGGACCGCTGATTAACCGCAGCACAATGTCGGTTGCTACGTTGTCGGATTCAGAGATTGACAGGTGTAGAAGTTCTCGCAGAGGGATGTCGACATTGCCTTGGGGAAATTTGTCCTGAAGGGGACTGTGGGTATGAGGAAGGATGCGATCGCTGGGGAGAAATCGCACAGGCTGGTCGAGCGAGAGCGTGCCTTGTTCCACCAAGTGAAGCGTGGTGATTGCCAGTGGAAATTTGAAGACCGACTGCATGGGAGGACGCGCGTGTGGGTCGAGATCGCAATTCAAGGGGGAGTTGGGTAGCGAGCAGGATGCGGAGACTTTGCCGTGAGCGTCAGCGGCAATGGCGCGGACCTGCTGTTGGAGAGTGGTTTGAGCAAAGAGTGAACTGCTGAAGAGAAGTAAGGTCAGAGCGATACGATGCATAATTTGGCGTCACCTGGGATTTAAACGATTCGAATCATCTCGAGCAGAGATGATGGCTTAGAAGGGTTCAAGGGGGAAACGATAGATGTTTTCAAGGCGAATTTTCGAATGCGTTGGTTTCGTGTGGCCAGAGCAGCACCTGCCCTTCCGAAGCGAGACTGCTTCCTCCCAGTTTTTGGGTGGAAGCAAATTGCCTCAATACATCGCCGATTTCATCGCCCGTGTCCATGATTAAAGCGAATATCTTAGTGTCGATATCAATTTGTTTGAAACGCATTTTTATCCCCTCTTTTGAATTGCTTATTCCGACAGCGCGCTTTCAGCCGACTGCTCTTTTTCCTCTCTGATGGAGAGTGCAGAGAACTGGTCGGTGGCCAAACTGATGAGCAGCAGACCAACTGCAATGAATAACGCTCGCATGCCTAGAGAAGAAAACGTCCAAGTTCCAATCGCGGCGCCTCCCACATAGAAGAGCCAAACGGCGGAAAGGAAAAGAGCCTGCTGACGATCACGTCTTTGATCGCGGTGAGCTTTGGCGCTTCGAGCTTTCGAGTGCAGCAAGTCGTAACCGCGAAACATGATGTGCGAAATAAGTTGGGCAAGCTTGTTGATCATTCCTGTGACGAAGGTGGTGTGAACCGTGAGCGGGCCGATTCCCGTTAGGGTCGCGGTTTGGATGGCCATGGCGGCCGCTAGCACAGCTAAGCCCCAGAAAGGGCTGATCGTGAAACCTGGACGAACTTGCGCTAAAGCAGCCAGCATCACCGCTTCAATGGCAAGTGTTACGGACGCAATCCGCCGGATGTGTTTTCGGGAACTCATTTCAATCAGGATGCGACCCAGAATCGATCCGCACAAAAATGAGGCCAGGATAATCGCGGCCGCGTAAACATTCACCCAATTGTGATTCGCCAGGCCGTGGCCAAGCTGCAGGCTAGTGCCGGTCCACCGACGTAGCCAACGATGCCGACCAGACCGGCTGAGAAGCTGAGTGAAAGCGCGACAAGGGCCTTAGGAAGATTTTCTTGGGAAAAATTTTCTTCAGACATTTTGGAAGTCCTCAATAGGAGCGAATAATTCAGCGCTTAAAATTGCAGGCGCTGGCCCACAACAGAACGAGTTCACGAAACACAGTTTGCCAGCACCTTTCGGTGGCTTCTAGATTGTTCTGCACGGTCGGATGAGTCCCAAGTGCGTTTCCGGGCGCTCAGCCCGCAAATTTTGATACAGATATAAATATCACTCCGACAATCGGGTTCCATTGTTAGATACACATAGAAATATCCTCCTGCATATACACGGCATATCCGAATTTACGTAGCTGACTGTTAGTAAACGTCTTATTTTGCGCAAATCTTGGCGACCAAAGTGCCATATGACTCCGCGGGGGAAGCTAAGCTTCTTTGGCAAAGGCGCCCCATAAATTGAACGAAAACTGGAGATGAATATGCGATCGAACCAATACTTTAGGCTGGGCGCGTTGTTCGCGGCCTTGCTGCTCCTGCTGCCGTCGCTGCTTTCGGCGCAGAGCGTGGTTACTGGGGCTCTGAACGGCACAGTAACTGATCCATCTGGCGCAGTAATCGTGGGCGCTACGGTGACGTTGACGAGCACCGATACAGGAGCTTCGTTGACGACTCAATCCAGCTCGAGCGGTGGCTACTCCTTCGGGCTGGTAAAGCCGGGCCGGTATACCCTCGTTGTTTTGCAAACGGGCTTTAAGCAATCTACGCAAGCTGTAGATGTGGCGCTTGGTGAAACCGCCGTAGCCAACGTGAAACTGGAACTCGGCAGCGGTTCGGTGACGGTCGAGGTTACCGGCCAAGGACAGTTGCTTCAAACCGAGAACGCAAACATTTCCACCAGCATCGAGACCGCTGAGATTGAGAACCTTCCCAATCCTGGCGGCGACCTGAGCAACATCGCGCAGACGGCTCCAGGCGTTACGATGAATACCTCCGGCAACGGCTACGGAAACTTCAGCGCATTCGGATTGCCGGGCACCGCGAACCTATTCACCATCAACGGCAATGACTACAACGATCCTTTCCTGAACTTGAACAACTCAGGCGCGAGCAACTTGCTGCTCGGCTCGAACGAAATTCAGGAAGTATCGGTGATCAGCAACGCCTACACCGGCCAGTACGGACGCCAAGCAGGCGCGCAGATTGATTACGCAACGAAGTCAGGCGGCAACGCGTATCACGGCGACGCGGTGTATTACTACAACGCGGGCGGCATGAACGGCACCGACTTCTTTGCGGGCTATAGCCCTGAGGTTAACAACCAGTGGGCAGCGGGGTTGGGCGGACCGGTTATCAAGGACAAAGTGTTCTTTTACGTGAACACGGAAGGGCTAAGGTACTCCTTGGGCGCTGGTGGTTTCGTTGAGTATCCCACGACCGCATTTGAGAATTACGTGTTGGGGAACGTGGCAAAACTTCCCACCGCTTCAACGGCGCTGCCTTTCTACCAGAACATTTTTAATGTATACAACGGTGCGAAGGGTTACGCCGCGGCCAATGCCGCTCCCCAAGCATCAAGCTGCGGGAGTCTGAACGGTAACAACGGCCTTGCGATCCCGAACGACGCATGCGCCGGAAGGACGTTCGAATCCAGCCCCAATGGAAACCAGGAATGGCTACTTTCTGGACGCGTGGACTGGGATATCAACGAAAACAATAAGATTTTCGGACGAACAAAGTTCGATCGCGGTACGCAGCCGACTTTTACCGACCCGGTCAGCCCTGCGTTTAACATTCACAGCATTCAGCCACAGGACGAAGGGCAGTTGAACTACACGCACGTATTCAGTCCCAATGTGGTCAATAACATCGTTGGATCTGTGTTGTGGTATTCGGCCCTTTTCCAGAGTCCCAACACGCCTGCCGCGACTGCAGCCTTTCCTGGGTTGTTCGCATTCAGCGATCTGGGCATAGCGTGCCTGGGGCAGGGTTGCGCAGATACGGCAGCCGGTCTACCTTCTCCGTTCCCACAGGGCCGCAACGTCACCCAGTGGGGCATCGTCGACGACCTATCGATCACCCGCGGAAATCACAGCTTTAAGATGGGAGTCAACTTCCGTCGCGACGACGTCAGCGACTACAAAGCGAGCGAAGGCGCATTTCCAAACGTAGTCCTGAACGCGCTAGATTTTTCGAACGACGTGATGAATCCCGGGGCCGTGGGTTCGGCGGGCGACTCGGTGTTTCAATCGTTCGCGTTAAACCTACGGCAGCCGCTTGCAATCTACAGCGTCGGGATGTATTTCCAAGATGAGTATCGCATCAATCCCAGACTGAAACTGACACTCGCACTTCGAGCAGACCGCAACTCGAGCGGCGTTTGCCAATCAGACTGCGGATCGGCTCCGTTTGTTCCGTTCGTACAGATGAGCCATGACGCAGCCTTGCCATTCGATACGATTACGAATCCGGGATCGCACAGCATCCTGCCCGGCATCGAGAGGGTTGTGTTTCAGCCGCGTATCGGTGTTGCCTGGACGCCATGGGGAGACAAAACGGTCATTCGCGCCGGCGTAGGTCAGTTCTCTGATCTGTATCCCGGCACGATCCTTGACAGCTACACGACAAACTTCCCGCAAGTAACGTCGTTCAACTATGCCGCACCCAGTAATTTCGCCTTCACCGATCCAGGCTCAGCTGTGAATGCGGTATCGGCTTGCAACGCAACCTTTCAGTCGGTGTACCACTCGGGCGGAAACTTGGCGAATTACCTAGCGCCAAATCCGAACTGCGCGGTTCCGAACCTGAACAGCGTAGGGAAATTGCTGAATCCGAAATACACCGAATGGAACGTGGAAATCCAGCGCACCATCGGCACCAGGACCGTGGTATCTGCGAACTACGTTGGCAATCGTGGATATGACGGGCTGCTGTTCAACAACACCGAGAATGCGTTCAATCCGAGCGGCTTCGGCGGTCTTCCAACCACTCCGCTGGACATGCGCGTAGCAAATATCGCCGAATTAACTAACAACAACGCCTCCAATTACAATGGCATCACCCTATCGGTGCAAGAAAACATGTGGCACGGGTTCATGGGGCGATTGAATTACACCTATAGCCACGCGCTTGATGATGTCTCGAATGGTGGCGTGTTGCCGTACCAAATCACAGCCTCTCAAACCAGCATCCTCACTCAGATCAACCCCAACTGCCTGCGGTGCCTGAATTATTCAAACTCAGACTACGACCTGCGTCACAATCTGACCGCCAATTACCTGTATCAAATGCCGTTCCACAGTGAAAATCGACTGGTGGACGCGGCGCTTGGCGGCTGGATTATGTCCGGCACGGTATATTTCCATACCGGATTCCCTTTCAGCCTGGTAGATGCGGGCGATTTCTTTAACCAGCTGGCAACAAATAACGGGTCAGGAGGAGCCTTACTGGCGCAGCCAATCACGGCGGTGTCGAGCTCTTGCACCAGCCCAAACGTGGCATGTTACACGTTGGCTGAATTCGCCGGCCAGCCGAATCCCGCAATTACAACTGGGACCAATCCGTCTAACGGCTTGCCTTGCGGCCCCAGCAACGTCTGTAACAACCCGGCCCCCACGGGTTTCGGTAATGTCCCCCGGAATAGCTACCGTGGACCGGATTATTTCAACACGGACTTCAGCCTGCGGAAGAACTTCCGCGTAACAGAGCGGATGGCACTGCAACTGGGAGCCAACGCGTACAACGTGCTGAACCATCCCAACTTCCAGAATCCGATCAATTCGACCGCGTTTGGTCCGAGCTTCGGTACGATTCTGCAAACCACCAGCCCACCGACCACGCCGTACGGTGCGTTCGCGGGCTCCTTGGCCAGCGCCCGGATTCTGCAGGTAATGGCTAAGTTCACCTTTTAACCCAGCTGTAGTATTGCGTCAAAAGAAAAAGGCGGCCCCGCCCCAGGGTCGCCTTTTTCTTTCTTCGCTTCGCTTCGATTTTAGCGGACGAAAATCGGGTCGTTTCGAAAGCAAAGAGGACGAAGGAAGTTGAGGTGTTTACACCAAGAACTTTTGAAATTCTTTTTCTGAGCGTTTTCGCATAGAAGTAGTTTGAGCATCTGCTTTGCGCATTGAAGAACGCGGACGCCGGTAGTTTGTGGGCATCTCCCTCGTTGGATTCGTCTCCAGCCAGTCCTCGTAATTTTGTTTCATTTGATCGAGATGATGCGGAATATGGCGTTCTTGAATTTCGATCCATTGGCTCAGGGTTAAAGGACCTTGCGCGGGATGCTCTACGGTACGTTCCCACACCGGCTCCGGCAGCGTGAGGAGCAATTGATAGGTCATGCGGCGCAGTTGACGGACAAGCGCAAGCGCCTCACGGGTGCTTTGATAAAAATATCCCAGAGTTTCAGCCCAGCGCGCACCATCGAAGTTCAATAAGGGACTTCCCGGCTCCGCGATGAAACGTCTGCAAACCATATAGGCGATAGCTTCGCTGTCGGCGAGATGCAGGATGATTTCGTGGACGC
>Ga0210394_10004265_pt1 | contig 16882 bp, 18 predicted proteins | sample IncBWC12MmetaG_FD_160121 | JGI IMG/M metagenome (GOLD analysis project Ga0210394, IMG submission 160121) | Forest soil microbial communities from Barre Woods Harvard Forest LTER site, Petersham, Massachusetts, United States - Inc-BW-C-12-M | ecosystem: Environmental > Terrestrial > Soil >... | reverse complement strand
CGCGCCGGCCGCCCGGTGCGGGGCGCAGCGTGCCGGGAGGGTCCGATTGTTTCACGGCTGCGTCGGGCGCGCTGCCGGCGGCAGCAGCACCATGTGTTCGGGATCGATCGGCCGCATGCCGAGTCCACGCGCCGCCGCCTCGATGGCTGCCGGCTGGCTGACGCGCCCGAGCTCGATCCGCAGCCGGTTGGCCTCGGCCTCGTTCTGGCGCGTGAGCTGCTGGCCGGCCTCCAGGTCGGCGAACAACTCGCGCGCCCGATGCTGCGAGGTGACCAGCGACAGCGCACTGACCATCAGCGCAGCCGCCAGCGCGCCAACGATCACTCGGATCTGCATGCTGCCGGTCTCCGCATCAAGTCACCGCCTGGGGCGCGCCGGTGCGCTCGGCCACGCGCATCAGCGCCGACCGGGCTCTCGGATTGGCCGCGATCTCGTCCGCATCCGGCCGCAGGCGTGCCAGTGGGCGCAACCGGGCCGGCGGCAGCTGGGCCGCGCGCAGCGGCACGCGACCCAGTGCGCGGTCCGGATGCGCGTGCAGGTCGATGAAGCGTTTCACGATCCGGTCCTCCAGCGAATGAAAGCTGATCACGACCAGCCGGGCGGCGGGCGCCATCCGCGCGAGCGAGGCTTCCAGCGTCAGCGCCAATTCCTCAAGCTCTTGATTGATGAAAATCCGTAAAGCCTGAAATGTGCGCGTCGCCGGATGCTGGTTCGGATCCTTACGGTCTTTGAAGGGGATCGCGCGCGCCACGACCTCGGCAAGCTCGCCGGTGCGCTCCACGGGCCGGCCTGCCGACTGGCGAGCCACAATCGCCTTTGCAATCGATGCAGCAAACCGCTCATCGCCGTATTCGCGCACCACGCGCCTCACCTCGGCCCGATCGGCGCTCGCCAGCCACTGGGCCACCGACTGGCCGCGCTGCGGATCCATCCGCATGTCCAGCGGCCCGTCCAGCCGCAACGAAAAACCGCGCGCCGGGTCGTCGAGCTGCGGCGAGGACACGCCCAGGTCCATCAGCAGCCCGCCGATGGCCCGTATCGAGCGGGCGTCGAGCACCTCGGCCAGCGCGGAAGAGCGCGTGTGCACGAATTCGAAACGCTGGTCCGCGACCGAGGCAGCCTCGCGCGCCGCCTCCGGGTCCCGGTCCAGCGCGATCAGGCGCCCGCCGGCCCCGAGCCGTTGCAGGATGCCGCGCGCGTGCCCGCCGCGGCCGTAGGTGGCGTCCACATAGGTGGCCTGCGGATCGGTGACCAGCATCGTGACGGCGGCCTCCAGCATCACCGGCCGGTGCTCGCGCACGCTCGACGAAGGGTTGGAGTTCATCCACGTTCAGAACGAAAACGACGCGGCAGATTCCGGCAGCGTGTGCGCGAGCGGGGCTTTCTCCTGCTCCACGTGGCGCGCCAGATCCCACAGCTCGAAGTGCGTGGCCACGCCCAGCAGCATCACGTCGCGCTCGAGTCCGGCCGCCTCACGCAGCTCGGGCGGGATCAACACGCGGCCGGCGCTGTCGATCTCGGCGTCGGCCGCGCTTCCGATCACCAGCCGCTGCAGTGCGCGCGCGTCGTAGGGCAGCACGGCAATCTTCTCGCGCCGCGCTTCCCACACGGGCCGCGGATACACCAGCAGGCAGCCGTCGGGATGGCGCGTCAGCGTGAGGCGCCCGTCGCATTGCGCCATCAGCACGTCGCGGTGCCGGCTCGGGATCGAGATCCGGCCTTTTCCGTCCAACGTCAGTTGAGAAGCGCCCTGGAACACGGCTGTCTTGAGAATGGACTCCAGATGGCTCCCAAGGCCTCAATTCCGGCCAAGACCACCCACTCAAATCCACTACACCCCACCTTTTGACACAGGAGCCGACTCTAGAGCATCGCCCGCACGGGGTCAAGGAAAAAAGAGGCGCTTTTCCCAATTTCTACAAGCACTTAGCACGCAAACTTCATGCGGAGAAATAGCCTTGAATTCGCGTGGAATTAGCGGCATAGGAAATACACTGAATGTGATTTCTCAACTGCCCTCGACCGCTGAGCCAACCGCGCCGCGCGCCCAGGAACCTGGCCAGGCTCAGCCCCGCTCGGAGCGCCTCTGCACTGCGACCAGGTGCGTGGTTTTCGGCCCATTTCCGATCTGGAAGCAGCTCACGGCCTGCTCCAGCACGCGATCGGCCTTCGTCACGCGCTCGTGCAGTCGCAGATGCTCGAGCCAGGAGTCCGTCAGAAACATCTCGATGAAGCGGCCGTCCTTGGCAGGATCCTCGAACAGCCTCCAGTCGTAAGCACCGTCGCGACGGCGCTCGCGCGCGTACCGGCCCAGCACTTCCAGAAACCGCTCGCGGTTGTTCGGATCGATCTGGTATTCGACCGTCACCAGCACCGGTCCCCGGTCCTGCTCGATCGCGCGAGTCGTTACCGGGGCGGCCCAGTGCATCGACGGCGAGAAGTCGACATTCGCGCCCGTCTGCAATTTCCAGCGCCAGCTCAGCGGAATCGCGGCGATCGCACCCGCGGCCGCGAGCAGCAGCGCTGCGGGCAGGCCGGCGATGGCGGCCACTTCTCCCCAGATCGCGCTGCCGAGGGTCAGTGCACCGAACATCACGGTCACGTAGATCGCCAGCCCGCGACCGCGGACCCACTCGGGCAACGCGACCTGGGCCGAGACGTTCAGGGTGGACAACGCGACCATCCACGAGGCACCCGCGAGCAGGCTCGCCGCAATCCCGGTCACGGGGTCCTGGGCGAGCGCAAACAAGCCGGTCGCCACGGAGGTGGCCACGGTGGCGGCCGCGAGCAGCCGGTCCGGGTCCAAGCTCGCTTTCAACCACGGCAGCGCGAACGCAGCGCCCACGGCCGAGGCCCCGATGGCGCCGAGCAGCACCCCGTACAGCGCAGGGCCGCCTGCGATCTGGTTGCGTGCAACCAGCGGCAGCAGCGCCCAATACGCGCTGGCGAACACGAAGAACCCGGGCGCTCGGATCAGAGTCGCGCTCAGATGAGAGTTGTAGCGCGCGTGCCGAAGGCCGATGCGCACGGCGCTGCTGAAGGGTTCGGGCGGCAAGTGCGCGTCACTGCGCTCCGGCGGACGCCACCCTACCAGAGCGGCGATGACTCCCAGGTTGCTGAACGCGTTGAGCCAGAACGGCGCTGCAATTCCCAGCGTGCCGGCGACGACCCCGCCCAGCGCCGGTCCGACGGCGCGGCTGACGTTGATGCCCACGCTATTGGCAGCGACGGCCGAGGACAGATCCGACTTCGGCACGAGCTCGGTCACCACCGCTTGCCAGGCCGGAGCCGTGACAGCCGAACCTACGGTCACGATGAAGCTGAACACCAACAGACTGTTCGGTGTGATCAGATGCAGCCACACCAGCACGGCAAACGCGGTCGAGGTGATCGTAATCGCGGACTCGCCGAAGATCAGAAATCGGCGTCGATCGACGATGTCGACGAGCGCGCCGGCCGGAATTGCGAACAGAAACATCGGCAGGCTGTTGGCAACCTGAACCATCGACACGATGAACGGGTCCGCATCGAGGCTGGTCATAAGCCAGCCGGAGGCGACGCTGTACATCCAGCCGCCGACGTTCGATACGACGGTCGCCGTCCAGATCAGCGCGAACGTCCGGTGGCGAAACGGAGCCCACACGGAGGCAGTTGCGCGCGGTTCGCTCATGCCTGCAAAGCCGAATTCAGTCGCCCTCTACGGCTCGGGCGCAGGGCGTCGCCTCGATCGCGTCAGTCTTTGGACAGAAGGGCGTCATAAGCCGGCTGCCACTGACGCTCGACGACTTTCCGGCGCAGGTCGTCCACGCTCGAGGCGGGCGCCAGACCGTGGCGCTGCGCTTCGGCGCCGACCGCGACGGCCACTTCCCCCGCGATCCGGCGCAGATCCCGGATGGCGGGAAGCAAGGGCGCGTCCCGGCCGTCGAGCGCCGGCGTCTGCTCGCCCAGCGCGCGTCCCGCCGCCAGCAGCATCTGGTCGTTGACGCGACGGGCGCCGCTGGCGACGACGCCCAGGCCGACCGCCGGAAATATGAACACGTTGTTGCATTGGGCAATCGGTATGCGTCGATTGCCGAACTCGACCGGCGCGAAGGGCGAGCCGGTGGCGATCAACGCGCGTGCCTCGGTCCATCGAATAAGGTCCGAGGGTACGGCTTCCGATTTTTCCGTCGGGTTCGACAGGGGAAATATGATGGGACGCTGAACCTTGCGGGCCATCTCGCGCACCATCGGTTCGGTGAATGCGCCTCCCGCGGTCGACAGGCCGATCAGGATGGAGGCTTCGATGTTCGCGATCACGTCGCCCAGCATGACGTTGCCGGGTTCGGCCCGCCGCCAACTGCCGATGCGCTCTTCGGGCTGGGCGTAACGGCGCTGTTCCGGCGTGAGGTCGGCTCGCCCCGCGTGAAGCAAACCGCCACGATCGACGATCCAGAAGCGCCGCCGCGCATCCTCCTGCGCCAGTCCGTCGGCAACCATCGCCGCGCACAGGTAGTCGGCCACACCCGTCGCCGCCGACCCGGCGCCCAAAAAGACGACCTGCTGTTCCCGCATCGCGATTCCCGCGACCTTGATAGCCGCACCGATCGCGCCGAGGGCAACGGCGGCCGTTCCCTGGATATCGTCGTTGAAGGTGAGCAACTCGTCGCGATAGCGTTCGAGAATCGGACGCGCATGGGGCGTTGCGAAGTCTTCCCACTGCAAAAGGGTGTTCGGCATCTCCGCCTTGACCGCCGTTACGAACTGGTCGATGAAGTCGAAGTAGCTTTGCCCTGTTACGCGCTCGTGGCGCCAGCCGAGGTATTCGGGGTCTTCCAGCCGCTCTGCGTTGTTGGTGCCGACGTCGAGCACGATCGGCAGCGTGCGGGTCGGGTGAATGCCGCCGATTACCGAGTACAACGAGAGCTTGCCGATCGGGATGCCCATGCCGCCGACGCCCTGATCGCCGATGCCGAGGATACGTTCGCCGTCGGTGACGACGATGACGTCGACGTCGAGATGCGGCCGGTTTGCCAGCAGCTCGCGGATTCTGTCGCGCAGCGGATAGGCGATGAACAGACCTCGTGGGCGGCGGTAGATGTGGGAAAACTCCGCACAGGCCTTGGCAACCACCGGCGTGTAGACAATCGGCAGCATCTGCTCGACGTGATCGAGCAAGAGCCGGTAGAACAGCGTTTCGTCGGTGTCCTGCAGCGCGCGAAGATAGATATGCCGTTCGAGGTCGTCCTGCTTTCTGCAGAACGCCATGTAGCAGCGGCGACTCTGCTGTTCCAGAGTCTCCACCACCGGGGGCAGCAAGCCGTCCAGGCCGAGTGCCACGCGCTCATCCAGCGTGAACGCCGTGCCCTTGTTCAGGGCGGGATCTTCGAGCAGCGCGGTGCCGCGCAGAGTCAAAGGCTGGGGCATGATGCTTCTCCGAATGGATTCAGCGCAGGCGTCCAGGCGCCTCAGAGCGCCTCGCGCTCGAGGGCTTCGCCCCGGTCGACCGGATGAGCCATCGCGGCATTGAGCTCATCGCGGTGGAGCTCGCCTTCCCAGCGACTGATGACGATGGTGGCAAGGCCATTTCCGATCAGATTGGTCAGCGCTCGGCACTCGCTCATGAACTTGTCGATCCCAACCAGGATCGCCAGCGCCTGGATCGGGATGTCGGGGATGATCGTCAGGGTCGCGGCCAGCGTCACGAAGCCCGCGCCGGTGACACCGGAGGCGCCCTTCGAAGTCAGCATCGCCACCAGCAGGACGGTCATCTCCTGCCCGAAGCTCAGCGGGGTATTGGTGGCCTGCGCCAGGAACAGCGTCGCCAGCGTCATGTAGATGTTGGTGCCGTCCAGATTGAAGCTGTATCCGAGCGGAATCACCAGGCCGACGACCGATGAGGATGCCCCGAGCCGCTGCATTTTCTGAATCATCCGCGGAAGCACGGTCTCCGATGAACTCGTGCCCAGCACGATCAGCAGCTCGTCCTTGATGTACCCGATGAAACGCAGGATCGAAAATCCCATCGCCCGCGCGATAGCGCCCAGAATGATCAGTACGAACAGGATGCTGGTGATGTAAAACGTGCCAATCAGCTCGGCCAGATTGCGCAACGACCCGAGGCCGTAGGCGCCGATGGTAAATGCCATCGCTCCGAACGCGCCCACGGGCGCCAGCCTGACGATCAGGCCGATGATGCGAAAGAAGACCTTGCCCGCGGCGTCGACGGCGCCGTTGACGCGCTGGCCGAGCTCGCCCAGGCGAGAGACGGCAATCCCGGTGAGTATCGCGACCAGAAGCACCTGCAGCAGATCGCCCTTGGCGAAGGCATCGACGAACGTGTTTGGAATGATCCCCAGCAGGTGGGCGACGACGCCCTCCTCCTTGGCGCGTGTCACGTACGACGCCACGGCATGCGGGTCGAGCGTGGCCGGATCGATGTTGAAGCCCTGGCCCGGCTTCAGGATCTCACCGACCAGCAGTCCGATGGCCAGCGCGACCGTGGAAACGATCTCGAAATAGATGAGCGCCTTCAGACCGACCCGACCGACCTTGGCCAGGTTGCTCATCGATGCGATACCGTGCACGACCGTGCAGAAGATCACCGGCGCGATCATCATCCGGATCAGGGCGATGAAGGCGTCGCCCAGCGGTTTGAGCGCGGTGCCGGTCTTGGGAAAGAAGTGCCCCAGCAGCACGCCCAGCGTGATGGCGATCAGCACCTGGACATAGAGCACGGTGTACCAGGGGCGTGCCCGCCTCGGCGCGGCCGCGGCCGGCCCGCCTTCAGTCTCTACCCTGACATCGCTCACGCAGACACCCCTCCCCTCGCTCTCAAAGTCTCGGCCCCCGGCGTCACGATCCAGTCACGGCCAGCACGGCTTCTTTGATCTTGGCCACGGCGTAGTTCCCGATCGTATCCAAGTCGACGTGCGGCAGGTTTGGAATCTCGTCCGCGGCCACGACCGCATCGACGATGGCCGGGCCGTCGACCGCGAAGGCCTCGCGGATCGCGGCCTTCAGCTCGCCGGGCTTGCGGGCCGCAAATCCGTGACCGCCGCAGGCACGCGCAAGCGCCGCGAAGTCCGGATTGGGAAATTCGATGCCTTTCCGGTAGGGAGGCAGACCCACCGATTCGGCCTCCAATGTGATCAGCCCGAAGGCCGAATTGTTGTAGATCACGGCTTTCACCGGCAGCCGGTGGTGCACGGCGGTCAGGAATTCGCACATCAGCATGTTGAAGCCGCCGTCGCCGCACAGCGCGATCACCTGGCGGGATCGATCCAGCACCTGGATGCCGTTGGCCTGGCCGAGCGCCGTTCCGACCGCGGCGTTGTTGAAGGAACCGATGATCCGCTGCGATCCGCTCTGCCGAATCCAGTTGGCGGACCAGAGCGTATTCAGGCCCGTGTCAAACACGAAGACGGCGTCGGGTCTGGCAAGATCGCCGACCGTTCGCGCCACCGCCTGCGGATGGATGCGGTCCTGGCTGCGCGCGGGGTCGGCTTGCTGATCCAGCATCTCATCCCACTTGCGACGTTCCCGGGTCACCTTGTCGAAAAAGGCGGTGTCGTTGCGCAGCGCTACCCGATCGAGCAACATCTTCAGGGTCGGCTGTGCCGAGCCGACGACGCCGAGCGCAGTCGGGGCGCGCCGCCCCAGCGCCTCCGGGCGCTCGTCGACCTGGATGATGGCGCCGCGGGTCGGCAGGAAATTCGAATAGGGGTAGTCGGTGCCGATCATCAGCAGCAGATCGCAATGCATGATCGCGTGGTACACGGCCCTGGTGCCGATCATGCCGATACCGCCCATCCACCGGGGGTCGTCATACGGCATGATGTCCTTGCCCTTGACCGAATGGATCAATGGCGCTCTGAGTCGGTCCGAGAGAGTGCGCAGCTCTGCCGCGGCGCCGTGGCACCCGGACCCGCACATGATCACGATGCTGCCGGCCTCATCGATCCGGCGGGCCATGTCGGCGATGTCCGCCTCGCTCGCAGCGAACTCGGGCCGCGGTTTCAAGGTGGCGAGGCTCGAGACGGCGCCTTCGGCCTTCGCCGCGAGCACATCTTGCGGAAGCGTGAGGTGGGCGACCCCGCGGCCCGCATAGGCAGCGGCGATCGCCTGGTGGATGACGCCGGGCGCCTGGGCGGGCGAGGAGATGGTTTGCGTGTAGAGCGAGGCGTCGCGGAACAGAAGATCGGGCTCGCTCGCCTGGAAGAAGTCGGTCCCGCGCATCTTGCGCGGCATGTCGCCGGACAGCGCCAGAACGGGTGCGTGGTCGCGGCTGGCCTCGTAGAGTCCGGCTACCAGGTGGTTGCTACCGGGACCGGTGGTGCCGGCGCAAACCGCCAGGCGGCCGGTCAGCTTCGCCTGGCCCGCCGCGGCCAGCGCGGCGCCTTCCTCATGGCGCACACCGATCCATTCGATGCGGCTTCGACGGATCGCGTCCGCGATCGGATTCAGGGAGTCGCCGATCAACCCGAAGATGTGTTTAACCCCGATCTGCTCGAGCACGCCAACCAGGACATCCGCCACCGTTTGCGCCATTTTCGGCCCCTCATCGAAGATTCTCTCTACATAATCAAAGACTTACCTCTCGACTTACTTCTGTTACCTGTCAGTCGTAGCGGATCAGCGCGCACTCCAGCGGCCCGGCGCGCTTGGCCGCGATGGCCCGCCGCATGTCGGTCAGCACGCCGGGCACGGTCTTGAAGTCGGGGACCACCACAAGGTAGCACTTCAGCGGCTGCGCCTGTTTCGACGGCGCGGCCGCCTGCTCTCCTTCAGGCTCGCCCGGTGTCACATCGACCATCGTGGCGCGGACCCGTTCGAGCCGGTCGCAGGTCATCTGGAATCTGGCATTGCCGAACAGCGCCAGCTTTTCCGGTCCGGGGCATGCAATCGGAAAGTAAAACCCATCCGTCGTATGGCCTGTGGCCCAGGCCACCGCAACTTCGTGGCCGTGCTGAATCGGCACAGGCCCGCCGTCGGCAGTCGAGCATCCGGCGAGGCCGCAAAGGCCCAGCGCGAATGCCGGCAAATGGATGTTCGACCCTCCAGACACGCGTCCTCGCCGTCTGCGCGACTTGTTGTTCCACTGGGCAACTCATTATCGGACGCTGTCGCGCGCATTGCTCCGCCTTCGAATAGGGGCAAGCGGAGACACCCGGCGCGGTCGCACGCGTGACCAAGGACACTGTCCGGCGCGGCCGGCGTGTTGCACAGTGGGCCATCGGCTTGCGGCGACGAAACTTGAGCCAGCAACGACTGACTTTTTCTGGGAGCGACCCGATGGACTCGACAGCGAACGAGGCGCCGGCCGTGCGGGTTCGCCTTCAGCCCGATAAATCCAGCCGCGCGTTGCCGCATTTTCGTGGACCGGCGCGCGCGCTCCTCGGCTAAAAAGTCGAAATGCGAGACCTCTGTGTTGATGGCCCGGATGAACGTTCTCCAGCCGGCAAGGGAGCCCTCAAGATGAATCACCCAGTTGCGGTCGATGGCGCGATTACGCGGCAACAGTCGGCATGGTCCTCCACAGCTCGTCGGGTTCTGCGACAGCTTTTCGAAGTCGACCCGGCGGCGATTGACGAATCCCGCACGCTGGCCGATTTCGAGGGTTGCGAGCTGCGGGACATCGCCGGACCTCTCACGCCCATGGCCTGGCGCATCCGTCTGAAGGACCGGATCTTTTCATGTTTCGGCGTGAACTTCGATATCGACGAGCCGCTTTCGACCCTGGTGGCGCGCATCGAACTGGCGGAGCGCGGAGTCCGGTACGCCTATTAGGGCACCAAGTCGAGCCGTCTTCGCTCACATCCCTGTCCGTACGGATCCCTGCCCCTCGGCCGTGCCCATGGCACGGTGAATGAACGCACCGAGGCCGGCGCCAAGCAATTCCGCCATCACGAATCCCGGTACGCTCGACGGAGCAATGCCGACGAAGCTGTCGCTGAACATGCGGCCGAAGGCCGCTGCCGGATTCGCAAACGAGGTGGACGCCGTAAACCAGTAAGCCGCTCCGATGTAGCAGGCAACCATGGCCGCCAGACGGCTCGCGGGCGCCCGCAGGATCACGAGCAGCAAACCCGCCGTGGCCACCACTTCGGCAATCCATTGGCCCGTTCCGGCTCGGACCCTGGTGGCAAACTGCAGGATCGCCAGGTCGAACATCGCGTGAGCCAGCCACGCTCCGAGCATGGCGCCGGCCAGTTGCGCGACAACATAGGGTGCCAGCAGCGAGCGGGGCATCGCACCCCGCCCAGCCATCACCAGCGACACGGCCGGGTTGAAGTGCGCCCCGCTCACGGATCCGAACACTTCGATAAGAATGTAGAGCCCGCCGACCGTCGCCAAAGTGTTGGCCAGCAGAGCGATGGCGACGTTGCCTGCGGACAGGCGCTCGGCCATGATGCCGGACCCGACGACCACGGCCAGCAACAGCGCGGTGCCGAGCAACTCGGCGAGCAATTTGCGGGCCGTCTGCATCAGCGCGTTCCGATGTTCTTGACCTCCCGCTGCATGGCCAGGCGATCGAGTCGTTCGAGCGGCAGCGCAAGCATCAACTCGATGCGCTTCTTCAGGGCCAGCGCGGTGTCGAGGAAGACCTTGGCCCTGCGGTCATCCGGTCCATCGAAGGCGGCCGGGTCGGGCACGCCCCAGTGGGCGGTCATCGGCTGGCCGACCCAGACCGGGCAGACCTCGCCCGCGGCGTCGTCGCACACGGTCAGAACGAGGTCGAGTCGCGGGGCATCCGGCCTGGCAAACTCGTCCCAGTTCTTGCTGCGCAGACCATCCGTGGGCAGGTGCAATTCCCTTAAAGTCGCCAGCGCCGACGGGTTCACGACGCCGGTCGGGTGGCTGCCTGCCGAGTACGCCTTGAATCGACCCTTGCCAAGATAATTCAGCAGCGCCTCGGCCATGATGGAGCGGGCCGAGTTGCCCGTGCAGATGAACAGCGCGTTGTAGATCCTATCCGCCATGGTTCAGCAGCAGGGGGACGCCGGCTTGACCGCAATGCTCACCGGCTGGCCGCGCGGCGCCGAAGCGGCACAACACGCCGGGTCCCCGTTGGCCGCGTCGGTCTTTTCACTGAACACCGGGATGCTGCTCAGCGTGTGATAGTGCTCCCACGCGATGCCCTGCGGGTCGGTGACCCAGTACTTTTCGCTGCGCGAGTAGCAGCAGGTGGTCTGGCCATCGTCGAGCAGCGTCATGTCGGCGGCCTGCGCCCTTGCCTTCAATTCGGCCAGCTCCTGCTCGGAGTCGGCCTGGAACCCGAGATGGTCGATGCCGGGTTTGCTGCCTCGAGTCGAAATCGCGAAGTTCAGACGCGGGTCCTCCAGCATCCACTTGGCGTAATCGCTTTCCACGCGGTCGGGCTCGGAGCCGAACAGCTTCGTATAAAAGGAGATGCTCGCCTGCAGGTCTTCGACATGGGTGTGCACGTGGAAGCGTTTCATGGGCTGGTCCTCGTTCGTTCTAGGTGGTGCAGTTCGCCGCGGCGGCGTCAAGGCAGCCGGCACCCTGGCAGCAGTTCTCGGTCAGGTAGCCGAGCAGCGCGTTCATTCGGTCGTACGCCGCCCGGTAGATGAGATAGCGGCTGGCCCGCTGCTGCGTCACCAGCCCGGCGTTGGTCAGTTCCTTCAAATGGAAGGACAGCGTGGCCGCGGGTATGTCGAGCGCATCGGCCATCGTTCCCGGCGTCAGGCCATCCTGGCCGGCGACCACGAGCGCGCGAAATACCCGCAGACGCAATGGCTGCGCCAGCGCGGCGAGGGATTGGACGACGTCTGCTTCCTTCACGTTTCGACGGTACTGGAAATAACGAAACGGTGCAAGCGGTCTTTCCGCCAGCGGTCAACATGACCGATTCGTGACTTTCATCGATCCGTTTCGAGTGATCGCGGCACTTGTTGTGTTCCGGACGCGACGATTTCGATGTCGCAGGGCTTGACGTTCAAGTAAAGACTCTTTACAGTTTGCACCGGTTGCCCGATCGGGCACATCGACTTTCAAAGGCATCACCGTGAAATCCTCGCGCATCGTCACATGCACCTGGCCCATCGAGGGCTCGGCTGCGTCGGTGCGCGCAGCGGCGATGCGGCCGCCGGGCGCGGACGCCGCCCTGGCCCTGGATCCGACGCTCCGCTTGACGCCTCGGCCGAGTGATCTGAACGGGGGGTCGTTGCATCCGGGAGAGGGATTCGCCTAGGCGCGCCCTCCTAGCTCTGTCTTCAGAGGCCCGGATTCCGAAAGGATCCGGGCCTCTTGCTTTTGATTTGCAAGTGGACCTTCACTTCGGGTGTGTCCATGCACTCCGCTCCGCGCGAAATGGTGTTGGCGGTGCGGGATGTGCGCGGAAAAGGCCGGCCACGTGCAGCGACACACCACATCCTTGGGATGCTCGCGCACGGGCACATCCGAAGTGGAGGTCCGCGTTGGTTCGGACTCTGAGCCCTGGGTCTTTTGTTTTTTGAGTTGTCAAACCAAACCAAACGGGGGTCATCATGCAATATTCAAAGTTCCATCCGGCAAAGAACGACTTCTGCTTCGCTTTCGTCATGGCCGCCATGTTCGTGGTGACCATCGTCGGCGCCGTGGCCGGCGCTGTGGAAATGGCGCGCGGGCACGCCGCAGCCGATTCCGCAGCGACGCAAACGACGTCCGTCGCCTTGCGCGGGGCCAGCGAGCAAGCGCCGCGGGCCGCGCGCGCGGGACCGGCAAAGTGAAGTGATGGTCGTCCGGACTGCCGGCGCGCGGAGCACGCCAATTCAGCGTCGTGCTTCGCGCGCCAGCGGGTTCGGGTTCGAGGAATCGGACAGAGTAAGACGGTACCGCTGTCGGATTCCCGGCCGAAATTGCGTCTTACACCAAGGCGTTCTTGGTTCGTTCGGACAACCGGGTCATCCTCCTGATGGACTTATACTTCACGTTGCCGGCAGACTCCCGGTATCAGGTTTCGGATAACGTGGTCTCGATTACGCCCCCCACCGGTGTCGACACGCGTCGCTGGCCGGCCAGAGGGTTCGCAAAAGACAAGGACCATCCGACCGAAGGCGACATCTGCGCCACGGTCTGGCCGACCCAGGCGCTCAATTCCACGGTGCGCTGGTTCGACGAGCTGTATCTCTGGACCGAGGGTTTCCACGCCTCGACGACCCAGCGCGCGCGCATCCAGTGGGCCGCGCTGCGTGCCGCATTCCAGATGCTCGAGAGCGAAGAAATCGATCGGATCGGCGTGACGCTTTCGTTCGGGACGATCGAGCGCACCGTGGATCATCTGGCCGACGCGATCCAGGCGCACGCGCTGGTTGCGCATCGAATGGCCATTTTGCTGCGCGGTTCGCTCGGTGGGCTGCGATCGCCTTACCAGGTTCGCGCTTTTCGCGAGCATCTGCGCGGTCACCACGTCGCCGTCGGCTACCTGTTGAGCGCTCCATCGATCTCGATGGAGTTGAAGTCCATGGAATTCCTGCAGCCCGATTTCGCCAAGCTGCGTGCTCCCAGCTCGACAGGCCTCGAAACCTGGCAGAACCTGGTGTTCGAATCGCGCGTGGCCGGCGTGCAGCCCGACAACCTGATCGTTGCAGGCCTGCAGTCGCGCAAGCAGGTTGGCATCGCGGCGCAGGTGGGGATCGGGTTCGGCCAGGGCAACGCGTTGCTGCCGCCATTCGCGCCCCCGGCGTTTACCCCGCTCGGCACCATTTCATAGCGGCAGACGCGCTCGCCCGGGATCACGCCGGGTCGGAATTTCGCGGTGCCGCGGCGGCTATGCGAGCCCGCGCAGAAGGTCCGCCGGCAGCAGGCCCCGAGGCGCCGACTGCAACAACGCGCGCTCGAACGTGCGGTCGGGATCGTCGCGGCGAGTATCGCCCGCGACCACGACGCCCCCATAGGCGAACCACCGGCCGCGAGGTCCGCAGTTGAAAGTGCAGCCGCGGTAGCCCTGCGCCGGCAGCTGCGGTGGCGTGGCCTGCGAAGGGGCCAGCTGCTGCCACAGCCGTTCCAGCTTGAGCGCAGTTTCGCTCGGCACCTTCCATTGCGGATCCGGGAGCCCGGAAGACAGCAAGGCCGTCGCCAGGCATGGCCCGGTACGGGTCATTTGATTTTGATGTGCGCGCGCGTGGCGGCCATCAATGTGCGGAAACTCGTGTAACTCATGGCGCCCGGTGTCGCAAGACCCGGCTACTTTTTTATTGGTTAACCTCTGAGACGCAATTGTTTCTGTCAAAGAGAGGTTTTACTCCGCTCAAGCTTTCTAGCATATGGTGCGCGAACGCCTCATCCTGTACGCGGGGTGCGCGCACGCGCCCATTTGAGGTAATCGCAGCGACAAACCGGCTCGTTCTTGGGACGCCGCAACGCACAACCTTCGTTCTCGCTCTTCCGAAAGTCGCTCTCTTCCACTCAAGCCTGTTCAACGCGAGGCCGTGTTTGCCGCTCGCAGATCTGGATCGGTCATCTGCTTTCAAGGCCGGCGCTAACGCCGTTCCAAATAGCCGAAGGACGCTAGGCGAAGAAATTCCGTGAACGCCCATCGACGAGGCTCAGGTCTGAATTGAGCTGGCGCAAGCTGGGAATCCAGCCAAGCGGTTCAGGCCTCGGAAAGTCGGCACCATCCCGAGGTGCGAGACCCAGTAGAAAAGCAAAGCCCGCCTGTACGCCGGATTCTGTGCGGCACGTCGCCGTGCCGTGACGGTCATTCGTCTAGGCCGGCGCTCACGCGCCGGCTCGAGCCACCTACCCGCAGCCTCCCCGAGCCGGATCGTTGGCTGCCTATTCGGTGTTGCTCCGCGTAGAGATTGCCCGTTTCACCCGCCCTGCTTCGCGCGTACGCGCTTCGCAGGGCGACTCGTCTCTGTTGCTCTGATCCTCACCTTACGGTGGACAGGTGTTACCTGCTACGCCGCTCTGTGGAGTCCGGACGTTCCTCTCGCAGGCGAACCTGCCAGCGACCGCCCAGCGGGCTTTGCACCGGCACTCTAACAGGATAGGGCGCGCGGCGCGCCGCCTTACCAGCAGCCGCTGATTGCCGCGCTGCGAACGTCCGCCTGGTCCAGCTTCAAGACGCCGCACGGATCGTTCGCCTGCGATCCGACCGGCGTGGCGATCAGCTGGTAAGCCGTCGCGTTGGTGTTGGTCGCGCCGCCGTCGCGGAACGTAATCGTGTAATAGCCGTTGTCGGAGGTGCTGTTGACGCCGTTGGTTCCCGCCGTCACGTTCGCATAGGTATTGGTCTGCGTGAACACGCGTTCCATCGCCTGCGCGGAGGCGGTCAGCGCCGTCTTGGCGTCGGTTCTACGGGATTTCTGAACCGAGCTCAGATAGCTCGGAACCGCCACCAGGGTCAGGATCGCGACCAGCACGACCACGATCACCAGTTCGATCAGCGTGAAGCCGCGCTGTCGGGTAGGCATCGACTGCTCACCGGGTGTTGTTTCGAACACGACTAGCACGGCGCCCCTTTATTTCAGATAGAAGACCCGGACCTTCGGGTGCTTCGGATCTATGCCGTCGAGCAGGAAGCCGACGCTCTGATGCGTCCGCAGCGCGAACGGCGACAGCGTCATGCCCTGCGTGCTGAACACCTGAACGGCCGCCGGATCGAATTGCAGCGCCACCCCGTTGATCACGGCGCGGCCGGCCGCCGCGTCGACCGAGTCGATCACTCCCGTCGTCAACCCATTGCTTTGGTCGCCTGCCGCGCTGGCCGACTGCGTGTCGAACGCCGGCCGCTGGCTCTGAGGTGCCGGGCCGCCGACGACCTGGACGGCGCCGGCTCCGCCCCCGAGCACCCCCGTTGAGAGGATCAGTGCACTTGCGAGCGAGCGCGCGTTCATTGCAGTTGCTCCCAGGAAACACGGTGATTGACCAGATTGCCCGCGGTCTCGGTCGGCGCAGCGATCTGCCCCGACGACGTATTGATGTACTTCTTCTCGGTCGGAGCCTGGCCGGCGACCGCAGGCATCCGCATGAAACCCGGGTCGGCGGGGATCGAGGTGATCTTCTCGCCGCTCGTGTTGGCCATCGAGCTGCCGAACGTCAGCATGTCGGCGCTCGTCAGGTTCGAGTCGTTGTTGGTGTCGAAGGTGACCTGGCCCAATCGGTTCCCGGTGGTGACGTCCACATCCATCACCCAGCCGCTGCCGCCGTAGCTGCAGGTGGCCGTGTTCGGTTCGAGGGTCACGAAGACCACGCGCCCCGACCGCACTGCGGGGTCGGAGATCATCCGCTCGCCGCTGTCCGGCAAAGTCATGTACCAGCCGTTCATGCCGCCGTAGGCCGTGCTCGAGACCGTGTTGTCGCCGGTACGCACCGCATCGAGCGTGGCCGGACCGACCGCGTGAGTCGTGATCCGGTAGGTGTTGCCGTCGGCGCCGACCGCCGAGCCGAGCACCGATTGCTTGACCAGCGTGGAAGTTCCGCTCACCGCCGCACCGTTATCCCGGATACCGTAGAAGGTCTCCACATTGGTCGTGGTCGCGTCGGTGACGTCGATGTAACGGCCGGTTCCGAACAGCACCAGATAGCCGCCGCCAGGATACATCGTCACTTCGGGACGGCTGGTAATCGGTTGGTGGTTCGGATCGGTGAACAGCGCCCCGCCGTAGGCGACCTTCCACGCCGACGGGCTGGTCGATGACAGATCGAATTTCCACAGATTGCCCAGCAGGTCGCCGGCGTAGACCACGTCGGCCGTACCGCTGCCGTCCGTATCGATCGCGATCGCGCCGGAAAGACCGTTCGGGCTGGCGACCGTGCCCGACCCGGTGGCGATCTTGGCCGTGACGGCGCCGGTCTGCGCATCGAGCACGAACAGGAACGCGTCGCCGCTGGTGCTGGTGTGCGCATCGGCCTGGGTGCTGTCATAGCCGCTGGCGACGATGACCGACCAGCGCCC
>Ga0210394_10004264_pt1 | contig 16886 bp, 14 predicted proteins | sample IncBWC12MmetaG_FD_160121 | JGI IMG/M metagenome (GOLD analysis project Ga0210394, IMG submission 160121) | Forest soil microbial communities from Barre Woods Harvard Forest LTER site, Petersham, Massachusetts, United States - Inc-BW-C-12-M | ecosystem: Environmental > Terrestrial > Soil >... | reverse complement strand
GGGTCTCTCCATCCTCAGGTTTGAGCTATGGGCTCACCCCGTCCGGATTGGCCCGGGGCAAGACGTATATGGCATAGTTAATGGTGCGATGCAACATTGATGCTGCATCGCGATATCACATATTCGTGATCAACCTTATGGCCGGGCGATTTGCCGGGGGAACCGGCCGATTGACCTGGCCAATCAGTGCGCAACGGCCCCGGGCAGCCCGTAAGCCTCCAACTGCGCCCGAACCTGCGCCACATTGTGCCCGAGCACGACGATGTCGTGTTTCTTGCCGTCGACGTCCCGTACGTGGTCGCGTAGCAGCGCCTCCGCCTTGAAGCCCAGGCTTTCGAACAGCGTGATCGCCGCCTGCTGATCGACGGTCATCTGCACCGACAACTTCTCGAGGCCCGCGCCAAGCGCCACGGCGAAGGTTTCTTGCGACAGCGCCCGCCCGACGCCCTGCCCGCGCACATCCAGCGACACCACCATCCGGATCTCGCCGACATGGGGCGACCAGGAATGGGGATCTCGCACCACAGTGCCGCAGCCGACCACGACGCCCTGCTTTAGCGCGAGCAGGCTCGTGATGTCGCCGCGCTCGATCTCGTTGATCCAGGCCGAGAGCACTTTAGGCTGGCTGATGTTGCGCGGCAGGAACAGCAAGTCGTGGGTCGGCAGCTTTTGCGCGAAGGCGAGCACGGCGGGCTCATCCGCCCGCGACATCAAGTGAAATTCGATCTCGCCAGCGTCGGTCTGCACGCGGCGGGGATAGGAACGGGGTTCGCTGTTCATGTCGATCTCTCGCATAGCCATGAATCGAGTTTGGGCCAGAGCCGCTTGATGGCGTTCGCGCCGGCGACGAGGCTGACGTGGCCGCCCTTGAGCATCACCTCTTCCTTGTCCGCCGAGCCGATTTTCTGGATCAACGGCTTGGCGGCGTCATAGGGAACGATGTGGTCGTGCTCGGCGACCGCATGCAGGATCGGCACCTTGATCTTGGAGATATCCGCTTTCAGTCCCCCGACGGACATGGTGTCGTTGTAAAGCTTGTTGTCCCACATCAGGTCCTTGGTGATGGTGCGGAAATACTCGCCCGCCAGCGGCAGCGTATCCGTCGCCCAGCGGTCGAACATCCGGTACGATTTGACGAATTCGTCGTTCCAGATGTTTTCCCACAACTTCACCTGACTCGCGGCGCGCGACGCCGGCCGCAGCATCTCGAAAGATGACAAGATCATTTCGGGCGGTACGTTGCCGATGCTGTCGACCAGATGATCGACGTCGAAATATCTCCTGTCGGAGAAATTCTGGAACAGCTTCATCTCGCGGAAATCGACCGGGGTCGTGAAGCAGATCAGGTTCTTCATCGGTCCGTCCGCGAAGATCGAGCCGTACAGCAGCGACAGCACGCCGCCGAAGCAATAGCCGATCACGGTAACATCAGTCTCACCGGAATCGCGCTGCACCTGGCGCACGCAATCCGGAATGAAGTCGAGGACATAGTCCTCCATCCGCAAGCTTTTCTCTTCGGGCTTCGGCGCGCTCCAGTCTAGCATGTAGACGTCGTAACCGCGCTTGAGGAGAAACTCGATGAAGCTCTGGCCCGGCACCATATCGAGGATGTAGCCGCGGTTGGTGGTCGCCATCACGATCAGGATCGGCACGCGGTAGATCTCGTCGGCAAGCGGCCGGTAGTGATAGAGATTCATCGTGCCGCGAACACTCAAGATGTCTTTGGGCGTCGACCCAAGCGACGGGCCCGATGTCGAGATATATTCGACGCCCTTGATGCTGCGCTGGATCGCGCGCTGGACCTCGGACTGAATCCGCTCGGGGATCGACGCCAGATCGAGCCCCGCAGGATTTAACCCCGCGGTGGCGTTCATTTTTGCTCTCCGCCGGCCGACGGCGGGCGCTTGGTGCGCGGGGGCCGCGGCGCCGCCGCATGGGTTCTGCCTGGCGCGGCAGAATTGCCCTGCATCTGATGCAACAACGCCTTGATCTCGTTGAGCTGTCCTTCAATCGCGGCGAGCCGCTCGGCCATGCCGACCATCTGCGCCCGGCTCGGCAGGTTCAGGCCGAGCAGATATTTCTCCATGAGGTCGCTGAGCTGCTTTTGCGCGCCCGCCGTGACCCCGCCGACCTGGTTGACGACCTTGCTGAATTCCGGCGACGCCATCGCCTGATTGGCGAAGGAATTGAATCCCTTCTCCATTTCGCCGATCATGTGTTGCCACAGCGCGACCGGATCGTTGCTCTTGTCTGCCATTGGCGTCCTCCAGCATAATCGCGAACTTGACGCGTGTTGCGGTCGAGAAACCGGGTTCGCCAAACCGCGGCGGTCTCGACCATTTTGATGATAGCACACCGTTGCGCCGGGCCGGTCAACCTGATGATGCGTGTTTTGCGGCCAAGGGAAGCCTTCTGCAGCGCGAGAAACCGTGTCATAGAGTCATCGCAATACCATCGAACAGGGAACACCAAGGTGAATCCGTCCGCCCATCAACCGCCGCAGATTGCCCGCGCCAACGGTATCGAGCTTTGTTACGAGGTCTTTGGCGACCCCTCGGCAGAGCCACTGATTTTGATCATGGGGCTCGGCGCCCAGATGATCCATTGGGACGATGATTTCTGCCGGCAGCTCGCCGCGCGCGGATTCCGCGTGATCCGCTTCGACAATCGCGACATCGGCCAGTCCAGCAAGCTCTCCGGCGGCAAACCCCTGAGCGCGCTGGAATTGCTCAAGCTGCGATTCCTGAAAATCCCGATCAAGGCGCCCTACCGGCTGCGCGATATGGCGGAGGACACCGTCGGCCTGATGGATACGCTCGGCATCCAATCGGCGCACCTGGTCGGCGCCTCGATGGGCGGCATGATCGCCCAGGAAATCGCGATCTCGTATCCGCAGCGGGTGCGCTCGCTCACCTCCATCATGTCGACCACCGGCAATCCGAAAGTGCCGGGGCCGACCCGCGAAGCGACCGCCATCCTGATGGCGCCGCCGACAAAAACGCGGGAAGAATTTCTCGAACGTTACGCCAAAACCTGGAAGGTGCTGCGCGCGGGCCACTTCCCGCAAGACGAAGCGCTTGACCGCGCGCGCGCCGAACGCACTTTTGCGCGCGGCCTCAATCCCGCCGGCGCCGGGCGACAACTTCGCGCGATCCTTGCCTCGGGCAGCCGGAAGGAGCGGCTGCATAAGGTCAAGGCGCCGACCCTCGTAATCCATGGCACTGTCGATCCGCTGGTTCGACCCGAAGGCGGCAAGGACACCGCGGCCTCGATCCCCGGCGCCAAACTCCTGATGATCGACGGCATGGGCCACGCGCTGCCGATCCCGATGTGGCCGCAGATCATCGACGCCATCGACCAGCACGCCCACGCGGCGTCGGCCAAAGCGATGCAATAACAGACGGGGGATGCCATGAAACTCGAAGGCGGGTGCTATTGCGGTGGCGTGCGTTACGTCGCCGAAGGCGAACCCATGATGAAAGCGCAATGCCATTGCCGCGAATGCCAATATATCTCGGGCGGCTCTCCCAACCTGTTCATGCTGATGCCGGTCGGCGGTTTTTCCTATACCAGGGGAACGCCCAAAAAATTCACCCGCAGCGACCTTGAAGCCGCGGTCACCCGCGAATTCTGCGCCGAATGCGGCACCCATCTGATCACGCGGCGGCCGGGCTTGTCTGCGGTGATCCTGAAAATAGGTACGCTCGACGAGCCCGCATTCTTCGGCAGGCCACAGATGGCGATCTACACGATCGACAAGCAGGATTTCCATGCCATCCCGGATGGATTGCCGAGTTTTGAACGGCTGCCGAAGCGGTAGGGATGGTTCGCGGACGCGAGGCCGCGGCGAACGCCTCTCGTCGTCGCGGCGAAAGCAGGGACGACATGGGAGATTGCCTCACCCACCCGCCCACACATCAAGCACGTAGCGGTTCCTGGCGCCGAGATCGTCGATCCAGCGTTGCGCCTTCTCGGCATCCGCGCCGCTGCGCTCGCGGTAGATGGCGACGAGGGCTGCCTTGACGTCCGGCTCCATCTTTCCGCCATCGCCGCAGACATAGATGATCGCACCCTGTTCGATCAGGCGCCAGATGCGGTCCCCTTGCGCCGTGACAAGATTCTGCACATAGGTTTTCGGTCCCTCGCCGCGCGAGAACGCGGTGTGCAGTTCGGTGATGCAGCTTTCCGCAAACGCCTTCAGCTCATCCGCGTAGAGATAATCCTGCTCGGGATGACGGCAGCCGAAGAACAGCATCGCGGGACCGAGTGTCGCCCCCTTGGCTTTCATCGCGGCGCGCTCGTGCAGGAAGCCGCGAAATGGCGCCAACCCCGTGCCAGGGCCGACCATGATGATCGGTATGCCGGGATCATCGGGCAGTCGGAAACCGGCCTTGGTTTCACGTACCGTCGCATGCACCGTCTCGCCAGCGCGACGGCCGGCGATGTAGTTCGAACAGATGCCTTTATAAACGCCGCGTCCCGAACTCGCCGGCCCCTCGACCACGCCGACGGTGACACTGCAACGCGAGGGATCGACCGAGGGCGAAGAGGAAATCGAATAATAGCGCGGCGCAAGCAGCGACAGCATTTCGAGATAAGCATGAAACGGCAATTCGCAGGCCGGAAATTCCTCCAGCAGATCGAAAACCGATTTGCGTTTTCCGAGAATTTCCGCGCGATAGCGCTCGGTGGAGGCGGCATCGTCGCCGAGATAGGCGAGCAGTTTCGGCTTGGTCTGGGGACAGCGGGTGTTCTCCGACATGATCTGGATTTGCTTGCGGGTCGCGACCTGCTGCAATTCGACAAAATCGCTCAACAACCGCCCGACCGAGACCGGCTCGCCGGCCGGTAATTGCGCGCGCCGTCCTTCCGCAACCTGCAACCGGATCTGATCTGAGGGGAGAAATCCGAACCGGCGGGCGACGGAATCCACCAGCACCGGATCGTTACGCGGCACCACGCTCAGGTGATCGCCGACCCGGTAGGTGATATCAGGCGGCAGTTGCACCTCGACATGCCGGGTCGACCTCTCGGACGCGTTCGCGCCTTGCTTGTTTTGCAGTTCGGTATTGGTCAGCACCTTCATCGGCGAGGCGCCGCCGAGCGCGACCACGGCGTTGACTGCGGACGTCGCCACTGGTTCGATCCTGTAAAGCGGCTCGTCCTCGGCGCTGCGGCTGAAGCTGGAGTCCACGCCGAACTCCTTCACCGCCTGAGGTGCGGCCTTCGCAAACCACTCCTCGAACTGGCCATCGAGGTCACTACGGGCATCGCCCTCGCCGCGTGCAAAGACACTTCTCCCGCCATGCGCCGCCAACTGCTCGTCGATGAAACGCGGTATCGACTGATAGGTCGCGGCCCAGTCGCTGTTGCCGCAGCCGAACACCGCATAGCGCAGCTTTGCAAAGGCATCCTTCGGTAGCTCCCCGCCGAGCCATTTGACGAATTGCGTGGCGTTATCGGGTGGCGCGCCGTTATACGAGGCGCAGAAAATCAGGACGCCGCCCTGCTCCGGCAGCTTGCCGACAAAATCGTCGAGCGGCGCCAGTCTGGTCGCAAAGCCGTTGACCTCGGCGAGATCGGCCACGCGGGTGGCGAGTTCTTCCGCGGTGCCCAGATTGGAGCCGTAGAGCACGAGCAGCGGCGTATTGTGCCCGGGACGGGTCCGCGCGCGTGGCGCTGCGGCCGCGCGTTGTGCTGCCGTTGTCGTGACTGCGCCAGCATACGCCCCACGCTCCTTTTCGGTGCGCGGACGCACCTTGATCCTGAATCCCTCGGGCTTGATCGTCAGCGTTTCCTTCAGATGCATCTGGTAGCGATTGACGTCGATCAGCCTGAAGCGCTTCAGGATCATGCCGATCGCGAGCGCCGCCTCATGCATCGCAAACCCGCGGCCGATGCAGGCGCGCTGGCCGTTGCCGAAAGGCTTCCAGGCATTGACCGGGCGCGCCGCCTCGGCCTCGGGGCTGAAGTTCTCCGGGTCGAAGGCTTCGGGGTTCGGTCCCCAGACCGACGGATCGCGGTGCAACGCCATCAGGTGCACCAAAACGAACGTGCCCTTCTTGAGTTTGTATTTTCCGCCGATGATCTCGTCCTTGAGTGGTGTCAAGCCATAGGCCGGCGCGGGTGACCATAGACGCAGGGCCTCCTTCAGGATCTGCGTAATGTAGGTGAGTTGCGTAACCTGCTGATATGTCGGCTTGGCATCGATATCGGGTCCGAGAACCCGGTCGACCTGGTCGTAGGCTTTCTTGAGCACCTCGGGGTGTTTCAGTAACGCGTAGATCGCGCAGGAAAGCATTCCGCTGGTGGTTTCGTGGCCCGCGATGAGGAATGTGTTGATCTGGTAGCGAATGTTGACGTCGTCGAGCTGAGTGCCGGTCGCGCGATCGACGCCAGTCATCATGGCGCCGAGCATGTCCTTCTTGCCCACCGCTGCTTCGGCGTTTTTGCGCCGTTCGGCGACAATCTCGTCGACCATCGCATTCATGAATGCGACGTCCCTTGCCAGGTCGCGATTGCGGTTGCGTAGCCACAGCCCTTCGAGCGGAAGGCCGCGGGTCAACATGATGGTCTCGAGCGAACGCACCAGCGACTCGACGAACGGGTGATAGTCTTCTCGATAAAACGAGTTGAAACGGTAATCGAATCCACAAAGGCCGATGGTGTCGAGCGTCAGCGCGGTCATGTCGTGAACGACGTCGATCTCATCGTCGGCGTTAAGCCGCTCCCACTTTTTGACGAGCTGCTCGGCGATATCGACCATGCTCGGGTGGTAGGACTGCATGGCACGGTTGCCGAACGGCTGCATCAGGATGTTATGCGCCTTGCTCCAGTTCGGCTCGTTTGTGTACGCTGTGAAAAGTCCGTCGCCGGCGACGGCCCGCACGCGGCGCAGGGATCCTTTCACCGCCTTGTCGAACCGTTTCTCGTCGCTGAGCTCGTCGACCAGATCGTGCCCCGAGACGACGACTAATGGCGTGCCCATCATGTCGAGCCAGAAGATCGGCCCGAGTTCCCTCGCCATCCGCATCAAACCCTGCGTTGGCGCGATCGAATCCACCGACAGCATATTGCCGACAACCGGCTTTTTCGGCGGATGCGGGATCGGGCTCAGTCTGTTCGTCGACGCCATCGCCTGACTGCCTCCTGCTTCTTCGACGGTTCACCCAAACCTTCGTCTCCGCCATTCGATCAGCTTTTCGCTGACCTCCTCCGGCTTTTCCTGCTGGGTCCAATGACCGCTGTCCCGGACCAGGTATTTCTCGAGATCAGGGACGATCTTCTCCATGCCGTCGGCCGCCGACGGCGGCAGCACCGCATCGTTCTCGGCCATGATCATCAGCGACGGCACACGCACCGTGTGATCGGTCCCGGCCGAGCGCTGCCAGTTGCGGGACATGTTGCGGTACCAATTGATCCCGCCGGTAAATCCGGTCTTCGTAAAAGTATCGACGAAGACTTTCTTTTCCTCCGCCGACAAGATCGGCGTCCGCGGATCGTGTTTGGCATCGTAGCCTGCGATCATTTGCGGAAACGCCAGGTTCAGCCGGGGCGAAGCGCCGACGCCCGCGGTCGGCGGCTCCGCCGGCGCGATGTCCTTGCGCGGCACGGGCTTGCGCATGAAGGCGTCAAAAGTCTGCTCGACACGGCTATCGAAGATCTTGTCGGCTTCACGCGAGGGGTTTTGAAACTGCACGATGTACATGTGCTCGCCGAAGCGCTTGCGCAACAGTTCGATCGGGTCTGCCGGCGCGCGGTTGGTATGCGGCGTGTTGATGCCGACGACGCCGGCGACGCGATCGATATGCCGAAGCGGCATCTGCCAGACGACAAACCCGCCCCAATCATGTCCGACGAAGATCGCCTTGTCGATCTTGAGATGATCGAGCAGACCGACGAGGTCGCCGGTCAAGTGCTCGAGGTCGTATTGTTCGACCGGCTCGGGCCGGTCGGTTGCGCCATAACCACGCTGGTCGGGTGCAATCACCCGAATTCCGGCGTCGCCCAACGCCTTGAGCTGGTGACGCCAGGAAAACGCGATCTCCGGCCAGCCATGGCAGAGAACGACTGGCGGCTTGTCGGTTTTGGGGCCCGCTTCGTAGTAGCCCATGCGGATCCCGTTGGTCTTCGCAAACTGCAACGGTGGCATCTCTATCATCGCGTTTGTCCCTACTCGGCCGCGCCTTTGACGTCGGCTTGCGGAGGAGCAAAGGCAGCTTCAAGGGCTGCGAATTCGCCCGGCAGCATGTCGCAGAGCACCTGGACATGCGGAATGATGTTGGCGCCAGCGATAAAGCCGAAATCAAGCTGATCGCGGTAGCTCTGCACGGTGATGTTGAGCGCAAGCCCGTGGGTCGAGATCGACACCGGGAAGATGTGCAGCAATTCGGCTCCCGCCGCATACAGCGTCTGGCGCGGCCCGGGAACATTGGATACCGTGATATTCGCCGCCGGCGGCAGCACGTCCGACAGGCTGGAGCGGCTGTACAACAGCGCCAGGATCTGGACCAGGATCGGCGCGCCCAGCATCGAGACATTCGACATCTGCGGCATCAGGGCCCGCAACGGATGCGACATCTCCTTGGACTTGGTTGATTGCGCGATGATCGTCTCCAGCCGCGTCTTGGGATCATCGACATTGGTGGCGATCGAGCAGATCATGCCGAACACCTGGTTGTTGGAATCGGTGTTGCCCTCTTCGCGCAGGGAGATCGGCACTGCCGCGGTCATCGATTTCGAAGGCAGCGCGCCGCGCTCCAGAAGATAGCGCCGCACGACGCCGCTCGATACCGCCAGCACGACGTCGTTCAGCTTGCCGCCGGCCTGCTTGGCGACCGCTTTGGCGCGGCTGAGCGGGATCGACACGCCGGCAAAGCTGCGTTCCGATGAAATCGACCTGTTCAGGATGGTCGGCGGCGACATCATGCTGGCGATGCTGTCGCGCGATTTCGGATCGGAGATCTTTCCGACCACGTCCGAGACGCTCTTGAGCATGGTCGGAACACTGCCGACGAACTTCACCGCGTTTTCGATCTGGAACATTGCGTTGTCGAACAGGATCGAGCCGAGATCGCTTTTTCCCGAGCGCGGCAGCTCGATGCCTTTTGCCGCGGTGGCGGCATCGAACGGCTGGCGCCAGAGCTGCTGATAGGAATCAAGGAGATTGGCGGCGATGTCGCGCGGCTCCTGCCCGACCTTCGCCCGCGCCGCCGGCGGCTCAATCGTCCTCGGCACCGGCGTCACGTCGTAGATCATGTTGGTCAATGCAGCGCCCGCGCCGCCGTCGATGCAGGCGTGGTGCATCTTGGAATAGAGCCCGATCTCGTTGTCCTTCATGCCTTCGAAGACATAGAACTCCCAGAGCGGACGGGCGCGATTGAGAAGCTTGGCGTGCATCCAGCCGACGATACGCTCCAGCGTGGCGCGATCATGGGGTGCCGGAAGGCTGCCGCGGAAGATATGACGGTCGATATCGAACTGGTCGTCCTCGACCCAGGAGGGATGATCGATGTCGAGCGGCGCCTTTTCCAGGCGCGCTTTCAGGATCGGCGCGATATGCAGCCGGGAGGCGATCATCGCCTTGAAGTCTTCGAAGAAGGAGCCCTGGTAATCGTCGGGCAGGCGGAAGATCGCCATGCTCCCGACATGCATCGGCATTTCCGGCGTTTCAAGATACAGAAACGACGCATCCATTGAGGACAGCTTCTTGGCGTCACTCATGTGTTCCTCCCGAGAACAGTTCGCGCGGCGCCTTGGCGGCGCTTCTGGCGCTCAGACGGTCCCTATGCGAACGTCGGTCAGGATTGTGCCTGTTCTGGAGGCGCATATGCAATGGCAAACGGCCCCGATCGATCAAATTGGCGGAATTGACCCTCGGCCTGGGCGAGGCGGTCGGCGACCGCCCACAACGCCGCGGGATTGACCCCCAGCCCAACATGACTGGCGAGGTACACTTCGATGTTTTCAGCGGTATCGGAGGGATGCAACAGGCACGTCTTCCAATTCACGACGCCATCAGCGCGTGAATAGATCGACGTGGTGGGAACCGGCAGATCGCCTGCGATCGCCCTGGTGAGCTCGGGATTGTCGCCGACCGTTTCGCCCGACAGCGCCTCATAAAGCCGCGTAGCGTTGGTCGCCCTTACATCATTGGCGAACGGACTTCCCAGCGTCACGACATTTCGCACCATCTCGGATGCTTGCAGCGCCAGGTCGCGCGCATAGACGCCGCCAAGGCTCCATCCGACAATGCTGACCTTGCGGCCGGTGCTGCCGTGTATCTCGGCGAGCCGGTCGCGCAACGCCGCCCGCAGGCGCGACACGCCGCCGATGTTGCGGCCCATGTTCCAAGCGTAGGCGTCGTACCCGAGTTCTTTCAGATATCGGCGCATCGGCGCCATCGACAAGTCGCTGGCGAGGAACCCCGGCAGCGTCAGCACCGGATGTCCGTCTCCCCTCGGCGCGCGCATCAGGAGCGGAGACAACATCAGGCTGGCGTTGAACTCCAATATTCCCCGCATCTCGGCCAGCAGCAGGCCGAGACCGGGCGGACGAAGCCGGCCCGCTGCGGGCGGTTCGCTTGGGTCAGTGGGCGTCATTACTTCTTGTCGTTGGTCCGTGGGCTGCCCAGACCCGCCATGGTCACGAACATGTCCTGAAACCGCTCGGCGATCTTCGGGTCGAACGAGAGCCAGCTTTGCATCAACGCCTCCGGCGAAACCTTCTGGATATTGTCCATCATCTGGTTCTGGAGTTTTTCCATGACTGCCGTCTGCATCGGCTGCACGTCCGGAAGGCCGAAAAACTGCCGGGCCTCCAGCGGTGTGCAATCTATTTCAACATTAACTTTCATGTGCACTCCTGATTGCATTGACAGCGGGTCGTAGTATCGCCGCCAGAGGCCACAGGACGCAAGGTCCCATCCCCCTTCATTCGGCGCCTCAGGTCAACCAAAGCGCGTGGCCGCAAAGGGCGCAGGATCGGCGAAGGGCGTCTCGCCGGTCATCATCTCCGCCAGCAGTCGGCCGGTCGCGGGACCCAGCGTCAGCCCATGGTGCTGGTGTCCGAAATCGAACCACAGCCCGGCATGGCGTGGCGCCTTCCCGATGACCGGCAACATATCGGGCAAGCACGGTCGCGCCCCCATCCAGGGTTTTGCGTCGACCGCCTCGCCCAACGGGAACAAGGCACGCGCCCGCGGCAGCGCCTGCTCGATCTGGACCGGCGTGAAAGGCGCGTCACGACGGGCAAACTCCACGCCGGTGGTGAGCCGAATGCCGCGGTTCATCGGCGCGAGCAGAAAGCCGAGATCAAAATCAAGCACGGGGTGATTGAGCACGGCGTTGCCGCGCGGCGCCAGATGCAGGTGGTAGCCGCGCTTGATGCCAAGCGGAATGGAATATCCGAGCGGACCAAATACCAGATCGGACCACGGTCCCAGCGCCACCACCACATCGCGCGCAACCATCCCGCCCTCCGGCCCGCTTACCCGCCATCGGCCGGCATCCTGTTCCAGCGTTCTCGCATCGCCCACAAGAACGCGGCCACCCTTGCGCCGGAACAGCGCCGCATAGGCCTTGGCCAGCGCACCGGGATCGGGGACGAATCCCGGCGCCGGCAAATAGATTGCACCGGTGAACTCACCGGTCAGATTGGGCTCGCGCGCGGCGATCGCCTTGCCATCGAGAACCTCACCTTCGATGCCATATTGCCTGGCGCGCTCGATGTCGCGCGCCGCATTGGCGAGACTGGCATCGGAGCGAAACAGCTTCAGCCAGCCGGTCTTTCGCAACAGCTCCGGCACTTGAGCCTCCGCGATCAACGCCTCGTGCTCGATAAGACTGCGCCGGATCAAGGGCAATCCGGCCATCGCACTATGCAGCGCCCGATCCGGCGAAGATGCGAGGAAATAGCGCAACAGCCACGGTAGCGAGAAGGGCAAGTCGGAAAAGCGGTAGCGTACTTGCGGTGAGCGGTTCATCGCGTATTGAAGGATTTGCCCAAAATCCCGAGGAAACATGTACGGGAAGACCGAGGCGCTCTCGATCAGGCCGGCGTTGCCAAAACTGGTCTCCTCGCCGGCGAGCCCGTGCCGGTCGACCAGGATGACGTCCCGTCCCCGCTGCTGCAGGTGCAATGCGGCGCCGACGCCGACCATGCCTGCGCCCAGTACAAGAACATCGGCCTTCAATTCCGCCATCCGGCACTCCCGTTGAACATGATCAGCTTGCGCCGCCGCCCGCATTGCAGCTAGTTATGGCGGCAACATCGCGCAAACCCGTTGGGGCCGGGAAATCACGCTTGCGCGACGGCCAAACTCTGGCAACATGGATCGATCGCGGCTGTCGATATCGCAGTCCTGAGCAGCAGGCCACCCTCGGAGAGCTTCATCACATGCCGTTACGTCAGACCTTTTTTGCAGCGACCACCGTCTCGATCGTCGCTTTTGCCCTGACGCCGGCTTCAAGCCAGACACTCCGCTACGCCAACCAGGGCGAGCTCAAATCGCTCGATCCCTACACGCTCAAGGAAACCACGACCATTGCCCATCACGCACATGTCTACGAGGGCCTGGTCACCCGCGACAGGGATCTGAAGATCGTTCCGGCGCTCGCCGAAAGCTGGGAAACCCCGGAGCCCACACGCTGGCGCTTCCATCTGCGCAGAGGCGTCAAATTCCACAACGGAGATCCCTTCACCGCCGACGATGTGATTTTTTCCGCCGACCGCGTGCGCGCCAAGGGCTCCAATTTCCTTACCAACGTTCCCTCCGATGCCAAGTTTGTCAAAATCGACGACTACACGGTCGATGTGAAGCTCGACTCGCCCAATCCCATTCTGATTTCGCAATGGGACGGCTGGTTCATCATGGACAAGAAATGGTGTGAGGAAAACAATTCGGTCGCGCCAACGCCGGCTTCCGCTACAACGCCGAGCTTTGCATCGTTGCACGAGAACGGCACCGGCCCCTTCACGATCGAAAGCCACCAGCCCGGCGTGAAGACCGTGTTCAAGGTAAATCCGAATTGGTGGAACAAGCCCGAGCATAATCTCAAGGAGATCATCTTCACGCCGATCGGATCGGCCGCAACGCGGGTCGCCGCACTGCTGTCGGGCGAAGTCGACGTGATCGAACCGGTTCCGATCCAGGATATCCAGAGGGTCAATGCGGGCGGCACCGCCACGGTCCTGACCGGACCCGAGATTCGCACCATCTTCCTTGGCATGGACCAGGTGCGCGACGAACTTTTATATTCCAGCGTCAAGGGCAAGAACCCGTTCAAGGATATTCGCGTCCGCGAAGCTTTCTACAAGGCGATCGACGTCGAGTTGATCAAGAATCGCGTGATGCGCGGCCTCTCGACGCCCTCGGCGCTGATGGTTGCTCCGCAATTGTTCGCGCTTTCAAAAGACTTCACCCGGCCGAAATCCGACCCCGACGGCGCCAAGAAGCTCATGGCGGAGGCGGGCTATCCCGACGGCTTCGAAGTCACCATGGATTGCCCCAACGACCGCTACGTCAACGACGCCGACATCTGTCAGGCGGTGGTCGGCATGCTTGCGCGCATCGGCGTCAAGGTGAACCTGCTGGCGCAACCCAAGGCGCAATATTTTGGCAAGGTGCTGAAGCCCGGCGGCTACCAGACCTCGTTCTACCTGTTGGGCTGGACACCGGCCTCGATGGACTCGCACAACGTGCTGTACGATATCCTGGGCTGCCGCAACGACCCCAAGGATCCGACCCGCGGCGAAGCCAATCTTGGCGGCTATTGCAACAAGGAACTGGATGCGCTGGCCGACAAGGTCCTGGTCGAAACCGACACCGCCAAGCGCGACCAATTGATCAAGAAAGCCTTCGAAATCGGGATCAAGGACTACGGCTATATCCCGCTGCACCAGCAGGCGCTGGCATGGGGCGTCTCAAAGAAAGTGAAATTGACCCAGCGTGCGGACAACCAGGTCCTGCTCTATTGGGCGACGAAACAGGAATAGGTGTGTTCCCAACATGAGGTCCCGGAAGCATTGGCTTCCGGGACCTGTCGTTTCGGGCTACACCATCCAGGTCGGCTATTGCCGGTTTGGACGTAAAAAGACTTGGACATAAAGAGAAGTGAAAGGAAGAGATGCTCGCTTTCACTCTTCGCCGGGCAATCCAGGCCATCGGCGTCATGATCGCCGTCGGGATCATCTCGTTTTCGATGTTCCGCTTCGCGGGCGATCCGGTGAACCAGATCGTCTCGATCGACACATCGGCCGCCGAGCGCGCCGAGATCCGCAAATCGCTCGGCCTTGACGATCCCGTGCCGGTGCAGTTCGCGCACTACTTCGGCAATGCGCTGCAGTTCAAGTTCGGCGTCTCCTACCAGTTCCGCCTGCCGGTCGCGGACCTGCTGAAGGAACGAATGCCGGCGACGCTTGAGCTTGCCACTTGCGCCACGATTCTCGCGATGGTGTTCGGCATCCTGATGGGGGTCTATTCGGCGCTGAGGCGCGACACCGTTCTTACGAAAATTTTCCAGGCGGTTTCGCTGATCGGGATTTCGCTGCCGACCTTCCTGATCGGCATTCTCTTGATCTATCTGTTCGCGGTGGTGCTGGGCTGGCTGCCGTCGTTCGGCCGCGGCGAGGTCGTGCGGATCGGCTGGTGGACCACCGGGCTACTCACGATCTCCGGCCTGAAGGCGCTGATCATGCCGTCGATCACCCTTGGCCTGTTCCAGATGACCCTGATCATGCGGCTGGTGCGGGCCGAGATGCTGGAGGTGCTGCGCACCGACTACATCCGGTTTGCCCGGGCGCGCGGGTTGACGACGCGCGCCATTCACTTTGGGCACGCGCTCAAGAATACGCTGGTTCCCGTCATCACCGTCGCCGGGCTGCAATTTGGCTCGGTTATTGCATTTGCGATCATCACGGAAACCGTTTTCCAGTGGCCGGGCATGGGGCTTTTGTTCGTGCAGGCGGTGCAAAATGTCGATATCCCGATCATGGCAGCCTATCTGCTGATGGTGTCTCTGATCTTCGTCACCATCAATCTCGTGGTGGACATTCTCTACACGGTGGTCGATCCGCGCCTGCGCTCCACCATCGGCCGTCCGGCCTGATCGCGAGAGAACGAATGTCCGACGCCGCCGTCCCCCACAAAGCCAATCCCGATGCGCCGCGCGAAAGCCTGCGGCCGGATGGCTGGCTTCGCCGTGCGTTCCAAAGCGACGTGTTCTATTCCTTTCGCCGCTCCCGCCTCACCATGACGGCGGCCGCCGTAACCCTGCTGTTCTTTCTGCTTGCGATATCGGCGCCGCTTCTTGCCGTGCAAAATCCGTTCGATCCGGCACAGCTTCAGCTCTTGAACTCGCGGATTGCGCCGCTTTGGATGGCGGACGGCCAAAGCCCGTTCCTGCTCGGCACCGACGAGCAGGGCCGTGATGTATTCTCGGCCATCCTTTACGGCCTGCGCATTTCGCTGACCGTCGGCGTTCTCGGCGTCTTGTTCTCGGGCACGCTCGGCATCCTCCTCGGCCTGATGGCCGGCTATTTCGGCGGAGCCGTCGACGGCCTGATCATGCGCATCGCGGATGTGCAGCTGACCTTCCCCGCCATCCTGATCGCGCTACTGATCAACGGCGTCGCCAAGTCGATGTTCGGCAATCGCCTGGACGCCATGAGTACGCTCGTGGTGCTGGTGTTCGCGATCGGCCTGAGTTTTTGGGTGCAGTATGCGCGCACGGTGCGCGGCTCGGTGATGGTGGAAAAGAACAGGGATTACGTGGCGGCGGCGCAGTTGATCGGCCTTCCCGCCCCGGTGATCATGTTGCGGCACGTCTTGCCCAACGCGATGGGGCCGATCCTGGTGATCGCAACCATCAATCTGGCGCTGGCGATCATCACCGAGGCGACATTGTCGTTTCTGGGAGCCGGCATGCCCGACACCATGCCCTCGCTCGGCACCCTGATCAGGATCGGCAACAATTATCTGTTCGCCGGCGAGTGGTGGATCGTCGCCTTCCCGGGATTTGCGCTTGCCGCGCTGATCCTCTCCATCAATCTGCTTGGCGACTGGCTGCGCGACGCGCTCAATCCGAAACTCCGATGAGACGCACCATGACTTCCGGATGCCGCACCGCATGACCGAACCCGTCCTTTCCGTGCGCAACCTCAGGGTCGAGTTCGTCACCCGGCACAGCACCCTGCGCGCCATCGACGGCATTTCCTTCGACATCGCCAAGGGCGAGGTGCTGGGCGTTGTCGGCGAATCCGGCGCCGGAAAATCCGTCACCGGGCTTGCGGTGATTGGCCTGATCGATCCCCCCGGCCGCATTGCCGGCGGCGAAATCTATCTGTCGGGCGTTCGGATCGACAATCTGCCGCCGGAGGAGTTGCGCCGTATCCGGGGAAAGCGGATCGGGATGATTTTTCAGGACCCACTCACCAGCCTCAATCCACTGTACCGGATCGGCGATCAGCTGATTGAGACCATCAGAACTCACACCCGCCTGTCGGAGCAGGCCGCGCGCAAGCGCGCCGTTGATCTGCTCGCCGAAGTCGGCATTCCCGCGCCCGACAAGCGTATCGATGCCTATCCGCACGAGTTCTCCGGCGGCATGCGCCAACGGGTCGTCATTGCGCTCGCGATTTGCGCCGAGCCGGAACTGATCATCGCCGATGAGCCGACAACGGCACTCGACGTGTCGGTGCAGGCTCAGATCATCTCGTTGATCAAGCGCCTCGGGCGCGATCACGGCACCGCCGTGATGCTCGTGACCCACGACATGGGCGTGATCGCCGAAACCTCGGACCGGGTCGCGGTGATGTATTCCGGCCGTATCGCCGAAATCGGACCCGTGATGGATGTCGTTCAGAACCCCCTGCATCCCTATGCCAAG
>Ga0210394_10004263_pt1 | contig 16887 bp, 17 predicted proteins | sample IncBWC12MmetaG_FD_160121 | JGI IMG/M metagenome (GOLD analysis project Ga0210394, IMG submission 160121) | Forest soil microbial communities from Barre Woods Harvard Forest LTER site, Petersham, Massachusetts, United States - Inc-BW-C-12-M | ecosystem: Environmental > Terrestrial > Soil >... | reverse complement strand
CGCTTAAGCGAACGCTAAGGCATTGGGTGCGTGCGCCGCGGCGCGATCCCGCTGAAGCTTCGCGGCGCCGGCAAACCCCCGTCATGGTGAATCTCCCGTTGCCGCGAAGGGTTGCCAAATGTTTGCTGCATTCGAAACGCGTGCATTGAGCGTGATATTGCTGCACTTTGAGCGGCCAAAACATCGCATGAGAAGCATGAGCGCGCGCGTTCGCTCAAATTTTAGGTAAATTATATTTTTTCCAATTGTTCGAAAATTTGCGGCGTATTCTGTTCGATTATGGGCAAAAACGTACCGGGCGAGCGAACGCCGCCTTCAATGCTGCCTGCTAGCTTCCCCGCACGTGCGGCAAAGTCCGTCGCGGGGGATATGGGTCTCATGTTCTTTTTGTTGCGCATGGCGTTTTGGCTCGGCCTGGTGCTGATGCTTTTGCCGAGCGGCTCCTCGGAGCGAGCCGCCCCGGCAGACCCGGTCAACGCATCGGAAGCCATTTCGGCCGCTTCCGCCACGGTCGGCGATCTGCGGCAGTTTTGCACGCGCCAGCCCGATGCCTGCACCGTCGGCTCGCATGTGGCGACGGAGCTCGGCTACAAGGCGCAGGCCGGCGCGAAGATGCTTTATGATTTCCTGAGCGCGGCGCTCGCGTCAAAGGAGAGCGCCAAGGAATCGTCGAAGCAATCGCCCAAGGACTCGTCCAAGGATTCGCCCAAGGTAACCGGGTCGCTCGCAAGCGGCTCGGACAAAGCCTCGCAAAATACGCTTACCCCCGCCGACCTCGTTCCGGCTTGGCGCGGTCCGACGCCAGGCAACAGCGTCAAGCATACCGCCTAGCCCTGCCCCGTTCCGATTCGATCCGATAAGGCGCGAAGTCACGCGCGGCGCGCCCATTCGTCGTCGCCGCCACGTCGACCTGTCGCGTCGAGCGCCTTATATAGCTTATATAGGGAGGGACAGTCCGACAGTCGGATTCGGGACAACGGCGCGATGGCTGAGATCGAGGACATTATCGGCAATTTCTCGGTCCTTGACGACTGGGATGACCGTTATCGCTATCTGATCGAGCTTGGCCGCGAGCTGCCGCCGCTTTCGGCAGCCGCGCACAGCGACGCCAATAAGGTTCAGGGCTGCGCCAGCCAAGTCTGGCTCGATACGACCGTCCGCCCGAACGGCGCGGGCGGGCCCGTCCTGATCTTCGCCGGTGATAGCGATGCCCACATCGTCCGCGGCCTGATCGCGATCCTGTTCGCGACGTATTCCGGCAAGAGCGCGAGAGATATCCTCGCGTTCGACGCGTTCAAGCTGTTCGAAGGACTGGGACTGCGTGAGCACCTGACTCCGCAGCGCTCGAATGGCTTCCGTTCGATGGTCGAGCGCATCCGCTCGGATGCGCGCGGGGCGCTGGCGACCGCCGCGTAATAAATATCGTCTATGGGCCAGACGACCCGCATAGCTTGACGCGCGGGTATTCAAGCCGCGCCCGCAATCGTATTGTTAGTCCGGTTGGGCGTAGGGGCTTCTCGTTGAGCAACCACAAACTGCGTGCAGCACTGACGGACGTGTTCGCCGGCACGGTCTGCAGCATCTTGTCGATCGCTTATTGCCTGTCTTACGCGGCGCTCATCTTTACCGGGCCGCTCGAGCACTTGCTGTCCTACGGCATCGCCGTGACGTTCCTGTCGGCCGCCATTGGCGGCTCGATCGTGGCGTTGCGAAGTTCGCTGCCGTTCGCCGTTGCCGGACCCGACAGCTCCATCTCGGTCGTCTTGGCCGCTCTGGCCGCAACGCTCGTGCAGCGGCTCGTGGCCAGCGGCAGCACCGATCTTCTCGAACCGGTCCTGATCGCCATGGCGCTGGCGACCGCACTGACCGGATTATTGCTCTGCGTGCTCGGCTTCACGCATGCCGGCCGCGCAATCCGTTTTGTGCCCTACCCGGTCATTGGCGGCTTCCTCGGCGCGACCGGGTGGTTGCTGATAACCGGCGCGATCCAGGTCGTCACGGGTCAGCGTCCGACGATCGCCAATATCGGCGCCTTTGGCGACATTGCGATTGCGACCAAGATCGCGCCCGGCGTCATTGTCGCAATCACCCTCTATGTGCTGCTGCGCCGCTCCAAAAGCCCGTTCATTTTGCCCGGTATATTGCTGACGGCGTTCGTGGTGACGCATGTGGTGCTGCTGTTGAGCGGCACGACGATTGCCGCCGCACAAGACAGCGGCTGGTTATTCCGGCTTCAGCCGGCGGCCGGATTGACGCTGCCTTGGAAATTCGCGTCCCTGCAAAGCTTTCCGTGGTCGTCCTTGCCCTCGCTCGCCGGCGACATGCTCGCCGTCATATTCGTCACCGTCACGAACTTTTTGCTCAATACGACGGGACTGGAGATCGCGACCCGCGGCGAGGCCAATATCGAGCGCGACCTCAAAGTACTCGGGCTTGCCAATGTCGCGATCGCGGCGCTTGGCGGCTATGTGAGCTGCACGTCGTTCAGCCGCTCCATCTTGGTCCGTACCGCCGGAGCCACCAGCCGTATCGGAGGTATGATCGTGGCGGCGATCTCGGCCGCCGTGCTGGTCGCCGATCCGTCGTTCCTCGGCTATGTGCCCAAATATATTCTCGGCGGGCTTTTGTTCTATCTCGGCGCCGACCTGGTCTATCAATGGCTGATTCAATCTTCGCGGCGCCTGTTGCTGCTCGAATATCTGTCGCTGATCGCCATCGCCATCCTGATCATTTATTCGGGTTTCGTCGCCGGCGTCTTGATCGGCATCGTGATCGGTTGCGCCACCTTCGCGCTAAGCGCAAGCCGCGTGAACGCGATCAAATTCGATTTCGACGGATCGGAATACCGCTCCTCGCTCGACCGCGGGCCGTACGAGCTGTCGCTGTTGGCCGCTCACGGCCGGAAGATTCAGGGCATGACGTTGCAGAGCTATCTGTTCTTCGGTTCCGCCAATCGGCTCTATCAGCACGTCAAGACGCTGTTGGCGGCGCAGCCGGAGTGCCGGTTTCTGATTTTCGATTTCCGACTCGTCACCGGCATCGATTCGTCGGCGACGCACAGTTTTGCGCAAATCGAGCAGGCGGCTGCCGCAAGCGGGACGCGGATTGTGCTCGTCAATCTCACGCCCGAATTGCAACGCGCCTTTCGCGCCGCGCGATTCATTTCCGACGACGTCATTGTTGCGTCGGATCTCGATCGCGCGCTGGAATATTGCGAGCAGGACATCATCGAAGCGCATCGCACCGCCGCCGACGACGCCCGATCGTTGCGGGCGTGGTGGTCGGAAGCGTTGGGCAGCGCCGGACACGCCGATCGGTTGGCCGAATATTGCCGGCGTCTCGAAGTTCCGGCCGGCCAAATCATTGCCCGCGAAGGCGACCCGGCGGTGTCGATGCATTTCATCCTCGAGGGGCGTATCGGCATCGTCGCCGACATGAGCGACGGCCGGACGATGCGGCTGCGCAGCCTCGGGCCGCACACCACGATCGGCGAAATGGGGCTGATTACCGGCCGGGCGCGCAGCGCGACAATTGCCGCGGAAACCCCCAGCGTGCTCTACGAGCTCACGGCCGAGGACTACGAGCGCATTAAGCGAGACGAGCCGGCGCTCAGTCAGGCGTTGCTTGGCTACATCGTTTCAGTCATGTCGGAACGGCTCAGCTTCGCCAATCGCGCAGTCAGTGTCCTGCAGCGTTGACGCAGGCGCAAATGCGAGAGCGATCTGTTAGCCGCGCTCGCGGCGGCGGCGGCGCTGTTGCCCTAATCCCATTTGCTTGGCCAATTGCGAGCGAGCCGCGGCGTAATTGGGGGCCACCATAGGATAATCGGGTGGCAAGCTCCATTTCTCGCGATATTGATCCGGCGTAATGCCGTAACGCGTGCGCAAATGGCGCTTGAGCGATTTGAATTTCAGCCCGTCTTCCAGGCAAACGATGTGCTCGGGAGTGATTGAGCGTTTGATCGGCACTGCCGGCTTGAGAGGCTCCGCTGTTGCGGTGACCTGGCCGCCCGCAACGCGCTTCAAGGCGGCGTAGATTTGGCCGATGAGATTTGGGATTTCGGCACTCGGAACCGAATTGTGGCTCACATAGGCGGAGACGATATCCGCGGCGAGCTCGATGTAGACGCTATCGCCCGAATTCTCAGCCATGGTCGGAATCTCGTACAGGGGTTGCCTGGCAATGCTCGACGTCAACTTAAACTATATTAGGCGGTGCGAGTAAAATCAATAAAACTGCGATGTAGCGCGGCTGATTGCCAATAGTCGAAAATATATATCGCTTCGCTATTCAAGAATTAGGCGCCGTTGCCCCAGTTGAAAGCGCCGACTGACCGGGAAAAATCTGGCGGCCGCGCCTTACGCACTCTGCTCGATGTGATTGCGCAGTTCGGTGATCGAGCCGAAACGGAGTATACCCTGCGGCAGCTGCGCTTCGATGGAGCCGTCGGAATACAATGTGTAGGCCATTCCGTCGACGACACCCGATTTGAGCACCGACACCTGCGGCATGTCTGACGCGACTGCTTGCGGCGCTGCGACGGCCGGTTCGCTGTGTTGCTCGGGTTCCACGACGGGCGCTGCGGCCGCGCGCGCGGACGGTGACTGCGCGCTCCGCAACGGCCGTGGCACCTTCGGCCAAAGTGTGTCGAAAGCCGGACCCGCCGGCCGCTCGGCTGCGACCGGCGAATGCGCGCTCATGTCGAGTCGAGGCGCAATTCTTGTCGGCGCCGCACCATTCCTTCGTTTGGCCGCACCCGCTTTGTCGACCTCGGCAGCAGCCACATCCACGCTCGTCGGAAATGTCGGCGCCGAACCTGGCGACGGCGATAGCTCGGTCTCTTCGACCAGGCGAGTGGCCTCGATGCGGGCCACGGCCGGAATTTTTTCCGGTAGGTCTTCGGCCTCCTGTTCGCCGGCCGACATCGGCGGTGGCGGGGCAAAGGATGCGGAGCGCGGCCGGGGCGCTGGCTTCTGCACAAGCGGAATTCGCGCCGGCTCGATCGCCTGTTCCGCGGCTATGCTGGGCTCGGTGGGCTCGCCGGACCGCGCGGCACGCGGCGCCCTCCGTAGCGCCAGAGCCCGTTCGATCCGCTGCAACACCCGCAGCGCCAGACCAAGGCCAATCAGGAGGAGACCACCCACCGCCGCGACCACGCCGGGCGTCACCATTGTTGCGTCGAAAGCGTGGTCGTGGATCGACACGCCTGAGGCAACCAGCACTATTCCAACGGCGGTCAATAGCCCGCCAAACACCAATAAAAGCAAATACATACGCCTATCCCCGGCTCCCGGTAAATGCGCGAAAGCCACTTCAAGGCAGTATTGTGACGGCGCTTCCACAACGGTGCAAGGATTTTTCTCCGGACCGGCCGGCCGGCAGAATTGAACGCCACGGAATTGAACGCCACGGAATGGTGAACCGTACGGCCGTTGCCCAACCCCCCGCGAAGGACCTATTTAGAGGAACAATTCGCTTTCCCAGACGGTTGCACCTGCACTTATACCCGCCGCTTTGGCTTCACATTGAGGAGTAGACCAATGGCATTCACCCTGCCCGAACTTCCCTATCCGTACGACGCGCTCGCCCCGCATATGTCCAAGGAGACCCTCGAATTTCATCACGACAAACACCATCAGGCCTACGTGACCGCCGGTAACAATCTGGCCAAGGGCACGGAATGGGAGAACAAGCCCGTCGAGGAAGTCGTCAAAGGCACCTTCGGCAAAATCCCAGGTCTATTCAACAATGCCGCCCAGCATTTCAATCACACCCATTTCTGGAAGTGGATGAAGAAGGGCGGTGGCGGCGACAAGCTCCCCGGCAAGCTCGAGAAACAAATCACGTCCGACATCGGCCCGTTGGCTAAGGTGAAGGAGGACCTCACTCAAGCCGGCATCACGCAATTCGGCTCGGGGTGGTGTTGGCTTGCGATCAAAGACGGCAAGATCGTCGTGACGAAGACCGCGAACGGCGAGAACCCGCTCGTGCACGGCGCCAAGCCCATCCTGGGCTGCGACGTCTGGGAACATTCCTATTACATCGACTATCGCAATCGACGGCCCGATTATCTCAAGGCGTATTTCGACAACTTGGTCAATTGGGACTACGTGGCCGAGATGTATGAAGCGGCGATGAAATAGCCGCGCGGGATCGCGGAATGCTTGCAAGCGGGGCCTTCGGCCCCGCTTCTTGCATTTAGGCTGCACATTATGACGCATTGTCCGGATCGGAATTGCACCTCATGACTTGGCCGCGCTGGAATGCGCCGATCTGAATCCGGGCCGATCGTGCAGCACGCTGCGATGTACTCCCTCCCCTTTCGTTCGGAAACGATTTCCGGCGCGCGTTGGCTCGACGCGCTGGCGATCGCCGTGTTGGTGCCGATCGCAGCGATCGCCGCTTTTACGTTTCGCGATTACGGCCTCGGTTGGGACGACTACACCCAATCCCAATATGGCAACCTCTTGGTATCGCTGTACTCGTCCGGCTTTGCCGACAAACGCGCGCTCTCGTTTGTCAATGTCTACTTGTACGGCGGCGGCTTCGATATCCTCGCCGCCCTGGCAGCAAAGGTCCTGCCATTGGGGCTGTTCGCGACGCGACGGCTCATCGGCGCCGCCATCGGACTCATCGGCTTGTTCGTGACGTGGCGGCTCGGCCGACGGCTCTGCGGTCCGCTCGCCGGTCTCATCGCTCTCGTCCTCCTCGCCGCCTGCCCGCTCTACTACGGCCATATGTTCATCAACTCCAAGGATGGGCCGTTCGCAACGGTCATGGCGCTTGCGCTCCTTGGGATCGTCCGCGCGTTTGACGAATATCCGCGGGCGACCCCCGCAACGATCGCGCTTTGCGGTGTTGGCATCGGTCTCGCGATCGGCTCGCGCGTCATCGGCGGCTTCGCGGTCGTCGATGTGGTGCTGTCGCTCGTGTTTATTGTTTTCGTGCGATCGCGCGAGAGCGCGCTCAAACCAGCCTCGGCCGAATGCGGCTCCTTTCTGACCGCTTTCATTCCCGGCGCAATCCTCGCTTATCTCGTCATGGGACTGGTGTGGCCGTGGAGCGTGCTTTCGCCGTTAAATCCCATTTGGGCGGCCGGCTATTTTTCCCATGACTTTGAAAAGCCGTGGCGGGAGCTGTTCGACGGCAGTTTGATCCCGATAACCCAAATGCCGCGGAGCTATGTGCCGACGCTGCTTGCGCTCAAGCTGCCGGAATTGATGCTTGCTCTCGGGATCTGCGGAAGCGTTGGCGGGATCATTGCCATGGGGCGAAAGGACAGCAGCGCCGTCGGCCGCCGTGCTGCGCTTGTTGCTGTCCTGCTCGCCGCGATACTTCCAGTCCTGGTCACAATCGTCGCGCGGCCGTACCTCTACAACGGCATTCGCCATTTGCTATTCGTGGTGCCGCCGTTCGCCGCGCTTGGCGGTCTTGCGGTAGCATGGATCGCGCCGCGGCTGCGGCAATACGGCGCCACTGCGATTGCCGCGGGCAGCCTGGCATTCGTTGCGGGAATTGCTTCTCCCATTATCGACATGGTCCGGCTGCATCCTTACGAGTACACGGACTTCAATCACATCGCCGGCGGTGTCCGCGGCGCGCAGGCCGACTTCATGCTGGATTATTGGGGTCTGTCGCTGACGCAGGCGTCGCAGCGACTGCTCGGTTATATTGCGGACCACCATCAGGCATCGCCTGACGGAGAATGGACGGTTGCCGTCTGCGGGCCGCATCCGCCGGTTTCAGTCGTGCTCGGGCCGCAATTCGCGCTGAGCTGGGATCCCAAGGGCGCCGACTTCGCCATGCAGCTCGGCGTTTTTTACTGTGGCAAACTCGATGCGCCGGTGCTGTTCGAAATCGTGCGCGACGGCGTCGTCTATGCGCGCGTTTACGACATTCGCGGCCGTTCAATTTCTTCGCTGCTCACCGTGCCCGGCATCGATAAAACACATTACTAGTCATCAACCTAAGCCGTCGAGGCGTGCGCAAATTGCCAGTACAGATCGCGGGCTTTGCGGTAGACCGGACCCGGCTGCAAAATCCGATCGTCGATGCGGTTAACCGGCGACACTTTTGAGTAGTTGCCCGAGGAAAAAATCTCGTCGGCTGACTGGAAATCGGAATAGCGCAACGTCGTTTCCATCACCTGCGCACCGGCCTCGCGCAACAGTTTGATGACGCGAGCCCGCGTGATGCCGGCGAGAAATGTGCCGTTCGCCGCCGGCGTGAACACGACGCCGTCTTTCACCATGAAAATATTGGCGGTGCCCATCTCGGCGACATTGCCCAGCAGGTCGCACATCAAACAATTGTCGAAGCCGCGCGAGCGCGCTTCGATCAAGGCGCGGGCATTGTTTGGGTAAAGACAGCCGGCCTTGGCGTCGAGCGGTGCGCTTTCGCGCGTCGGCCGGCGGAACGGCGAGAGTGTGATGCTATTGCCCGCCGGCTGCGGCATCGGCGCGACGAAGAGCGTGAGGCACCAGCGCGTCGATTCCGGGTCGGGCTGCACAAGGCCTTTCGATGAGCCTTCCTCGGCCCAATACATGGGCCGTATATAAAGCGCGGCGTCGCGCTCGAAGCGCCTAATCCCGTCCCGTACAAGGTTAAGCCAGGTTTCCACCGCCACAACCGGCTTGAGGTACATGGCATTGGCGGATTGATTGACGCGCGCGCAATGCAGCTCAAGGTCGGGGGTAACACCTTCGAAGGCGCGTGCGCCGTCGAAGACCGACGAGCCGAGCCAGGCAGCATGGGTGCGCGCACCCATGATTGGCACATTGCCGTCGTGCCAATCGTCTTCGAAAAACGTCACTGTCTTCGACCAGGCGATGAGCTGCCTCCCGAATCATCCTCGTCTCGACCTATTGTCGCCCCGGCAGGCTCTTTGTCACCATGATTGCCGCAACGGAGATCTGCCATGATTGACGTTACTTCGCGCGCTTATGTCTTCGATGCCTACGGCACGCTGTTCGACGTGCATGCCGCGATCGCACGCCATCGCGCCGCCGCCGGTCCGGAGGCGGACCGTTTCTCGGAGATTTGGCGGTTAAAGCAGCTCGAATATAGCTGGACGCTGACGCTCTCCGGCCAATACGTGGATTTCTGGACCTTGACTGAGCGTGCCTTGGATTACGCATTCGCGCGCGTGCCGTCGGTCGACCGCGCGCTGCGGCCGCAACTCCTCGAGGCCTATCTGAAGCTTGACGCCTATCCGGACGCGCGCGCGGCCGTCGCCGCGCTCAAGACGAGCGGCCGTTCCACGGCGATCCTTTCCAATGGCTCGCCGCGCATGCTCGGCGCCGCCGTCGAGGCGTCGGGCATGGCGCCGATCCTCGACGCCGTGCTCTCGGTCGACGCCGTGCGCATGTATAAGCCGCGACGCGAAGTCTACGCGCTCGTCACCGATCGCTTCGCCATACGTCCTGAGGAGATCGTTTTCGTGTCGTCGAACCGTTGGGATGTGATGGGCGCGGCGGCGTTCGGCTTTCGCCCGCTCTGGGTCAACCGTGCAGGCACGCCTGACGAATATGCCGAGTACCCGCCGCTGCGCGTCGTGCCCGATCTTTCGGCGCTGGCGTCGCTTGTTATCTAACGGAATAGAGTTAAGCGTTGACGGCAATCGGTTCAGGCGCAGTCGCCGGCAGCAATTTCGGCGCGACGAAGCGGCCCGCTTCGAGGTCTTCGATCTGACGATCGATCTGCTTCATGACGTAGCGCGAATATGGCCCGACATGGAGATAGAACGCCATCAGCGTCACAATGGCGCGAACCGACTGCGGATTCTTCGACATGCAAGTCGTGAATGCTTTCCAGAAACGCTCACGGCCTTCCGGCAAGCGCGAAAGCAGTTCGTGCACCATGTTGATGGTGCTTAGCCGACGCCTGATATCGCCCTCGGGCAGCTCCTTGCGCCGGTTTGAGCAATCGAGCATGCCGGCGAGCCGCTCCAACCGGCCGCAAAATGCGTCGGGATCGTAAATCCGTTCGAGGATCTTGCGGTAATCCCGCAGTATCTCCAGCCGGGAGCGTTTGGTCTCGTAATTGACGCCGGCAGTGCACTGATCACCCTTACCGGCGGGCGCGGAATCGTGGTCGACATGCAGACGGCCTTCGCGAGCGAGCCGTCGCGTCAGCTGCGTATTCGGCAGCGCATAGAGCAAGCCGACCATGGCGATCGGGATCGCGGCCGCCTCGATCAGTTCGATCATCGGTTCGGCGACTGAACCCCTCTCCGTGTCGAAGCCGACAATGAAGCCCGCCGTTACGAACATGCCGGCGTGATAGATTTTGTGCACGCTTTCGGGAATGCTGCGGCGCGTATTCTGCTTTTTGCGCATCGCGATCAGCGTTTCCGTATCCGGGCTTTCGATGCCGACGAATATGGCAAAAAAGTTGGATCGCTTGAGCATTGCCAGCAACTCGCCATCGTCGGCGAGATTGAGCGAGGCTTCGGTGGTGAATTCGAACGGATAACCGTGTTGCTCGATCCATTTTTCGAGCGTCGGCAGGAACGCCTTGATCGCTTTCTTGTTGCCGATGAGATTATCGTCGACGAAATCGACGTGGCCGCGGTAACCGAGTTTGTAGAGCGTCTCAAGTTCGTTCAGCATCTGGTCGTGCGTCTTGGTGCGCGGCGACCTGCCGTAAAGCTCGATGATGTCGCAGAACTCGCAGGTGAACGGACAGCCGCGCGAGAACTGCACTCCGATGTAAAGGTACTGCTCGAATTTCAAGAGATCGAAGCGCGGCACCGGCGTCTTGGTGACGTCGACCTGGAATTTCTCGGCCACGAACATGCCCTCGCGGCTGCCCTGCTCCCAGGCCGCGATGAATTGTCCGATGATGTCCTCGACTTCGCCGAGGACGCGGAAATTCGCGCTCTCATAGCGGTGCGGGCTCGATGTCGCATCGGGGCCGCCGACCACAACCGGCAGGCCGCGCGCGCGGCACATTTCAATGAGTTCCAGCGAATCCGATTGCTGGAACAGCATGCCGCCGGTCATGACCATGTCGGCCCAATCGAGATCGCTCTCCGCGAGCTCTTCGGTGTTGCGGTTCACCAGCCGCACGTTCCAGGACTTCGGCAAGAGCGCCGCGACCGTGATCAGGCCGAGCGGGATCGCTGGATAACGGGCGCCGACCAGTTCGCAGGCTTCCGAAAAATTCCAGAACGAATCCGCCATGAAACGCGGGTAGATCATGAGCACGTTGCATGGGCTCGCTGCCAACGTGCTTGCGACGATGTTCTGCTGCTGTTCCAAGGAACCCCACCCCGTGCCGCCAAAGCACAATGCGCGCAGTATGGCGGTATTGCTCGATAATACAAGGACAAAGCCGGTTTCGGCCGGCTCTGTCGAGAAGCCGAAAATTAGCGTGGGATCATGGCGTTATCGCGGCTTCCTGAGATCGGGTGTGACCCCCGACAACGCTTCCGGTAATCTACGCGCCAATCGCTATCCGGCCCAACGAAGAGAAGAGGAGAGAGAAGCAAAATGCGCGCCGCGTTCTATGAGCAGAATGGCCCGGCCCGTGAGGTGCTCAAACTCGGCGAGTTCCCCACGCCGCGTCCCGGTCCGGGCGAGGTCCGCGTAAAACTCGCGACATCCGGCGTCAACCCGTCCGACGTCAAGGCGCGTTCAGGCTCGACGCGCAAAATAGCCTATCCACGCGTGATCCCGCACAGCGACGGCGCGGGCGAAATCGACGTGGTGGGTGACGGCGTATCGTCCGCCCGGGTCGGCGAGCGCGTTTGGATATGGAATGCCCAATGGGCGCGCGCCTTCGGCACCTGCGCCGAATACGTCACGCTGCCGTCAGAGCAAGCGGTCCGCCTGCCGGCAAACGCCAGTTTTGACGTCGGGGCTTGTCTCGGCATTCCGGCGATGACGGCCTATCACGCCGTTGCGGTCGCCAGTGCCGCGCCGGGCACGACGCTCCTGATCGCCGGCGGAGCGGGCGCGGTCGGCCACCACGCGGTGCAATTCGCCAAGGCCGCCGGCGCCACCGTCATCGCCACCGTCAGCTCGCCGCAGAAGGCCGCTGCGGCACGAACCGCCGGCGCCGACCATGTGATCGATTATAAGCGCGAAAATGTCGGCGAGCGCGTCATGGCCGTTACCGGCAAAAAGGGCGTCGACGCCATCATCGAATTGGACGTCGCCGCCAACGCCAAGCTCATTCCGCAAGTGTTGCGCCCGCGCGGGCTGGTCGTGGTCTACGGAACTGGCGCCGCCGAAGCCGAAATGCCGTTGATGTTTTGCTTGCGCAACGCAATCACGCTGAAGTTCATCTACGTCTACGAACTCGACGCGGCCGAGCGCGCCGCGGCTCTCGCCGGCATCGAGCGGGCCATCGCGGCGGGCCCGCTCATCACCAATATCGGCGCCACCTTTCCGCTTGCGGACATTGTCGCCGCGCACGAAACGGTCGAACAAGGCAAAGTTCTAGGCAACGTCGTCGTGAAAATCCGCTAGAGCCACTAAGCGGCATCTTCCGCCGATTCTCCCGCTTCGGGATTCTTCAACGCGGTCACGATCTGTTGTTTGGTCAGCCGCGTGCCGTCATCGCCTTCGATCAACAACGCGACGCGACCGCCGTCGTTGATGTGGCGCGCCCAACCCATAGCTTCGTCGAGCGTGGTGAACTCTTTGAACAGATGGCGATCTTTTTCCATCGGCGAGATGGATTGCGAGCCGCGCGGACCGGAATAAACGCGATGGGTCATCGCTGGACCTCCTGTTTTCTCGCTTGTGCTGACGTGTATATGGACCGCAAATGTGCCAGGTCTGTGTCGCCGGTGTGCGCCGCGGCGCGTTGACGCGGACAACAGTTTCTTCGCACGCCCGTAGCGTGCTTAAACGGAAGGCAGCGTATTCGCGGTGACCCCTGAAGCGGCAGCGGCGGCTATTTCTGCGGCGTGAAGACTTGATCGCTGTATGGCAATACAGTCGGGCGTGCGATCACAATGAAGGCATGATCGAGCGCATGGTGGCACGCATTGCAGCCGGCACTGAGGCTATCGAAGGCGGCAGCGAACGCGGCGCTGTTCTTGCCGTCGACCGCCTTTTGCAGCGCCGCAAGCGGAGCACCGACGTGCTCTTTCACAATATCGCCGCCGAGCAGGTTACTCACATCGTCAAAACCGTCGCTCAATTCGCCGATCTCGTAATCGGCGAGCGGCCAGTTCCCGGCATGGCCGGCAAACCAAAGCTTGATGTGGCGCATCTGCTGTAGCGCCATGATCTCGGCGAGGCTTGGCTGATATGGCTCCCCCTGCGGCGCCGTTGCCGGCTGTTGCGGTGCGGAGTTTTCCTGCGCATCTGTCGCCAGCGTGCCGAGCAATGTCGCCGCACTTACCAGTGCAACGATGACCTTCATAGAACTACTCCTTGCATGCCCTCAACTGATCGGCGCCAGCGCCTCGCTGCATTCCTTGGCGTGCGCTTGCTGGCAAGCCTCATACAGCGCGGGACACGATCGTGCCGCGGCCAGCGCGTCATCGACGGTCTTGGTCCGATCGCCCGCCGTGCGCGACTGCCCATCATAAATGAGAACCGCGTCGTCGCGTTCGATGCCGCGATCGGTCATCAAAAACTGATTCGCGCCGTCGAAGAAAACAGTCGCGGCGTTAATCGCTTCATTGAGTTTCTTGGTGTACTCGGCGTTGATCTTGGGATCCGGCTTCACCGCGCGCGCGTGCACCGCGATGTCGGTGTAAAGCACGTTGAGCTTGAAATAGATGCCGCCGCACTGCGCCAGCGCCAGCCAATAAGGCCGGCCAATGAAGGCGCCCGGTGCGGTCACGACCTGGTCGCGCTTATCGACCGGCACGGCCGGAGCCGGATGTTCGACTTGCTTGGGCTCGCGCTCAATTCTGCGGCGGTATTGCGCCTTTGCGCTCGTCGCAGCGAGGACGACCGCAAAGCTCAGCAGAACAAGTTTGGTGACCGTTCTTGACATGGCGCCGTTAGAGCTTTCGACCATCAAAACTTCTCGAGCGATTAAAACTTTTCGAGCCATTAGAACTTTTCGAGCCATGGCCGCAGCTCGATTTCCCAGGCCCAGGCGCTCCGCGGCTGCTGCAGGAGATGCAGATAGCTCTGCGCAATAGCGTCGGGATCGAGCATGCTGTCGGGCTTGTCCGGCGGATTTGGCCGCCGATCGCTGCGAATGCCGCCATCAATGACAATATGCGCGACGTGGATGCCCTGTGGCTGGAGCTCCCGCGCCATGCTTTGCGCCATCCCGCGCAGCGCGAACTTGCCCATGGCGAACGGCGCCGATTGCGCATAGCCCTTCACGCTGGCGGAAGCGCCGGTCAGAAGGATGGCGCCGTGGTTGTGCGGCAACATGCGCTTGGCCGCTTCTTGCGCCACCAGGAATCCGCCGAAGGCGGTGACCGTAATCGACTTCGCCACCTCGTCGGGGTTGAGCTCGACGAAGGGGCCGCGCGTCCGGTAGCTGGCGTTGTAGACGACGACGTCCGGGGTCCCGAGCGCCGCTTCGACGTCGGCAAAGAGTTTTGCGACTTGTCCCTTATCGGTGGAGTCGCAGGCAAAGGCTTTTGCACCGGTCTCCTGCGCCAACGCCTTCAGATTGTCAGCACGGCGGGCGGCGAGCGCCACCTTCATTCCGGCCTTGGCAAAGGTCCGCGCCAGCGAGGCCGAAAGCCCCGAGCCGACGCCGACGATTAACGCTGTCCGAAAATCCGGCATGACCATTCCTCTCAATCAATGACCGCGATAGCGTTTATCTCCACCAGACAACGGGGGTCCGTGGCAAGCCGCACCACTTGAACCGTCGTCGTCGTCGGCTTGGCGTCGCCAAAATACTCGCCCCAGACCCGGTTGAGCGCATCCTGATCGGTGAGATCGGTAACGAAGCGGTCGGCGGTGACAATGTCGGCGAACGTCGCGCCGACGGCTTGCAGCCCGCGCTTGAGGTTCTCCAGCGCCGCCCGCGCCTGGCCCCCCATGTCGCGCGGCATGGCGTCGAACTCCTCCGGCCGATGCGGATGATGATGATAAACCGGCGCGGCGGTAACGCCGGCGAGATAGACGGTGGTGCCGCCGTTGACCTTGATTGCGGGTGCATAGGGCATCCAAACGTCCGGCGCGTCCGGCCAGTGAATGTGCTCGATGGTTTTGGGCATGATTGCGGGCTCCGCATCACGTATTGGCGGCATGACCCTACAATAGCCTCATAAGCCCGTCATGCCCGCACTCGTTGCGGCATCCACGTCTTGCGACGGTCAGGCGACAAAGACGTGGGTGGCCGGAACAAGTCCGGCCATGACGATCAACAATGTGAACACCATGCGCGCTACTTCGGACTCACGCACCCGACTATTGTCCAATCCCCACCCGGGCGAAATCCTAGCGGAGGAATTCCTTAAGCCCATGGTGTTGTCGCAGACGGCGCTTGCATGCGCCATCGGCATACCGCCGCGCCGCATCAATAAGATTGTACTCGGCAAGCGCGCGATCACCGCCGACACCGACCTTCGCCTGGCGCGCTATTTCAATATGTCGAAGGGATTTTTCATCGGACTCCAGACCGATTACGAATTGATGGAACGCAAGCGCGCGATCGGCGACAAGCTCAAGGCGATCAGGCCACGGGGCGGCATGACGCCGGAAAAGTCGAGTCTCGCTTAGTAAGGTCTGGGATAGCCCTTACATCCTAAACACCCCAAACCGCGTCTCCGGGATCGGCGCATTGAGCGCCACCGAGAAACACAAGCCCAGCACGCGGCGGGTTTCGCCCGGCGTAATGATGCCGTCGTCCCACAGACGCGCGGTGGCGTAATAGGGATTGCCTTCGGCGTCGTACTGCTCGCGGATCGGCTGCTTGAATTCTTCCTCCTCGACCTCGGACCACTTTTTGCCCTCGGCCTCGATGTTCTCGCGTCGCACGGTCGCGAGTACCGAGGCCGCCTGCTCGCCGCCCATCACCGAAATGCGCGCGTTCGGCCAGGTAAACAGAAAGCGCGGACCGTAGGCGCGGCCGCACATGCCGTAATTGCCGGCGCCATAGGAGCCGCCGATGACGACGGTGATTTTCGGCACCTGGGCGCAGGCCACCGCGGTCACCATCTTGGCGCCGTCCTTGGCGATGCCGCCGGCTTCGTAATCGCGCCCGACCATGAAGCCGGAAATATTTTGCAGGAAGAGGAGCGGCACGCGGCGCTGGCAGCACAGTTCGACGAAATGCGCCGCCTTCAGCGCGCTCTCCGAAAACAGGATTCCGTTATTGCCGAGAATGCCGACCGGAATGCCGTGAATATGCGCAAAGCCGGTGACCAAAGTCGTGCCGTAGAGCGCCTTGAACTCGTCGAATTCGGAAGCATCGACCAGCCGCGCGATCACTTCGCGCACGTCGTATTGCTTCTTGAGATCGACTGGCACAATGCCGTCGAGCTCGGCCGCGTCGTATTTCGGCTCGCTCGATTTCGCCAGCGGAATGTCGATCGCCTTCTTGGTGTTCAGATTGCCGACGATGCGGCGGCATAGTTCCAGCGCATGGCGGTCGTTCTCGGCATAATAATCGGCAACGCCGGATTTTTTGGCGTGCACGTCGGCGCCGCCGAGCTCTTCGGCGCTGACGACCTCGCCGGTCGCGGCTTTCACCAGCGGCGGCCCGCCGAGAAAGATAGTGCCTTGATTGCGCACGATGACGGTCTCGTCGGACATCGCCGGCACATAGGCGCCGCCCGCGGTGCATGAGCCCATGACCACGGCAATCTGGGCGATGCCCGCGGCCGATAGCGTCGCCTGATTGTAGAAGATGCGGCCAAAGTGCTCGCGGTCGGGAAACACTTCGGTTTGATGCGGCAGGTTGGCGCCTCCGGAATCGACCAGATAAACGCACGGCAGCCGATTTTCCCGC
>Ga0210394_10004262_pt1 | contig 16887 bp, 14 predicted proteins | sample IncBWC12MmetaG_FD_160121 | JGI IMG/M metagenome (GOLD analysis project Ga0210394, IMG submission 160121) | Forest soil microbial communities from Barre Woods Harvard Forest LTER site, Petersham, Massachusetts, United States - Inc-BW-C-12-M | ecosystem: Environmental > Terrestrial > Soil >... | reverse complement strand
CGTGTGTAGAAGTAAATCGGCTCGTCCACCGCGCGGTTTTTCTTCTCCAGACGCTTGTCGTCGACGTAGAGGGCGACCGTGAACTGGTTCTGCTTGGTGTTCGTGCCGCGCAGCTCGATCATGAGGCTGCCGGCTTTCGATTTGTTGCCTTTGCCGGTGAGAGTGAACTCGAAGTAATCGCGCTCGCCCAAGCGGCGAAGTTCCTCGATCTCGTCGTGGTTCTTGGCGACCAGCGTGCCGAACTCGCCGCGGGCCATCTGCAAATTGTTCTTGGTGGCTTCCAGGTCGGTTTTGACGCCATTCACGTCTCCGCCCAGCGCCTGGACGTCGTCCGAATTGGCCTTGGTCGCAAGCTGAGTTTGCACGCTATCGATCTTCTGGGAGTAGTCGGACCGAATTTGCTTGGTTTGCTTTTGGGCGCTGGCCAATTGGCCCTGGGTCAATTTCAGGTGATCGGTCACTACATTCAGTTCGCCTTGCAGCTGGGCGTTGGTTTCCTCCGCCTGCGACAAGCGCTGGCCTAGGGTGTCGGATTGTTGCTGGAGAGTCTTGCCCTGGGCGGCAAGGGCCTCCTCGGCGCTCTTGGCGTGGGTCGAGGCATTCCAGCCTACGCCGAGCCCCGCGATCGATATAACCGCCAAAGCAACCACCGCCAGTCCCAGCCAGCGTGGGGCTCCTTCGCTCATGGTCATGTTCTCCCGTTCTTCAGTCATCGTCGGTCTCCTTTTTCCTTATCCAGTCCTGCGCTCGCGAGAGCCTATGATGCACGCGCTACGCCAAACGGTTCGAGCCAGGGGACCCCTCAATAATTGGTCCGCCATCAGAGAGTTAGAGGTCTCAGTCGCCGAACACGAGCGGAAGCGGGCTACAGGGAACCCGGTAAGTATTACCTAGTATATCTGCGGGAATATCCGACCGTTCGGGTTGAGACAAATCGTGTTGCAGCCGAATCGTTGCAGGAATGATGATAAACTTTTTAATTGGAAGAAGAGTAAATAGGAGCGGTCCCGCCAGCTTATGCGACTTTCACGTGCCCGGCCGCGATCGATTCCGCATCGTGATCGAAGTAGATTTCGAGCGTTCGTTGAGCGGCGTCCAGGATCAGCGCACAGTTGTGGCAACAGCCGAGGTGCTGACGCAACGCAGCCGCGGGAAATGGGGACAGCTTACCTTCCAGATAGCTACAGATCATGCCAACAGCCGTCTTGCAGTTCATGCCACGCCCCCCGGCTGAACACTCGTCCCACTAGAAGCTGAGCAAGTGCCCTGCCAGAGATACACCGAAGCCTGTATTTTTCTATCTAATTGACCCTAGGAAGCTTACAGGTATGGCGGGAGCTCCGGAGCAGAGGCCGGGCGCAGTTTGTACAAGCAATTTCTGCCCGGCGGCGTGCCATTTCTGCATGGCGCGACCCAAGTCAGCACGCACGCTCGGCGTTCCAGTGACCGGCTTCTAGCGAGTTACGGTCATTTGCCGGAGGGCCGCGATGCGGTCACTCAGAGGCGGGTGAGTGCTAAACAGGCCTGCAAACACCTGACCCGCGCTCAAAGGTGTCACGATATAGAGCGAAGCGTTAGCCGGCGAGACGTTGGTCATGGGAATAGTCTTGTTATAGGCGCCCAATTTTTCCAGCGCGCTGATGAGCCCGTAGGGGTGGCCGACCAACCGCGCGCCCGCGGCGTCCGCGGCATACTCCCGCTGACGGGAGATTCCCAGTTGAATGACCATGGCGGCAATCGGCGCCACGATCAGCATGAGCAGCGTTCCCAGGCCGCCCCCGCGGCGATCCCGCGAGTTGCCCATCCCTCCAAAGAGGGACGCCCAATAGCCCAGGCGGGCGATCAGGGTGATCGCGCCGGCTAGCGTGGCGGCGATCGAGGTCGTCAGGATGTCGTAGTTGCGGACGTGGGAAAGTTCGTGAGCGATGACGCCTTCGAGCTCGTCGTCGTTCATCAGTTCCAGCAGACCTTCGGTAGCTGCAACGGAAGCATGCTTCGGGTTGCGGCCGGTGGCGAACGCGTTCGGCGCTTGCTGGGGAATGACGTAGAGCTTCGGCATCGGCAGGTTACCCTTTGCCGCAAGCCGCTCCATCACGGCGTAGAGCTTCGGGGCTTGCTCACGGGTGACCGGCTTGGCTCCGCTCGAGGCCAGCGCAATCTTGTCGGAGAAAAAGTACGCGAAGCCGTTCATGCCCGCGGCCAGGATCAGGCCCAACACCATGCCCTGACGCCCCATCCATACCTGGCCGCCAAGAACGAGCAACATCGTCAGCGCCGTCAGCAGAAATGCCGTCTTTAATGCTCTCATGGTCCCCTCTCGCTGCCGCGATCTATTCGGCGCGGCTCCCGCAAACGCAGCCGAACTTTCAGTCTAGATGCCACCAGAAGGCGCGTCAACCCAACGCCCGCCGGCCGATCAAGCCTTCGTATGCGCGCGGCCAGCCGCGGCCGCGGCGGGTTCGGCGGCCGCTGCCTTTTGCTCCACGCGCACGAACTTCATGCGTCCCGCGGACGCGTCGGCATCCACTCGAATCACGTCACCCGGCAAGACCTTGCCTTCGAGGATCTCCATCGCCAGCGGGTCCTGCACCAGGCGCTGCACGGTCCGCCGCAGCGGACGGGCGCCGTAGGCGGGATCGAATCCTTCGGCGAGGATGAGCGCTCGCGCCGCCGGGGTCAACTCGATGCGGATATTGCGCTCGGTCAGCAGCTTCGAGACCGCCGCCAGTTGCAAGTCCACGATCTTTTCCAGTTGCTCGCGGCCGAGCGGATTGAAGAGCACAATGTCATCCACGCGGTTCAAGAACTCCGGCCGGAAGGCTGCGCGCAGCGCTTCGAGCGCTTCCTTGCGCGCGCGTTCGGGATCCTTACCGGACAATTCAAAAAGAGCAGCCGAGCCGACGTTGCTGGTCATGATCAAAAGCGTGTTCCGGAAATCCACCTTGCGGCCTTTGCCGTCGGTCAAGCGGCCGTCCTCCAGAATCTGCAACAGGACGTTAAACACGTCCGGATGAGCTTTCTCAATTTCGTCGAACAGCACTACCGAGTACGGCCGGCGACGAACCTGCTCGGTCAACTGACCGCCTTCGTCGTAACCCACGTATCCCGGAGGCGCGCCGATCATGCGGGATACCGAATGTTTTTCCATGTACTCGGACATGTCCAGCCGAATCATGGCGCGCTCGTCATCAAACAGGAATTCCGCGAGGGCGCGCGCCAGTTCGGTCTTGCCGACGCCCGTCGGTCCCAAGAAGATAAACGAGCCGATGGGGCGGTTGGGATCGGAGAGGCCCGCGCGGCTGCGGCGTATGGCATTCGCGACGCGCACCAGGGCGTCATCCTGCCCGATGACCCGCTGGCGCAGACGCTCCTCGATGGTGACCAGTTTCTTCGCTTCGCCTTCGAGCAAGCGTCCCACGGGTATGCCGGTCCATTTGCTGATCAGCAGGGCGATGTCTTCCTCGTCCACTTCCTCCTTCAGGATCCGGCCCTCTTTTTGCAACTCGGCAAGGTGTTCCTGCGCCTGGCCGAGCGCGCGCTCGCCGGCAGCCAGTTTGCCGTAACGAATTTCGGCCACCCGCGCCAGTTCCCCGGCGCGTTCGTAGCGCTGCTCTTCGGCTTTGAGCTCTTCGATCTCAGTTTTGATTTTGCGAATTCCGGCGATCGCGTCCTTTTCCACCTGCCAACGGGCCTTGCGCACGTTGCTTTGTTCGCGCAGGTCGGCAAGCTGTTTCTCGATCTGTCCGAGGCGCTCGCGAGAGTGCGCGTCGCTTTCCTTCAGGAGCGCCTGGCGCTCGATTTCCAGCTGCACGATGCGGCGCTCGATTTCGTCGATTTCGACGGGCAGCGAATCCATCTGCATGCGCAGCGAAGCAGCCGCTTCGTCGATCAAATCGATGGCCTTATCCGGCAGGAAGCGGTCGGCGATGTAACGATGGGAAAGCGTGGCTGCGGCGATAATCGCGGCGTCCTTGATGCGCACCCCGTGGTGCAGTTCGTAGCGGTCCTTCAGCCCGCGGAGGATCGCGATGGTGTCCTCGACGGATGGCTCGCTGATCAAGACGGGTTGAAAGCGGCGCTCCAGCGCAGGGTCTTTCTCGATGTGCTTGCGATATTCACTGAGCGTGGTGGCGCCGATGGCGCGCAGTTCGCCCCGGGCCAGCGCCGGCTTCAGCATGTTCGAGGCATCCATCGAGCCTTCGGCGGCGCCCGCGCCAACCAGCGTGTGCAGTTCGTCGATGAACAGGATGACCTGCCCGGCGGACTCGCTAATCTCCTTCAATACCGCCTTCAAACGGTCCTCGAATTCGCCGCGATACTTGGTGCCGGCGATCAAAGCGGCCAAGTCGAGGGCCACGATGCGCTTCGGCTTCAGCACCTCGGGTACGTCGCCCGCGATGATGCGCTGAGCCAGGCCTTCCACCACGGCGGTCTTGCCGACGCCTGGCTCGCCGATGAGCACCGGATTGTTCTTGGTGCGCCGCGCCAGGATTTGCATGACGCGGCGGATCTCGACGTCGCGCCCGATGACGGGATCGAGTTTGCCGCGGCGCGCCAGCTCGGTGAGGTCTCGCGCGTACTGTTCGAGCGCGCGGAAGGTCGATTCCGGGTTTTGCGAGGTAACCCTGTGGCTGCCGCGCACCGAGGTCAGAGCCTGCAGGATCGCTTCGCGGGAAACGCCGTGGCGTTGCAAGAGCTGGCCGGCCGGATCGGACTCGCGGGCGGCGATGGCCAGCAGGATATGTTCGGCCGAAACGTACTCGTCCTTGAACTTTTCCGCTTGGTCGAACGCGCCCTCGAGTACCTGATTGGTGGCTTCGCTGAGGTAGTGCTTCGACACGCCGCTCACTTTCGGAAGGCGCGCAAGTTGCGTCTGCACCTCGCCGGAAAGCGCTTCGGGCCGGACGCCCAGGCGGCTCAACAGAGGAGGCACCACGCCGTCGCGTTGGGCGATCAAGGCGGCCAACAGATGCAGCGGTTCGATCTGCTGCTGGCCGTTTTTTTCAGCAATGTCCTGGGCGGTTTGCAGTGCTTCCTGGGCCTTTACCGTCAGCTTGTCGTATCGCAGCATCGCGGTTCCTTCCTTCTGCGTTCGCAGCACGATTGACAAAATATCACGGGAGGCCAGACAATGCTGGCCCCCGTTAGCTTGCAGCTTACGCCTTACTTGCCATCTGTCGAGACGCCGATCTTGATCTGCTTCGGCTTCGACTCCTCGCGTTTGGGCATGTGCACGGTCAGAACGCCGTTGCGATAGTTTGCCTGGATGCCCTCGGTGTTGACGGTATTCGGGAGCGAAAAGCTGCGGCTGAAAGATCCGTAGGTTCGCTCCACTCGCAGGTAGTTGTCTTTGTTGACGCTCTGCTCGAACTTGCGCTCGCCGCGGATGGTCAACGTGTTGTTCTCCACTCGAATCTCGATGTCTTTTTCATCGAGGTCCGGAACGTCGGCCTTCACCACAAGATCGCTCTCAGTTTCGTAGATATCCACGGCCGGCGCCCAGCTTGCGAGCTCGCCGTGGCCGGAGCGGCCAAAACCGTCCTGAAAGAGCTGGTTGACCTGTTCCTGCAGCGTGTTGAGGCCTCGAAAATGCTCCCAGCGGGAGATAGCACTCATGGCACTTTCCTCCTGGCTCGTTTCATAAGTGACTGCATCAAGAGCATATTATATGCTTTGTATATTGTCAAGTAGTTCTGTAGCCATTAACATACTTATTTTCAACACCTTGACGTGCCAAGGAGTCGTTTGTTGTGCAGACTGCCTTCTGCTGATATATTTCGCTGCAATGATGCTATCTGACTTCGATTACGACCTACCAACTGAGCTGATTGCTCAGAGGCCACTCGATGACCGTGACGCCTCGCGGATGCTGGTCCTTGATCGCGCCTCTGGCCAGCTCGATGACCGGAGGTTTTCCGAGCTGCCCGAACTGCTGAGAGGCGACGAACTGGTTGTTGTCAACAATGCGCGCGTGATTCCGGCACGACTATTCGCAAAGCGTTCCGGCCTTCGCGCGGAGCCGCCAGGCAAGAGCGGTCCTATACAGCCGCATTTCCTACAGGCACGGATCGAAGTGCTGCTCGTGCGGCGCATCGAGAGCGAACTTTGGGAGGCGTTGGTCCGTCCCGGCCGGAAAGTCTCAATTGGGGAGCGGCTGCTATTTGAGGACGGCGGCCTCCAGGCGGAAGTCGTGGGCCGCGGGATGTTCGGTTTGCGCCAACTGCGGCTTTCCGGCGCAGACGACGTGCTGGCGTCCGTCGAGCGCATCGGCCACATGCCGCTGCCGCCGTACATTCGGCGCGGCGACGAGCCGATGGATCGCGAGCGCTACCAAACCGTATTCGGCAAGCGGGCGGGCGCCGTAGCCGCTCCTACAGCCGGGCTTCACTTTACACGCGCGATTTTGGCGAAGTTGCGTTCGCGCGGAGTGGAAGTGCGCGAAATCACTCTCGACGTGAGCTTGGGGACGTTTCAGCCGATCCACACCGAAAACCTAGATAAACACCGGATGCACGAAGAGGCCTACGACATTCCGGAGGAGACGGCCGATGCTATCAATCAAGCGCGACGCGAGCGCCGGCCGATTCTCGCGATCGGTACCACCGTGGTCCGCGCCCTGGAGGACGCCGCGCAAAAGGCCGCGGCCCCCGGTTCGCCGTCCATTGGGGTCTTGGCCGGTCGCGGCACGGCGGCTCTTTTCATCCGTCCTGGCCACCGATTCGCTGTGGTCGATCAGCTGTTGACGAACTTCCATCTGCCTCGCTCGACGCTGCTGGTGCTGGTGGCCGCGTTTGCCGGACGCGAGAGCATCCTGGCCGCTTATGGGCACGCGATAGGCGAGGGCTACCGGTTTTACAGCTATGGCGACTGTACGCTGATCCGTTAGCTCCCCGGGCAGGTTGACGAATTCGCGTCACAGGCCTTGCTCTAGTACTTGCGTACTATACCGGCAATGGCTGTCCCCAGGGACAATCGGTCATCGCGGGTCTATCCTTCAGTTCGCTCAGGACGAGGTACGCTCGTAAGGACTTCGACCATGACAACGACAGCCAAGGAACCGATACCCTCCTCCACACAGGCCCAGAGCAGCACCCCCGGCGGACCAAACGCCGCGCAGCAAACAACTCGGCGAACCGACGCCGTAGGCGTCGAGATTCCAGTGGTCGTGCATGCGTCGCGCTACTCCGCGGCCACGCGAGGTGCAGGCAAAACCCTTCCCGCCGTACACGAGGAAACGCGCACCGTGATCGTTTTCCCGCAAGGCGCTGTGGTGCGTCTTTCTGCCGCCATGACGCCCGGTGAGCCCGTCGTGCTCACAAACCAGCAGACTGGTTCCGACGTTCTGTGCCGCGTAGTGAACGTCAAAGCGCAACCCGGAATTCAGAATTACGTCGACCTCGAGTTCACCCAGCGCGCGCCAGGTTTTTGGGGCGAGTGTTTCGCATCCGAACGCCCCAGCGGCGCGGAGAGTTCTATCGTGACTACGCCGCCCGCGCGCGTTATACCTCCGGCTGCGCCGGCACCGAACCCGGAGCCCGTTTCGCTTCCGCAGTCTGGGACCGAACCGATGTCCACGGTTCCGGTGGCGGCGACGGAATTGCCGTCTCCGGCTTCGGCGCTCGTTTCCGTGCCGCCCATAGCACCTAACGTTTCCCCGGCGCGAACTGCAAGCGCGGTACCTGCTTCGAGCAGCATTTCGGGAATGAGTTCGGGGCTGCGTCTCTCGCAAGCGGAGCAAGCGGCGCAGACAAAGCTGGCAAGCCGCGAGCCAATGTGGACCGAGCAGAACTCAAGTTCCCAAGGCTCGAAGAAGGCTCTCTGGGCCACCGCAGCTGCCGCCGTCGTGGTTAGCTTAGCGGTCGGCGGATTCATGCTCGGTCGCCGGTCGGGAACGCCCACGACCCAACTTGCGAGCACTCCGGCTAACTCCGCGACACAGCCTGCTGTGTCCGCTCAGCCGGCGGTTGCGACAGAACCAGCGGCCCCGGCAACGCCAGCCTCGCTGCAGCCCGACGGGCCAGCTTCAGAGCTCGCTGCTTCGCGTGAAGTAGCCGCCGCGGAGACATCTGCGACGAAATCCGGGAATGCGACTCAGCCGGCCCCGCGCCGTTCCGGCATCAGCGTCGGGAAGCTGCGAGCGCCGGCGTATAGGGCACCCGCGACGCTAGCCTCCAGCGAACCACCTCCCGTGCTAGCAGCGCTAGGTAGCGCCTTGGCCGACAATGTGATTGGCAGCGGTTTGCTGTCCAGTGCGGGTCGCAGCAACGTTCCGGCGCCTCCACCCGTCCCCGGCGGTCAGCTGCAGGCGCCTAAGCTGATTTCCTCGCCATCGCCAGTCTACCCGACGTTGGCGCGAGCGCAGAATATCCAAGGGGTTGTCCTGATCGATGCACTGGTGGACGCTACGGGCAAGGTGGCCGAGATGAAGGTGATATCCGGCCCGGTCTTGCTGCGGCAGGCGGCGACGGACGCTCTGCGGGACTGGAAGTATCAACCAGCACGGCTCAACGGCCAAGCGATCGCCGCTCACATCAACGTGAGCATCAGCTTCGCCGTCCGCTAGTCGGCGCGAGGCAGCTTTACGGCACGGCCGCGCACCGTGCAGGGCCACGGCACATCGTCTATAATCTGCTGGTCTTTCTTCCTCTGCCACTTCGGGGAACTCTTTGATGCGTTTTCTGGTAATCAGCGATCTGCATGCGAACCTTACCGCCTTGGAAGCTGCGCTGGCGACTTCCGAAGGGCGCTGGGAACGAGCGGTTTGCCTGGGTGACGTCGTAGGCTACGGGCCCGACCCGAACGAAGTGGTCGATCGCGTGAAACGAACGGTGTCGGCGATCATCCGAGGCAATCACGATAAGGCTGCCAGCGGCATCGGCGACCTCGACGACCTCAATCCCGTCGCGCGAGTTGCCGCCCAGTGGACGCGCAGCCATCTTCGTCCCGACAATCTCCACTATCTGACGGATCTGCCGAAGGGCCCGCTGGAAGTGGACGGCCTGACGCTCGTCCACGGTGCATTCCACGACGAGGATGAATACGTGTTCGTGCCGGCGCAGGCGCTGGACGGGCTGCTGTCGGTCCCCGGCGAGGTCGCCTTTTTCGGTCACACGCATTTTCAGTGCGGATTCTCATATCGCGACTCGCGTCTGGAGATGATTCACTTGCAACCCCGGCCCGGAGACGCTAGCTTTGCGGCGCTGCGGCTCGAGCCCGGCACGCGATACCTGCTCAACCCGGGGTCGATTGGACAGCCGCGCGACGGTGACCCCCGCGCCGCTTTCGCCATCGCCGACCTCGATCATGGGGTGGTCGAATTCTGGCGGGTGCCCTACGATATTCAAGCCGTGCAGGAACGGATGAAGAGCGCCGGTTTGCCGGAACCTCTGGTCTTGCGGCTTGCGTTCGGCCACTGAGCGGAGAAAAAGAGAGCGAGATGAGCGAAGAGTCAAACAACAGGGCCCCGATTGTATTGCTGGTGGGTGCGGTCGCCATGATCGTTATCGTCGGCGCCCTATACTTCGCCAGCCGCTACGCTCCCGCACCGGCGACATCTCCGGAGCAACCGCTACCCATGGGCGCGGCCGAGCAGGCCTATGCGCCGCAAATCCAGTTCCTGGACCTGAAGGTGGCGCGCGCGGCGAATTTTCTCAACCAAGAGGTCACTTTCGTTTTCGGAACGACCTCGAACAATGGCCCGCGCGCCATTCGCCAGATCGAGGTCACGCTCGAGTTTCACGACGTGTTCAATCAAGTGGTTCTGCGCGACAAACAGCGGCTGTTCAGCCCCACTGCGGTTCCGCTGGCGCCGAACGACCGCCGCGACTTCCAGCTCACCTACGAATCCATACCCGCGCAGTGGAACCAGGCCAGCCCGACCGTAAAAATTGTCGGCCTCGCCCTGGAATAAGTTCCCGCACGTGCGTAGCAAGCCGCCGCAGCACGATTCATCTATAATCTCGCGCCATGGAGCTCGCGCAAGCGCTCAACGAAGCCCTCGAGCGGCTGCTGGCCGCGGGCCGAGTCGAGGTGCGTGAGAACGATGCCTGGCTCGCCGCGCTCGAAGGTTTTCGCTACGAACTCCGCCAGCATGGCGACGTTGTGCTTCTACATCTCTGGTCCGGGGAGCGCAACCTCGTTCGCCGCGTGCTCCGAATGGATGAGGACGGCAGCGGCCGCCTGACCCTCGAGGTTGCGCGGCTAGGCCGCGCAAAACCGGGGCGGATGGAGTTCGTGTCCGTACGGACGAAACGTCCGGCGGGGCGCGTGATTCGCGAGCAATTCTGCGCGCGGTTTCGCGATTTGCTCGCTCAGCAATTCCCGGATGGCAAGGTGGCGTCGCTCGCGACCACGGCCGATCTGGAACATTCGCTCTCCGGCAACTACGCGCGCGGAGTGCTGGAGGAGGGTGCGCGTGCCTGGGCCGTGCTCGGGGCCGCGCCGGGCGAGAGCGCGGCGACCTACGATTCCCTGCTGACTTTCGGGCTGCTGTGGCTGGACCGCGCGCGACAGCTTGCCCGGCGCAAAACGATCGCCGGCCTGCGGCTGCTTTGTCCCGAGGGTGCCGGTCGCGTCACCGCGCACCGCCTGCAGGCGCTATCGGCGTCAACCACCGTCGAGCTCTATGAATACAGCGTGGCCGGGTGGCGCGCGAAACGCCTCGATCCAAGCGATTTCGGCAATCTCGAGACTTGGTTGGCTCCGCGCCGCGAGGTCGACGCGGTTCTGGCACAGGCAAGAGCGCCGATTGAGTCCATTCGGCGTCTGGCCCCGGGCGCGATTGAAGCCGAAGTCATCCCCGGCACGCGTGAAGTCGCGTTGCGGTTCCGAGGTGTGCTGTTCGCGCGCTGGCAGAACGATGGCGTATTTTTTGGCGTCAACGACCCCAGGCAACCGCTCACGCCGGATCGGCGAGTGGACTTCGAGCGGCTCGTCCGCGAGATCGACGCACATCGCTCGCCCAATGCCCCCGATCCGAAGCATCCTCTTTACCGCGCTCAACCCGAGCGCTGGCTGCAATCGCTCGTGGCCGCCGATCCCGGGCGCGTGGACGCGCGCCTCGATCCCCGCTTTCTCTACGCGCAAGTGCCGGCATTTTCGGCGGGAGACCGCGGAGTGATGGATCTGCTCGGAGTAACGCGCAACGCACGCCTCGCGGTGCTGGAGCTGAAAGCAACCGAAGATATTCAACTAGTGTTGCAAGCGGTCGATTACTGGTTGAGGGTCCGCTCGCACCACGCGCTGCAGGATTTCTCGCGCTATGGCTATTTTCCGGGCATCACACTCGACCCGCAGCCGCCGCTGCTTTTTCTGGTTGCGCCGTCGCTGCGTTTTCACCCGGCGAACGACGTCATTTTGCGATATCTCGCCTCGGAGATCGAACTATGCCGTGTCGGGGTCGCCGAGAACTGGAGGCGAGGTTTGAGAGTCGTCCTGCGCCAAGGGCAGAAGTAGGAGGCGCGTCGGAAAAACAAGGCCTAAAAAAATGGAAGCAGCCTTGGCGTGGCCGCGGCTGCTTCCCGGGGTGTGTCCTTGAAGTGACTTGCTCAGTTAGATGCTCGGCCGAAACGAGGGTTGCATCGCGATGCGGAACTTCCTGCCCGGGCGCCCAGTGAAGATCTAAGGTCTAGTAAAATAAATACTTGCGCCACTTTTCGTCGCGGTGACCGATCAGCCGCATCAGTTGCCGCGAGGTGTAAAGCGTGAAAGGCCGGGGGCGCCGCACGAGCTTTATGCCGACCTCTTCAGGTGTGCGATCGCCCTTGCGATTGTTGCACTGATAGCAACACGCCACCAGGTTTTCCCACGAGGAGTGGCCTCCCCGCGAGCGCGGCATCACGTGATCGAGCGTCAGTTCCGCAGCCGGAAAGACGCAACCGCAGAATTGGCAGGTGTTGCGGTCGCGCAAGAGGATGTTCTTGCGCGAGAGCGCGCGGGTTTGCTGCGGGATGTGCCGGTAGGCCAGCAGGCGAATCACGGACGGAACTCGAATGGCCCGCGAAGTCGAGTGGACTTCGGCGTGATTCATCTCTTCGGCCTGTGCGACCCCTTTCAGCAGAAGGACCATCGCGCGGCGCACGGCGGTGACATTGATCGGCTCGAAGGTGGCGTTCAATACCAGAACCGGCTCTTGCATAATGGCCGGCTTGGGATGAACGGGCGGGGCTGTGTGCAGGCGTTTTCCGGGCTTATACGCCGCTGCAGTGGCCTTGTCTCGGCCAGCGAGACCTTGTGATCCGCCAGAGCTCATTCCTGCGGCTCCTTGGGGAGAAGCCCCGTACCGGGCGGTTCCCAGCGCGGGACTGCACGCGCCACCGTGAGAGCCTCGACGTCGGTTGCTCCGGCCCGTCGCAGGGCTCGCGAACATGCGTCGAGCGTCGCGCCGGTGGTAAATACATCATCTACCAGTAACACCCTGAGCTTGTCAACCCGGGCGCCTTGGCGGATAGCATACGCACCGCGCACCGACCTCCAACGCTCTCGTAGCGTGAGCTTTAGCTTGTCGGGCCGCGGTCGGGTGCGTACCAGTAAATAAGAACGGCAGGGCAAACCGAGGCTCCGGGCCAGGGGACGCGCGATAATCTCCGCCTGATTGTGGCCCCGCTCCCGCAAGCGGGCCGGATGAAGGGGAACGGGGACCACAACGTCCGCTTTGTAACGATCCGGATGCGCTCGCGCGACCTCCAGCAGGCGTTTGGCAAACCAGCCGCCCAGCGGGGTCACTTCCTGGTATTTCAGGAGGACGACGGCGCGTGCCATGGCCGACGTGTAGGCTCCATAGCTGCGCGCGAAGTCGAAATCGTAAAGACCCCGGCGGCATACGTGACAGAGCGGCTGCGCCACGTCCTCAACGGCGACATGCGACACCAACGGGCGGCCGCAATGCTGGCACATTGGACCGGCGTAGATTGCCAGCGACGCGATGCAGGCACGGCAGATCGGGATGCGACCGGCGCTATCGAGCGGCTCGCCGCAAATGCGGCAGGGCGCGGGAAAAACCACGGAGGCGAGCGCGTCCGCGAGTTCGCGCAGCCGCATGCCAAGCGCGCTCATCTTCTATTCACCCAGTCGACAGGCTAGTCCATACGCGGGTGAAACGTAAAGGGGACGCGTCGGGTCAGGCGACCGCGCATTCACGCTACTTGAGGGGCAAACTGCCCGTGCGGGCTAGAGCAGTCCCTGCTCCTGCTTTTCCTGGCAACTCGTGCAGTGGCGAGCCCAGGGTACCGCTTCGAGGCGCTTTTGCTGCAATTCGGTTTCGCAGTGCTCGCAATGGCCGAATGCATTCTGCTTGATGCGCTCCAGGGCGTCGTCGATCATTTGCAGAGTCGTGCGGTCGGTGTTGTTCTGCCCGAAGAGAAACTCCTTGGTGTAAGAGTTTGCGGCCTTGTCGGCGAGATCCACGGTCGGATCGTCATCCGCGGCACGGCCTTCCTCTTCGGTCCGTGCTATGTTCTTGAGCAGCTCTTCGCGCCTGGCTTGGAGCTTCTTCTTATAGTATTCAAGACGTTTCTTATCCATCGCAAGAGCCCCACGGCGGGTCTTTTGGTCCATTTTCAAAACGCTCATTGTAGGGACCTCCATCAGCTCTGTCAAGGAAGCTACCCGGGCCGCCCAAGGTGTCTACCCTCGGCCTCGAGCAGAGCCGTCATACTAAGATGCATCAAATACGCTGGAGGGTTCGCGGCCATAGACGAGCGGCGCAATAATGCCGGCGCGTTCGGCAGCGATGTCTGGGTTGCGACGCATGGGAGCGGTTGGTAGAATCGAGTTTTGTCCTTGCTCGATGGAGGCGGACTGCACGCGATCGGGCAGCGGCGGCACCCTGACTTTTCGTTTTACCGTTCTCATTTCCCCAAGCGGCCGTCCGTCCGCCGCGGAGGTTGCTCATGGCAACATACGATCTAGCCGTCATCGGTAGCGGCCCGGGCGGGTACGTCGCCGCGATCCGCGCGGCGCAGTGGGGGCTGAAGACTCTGGTGATCGAGAAGGACGGCTTCCTGGGCGGGACCTGCTTGCACGTGGGATGCATCCCGACCAAGGTCCTGCTGTACCACGCGGAAATTTACGACACGTTCAAGAACGCCAAGGAATTCGGCATCGAGGTTGGGGAATTCAAGCTGAATTGGCCCGCCACGCTCGCTCGCAAAGACCGGATCGTCAACCGGCACGCGAAGGGCATCGAGTTCCTCTTCCGCAAGAACAAAATCGACACCATGCAGGGCTGGGGACGCTGGGCCGGTCCCGGCCGCGTGTCGGTCGAAAACGCGGGGAAGACCACGGAAGTCGAAGCCAAACATATCCTGTTCGCCACAGGTTCCGAGGCGCGCTCGCTGCCCGGCGTGGAGTTCGACGGCCAGATCGTCCTGGGCAATCGCGAGATCCTGAATCTACCGGAAGTGCCGAGGACGATGGTCATCGTGGGGGCGGGAGCGGTCGGTGTGGAATTCGCCTCGATCTTTCATTCCTTTGGCGCGCAGGTCACGCTCTTGGAAATGCTCCCGCGCGTTGTGCCTCTGGAAGATGAAGAGATCTCTGCCGAATTGGAGAAGGCTTTTCGCAGGAGAGGCATCCAGATTTTCACGGAGGCGAAGGTCGAATCGGTGAAAAAGGACGCCGCGGGAGCTACGGTGGCCTTTCGCGACAAGTCGGGCCAGGCGCAGACGATTGCCGCCGAACGAGTGCTCATGGCCGTGGGTCGCGCGCCCAAAACGGAAAATCTCGGCCTGGAGAAGACGCGGGCGAAGATGGAGCGCGGATTCGTCCACGTCGGACCTTACAGTGAAACGGACGAGCCGGGCGTTTACGTTATCGGCGACATCGTGGCGGGGATGCCGCAACTCGCCCATGCCGCATCCATGGAGGGCCTCATTGCAGTGGGGAAAATGGCGGGCCAGCAGGTGCCGACTCTGGTGCGGGCGCGCATCCCCAACGCCACGTACTGCGAGCCGCAGATCGGCTCAATTGGTCTGACCGAGCGGCAGGCGCGCGAGGCGGGCCACGCCGTCAAGATCGGCAAGTTCCCTTATTTGGCCAACAGCAAGGCGTCCATCCTCAATCACCACGAGGGCTTCATCAAGGTGGTGGCGGAAGAGAAATACGGCGAACTGCTTGGCGTGCACATCATTGGACCGCTGGCGACCGAAAGTTTGGCCGAGGCGGTGACGGCTTTGCAACTCGAGGCTACGGTGGACGACATGATGTACATGGTGCACGCCCATCCGACAGTCTGGGAGGCGATGGGCGACGCCTTCGCGTCGGTGCGCGGGATGGCCATTCACATTTAGAGATAGGGTTCCCGACTCATGGCCCCAGAAGTCCAACGGAAAATCTGCCGGGTGGTTAATCTGGGCGCGATCGGCTACGCCGACGGCGTCGCCCTTCAGCAGCGGCTTGTGGCAGCCCGCAAATCGGGCGCAACGCCCGACGTGCTGCTCCTCTGCGAACATCCGCACGTGCTGACGCTCGGACGCGGCGGCAAGCTCGAGCACCTGCGCGTTTCGGACGCCGGGCTTCGGCAAATGGGCGTGGAACTCCATCGCACCGATCGAGGCGGGGACATCACTTATCATGGCCCCGGACAGATCGTCGGCTACCCGATTTTGCAACTCGGCGAGATACGTCGCGACGTGGTCTGGTACGTGCGCCAGCTCGAGGAGACCATGATTCGGGCGACGACGGCGTTCGGCATCGCGGCGTTCCGCGTGCCGGGACGCACGGGTGTTTGGGCTCGCCCCGCGGGCGCGGACGGCACGTCTTTGGCCGAAGAAAAGCTGGGAGCGATCGGCGTGCATCTCAGCCGCTGGGTCACTTCGCACGGATTCGCCTACAACGCTTCGAGCGATTTGCGCTATTTCGACCTCATCGTGCCCTGCGGCATCGCGGACTGCCGCGCGACTTCTCTCGAAAGGCTGCTGGGCCGGCTCGTGGCGCCGGACGAGGTCGCTCCTCATCTGACCCGAGAGTTCGGCCGGGTGTTCGATCTGCGGATGGTAAACGCTCGGCGCGAGGAATTGGACGAATGGCTGGCGGCAGCCGAGGTTACTGCGGCGGGCGTTGCTGGTGACTGACACGTTTCCGATGAGCGCATCCCTCACGCGCGAACAGTCTCTCGAGCTGTACTACTTCTTGCGACTCAACCGCTCGCTCGAGGAACTCCTCGCGCGCCTGTTTCGCCAAAACAAGATCTTTGGCGGCTTGTACGGCAGCCGCGGGCAGGAAGCGATTTCGGTCGGCGCGGCCTACGCGCTCGGTCCCGGCGATTGGTTTGCTCCGATGGTGCGCAATATCGGCGCGTTGCTGGTGCGCGGCTTCCGGCCGCGGGACGTCCTGACGCAGCACATGGGGCGCTACACCTCGCCGACTTTGGGAAAGGATGGGACCTCCCATTTCGGCGATCTGTACGTGCGCCACGCCGTCGGGCCCATCTCCATGCTCGGCGACCTGATTCCGGTGATGACGGGCGTGGCCATGGCGGGGCGTTACCTTGGGCAGAAGATCGTGGCCATGACCTGGATCGGCGACGGAGGCTCTTCGACCGGCGCATTCCACGAAGGGCTCAATTTCGCCGCCGTGCAGAAAGCTCCCTTGGTGCTCGTGATCGAGAATAACCAGTGGGCTTACTCGACTCCCGTGAGCCATCAGACGGCGCTGCGGGATCTGGCCGATCGCGCGCGGGCCTACGGCATCGAGGGCTCCGTCGTCGACGGTAACGATATCGTGGCCGTGGTGCGCACGGCGCGGGAAGCGGTCGCGCGGGCCCGCGCCGGCCAGGGTCCTGTTCTGATCGAAGCAAAGACCATGCGCTTGACCGGGCATGCGCAGCACGATTCGGCGGAGTATGTGCCGCGCGAAATGCTCGAATATTGGAAGGCGCGCGACCCGCTG
>Ga0210394_10004261_pt1 | contig 16894 bp, 14 predicted proteins | sample IncBWC12MmetaG_FD_160121 | JGI IMG/M metagenome (GOLD analysis project Ga0210394, IMG submission 160121) | Forest soil microbial communities from Barre Woods Harvard Forest LTER site, Petersham, Massachusetts, United States - Inc-BW-C-12-M | ecosystem: Environmental > Terrestrial > Soil >... | reverse complement strand
TACGCAGCGATCTCTGTCCGCACGAACGGCTGGTCGCGCGGTTGCGTGTTCAGCCAATCCAGCAACAGCACATTTACGGAATCAGGTGATTTGATGTCCGGCGAATTCGTAAAGAGGTTTGGCGACGGCGGCACATCGGCTTCAGTCGATAGTGCGCCTTTGTGCTCTTCAAAGAACGAGATGGTCTGCGGCTTGCCATCCTCAAAGATCTGAAATTGCTCTCTGCGGAGGTCGGGGACTGGTTTGTCTTTACCCTGCGTCACTACCACGTCCACGAGTACCACACCCACTTCGGTCTTCATCGTTGGCAGATGGATGTTCGCGTCAGCAGTCGGCGTCTGCGCGCACAAAGGCGCAAAGGCAAACGAAACCAGCGCGAAAATGAGGCAGAAACCGTTGCGGTACTTCCTTTGGGCTACTCGGCCACGGTTGTTGCTTGTAACGAAGGGATCACGTCCGTTCATGACAGCCGTCACCGGCAGCTCGGCTGAAAGCAGAGGTCTTGACTGAAAAACGGGAGCACATGATTTTGAAAACGCTCCGCCACTTTGCTGGTGTGAGTGCCAGAATACACTTCGAAGCTGTTCGTGATTCCATACTCCTCAAGAATTTCGTGGAGCTTCACGGTATCGGCTCGCAGACCGTCCTGATCACCCACATCGATGGAGATCGCACGATACCGCCGGAGACTTCCTACGTACTGATCGATGAAAGCGAGCGGCGCATTTGCAGCCCATTTTGCATAAACGTCCGGCTGCGGCGGTCCATCTTTCGTGGGCAGGTCGAGATAAAGCGGCGGATTCTTTGGATTGGGAGACCATGCGGCCGCCGATGCTAGATTGGCGCGCGCAAAAAACGGCAGGCTCGCGGAATCCGCTGGTGCTTTGACGGCCTCAAGGCTTTTTGCCATTTCCGGGCTCATTGAACCGGCTTGCCGGGGAGATAAGCAACAGGGACTCATGATGTACAAACTCCCGAACACCTCGGAATGCTTCATGCCAATACGGGTGACCCCGTAGCCTCCCATCGAGTGGCCGACGAGTCCTCGGCTTTGGCGCTCAGGAATAGTGCGGTAATGCGCATCGATGTATCCGACCAGGTCTCGTGCGATGAACAGCTCGAAATCGCCAGTGGTCAAGGAACTCGAATACATAGAACCGTTATGCAGTGTCTTCGAATCGGGCAGGACGACGATCATTTCTTTCGCGCCTTGCGCGAAGGCGCCTTCGATGGTCTGCGGCACGTGGATTTCATGGGTCCATTGCTCGGCGCCAATGGAGTAACCGTGCAGGGCGTAAACGACTGGATAACGTCGAGACTTTTCCTGCGCGTAGCTGAAAGGAAGGAACACAAACACGTCGCGATCAACCGCGTCTCCTTCCAAATTGCCTTCCAGAGCCATCCCGTGAACTTTGATATGCTCGACCGTCACTGGCTTTGCACCGGCAACGGGCGGAGGCACATCCGTCGGCACTTGCGCGGCCAGGTGAGGAGCCAGTGCAGCCGCAATCAAAAGTAAGATCCCCCCGAAACATTTCGCGCTTGTCATGGTGACCTTTCTTGAAACAGCATCGGCCTCGGATAACTACCGAGCCTTACTGCTCAATTGCGATTACCGTCACGGATTTGGGTGCCAATTTGAGAGCCAGCTTGCCGTCTTGCGCTTTCGCGGAAATAGGCTTTGGTACGACCGTATTTGACGTGTCGAATGTGTTTACGCTGTCGACCGTGGGCGCAGTCAGCGTTTCCCCAACTGCCGATTTGGTATTTACGCCGGCCAGACTAATTTCCAATTCAGCGGACTGATTTGGATCAACATTGGTAATGGCCAGCCACACTTTTCCTCTTGTGTCTTTCGCAGCGATGGCATCGATGCGCGGGAGAGGGATGCCGTCATGTGCGTACGTGCCAGCGTCAAAAGTGACCGGCATGAAGGTGGCGTCCTGGAACGGCACGTACATTTTGTAGACGTAATAGGTAGGGGTGAGAACCATGTTCTCGTTCTCCGTGAGGATCATGGCCTGAAGCACGTTGATCATCTGTGCGATGGCCATGCGAACGCGGTCGGCATGCCGGGCAAAAATGTTCAAGTTCAGCGCAGCCAGGATGGCGTCGCGCAAACTATTCTGCTGCACCAGGAAGCCGGGATTGCTGTTGGGAAGCGGCGCGTACCAGCCCCCCCATTCATCGACGACAAGCGCTACTTCTTTTTGTGAATCGTACTTGTCCATGATGGCGGAGTGCTTGTCGATGAGATTGTTCATCTCCAGTGTGGATTTGAGAATCTGCGCGTACTCTGTCTCCCCGAATCCCACCGAAGCGTAGGAAGGAGGCCATTCCACGACGGTGTAGGAGTGCATCGAAAGCCCACTCATGTCCCAACTCCAAGTGTGGCTCTGATGCGCCTTCATGATGGCTTCCGTCCACTCGGTCCAGCGGGATTCACTGCCGCCAGGGCCCACAGCGATCTTGAGCATCTGCTGCTTGTCCTGCTGTTCTGGATTGAAGTTGCGGACGAAGCGGCTGTAGATCTTGAGCTCGCTCAAATAATAATCGGGCGTCATGTTGCCGCCGCAGTCCCAGCTTTCGTTGCCGATGCCAAGAAACGCAACCTTATAAGGAGCAGGGTGCCCGTTGGCCGCGCGCTCCTTGGCGAGCGTAGTCGGTTGAGCGGTGGTCAAGTATTCCAGCCATTCCGCTGCTTCCTGTGGAGTGCCGGAGCCGATGTTGACGGAGAGGTAGGCCTCCGCGCCAATCTGGTCGAGGAAGTCCATGAATTCATTCGTTCCGAAAGTATTCGGCTCGATTACGCCGCCCCAGTTGGGATTGAGTGTTACTGTTCGCTGCGGGCCGATGCCTTTGCGCCAGTGGTATTCGTCCGCGAAGCACCTTCCCGGCCAGCGGATGTTCGGTACCTTTATCGCTTTGAGCGCAGCGACGACATCATTGCGGATCCCACGCGTGTTCGGAATCTTCGAATCCGGGCCGACCCAGATTCCCTCATAAACTCCGTGGCCGAGGTGTTCGGCAAATTGGCCGAAGAGATTGCGGTCAATCTTCGCGCCGGGCTTGGAAACGTCAACAGACAGCTGGACTTTCTGTGCCGCCACCATCGGCGCAGCCAGAGCCACAGCGAGCACAGTCAAGCCGGCAAAAAGTGAACGCACAAGCGGAGATCCAGCTTGAAGGGCAAACAGGAATGTCCGGCGAGCTGAAGGAAAGGCAGATCGGCGCAGGATTCGGTACTGAATTGCTCGGGAACGTCTGAGAGCAAGTTTTTGGGTCATTTGTTGTTCTTCCTGAGGTTCGGCTGGTTTTGCACCGGATTGCCGTCCTGAATTCCTGCGATTTGGACTTGTCGTCGTATCTCCGCGTACGAATCCCGTCGCCCTCCTGTTCCTATTCTGGCAGTGTCTTCGCTCCCTTAATCTGGAACGTTCCCAGCACAGCGGGAGCGCCCGTGGCCGGCTGGCCGCCTGCGATCGATAGCGAATACTTGCCTTCGGCGATGATCGGTTCGCCAGCTCCAGTGACCATGCTCAGATCGCGATCCTTCAGTTCAAAGCGCACATTCTGCGATTCACCAGGCTTCAAATGCAGGCGCTTGAATGCGCGCAGAGCGCGCAGCGGCGCTCCCGGCACACCAGGAAAGCCGAGATAAAGCTGCACTACCTCGCTGCCCTCGCGCTTTCCGGTGTTAGCGACGGTCACTTCCGCGATGAGAGGATCCCCCGCGTTAATGGTCTTTTTCGGCAGGCGAAGCCCACGATAGGAAAATGTGGTGTAGCTCAGGCCATAGCCGAAGGGGTAGAGCGGCTTGCCTTCGAAGTAGCGGTAGGTGCGGCCCTTCATGGCGTAGTCTTCGAAGGGCGGCAACTGGTCGACTCCAGTGTAGAAGGTGACGGGAAGGCGGCCCGAGGGATTGTTCGTACCGGAGAGCGTTTGCGCGATGGCGGTGCCGCCCTCTTCGCCGGGATACCAGGATTCGAGAATGGCGTTGACGTGTTGGTTGGCCCAGTTCACGGCGAGGGCGCTGCCGTTAGCCAGCACGAGAACCACGGGTTTGCCGGCTGCCGCCACAGCTTCGAGCAGTTGCTCTTCCGGCTGGGGAAGATCGATGCTGGTGCGATCGCCGCCTTTGAAACCTTCCTCGCTCACGGGCATCTCTTCGCCTTCCAGGTCACTGGTGATACCCAGAACCGCAACGACAACATCGGCGTTCTTGGCGGCTTGCATGGCCTCAGGACTCGGCCGCGGATCATATTTGGACCAGATCAACTGTGCCTTTACGGGCCCAGCGGTACCCTGCCCGTAACTTATCTTGATGTAGACCTTCCTCCCCTGCTCTAGGTGAACGTGCCCGCCCCGCACCTGTGGCGCCTCATCGCCACCGACCCAGCCGTGGGCCAACGGTCTGCCACCCACTTCTACTCGCGCGTACCCGCCTTGCAGACGCACGCCGACGGTGTAGTCTCCCGTTTCAGTCGGCGTGAGGAAGCCCGCCCACTCAATTCGTAACGGATATTGGCCTGAGGCTTCCTGAGGGATGTCCTCCGCCTTCAAATCAAGGTTATTCACCTTTCGTTCCGCGAGCACCGTTCGCTGCGGCCCCCACATTTCTCCCATGGAGAATTCCGCGGTGAGTCCTGGGCGGCCTTCCAAGGTGGTCAAGAAGGATGCGGGTACAACATCACCTTCATAACGCAGGATCTGCGTTCCCGGCACAAAAGTAACTTGCGCATCGGGAAATTCCGCCTTGATTCCGTCCAGCACGGAAACGGTGTGCGTGGGTCTGCCATTGTAATTACCGAGCAGGTAGCGGGTCTGGTCGGCGACCGGGCTTATGACGACGATCCTGGTTCCGTTTTTCTTGAGCGGCAAGGTGCCATCATTCTTGAGTAGCACCATGGACTCGTTGGCAAGTTCACGAGCCAGCTCGCGATGCGCGGGACTGTCGAGTTCTTTTTCGTCGATCTTTGTGTACGGAACCATTTCAGGAGGATCGAACATGCCCAACTTCATACGCGCTGTGTAGAGGCGGATCAGCGCGGTATCGATTTCGGACTCTTTCAAGAAGCCTTGCTTGTAGGCATCGAGGTAGGGCCGATAGTCACGATCATCCTTGATGTCCGAGTAATTCAAGCATTCATTATCCATGCCGCGCTGAACGGCCAGGGCAGAGGCTTCGGGCTGCGTCGCGGTGAAGTGGTGATCGCGAAAGATATTGACGATGGCGGCGCAGTCGGAGACCACGTAGCCCTGGAAGTTCCACTTACCGCGCAACTGATCCTGCAACAGAAACTCGCTGACGCACGCCGGCTGCCCGTTGACGCTATTGTACGCGCACATGATCGAGCCGGCTTTTCCCTCGGTAACCGTGGCGCGAAACGCTGGCAGGTATGTGTCTAGCTCGTCGTGCTTACTCACTTTTACGTCGGCGGTGTGTCGCGTAGGCTCCGGTCCGCTGTGCACTGCGTAATGTTTCGGCGTCGAAATTACGCGATAGTATTTCGGATCATCGCCTTGCATTCCGGTGACAAACGCCACTCCCAGGCGCGCGCTCAGGAACGGATCCTCACCGTAAGTTTCCTGGCCGCGTCCCCACCGAGGATCGCGAAATATATTGATGTTCGGCGCCCAGAAGTCCAGACCTTCCTGGGCGCGACTGTGGCCGGCGCGCTCAAACTGTGCGCGTTTGATGCGTGCTTCGATGCCGATGGCGATGGCCATGCGGTGGATGGCGTCGGTGTCAAACGTGGACGCCAAACCGACCGGTTCGGGAAACTCCGTGGTGCCGCTGGAGGCTACGCCGTGCAGCGCTTCACTCCACCAATTGTAGGCGGGTATACGCAAGCGCTCGATGGCTCGTGATTGGTTGGTCAATTGGCTGACCTTTTCTTCCACTGTCATGCGGTGCACCAGGTCCGCGGCGCGTTGTTCCGCTGGCAGGGAAGGATTGAGATAGGCAGCTGAATCGGAATTCTGCGCGTAGGCGCAACTCGCCATCAAGAAAACAGCAGTTGCGGTGAGGGTCTTGTGGTTCAGTTTTCGCATGTTCGCATGGGCCTCGATATTTGTGCTGCGTAAAACTTTCTTCACGGCACCCTGCCTTTCGTTGTCACTCGACCCGAAGTCGAAGAAAACGCTCCATCTCCGGGCGGCTTTCGCGAGGAGAATCTATTCTCGTTCGTTTTAGCGCCCTGCGTGCTGGAACTTCACGCGAAGCGCGTAAGCATACTTTGCCGGCGACGAACTGGGTAAGTACACATGCAAACCGTCCGCCTTCTGCTCGAACTGCAAACTTGGGTCGCCGCCCAGCAAAGCCAACGACGCCACTGGTTCACTTCCCAGCGTTGCGGCCAGCGAGCGGACCACCGCCTGACCATTTGCCGGCCACGCAAGGCCGATCACATAAAGCGTGTCGCCCTTGGTGGTGAAGCGAAAATCTTCGGCAGTGTAGTTGGCCGTATCGGTGTCATGGAAGGAGCCACCGGCGACTTTGGTCGGCCCTTCGCCGTACGTCCGCCACGGTCGTGTGCCGTAGATCGCTTCACCGTTGACATTGAGCCAGGCCCCCACATCTAGCAGGACCTGCTGCACCTCTTCCGGAATCGTGCCATCCGACCGCGGCCCAATGTTCATCAGCAAATTCCCGTTCTTACTGACGATGTCGATGAGCTGATCCACCACGAACTGCGGCGACTTGAATGTGTCGTTCTCAATGTAGCCCCACGATTTGTTGCTGACCGACGTGTCCGTCTGCCAATAAAGCGGGCGAATGTCTCCCAATTGGCCGCGCTCCAGATCGAGCACGGCAGAATGCTCTTGCATCGCGTAGTCTTTGTAATTAATCACGCCAACGTGGTCGCTATATTTCAGAGAGGTGTTGTAATAGAACGCAGCGAACCGCGCGAGATTCGCCCGGATCGACGCCTGCCCGATCCACCAATCGAAATACACGATATCGGGATGGTATTTCTCGACCAGTTCCGCAGACCGCGCCAGCCAATCGTTGGCCCACGCGGAGGAAACGTAAGTGAAATCACTATTGAGAGGCGTGCCCCACGGGTTCATGAGCCAGTTATGGGCAGGGCCATACAGCATGGCATATTGCGGATCGTTCACATCCGAAGGAATTGCGCGGCCCGGCCCAAGGAAGAAATTATGTTCCACGCGGTGCGACGACACGCCAAAATGCAACCCGGCGGCCCGCACCGCCTTCGCCAATTCTCCGGTAGTATCGCGATGCGGCCCCATTTTGGCCACCGTCCAATCGCTCAACCCGCTCTCGTACATCGCGAATCCGTCGTGATGCTCGGCCACGGGAACCACGTATTTCGCGCCGGCTTTTTTGAATAACTCCGCCCAGGCCGCCGGATCGAAATGCTCGGCCTTGAACATCGGGATTAAGTCTTTGTAGCCAAATTTGTCCGGCCTACCGTAAGTCTCGATGTGATGCCGGTATTCTGGAGATCCCTCGACGTACATCATTCGCGGATACCATTCGCTGCCGAAAGCGGCAACTGAATACGCTCCCCAGTGGATAAAAATTCCAAACTTGGCGTCCTTGTACCACTCCGGCGCTTCGTAGGTTTTCAGCGACTCCCAGTCCCCGCGATAGGGCCCCTCGCGATCCGCGTTTTCGACGTCCTTCAGGAGCCCCGCTCGCTGCGCGTCATACTTGCTGTTTGCCTTCTGCCAGACCTCATCGATCCTTTCTGGCGGCTCCGAAGACGTTGGCGCCGTCGCGCTCTGTGCGTAGGTGTTGCTGTGCGTACATAACGTCAGCGCTAACGCTGTGGCGAGTTTTGGTACTGAGCGCAACCGCACCATACCGGCTGGAAACATGAAGCAATCCTTTCAATTCAAGTAAACTTGAATTCTCTGAAGCGCGACGGATTCTCGCTCGATGTTCGGAATAGGCCTCTCGAATTGACGCTCTTCCATTGCCCAACCGGCATGATCGATTGGATTGTTCATTGGCTGGTTTGCTGAAAGAGCCGAGGCGCAAAGTCCTTAAGATCGCGCCGCCAGGTTTGCCACTCGTGGTCGGTTCCGGGCGATTCGTAGAAGATATGCTGGATGTTCGCGTCAAGCAGCGAAGTGTGCAATCTTTGCAGGCCCGCGCGCATACGCTCGGGCTCGTTTGTCCCGACTCCGATCCACAGCAAGTGGACTCTCCTCGCGAAGGCCGCTGGATCTGCAAACACCCCGTTGTAATCGGTTTTGGGATCGAGCTTGTGGTCTCCAAGCACGAGCATCCCGCCAGCCCCGCTAAATCCTCCGATGTAGGAGAAGAGATCCAGATGATCAAGCGTGATCTGGAACGTCTGCATTCCTCCCATCGAAAGGCCGGCCATAGCGCGGTGGTCGCGATCCGACAGGGTCCTGAAGGTCGAATCAATGTAGGGTATCAGCACCTGTGTCACATCATCCTCAAACACGGCCGCCATCTCCTGCATGGCCTTCAGCATTTCGGGAGAACCAAAGGGTTTTCCGGTGAGATCGGGAGCAGGCTGACCGGCGCGCCGGGCATAGCCATACGCCATCACGATGATCATGGGCTTGCAGCTTCTTGCTGCAAGCAGATTGTCGAGAATGAAGTTTGCGTGCGCCTGCCTGATCCAACCGGTCTCGTCCTCGCCCCCACCATGCTGTAGGTAAAGCACGGGGTAGCGCGTACTGGTTTGCATGTCATAACTCGGAGGCAGGTACACCAGTGCGTGCCGCCAGGCGCCAGTGACCTTGGAGTTGTACCAAACCTCACGAACCTCGCCGTGCGGCACGGCCTGCGCCGAATAATAGGCGGAACCCGGCTCGGGCACCTCGACGGCACTAGCAGGCCGACCTCCTCCGAAGAAGGCATGCGTGCCGGGATCGCTGACCTCGGCGCCATCGATGTTCAAGTTGTAGTAGTGGAAACCCGGCGCCAGTGGAGCGGTGGTGACGGTCCAAAATCCGTCGGGCTGTTCGACCATATCGACTTTCGGTCCGCTCCAGAAATTCACTTTGACTTTTGTGGCGTCGGGAGCTTTAACACGGATTTGCACTCTGCCGGTACTATCGACTCGCGGATATTCCGATCCCCAAACGTTAGTCTCAGAGGGTTGATAGTTTCCCGATTCCTGCGCGCGGCAAAAACTAACAAAAAGCAAAGTCAAGATTCCAAGCCGCTTCATTTTGCCTCCTTCCAGCAAGCACGGTCGTTTTGTGAACGAGCGGGGAAACTCTTTTACATGGATTTTGGAAGCATCCTATGTTCCGAGAGTCAGAACAGTTATTTGCGTGAAACCGACAACCCAAATCGAGCCGTTCTTTTGCCCCCGGGTTGTCGACGCCCACGAATAGAGACAGCTGTTTGTCTAAGTCGATCTGGGGCAATGGCCGTGGAGCCTCGAATCACAAGATCGGTGCGGATCGTGAACACCTCGCGCGAGGTCCGACTGAGCTGAGTTTCCACCGAGTCAAGCAGCGCTCGAAACGCCGTTCGTGCGATTTCGGCTTGGGACATCCGTACGGTGGTCAGGGGCGGAGTCGTGAACTGGGCGAAGTGCGTGTCATCGAACCCGACCACCGACAGATCGCGGGGAATCTCGAGGCAGAGTTCAAACGCCTCGCGCATTAGGCCGATTGCGGTCATGTCATTTGAACAGATCACCGCAGAAGGGCGAACGGGGGCAGCCGCTAGCGCAACCATCGCTTTCATTCCCGCTTCCATGGTGTGATCGCCCTCAATGAGAAACTCCGGAGAGACTCCCAAGCCAATTTCGTGCATGCATTCTTGAAAGGCGATTCTTCGCGCCAGGGCTGTTTTCAAGTGCGCGGGTCCGCTGACAAAGGCGATCCCAGTGTGGCCAAGGGCTGCCAAGTGCTGCACAGCCTGCCGAATGCCGTGCTGGTAGTCAATATGGAGAGTCTTGAGGAATGGTTCTGAGGACTCGATATCGATTGCAACCGCCGGTACCTTGCGCTGCCGGAAAGCCTCGATTAATGCATCCTCTCCGCCGAAGGTCAGGATGGCCACTCCGTCAACCCGCAACTCGATCATTCGCCGAGCGGCCATCTCGGGCCGGCCAGGATTGTTCGTGACCGAACTTAGAAGGATCTCGTATTTGTGCTCGGCGCCTAGGTCCTCGAAGGCCTGCGCGATCTCGGGAAAGAAAGGATTGGTAATCTCCGAGACCACTAGGCCGAAAATGCGACTGCGCCCCGAAACCAGTGCTCGCGCATGAATGTTCGGGTAATAGCCCACTTCGTCGATTACTTTTTGCACGCGCTTGGCCACGACGGGCCGGACCGTAGGCACGCGATTTATGGTTCGCGAAACGGTCGCGATGGAAACCTTGGCGCGGCTTGCTATCTCCCTAAGATTCATGGTCATCTGCGTCCGGTGCGATCTCCGTTAACGTTAACGGTACCTGCATACTACGGTCGAATAATATCGAACGAAAAGTGGTAATTTTCTGTCAAATACATCGATTTATTCGATATATTCAGAGAATGCACACCACACTGGATGAATGGGAGATCCTGCAGGCTATAGTTCAGTTGGGCGGCTTTGCACCGGCAGCGCGACAGCTGAACCGCTCGCAATCTACCATCAGCTATGCAATCGCTCGGCTTCAAGATCGGCTGGGGATCAAGCTGCTGGAAGTAAAGGGAAGAAAAGCGCACTTGACCGAAGCTGGTCGCGTGCTGGTGGTGCACGCCGAGCCTCATCTTGCCGGATTTCAGCAACTGGAGCAACGGGCTCGCTCTCTCAGCTCCGGAGGAGAATCGGAGATTCGATTATCCGTCGACAGCATTTACCCCAATGAGCGGCTGTTTGCGGCTCTCTTCGAGTTCACTCGGCGATTCCCGTATGTCCACCCCAAGCTTCGGCAGGCAACGTTTGTGTCTTCGGAAGCGGAGTTCTCCGCGCATGGTGCACAGCTTTGTGTTACAGCACTGATGTCCCAGGAGTATTACGCCAAACCGATCCTGGGAATCAAGATGCTCGCAGTGGCGCGGCGGGATCACCCCCTTCACGCCCTTAAACGGCCGGCGTCTCGAGTCGATCTGTTTCAGCACACGATTGTGACTATCGAAGAAGCACCCTCGGGTGTCGGTAAACGCCAGCCGCGCAGTCCTGCGCAACGCTTTCTGTCCGTGACTACGATTGAGGCGGCAATCGATGCGGTGCGTAGCGGGCTCTGCTTCGGCTGGCTGCCCGTTTACCGTATTCAGCCGCACCTGCAAACTGGAGAACTGCTTCCAGTGCACATGCCCGTCGGCGGTACGCGGGAGGTTCGTCTCAATATTATTTGTAAGGATCTGGACCCCGGCAGCCGGGAACTCAGTGCCCTGGCCGAACTACTCGGCATTAACCGTGATTTGGAATGGACTTAGTGCACTCGGTAAAGGCGTTCGGTGAGTGTAAGAGTGGCAAGGAATCTCTCAAGAGCCTTTGCGCTTCCCGACTTCTAAACTTTAGATTTGTCCACGGGCTCATCGCGGCTGCCAGCCATACGAATCTCACCTGCAAGCGTTCGGTGTTCAATGCGAAATAGGAATAACCGTGGCACCACAGCTGCACAGATGGTCCGAAGCCGGCTAGTTTGCACAAATATCGGGCATCTCCCCCGAAGATGAGCTATTGATTCCGCGTGAAACGGGGAAATTTGTTAAGCCGTTGCCGGCAACTGCAACCGGAGGGGTAGAGCTATGTCCTTGCACTTCCGTTCGAAGTTGAGCGAAAGTCGCTTCGCGAAACTAGACTATTTATTCATCCAAAATGGCGTTTCCCAATCTCGAGAAATCGATTTGCCGACCCAGAACTCCACAGACCAGGCTTGCCCCAAAACATCTGATTTTGGGAAGCCTGAACCCTGGAATTTCGATCTCCCAGAATGAATGGGTTACGGGTGATCAGACTCGATGGTTTTTGGGCCAGTCTAGTTAGCGGACATGTTCGTACTAAAACCCACTTGTCCGGTTTGCGCTGCCGGTTCAGACGGTCGATGCAACACTTGCTTGGAGTTTACTCGCAGGAGTTTCGAAGCCTAAGGTTTTTCTTGGGCGTTGATTCAAGAGCAGCTCGACCTGGTCGAGCTGCTCTTGCGAGATGGAGGACAAGTCGGTTCCTCGCGGAAAGTATTGCCGCAGCAGCAGATTGGTATTCTCGTTCGAGCCGCGTTGCCACGGACTCTGTGGATCGCAGAAGTAGACCTGCACATCCGTCGCTACCGTGAACTCCTTGTGCTTGGCCATCTCCAGCCCACGGTCCCATGTCAACGAGCGTCGCAGGGTTGCCGGGAGTTTACCGACACGTTCGCTCAACGCCGCGACAACCATCGCCGTGTCTTTGCTCGGCACTTTGACTAGCATGAGAAAACGGGTGTGCCGTTCCACTAACGTCGCAATGTAGCTGTTCTTTCCTCCGGCCAGCAGATCTCCTTCCCAGTGACCGAGAATCGCGCGGTCTTCCGCTTCCGCCGGTCGTTCGCGGATCGAGATGGCATCGACGATCTGCCCACGGCGATGTCCATGTTCGCTGGCATGACGCGAGCGGCGCATGCGTCGCTTCGAGCGCAGCCGGTCCATCAGCTCTTTTTTCAGCGCTCCACGCGCTTGAATGAACAGGCTGCGGTAGATGGTCTCACGCGCATGCTCTCGTTGTGGGGATACTGAGCCTTCAACCACCCGGCAATCTGCTCGGGCGACCAGTCCAGAATATAGTGCGCCACATGCGAACTCGATACACTCCATATCATGGCTTTCGATGCGAAGGGACTGCCGGCTCTGGTGATGTCACCCCAGGGTTTTCTGAATGACTCAGCCGGGCATTGGGTGCCTCATTTGATGTTTTACATTCCGCATACAGATCCCAAGACATGGGGAGCGGATTTGCCGGGCTCTCCGGTTATGTTAAATCCGCAGTTTCAGGGCGCCCCGGAGCCAATAACCGAGTTCATGATTCCGGTGCTGACCTGGTCGGCTGGAACGCCCTCTCCCAAGGCGCGATGAGTTTAGCAGGAGAAGTCGCTCAGCTCCTGATTAACCGGCTTACCCGACAAGCCCGTGCCATTACTCCACTTTTCCGGCGAGCGCGTTTATCAGGACTTAGTGAGCATCCAAGGCAGGGAACAATTGTTTTAACTTCGCTTTTCCAAATTATTTCACGGCCTTTTTTGGGTTCTGCTCGCACCTTAGCCCACCGCTTCTTGGCGGCTTTCGCGATCTTCGCTCTACCAGCTTCAGAGAGAACTCGGTTTTCTTGCACCCAGTTCGGTTGTGATCCGGAATGTCAAGGACAGGGGAGGGGCGCCGCAGCAATGAGCACATTCATTATTCTTAATCAGGAACAATCTGCGCAGCGCCCATCCGTGCCCTTCGCTTATTTCACCTCGACTTTCGTGCGCATCCAGGGGTGGATGCAGCACTGGAAGAGATGCTCTCCCTTCGAAAGCCCGGTGAGCTGAAGTTGGCTGCCCTGCAGGATTCGGGTTCGGGCAACCTCCACTCTCGAAAAGCCTCCGTCACATTCGGGAACGGTGTCCTCGTTCGGGGCGTTCAGTCCGGGAATGAAGCCACCTCCGAACTTCTCGACTTCGGTGAAGGTATGAGGTTCGCCGCCCTGATCCACCACATTCAGGATCGTGTCTTTGTGGATGGTGAGCGAGTCAGGCTCGAAGTCCCACTTGGGGTCCGGGCTTCGACGCTTTGCCAGGGCAAATAAATCAGCGAACGTCGTGGAAGCGCCTAACGCGACGTTTCGGCAGAAATCCGGACCGCCGGCAGTCGGGGCATTGAAGGTAGCGGGGTCGCACTCATCTAAAGCCACGACCTGCGCGACGCGGGGGATATCTTCCATCGCGGCCCCGCCGGCGAATAGTAAACCCAAAATAACGAACGCGGACATCACGAAGCTGATTTTCATCACTGTTTTCCTTTCTGTGTGCGAGTCAACGCACAAGTTGAGAGTCCAATCCGAGCGACCGCAAAAATCTTGTTTCCTGGCTACCCTATTTCCTGGCGACGAGCACTACGGTGGAGTCGGCGCGGGCTTCCTCCACTCTTTCGCGCGCGGCGGAGGGTTCGAAGACCACGACCGTTTTCAGATCGGCGAGCGTCAGCGACTGGACCACGATGTGGCCGTTCTTGGTTTTCAAGTGCAGAGCATTCGAGCCGCTGGTGTAATCCTCGGTTACACCGCTCACGACACGAGTCGAAACGGTGTATTGGTCGTTGTGGATGAAGGCCATGACGGGCAAGGCTGTACCGTAAATGCGAAGGTCGTAGGTTCCCGGCGGCAGGGTGGTTTTGCCCCACAGGACGGTTGAGGTGAGCGTGAACTTCCCCACGAAGGACGGGGAAACGTTCTGTGCCCTTGCGGCCCCGGCGAGGGTCAAGCTGGCCGCCAGAGCCGCCAGAAAGAATGTTGCCTGCAGAATCGATCGTTTCGCGTACATGGTGTTCTCCTTTTTTGGCCGGCGTTTTGTGAAGCTATGGCCGGCGAATGGGGCGAGCATGGGAGGACCCGGGAAATACCTCAATCGATGCGGGCTCAAAAGCTTCTCAAATTTCAACCCGCTGATATGGAAAGGCTTACGAGCGCGCCTCGCATTCCGCGATACAACCTCAAGAGCCTCAGGTGATACACTCTGCCGCGAGAGATTCGCTCCATGGCGCCGGAAAACGGACCCCTGCCCAGAATCATCCGATTTGCCACCTTTGCGGTGGACCTGCAGACGCGCGAACTGCGCAAGGGCGGCCTGAAATTGAAGCTGCACGGTCAGCCCTTTGAGGTGCTGGCGATGCTGCTGGAGAAGCCCGGCGAGGTGGTGGGCCGCGAGCAACTCCGAGAACGGCTATGGCCGACGGATACGTTCGTGGATTTCGACCACGGGGTGAACACGGCGATTAACCGATTACGTGAGGCGCTGGGAGATTCCGCCGACAATCCACGGTTCATCGAGACGCTGCCGCGGCGAGGGTATCGCTTCATCGCGTCGGTTGAGCCCGGCACCAGCGTTGCGCAAGTAGCGGTGCCGGTGAGTGCGGCTGTTCCAGAAACGCCGATAGCGGCTGGAACGCAAGCTCGCGGCGCTTCCCACAAATGGAAACATTTCGCCTGGATTCTGGCGGCGACGGTTTTGGTGGGATTGCTGGTTGCGGCAAATGTGGGAGATTTCCGACATCGCCTGTTCGGCGGCCCGCCGCGCACACCGGTTCAGTCCATCGCCGTGCTGCCGCTGGTGAATCTGTCGAACGATGTGAATCAGGATTATTTTGCCGATGGAATGACGGAAGCGTTGACGACGGACCTCGGGAAGATCAGCGCACTGCGCGTGATTTCGCGAACTTCGGTGATGCAGTACAAGGGCACGAAAAAGACGCTGCCGGAAATCGCCCGGGAACTGCAAGTGGACGCGCTGGTGGAAGGGACGGTGTTGCGATCCGGAAACCAAATGCGAATCACGGCGAATCTTGTGCAGGCTTCGCCGGAAAGACATTTGTGGGCGGAGAGCTACGACAGTGAAGTTATGGACATTCTGGCGGTGCAAACACAGGTGGCGCAGTCAGTGGCGCGAGAAATTCAGGTGAAACTGACACCGGCAGAGCAAAAACTGCTGAGCAACGCGCGGCCGGTCAACCCCGCGGCACACGACGACTATTTGAAGGGGCGCTATTTGTGCGACCAAGATACGCGCGAAGGATTGGATAAAGGGGTTCCGTATTTCCAGAGGGCGATCCAGGAGGCTCCGGACGACCCGCTTGGGTACGCCGGGTTAGCGGACTGCTACTCGTTGTTGGCGTATGGGGGGGACCTGTTTGCAAACGACCCCAAGGGGAATAGCTTTTTGCTCAAGGCAAGGGATGCAGCATTGAAAGCCTTACAACTCGATCCGAATGGGGCAGAGGCGCACACCTCGCTGGGGAAAGTCCGGATGATTCTGGAATGGGATTGGGCCGGGGCGGAGGCCGAATTCAAGCAAGCTATCGAACTGAATCCGAGCTATGCCGCGGCGCACATGTGGTATGCGCACTATTTGGTTGCCGTGGGACGATATGACGAAGCAGTCCTGGAGGCGAAACGATCCCTGGAGCTCGACCCGTTTTCCCAGTTCACGAGAGATTATGCGGAATGGGCTTGCTACCTGGCGCGCCGCTACGACCTGGCAATCCATCTATCGCGCAAATCCGTGGAGCTTACCCCGCAATCTCCCTGGGCCCATTTTGACCTGGCCCAAGCCTATGAAGGGAAAGGACAATCCGACGAAGCCATTCAGGAATATTTGATGGCGGAAGCATCGTTCGGGATGAGCCAGGAACGGCTGGCAGAATTGCGGAAGGCTTACCAGAAGTTTGGCGCCAAAGGCTATTGGCGAAAATCTCTGGAGCTTTGCGAGCAGGAAATCCGGCAGTCGCGAAAATCCGCCAGCCCTTCCGGGTTCGGCTTTTGCGAGTACATGACGCACATTGAAGCAGCGGCTATTCAGGTTCGCCTAGGCCATCATGACGCTGCATTCCCATACCTAGAGCAGGCATACACGAATCACGACGCCTACATCGTCTATCTGAACGCGAACCAGGTCTGGGACCCGATCAGGTCCGATCCGCGGTTTCTCGACCTGACCCGCCGCATAGGGCTCGCTCACTAAAACGCCTTCTCGGAGTGTGACCCCCTTTTGCATGATTACCTGCTTGCGTTCACCGCCTGCTGATCCGCAGAGTAAGCGATAAACGCGCAAACCGGAAAAGTGGAGTTCCGGTACCCAGATGTCCGGGTAATCCGACTTCTATGATAGGTCTTTGTCAAGAGGCAAAAAGCCCTCCCGATGCGCTCGGGAGGAGCGCCGGTGCAAAGTCTTTGTCTTTCCGAGCGCGCGGTGTTGGCCTCTCGGCCGCGGTT
>Ga0210394_10004260_pt1 | contig 16899 bp, 15 predicted proteins | sample IncBWC12MmetaG_FD_160121 | JGI IMG/M metagenome (GOLD analysis project Ga0210394, IMG submission 160121) | Forest soil microbial communities from Barre Woods Harvard Forest LTER site, Petersham, Massachusetts, United States - Inc-BW-C-12-M | ecosystem: Environmental > Terrestrial > Soil >... | reverse complement strand
TTGAAGCGGCCGTCATACACTTTAAGAATCGTATTCTTGGTCGAGAGATAGACCGGATAGTTGTGCATCAGCCCGTAGTTGAAGGAGGCGCGGGCAAAATCGATGATGGAGTCGTCGAGATTGTACATCTCCATGGCAACGCCGGCGCCCGGCGCCTTGAAGACTTCCCTCTCGATCACGGTGCCGTCCTCGCCGACGAACTTCATCGACAGCGTTCCCTTGCCGGGGAACTTGATGTCGGTGGCGCGGTACTGGTCGCCATAGGCGTGGCGGCCGATGATGATCGGCTTGGTCCAGCCCGGCACGAGACGCGGCACGTTCTTGCAGATGATCGGCTCGCGGAAGATACAGCCGCCGAGAATATTGCGGATGGTGCCGTTCGGCGACTTCCACATTTCCTTCAGGCCGAATTCCTTCACCCGCGCTTCGTCCGGGGTGATGGTGGCGCATTTGACGCCGACACCGACCTTCTTGATGGCATTGGCCGCATCGACCGTAACCTGGTCGTTGGTCTTGTCGCGATATTCCATCCCGAGGTCGAAATACATCAGGTTGATATCGAGAAACGGATGAATCAGCGTGTCCTTGATGTACTGCCAGATGATCCGGGTCATCTCGTCGCCATCGAGTTCGACGACGGGGTTGGTCACCTTGATTTTTGCCATGGGGAATCGGGCCTTTTTGGAAGAGCGCCTCTGATGGATAGCGCGGAAATTAGAATGATCCCCGCGCTATAGCACTGCGGCCGCCCGGGCGAAAGCCGAGGTGGTATGCGGTTTCAGCCCATCTTTTAATCCGGAGCCTCGATCGGGGCGGCGCCCAGATGAAGCGCTATCCCCATCAAAAGTGGTTCAGAAAGCCGCTTGCGTGGCCGTGCCGGCCACCACGTACCAGGTGACGAAGAGGCCACAGATCAGGGCGCCGGGAAGGCTCGATCCGGTACGCCGCCAGGTGAACGTGGCGATGATGGCGCATATCGCAAACAGCGGCACGAACGTAATCGCGATGATGGTGGAGAGCGGAACGAAGCCGGGATCGGGCAGCGGATTGAACAGTTTTCCCGACAGCCACAGCGTGCCGTATTGCAGACCCACGAGCACGAGGAAGCCCAGCGTCAGCGCCAGGATATTGGTCAAATAAAGCGCGACACGGCCTGCGCCAACCGTCGAGAAATTCCGGTGCAACACGTGAAGCGCGATCGCGAAAAACGCCGTGAACGGAATGAGGTAGATCAGGAAGATGAGGAACTGCTTTGCGCTCATCAATTTCAGGGCGACGATCCAGAACCGGAAATCGATCTTGAAGACGAGGTCCGCGAGCCACAGCGCGGCGTAGCCCACGATGACGGTGGCCAGGGCGATCAGGATCGACGGCCCGATAATTCCCGCGCGGCGGGCGCGCTTGGGCGCGAACGGCATCAGAGCGAGCGCAATCAGCCCGTTGATGAGGGCCCAGACCATGATCTGGTTGGTGATGCCCTGGGGCAAATAGGGCGACGCCGTCACCAGGGTGCCACCCAGCGCGAAGGCCGGATAATAGGTCAGCGCCGGAATGAAGGCGGAGAGCAGGAAGGCCACGGTCCAGCGGCGGCCGCTGGCCGCGGTATGCGCGGGGGCTGAACCATCGGCGATCGCAGGCAGCCTCAGATGCGAGAAAATCGGCGCCTCAAGCAGTCCATCGAACACCCCAAGCAAGAGGACAACAAAGCCGATCAGCGCAATCAACGTGCCGAGTTCTTTCCGGAACCAGATCTGGTCGTCGGAGGGCCGCGGCGTTCCACCCTTCAACGTCCTCGCAAACCAGTCGAGGCTATAGCCGATGGCCTCGTGCGAGATATGCTCGTCCGGATGGGTGATAGCGGGGGTGTACAGCACCCGCGCGGTGCCTTGCGCGAGTTCGCCATAGACCTTGCCGGGTTCGACGGGGCCTTGCGTACCGAACAACGCCCAAAGTTTCGGACTTTGCGTGACGTCCCGGGCCCGCTCGACGCCCCACATCAAGTCGGAAAATTCCTCGTATTGGGCAAACACCAGCGCGACGTTGCGCGGCCACGTCGCCGTGCCTTCGGCCGCGAAGGGTTTGCCCGTCGACGAGCCCTCCAGCACCATCGACTTGTAGTCGTCGGGCATGGCGCTCGCCGCGGCGAGCACGGTCCATCCGCCCATCGAGTGGCCCTCAAGCCCGATATTGTTCCTGTCGACGATCTCCAGGCTGCGGAGATAAGCGAGCCCGTCGGGGCCGCCAAAACCATTGGCGAAAGCCGGCCCGTCGCTATAGCCATGGCCGGTCTGGTCAAGCGCCAGCACCACGTAGCCCCGGCGGGCGAATTCGATCGCAAAGCCGTCCTGGGTTTCGCGCGAATTGATATAGCCGTGGACAGCCAGAATGCCGGGGGCGGGGAGCTGGGCGCTCGCGTTCGGCGGAATATAGAGGAGGGCGCTCATGGTGTTGCCCTTGGCGCCCGCAAATCGCACGTCGCGGATTTGAATTCCGCCCGAGGTCAGCGTCAGGTAAGCGAGCACAGCGCCGGCCAAAATCAAAATCAGGCCAATAATCGCCAGAGTCCATCTGCGATGCATGGCAGCCCTCCCTGTGCTCCCGGTCGGTTGATATCGCCGGGTGTATCTTGATTTTCAGAGAGCCTATCCGAAAGCAAAAGGCGCGCAAGCGGAGGTTATGGCGTTCCAGAATTTGATTCAGACGAGATGTGGACACGTTGCGCCGAATAATTTCGCCAAGCGAAATGTGCTTACTGACTGAACCGCCATCGTGAGAAGCGGAAGCCTTGCGCGGCCATTTGTCGGACGTCCGCAATTTCCGATGTCATCGTCCGCGACGCGGCTCCGCCAAGGCTTCGCCGGGGCTAGATTCATGGGGCGCCGAAGCTTTAGCGAAGGCGGCAGGCGGACGATCCAGTATTCCAGAGACAGTCGATTTTGTCTGAGAGGCCGCCGCGTACTGGATACCCCGCTTTCGCGGGGTATGACGGCCGGAGGTCGTGCAAGCGAGCGACGGCGGCTCGTCGCTTCCACTCCTCACAACGAACTCAAGCAATTGCTCTTCACTTGACAGGATTCTGCGCGGCCCAAGTGATTTGCCCGTCGCGTTAAAGTGCCGCAGGCCTTTCGCTTGTGTCGTCGGGCAAATCAAAGGCATTTTTCCGCGCGTCCCGCGCCCGATAAGAGGGGCGTATCGCGATCGTCACGGACGTTGGGTGCGGGATGCGATGGACGCGGAGCGCGCGGCTGACGAGAGCGCGTTTCGCGGACGGCGAAGTCGTGGCGTCCTGATACCCCGACGCTGGTATCAACTCGTGACAATGCTTCGCATTGCATGGGGACGGTGGCAAGAAAGCCCGGTTCACCGGGGAGACCACGAAGGAACCCGTTAAAACCATTGCGCAGGGAATGCCGGCTCGTTCGGCGAACCTGTGGTGGACTAACTCGTGTGCTTTTATTTTTCGCACGCGAGGCTGCGGGTGCGCACGACGCGCCCGGCATTCCCTGCGCCCTCTCATTTTCGGAAGGGCTTTTTTGACAAGACTCGGGCACGCCGGTGCCGCGAGATCGCGGAGCGCTGTCATCACAGGCCTGTTGCCATGTTCAAGACGAACGTTCAAAAGGCCGTATATACGCATGATATGGTTGGGTTAAGGACATAAGCCAATGTCGGGCACCGACAAGACCAAAGCGGGCCTTGAGCTTCCAAGCCCCGTCGTCATTCTGGTCGAGCCGCAGCTTGGCGAGAATATCGGCATGGCGGCGCGCGCGATGGGCAATTTTGCGCTGTCGCGGCTTCGTATCGTCAATCCGCGCGACGGATGGCCGAATGTCAGTGCGCAGCGTGCGGCCGCAGGCGCCGACCAAATCCTCGATGGCGCCGAGTTGTTCGACACGGTGGAAGCGGCGGTCGCCGACTGCAGCTTGCTGTTTGCGACCACCGCGCGGGCTCACGATCAGGCCAAGCCGGTGGTCGGCCCGGATGTGGCTGCGGCTGAAATGGTAGGCCAGATCGAGGACGGCGGCACGGTAGGCATTCTCTTTGGCCGCGAGCGCTACGGCTTGCAGAACGAGGAGGTTGGGCTTGCCAACCGCATCATCACCTTTCCGGTCAATCCGGGCTTTGCGTCGCTGAATCTCGCGCAGGCCGTCCTTCTGATCGGCTATGAGTGGTTCAAGCTTTCGACCGCGGGCGCCTTGCCGTTTGCGATGCCGGAACGTTCGGAACCTGCGTCCCAGCATCAGATGCAGGCATTCTTCGACAATCTCGTGCGCGAACTCGACCGGGTCGAATTCCTGCGGCCCGCCGAGAAGCGCGACACCATGCTGGTGAACCTGCGCAACATCTTCAGCCGGATGGACCCGACCAAGCAGGACATGCACACCCTGCACGGGGTGGTGATGGCGATTGCGGAAGGGCGAAAAGGTCCGGCCAAGGGCGGTGTGCTCGATGGCGAACAGGCAACGCGCTTGCGCGCGCTGCTGGCCGAGCACGGGCAGGGCGCGACGCCTGCCGAAGGCGGCAGCACCGTTCGCGGTTTGGCTCGGCTGCTGCGGCGTAATCCGACCGATGCCGAGCGCATCCTGTGGCAATCGCTGACCCGCGATCGCCGTTTCGCAGGGCTTTTCAAGCGGCAGACGCCGGTGGGTCGCCAGATCCCGGACTTTGTCTCCTTCGTGCACCGGATTGCGGTCGAGCTGACCAACGCGAGCGAGTCTGAGGCAATCATGAAGGATCGCGCCACACGGCGGAGCTGGCTCGAGGCCCGCGACTACCGAGTCATCGATATCGCCGCCGCCGATGTCGAGCGCGACCTCGCCACCGAGCTCGACCGGCTCGCCGCGCTCCTGCCGGGAAGCTCCTGAGGGCAGCTGCAAATTTCCTGGGAGTTGCCAGGATTAAGGTGGAAGGATTAGGGTTCCATCCTAAGACCAAGCAATAAACCCCAGGGAGACTGCCTCATGCGTTCCGCCAAACTTGTGCTGCTTGCCTCGGTTTCGATGTTTATCGCCGCGCCCGCACTCGCCCAAGCGCCTCAGGTCCAGGTCGAAAAGAACATCTCGATGGCGATGTCGCTTGCCATCATCCAGGGTGCGCTCGAGCAATGCACCAAAGACGGCTACAAGGTGTCCATCACCATCGTGGACAAGGGCGGCAACGTCGCGGCCCAACTGCGTGGCGACGGCACCAATCCGCACACTATGGAATTCAGCCGTCTGAAGGCCTACACCGCGCGAACGCGGAACCAGACCTCGCTCCAGACCATGAAAATGCTGGAAGATCCGGCCAACGCCTTCATCCGGCAGATTCCCGGCGTGGTCGGTGTCGGCGGCGGTGTTCCGATCCGCGCGGGCACTGAAGTGATCGGCGGCATCGGCGTTTCGGGTGCGCCCGGTGGCGAAAAGGACGAAGTCTGCGCCAATGCCGGCATCGCCAAGGTCGCGGACGCACTCAAATAGAGCGCGTTTTTCAAAACGATAGCTTTGGAATTGGAGACGACCAATGAAGAAGTCGCAGCTCGTGGCTGGGTATGCCCTGTGCTCAGCCGTTCTGACTTTGGGTGGCCTTGCGCTGCTTGGCTTTGCAACAATGGCGCAAGCGCAAACGCCTCCTGCCGCTCCCCTCGAGGTGCCGGCGAAAAAGCTTTCCGCGCCTCCCGACGTCAGTCCGCAGCTCCAGAAGATCATCGGCGCTCCCTTACGGACAAACTGGGACATCCGTCCCAAGACCGGTGAGGAGTGGAAACCGGTCGCGGACGCTGGCGCCGCAGTGCTGATCAAGAACGTGCCGGGGATGCTGGAGCGGTTGAAGGTCAAAGTCGAGAAGACCACGATCGCCGGCGTGCGGGCCTTCATCGTGACGCCAGAGACCATCGCTGCCGAAAACCGCAACCGCCAGCTCATCCACATGCATGGCGGTTGCTATGTCCTCAACCCCGGCGAAGCCGGTCTGCCCGAAGCCATTTTCATGGCGGGCTTCGGGCACATCAAGGTGATCTCGGTCGAATACCGCATGCCGCCGGAAGCCTACTTCCCCGCGGCATTGGATGACGGAATTACCGTCTACAAGGCCGCGCTGAAAGACATGCCGGCGAAGAACATGGCGTTCTTCGGCACGTCCGCCGGCGGCGCGTTGGTGCTCGAAATGGTCCTGAAGGCCAAAGAGCTCGGGCTTCCGATGCCGGGCGCGATCGCATCGGGAACGCCGATGTCTGACGTCACGAAGGTGGGCGACACCTTCTACACCAACGCGATGGTCGACAACGTCCTCGTCTCGCCCGATGGCTTTTGCGATGCGGGCGCCATCGTCTATGCCAACGGGCACGACATGAAGGACCCGTTGCTGTCGCGGGTCTATGGCGACATGAAGGGATTCCCGCCGACCATTCTCACCAGCGGTACGCGGGACCTGCTCTTGAGCAACACGGTTCGCGTTCACCGCAAGCTCCGTCAGGCCGGCGTCGAGGCCGCCCTTCAGGTTTATGAAGGGATGGCGCATGCGCACTATATCCGCGACGACACCGCACCCGAGACGAGGGAAGTGTTCGAGGAAATCTCAGGCTTCTTCGATCGCCATCTCGGGAAATAAAGCGCCCCCGCCTTGAACGAGACCGGGCGGCGGCACGCCGCTCGGTCAGACCGCCAACAACTGTTCCTGCGAGGTTCCCGCGCGCTTCGGCCTCTTCGGCTTCGACGGCACAAACAGCGAGCACGCTACGAGACCCGCAGTGTCGGCGACCGCCGGATCGCGTGACACCATGGCGGCGACGATCGCGCCGTCCATCAGCAATCCGAGCTGATGCGCCAACACGCCCGGCTCGCTTGCGCCCATTTCACCGGCGAGTTTTTCGATATAGGCGAGAACCACCTTCTTGTGCCGCATCGCAATGGCGCGAAGCTGCTTCTGATCCTTGTCGTGCTCACCGACAGCATTGATGAAAGGGCAGCCGTAAAAGCGTTCCTGCCGGAACCAGTCTTTCAATGCGGGGAAGATCCGCGTCAATTTGGTTTGCGCGCTACCGCCGCCGGATTCGATGGCGGCGATGAACCATTCGCGCCACTGCTTGCCCTCGGCCTCGAGTACCGCGTGCACCAGGTTGTTTTTCGATCCGAACAGTTTGTAGAGCGTCGTCTTCGCGGTACCGGCTTCATTGATGATGGCATCGATGCCGGTGGCGTTGATGCCGTTCTTGCAGAACAGATACGTCGCCGCGCTCAACAGACGCCCGCGCGCGGACTCCTCGTCGCCGCCGGCGAGATTCGCCGCAGCGGATCGCCCCTTCGAAGATACCTTGCCCATGTGTCCACTTAATCCAACTGCGCCGCACTCATCAAGTCGCATCTTGTTGCGCGCAAAATGATCGCTCGCCCCTTCAATTGCATCGCGATTGAGCACGGCCGCCCTGTCTAATTCAAAGGCAGGCGGCCTAAGCGGCTTTGGCGGTTCGCGTTTTCTCCCGGGCGTCATCTGGCACGCTTCATGCAGGATACAGACCGTTCGGTATCCTTGGATCCTAGGGAGAAAATCAATGACCGCGGCCGCTCAAAAAACAGTGCTCACAGGTTGCCTCGCGCCCATCGACAGAGGCGGGCTGGAGCAGCTCATCGCCAACGGCAAGGCCAATCCGAAGGTCATCAAGACCTTGAAATGTAAGACGGTGGCCGAGGGCAAGTTCCGCCACGCCAACTACATTCGCAACCTCGCGCCCTATATCGTCGACGAGCCGCCCGGGCTTCTCGGCGACGACACCGCGCCCAATCCTTCCGAGGCGTCGCTTGCCGCACTCGGTTCATGCCTTGCGGTCGGCCTCCACGCCAACGCCGTGCATCGCGGCTGGATCGTCAACAAGCTCGAACTCGAACTTGAAGGCGACCTCAACATCACCGCGGTCTGGGGCACCGGCGACGTCAGCGAAAAGCCCGTCGGCTTCACCGATGTGCGCATCAAGGTCGACATGGAATGCGAGGGCGTTCCGAAGAGCGAGGTCGAAGCGCTGGTGGCCCACGTCAAGAAGTGGTCGCCCGTCGCCAACACCTTCACGCGTCCCGTCAATCTTGAGGTCAGCGCTGCCTGACGGCCGGCTGAAGACAAGGCGTTTCGCGGAGGGGTCTCATGGGTTCATTGGCTGTATCGCGGCGGGCGGTTGAAGAGGATCTGTCATCGGCATCGATTGCCGATCAGGTTGCGACCATCGCCCGCAAGAACCTCGCTCCCATGGCTGACGCCATCGACGGCGGAACGGTCTATCCAGACGAACTGCTCCGGCGCCTCGGCGACGTCGGCGCGTGGGCCAGCCACCAGCCAAGGAATGGCGCAGCCGATCTGCGCTGCGCCATTCAATCGATCGCAGCCCTTGGCGAGGTCTGTGGTGCGACCGCCTTCATGGCGTGGTGCCAGAACACGCTGGTGTGGTACGCGGCGAATTCGACCAATCCAAAGCTGATCGCCAAATTCGGCGACAAATTCGCGACCGGGCAAATCCTCGGCGGCACCGGTCTTTCCAATCCGATGAAGAGCTTCTTCGGGATAGAGAAGCTCAAATTGAAGGGACGCAAGGTCGACGGCGGCTACATCGTCAGGGGCGCGTTGCCCTGGGTATCCAATCTCGGGCCCGGACATTTCTTCGGCACGATCTTCGAGCGCGAGGACGAGCCCGGCGGCATCGTGATGTTCCTGGCCGACTGCTCCGATCCCGCCATCACCCTGCAACCCTGCAAGCCGTTCCTGGCGATGGACGGCACCGGCACCTTTGGTGTGCAATTCCGCGACGTCTTTGTGCCCGACGATCTCATCCTGGCAGATCCGGCGGGGCCTTTCGTCAAGAAAATCCGCGCCGGGTTTGTCCTGCTGCAAGCGGGGATGGCTGCCGGCCTGATCCGGGACTGCATCGCGATCATGAACGAGGTCGATGCGCCGCTCGGCCACGTCAACCGCTACCTGCCGCAGCAACCGGTGAATTTCCAGGAGCTGCTTTCCGAGCTTGAGAGCGAGGCGATGGCGCTCGCCGCCGATCCCTACAACGAAGAGGACAGCTACTGGCGCAAGGTCATCGCGCTTCGGCTGCGTGCCGGTGAGGCCAGCGTCGCGGCCGCGCATGCGGCCATGCTTCATTGCGGCGCGCGCGGCTACCTGAAGAGCCACCGCGTGCAGCGGCGGCTTCGCGAAGCCTATTTCATCGCCATCGTCACGCCCGCCACCAAGCAGCTGCGCAAGATGCTGGCCGACATGTGAGTTTTGCAAGGACCCCCGATCGACCCCCAACCACCACAAACAGGAGAGGCTGCCATGACCGACGTTCTGATTTCTGCCAGCGAACTCGCCGAACTTATATCCAAGGAGCCGTGTGTCATCATCGACACCCGCAATCCGGATGCCTATGGTGCGGGACACCTCGCGAATGCCGTGAACGTGCATGAGATCTTCACCTATCTCGCCACGTCCACGCCCGAAGGCATGAGTGAGCTGAAGACGAAGTTCGCCGAGGCTTTTGGCAAGGCCGGACTGTCGGGCAAGGAAACCGCCGTCATCTACGAGCAGTCGATGAATTCGGGCTTCGGCCAGTCCTGCCGCGGCTATTACCTCCTGACCATGCTCGGCTACCCCAAGATCAAGGTTCTGCACGGCGGTTACGACGCCTGGGTCGCCAAGGGATTGCCGGTCACCACGGCGGTGCCTTCGCCCAAGCCGGCATCGTTCGGAATCGTCGCTGAGGCCGGCGACATCCTGATCGACTTCAAGACCATGCTGGCCGCGGTCGGCAAACCCGGTATCGCGCTTCTCGACGTCCGCGACATCGACGAGTGGATCGGCGAAAGCTCTTCGCCCTACGGCAAGGATTTCTGCCCGCGCAAGGGCCGCATTCCCGGCGCCGTGTGGCTCGAATGGTACCGCATGATGAAGCCGACCGCCGAAGGGCCTCGCTTCAAGTCGAAGAACGAAATCCTGGCCGAATGCGCGACCGTCGGCATCTCGCAAAATACCCCGGTCTACCTCTATTGTTTCAAGGGAGCCCGCGCCTCCAACACCTTCCTCGCATTGAAGAATGCCGGCGTGAAGGATGTACGGATGTATTTCGGCTCCTGGAACGAATGGTCGCGCGACCCGTCGCTGCCGATCGAGGAAGGCCTGCCCACCGAGGCCAGGCTGACCGAAAAAGCGGCATAAGACCTGCATGTTTTTTCACCGCCCGGTCGCTTTTTCGCGGCCGGGCGGTGAATCCGTCCGGGCGTGGCCGGATTTGCCCTCTGATTGTTCGTCCACCACGTGAGGAATTCAGGCATGTCTACCTTTGACGACCCCTTCGATGCCGACCGCGAGCTTTCGCGTGGGGCTTGCGTGTGCGGCCGGCATCGCTCCGCGGCCGAACACGATTGCGCCGCGTCGAGCTTGCGCTGCGAGCCAGTGGAGGCCGTGCCGGCGCGCGAGCAGCGTTACGAGGGGGTTGTTGCCTCTGCCGTGATGCGGGCGATGTTTCCCAAGGACGTCGCGCGGCGGGCGTTCCTCAAATCCGTTGGTGCTTCGACAGCGCTTGCCGCGATCTCCCAGTTCTTTCCGCTCAAGACGGCGACCGAAGCCTTTGCCGAAGCTGGCGCTCCCGAGAAGAAGGAACTCAAGGTCGGCTTCATCCCGATCACTTGCGCGACGCCGATCATCATGGCAGCGCCGCTCGGCTTCTATGCCAAGCACGGCCTCAACGTCGAGGTGGTCAAGACGGCCGGCTGGGCGGTCATCCGCGACAAGACCATCAACAAGGAATACGACGCGGCCCATATGCTGGCGCCGATGCCGATTGCGATTTCGTTAGGCCTGGGCGCGCAGGCGATTCCGTTCGCGGTGCCGGCGATCGAGAATATCAACGGCCAGGGCATTACGCTCGCGATGAAGCACAAGGACAGGCGTGATCCAAAGGATTGGAAGGGCATGAAGTTCGCCATTCCGTTCGACTACTCCATGCACAACTATCTCTTGCGCTATTACCTTGCCGAACACGGCCTCGATCCCGACACCGACGTGCAGCTTCGCTCGGTGCCGCCGCCGGAGATGGTCGCGAACTTGCGCGCCGACAACATCGACGGCTTTCTTGCGCCCGACAACATCTGCCAGCGCGCGATCTATGACGGCGTCGGATTCATGCACCTTCTCTCCAAGGAAATCTGGGACGGCCATCCCTGCTGCAGCTTCGCGGCAAGCCGCGAGTTCATCACCACCTCGCCCAACAGTTTTGCGGCGCTGACACGCGCGATACTCGATGCGACGGCGTATGCGTCAAAAGCGGAGAACCGCAAGCAGATCGCGGAGGCGATTGCGCCGGCCAATTACATCAACGCACCGGTCACGGTGCTGGAGCAGGTGCTTACTGGCACCTATGCGGACGGGTTAGGGGGCATCAAGACCGATGCCAAGCGCGTCGATTTCGATCCGTTCCCCTGGCAATCCTTCGCGGTCTGGATGCTCACCCAGATGAAGCGCTGGGGACAGGTCAAGGGCGATGTCGATTACAAGTCGATTGCCGAGCAGGTTTATCTTGCGACCGATACCCGCAAGTCGATGGCCGAGATGGGACTGGCGGCGCCGGCTTCGTCCTACAAATCGTTCTCGGTAATGGGCAAAACCTTCGATCCGGCGAGCCCAGATGATTATCTCAACAGCTTCAAGATCAGGAAGGCGTCGTGATCATCTCCGCTTTCGTGTCCCGGACGCGATGCAGCACGCAGCACAAAGTGCGTAGTGATGCATCGCAGAGCCGGGACCATCTTGGCTTCGCTGGGTTCCGGTTTAGCAGCGCACCATTTCGCGCTGCTTCATGCTGCGCGGCGCCCGGGACAAGGGACCTGCGGTGGGTGGCATGACCTCCTCCCTTCGCTTTCGCGCGGCGATCGTCTCGATCGCACTGTTTCTGGCCTTCATCGGCGTCTGGCACATCGCCACGCGCGGCACCAGCGCGGTCGGCAATATGAGCCCGGAATACGCCAAGCTGATGGGCGCAACCGCGACGGTGGGCAAATCGGCGATGCCCGGACCGCTCGATGTCGGCGCCAAATTATGGGAGCACCTCAAGCGGCCGTTCTACGATAACGGGCCGAACGACAAGGGGCTCGGCATCCAGCTCGGCTATTCGATCGCGCGCGTGGGCCTAGGTTATCTCCTTGCCGTGATCGTCGCCATCCCGCTCGGTTTCCTGATCGGGATGTCGCCGTTGATCAACCGCGCGCTCGATCCGTTTATCCAGGTGTTGAAGCCGATCTCGCCGCTCGCCTGGATGCCGCTTGCGCTGTACACCATCAAGGACTCCAGCCTGTCGGCGATCTTCGTGATCTTCATCTGTTCGGTATGGCCGATGCTGCTCAATACGGCGTTCGGCGTTGCCGCGGTGCGCAAGGAGTGGATCAATGTCGCGCGCACGCTGGAGGTCGGCACGCTGCGGCGCGCTTTCACCGTCATTCTGCCGGCGGCGGCGCCGACCATCCTCACCGGCATGCGGATCTCGATCGGCATCGCCTGGCTTGTGATCGTCGCCGCCGAAATGCTGGTCGGCGGCACCGGCATCGGCTACTTCGTATGGAACGAGTGGAACAATCTCTCGATCACCAACGTCATCATCGCCATTCTCCTGATCGGCGTCGTCGGCATGTTGCTCGATCAGATTCTGGCGCGCTTCACCCGCATGGTCACCTTCCCGGAGTGAAGCGATGACCGACAAATTCATTTCCATCGAAGCCATCGCCAAGCGCTATCCCGGCGTTGCGGGCGGGGAGATCGCCGTCTTCGAAAATCTCTGGCTGTCGATGCAGCGCGGCGAATTCGTCTGTGTGATCGGTCATTCCGGCTGCGGCAAGACCACGGTGCTGAACATTCTGGCTGGGCTCGATACGCCGAGCGAAGGGGCCGTGATTGTCGACGGGCAGGCGATCGAAGGCACGAGCCTCGATCGCGCCGTGATCTTTCAGAGCCACGCGCTGCTGCCATGGCGCACGGTGCTCGGCAACGTCGCCTATGCCGTAACGTCGAAATGGCGCGGCTGGGATCGCGCCAAGGTCAAGGCGCATGCGCAAGCCTTCATCGATCTCGTGGGCCTGACCGGCGCCGAGCACAAACGTCCTTCGGAACTCTCTGGCGGCATGAAGCAGCGGGTCGGCATTGCCCGCGCGCTTTCGATCACGCCGAAGATCATGCTGATGGACGAACCGTTCTCGGCGCTCGACGCACTGACGCGTGGCTCGCTGCAGGACGAGGTCCGCCGCATTTGCCTCGAGACCGGACAGACCGCCTTCATGATCACCCATGACGTCGACGAGGCGATTTACCTCGCCGACCGGATTTTCCTGATGACCAACGGCCCGGGCGCCGTGCTGGCCGAGATCGTCGAGAACCCGCTGCCCAAGGACCGCGGCCGAACCGATCTGCACCGCCACCCCTATTACTACGCGGTGCGCAACCATATCGTCGATTTCCTGGTGAGCCGCAGCAAGACCTTCGCGGCCGATACACCCGGCCACGATCCGCGCAACGTGCCGGTGGTCCGGATCGGAAAGAGCGAACTGGTCATCGCCTCGGTGTCGGATAGTCCACATATTGAGGTAAAGCAGACGTCGTGGCCGGGCCTGTCTCGGCCGTCCACGTCTTCCTGAATAGAGACGACGAAAATCGAAGACGCGCTTCGCGCTTTAGTCAAGACGAAATTGAAGCAAGGGAGAGAGACATGAAACGATCCGACCTCACGGAAAAGCTGCTCGACATCAAGCGCGAGAAAGGCTGGAGTTGGAAATACATCTGCGAAAAGATCGGCGGCTATTCCGAAGTGCTGATCGTTGGCGCCTGCCTCGGCCAGATGAAGCTGACCAAACCGCAAGCCGCTAACGCCGCCGAGCTGTTCGGGCTTTCCAGGTCCGAGACCGCGATGCTCAACGAGACGCCGATGCGCGGCATCCCGATGCCGCCGAACGATCCCCTGATCTATCGGTTCTACGAACTCGTGATGGTCAACGGCCCGGCCTGGAAGGCGCTGATCGAGGAAGAATACGGCGACGGCATCATGTCGGCGATCGATTTCGACATGGTGATGGAGCGATTGCCCAATCCGAAGGGCGATCGCGTCAAGATCACGATGTCGGGCAAGTTCTTACCCTACAAATATTACGGTGCGAGCGGCAATGTGCCGGAATATGGTTTCAAGGAGGGCTGACCGCGGCGAAGGCCTCGCGCAGTTCGCCGATCGGCGCCATCTGCGGAACGTAGGTGAAGGACCCCTTGTCCTTCATCTCGCGGGCACAGCGAAGAAACGCTGCAAGCGCTACGCGCGACAGTGCGCCGCCGACGCTGATGCGTTTCACGCCGGCCGCGGACAGTTGCGCAACCGTCAGCGTCGGATCGGCAAAGCCCATCACGAGATTGAATGGCTTGCGTAACGCCGACACCACGTCCCGGATCGTTGCAAGATCGTACAGTCCGGGCGCGTAAAGCACATCGGCGCCGACGGCCTCATAGGCCTGTAGCCGGCGAATGGTGTCGTCGACATCCTTGCGTCCGTGGAGAAAGTTCTCTGCCCGCGCAGTCAGCGTAAAGGGTATCGGCAAGGAGCGGGCCACTTCCGCGGCGGCCTGCACGCGCTCCACCGCAAGCGTGAAGTCGTAGATCGGCTTTTGCGGGTCTCTCGTCGAATCCTCGATCGAGCCTCCGACCGCGCCAGCCTCGGCGGCCAGCCGGATCGCCCCGGCGGCGGTTTTGGGATCGTCGGCGCCGCAATTCTCCAGATCGGCGTTGACCGGCAGGTCGGTCGCCTCCGCAATCACGCGACAGTTCTCGATGATCGCCTGCAAGCTGACCCCGCCTTGGCCCAGCATGTTGGCGAGGCCCAGACTGGTCGTCGCCAGCGCCTCAAATCCCATCGCCGCGAGCAGCTTTGCGGTGCCGGCATCCCAGGGGTTGGGGATGATGAAGGCGCCGGGTCGCTCATGCAGCGCGCGAAACGATTTTGCTTTTTCCAGTTGGCTTCGCATCTGGCTGGCCTCCGCTTGCGTGTCATTCCAATCGCCAGCAATAAGGCGCTTCGCTCCATCAGACAAATTTGTTATTCTTGGTCAGACCATCAGCTTTTTGCATGAGGATGAGAGTGGACAGCGAGGCGCTCAACACCTTCTTGACGGTTTATCGAAGCGGCGGCGTATCAAATGGCGCAAAAGTACTGCACCGCTCACAGCCGGCGATCTCCCGACGCCTGGCGCTTCTGGAGCGCGAACTTGGTGTTCCGTTGTTCGAGCGGGTGGCTGGCCGGGTTCAGCTCAGCGATGCGGGACGGCTGATGGTGCCCTATGCCGAACGTGCGGTCGCTGCGACGCTGGACGCGTTCAACGCGGTTCGGTCCCTCACAGCGCAGGTTTCAGGGCCGGTTTCGCTCGTGGTGGTGGGTACGCTCGCAGGCGGTCGCTTGTCGGCGATCCTGAAACGTTTCGCCGTCGAATATCCCGATGTCAGTCTGACCCTTCGAACCGCCACCAGCGCTGCCGTCGCCGATCTTATCAGGCAGGGCGAGGCTACGATCGGCTTGCGCTATAGTCGCGCGAATTCGCCCGACCTCGACTGCGAACTCTTGTTTACCGAGCCGCTGCAGGTCGTTTGCGCGGCGAGCCATCCGCTGGCCGGTCGTTTTGTCGCAAGGCTCGCCGAACTGCACAACGAGCGCTGGATCGCGTTTCCCGAAGCCCCCGGACGAAGCGAGATCGCAGCCTCTCATATCACGGCATTGCTTCTCACCCGTGGTCTCGGCGACATCGCCTGGACCGCGGTCGATAGCCTGACCGCGCAGAAGCGTCTGGTAGAAGGAGGCTTTGGCATTGCCTTGTTGTCGGAAAGCCACGTCGCGGACGAACTCCGCTCATCGGTTATCTCGACCATTCGCGTCGGCGACATCAGTGCAAAGCACGATATTGTCGCGGTGACGCGGCGCGGTGCCTTCATGAGCGCGGCCTCACGCCGTCTGCTGGAGATCATTCGCAGTGACTATAAGCAGACGAAATCCGCAAGCCGAAGAAAGACCATCCCGAAACCAGGACGACGCCGGATCAAGTGATTGCGGCGCGAGGTGTGGCCACTCAAATTCCGGCTTTCAGCTGGGCAATCGCCTGCGCCATCAATTCCTTCATTTGTGCGCGGATTTCACCTTCCGAAACTCCCTTGGCTGAGAGATCACCCGCGATCCTGGCGACGACGGCTTTGTCGCCTCCTGTCGCAAAGGCGCCCGCGACCGCTTCGCGCGCGTAGGTGCTGGCGGCCTCACCCGACAGGCCGAGTTGCCCCGCGCCCCACAGGCCAAGCAGCTTGTTGCGGCGGGCCTCGGCCTTGAATTTGAGCTCCTCGTCGAGCGCAAACCTCTTCTCGAAGGCTTCCTCGCGCTTGTCGAATGTGGTCATGGCAAAAGTTCCTCCGGAAGGCCGGTTTTGGCCTCGTTGCGGCGAGGTGCTCGCATGCCTAAATAATAGTGCGAATCGTTAAGATCGCGAGCGTCAAAACAGCGGCCTAAAAAGGGTAAAACTCGCCCCTCGAGGGCCTGATCGATTGTACTGGATAGGCCAATCGGATAGGTTCGATTCCAGGCTCGGTTCTCGTTCTGTTTCGTAGTCCCTGGCCTTCACGGCAGCTCCGTCGTGGGTCGTCCCTCTTGGCATCCGGAGCACACCAAATTCATGGATTTCAACAACACACGGTACATCCCAATGAGCCGTCGACGCCGCATTTATGAAGGCAAGGCCAAGGTTCTTTACGAGGGTCCGGAGCCGGGAACCCTGATCCAGCACTTCAAGGACGATGCGACCGCGTTCAACAAGCAAAAACACCAGGTGATCGAGGGCAAGGGTGTCCTCAACAACCGGATTTCGGAATACCTGTTCCAGCACCTCAACGACA
>Ga0210394_10004257_pt1 | contig 16902 bp, 8 predicted proteins | sample IncBWC12MmetaG_FD_160121 | JGI IMG/M metagenome (GOLD analysis project Ga0210394, IMG submission 160121) | Forest soil microbial communities from Barre Woods Harvard Forest LTER site, Petersham, Massachusetts, United States - Inc-BW-C-12-M | ecosystem: Environmental > Terrestrial > Soil >... | reverse complement strand
CGTTGAGGTGCGCGCGGAGCCCAACAACCGCGGCCAGTCCCTGACGCGCTTCGAGGTGCGGGACACGGGCATGGGAATCGCCGAGGAGACGCTTGAAACGCTGTTCCACCCCTTCGTGCAGGCCGATTCCTCAACCACCCGGCATTTCGGCGGCACCGGATTGGGATTGTCCATCGTGCGGCGCCTGGTCGAGCTCATGGGGGGCGAGGTTGGTGTCACCAGCACCGTGGGTGAGGGCTCCCGATTTTTCTTTACGCTGCCGCTCAAGCCCATCGACTCAGGCAAGGCGCTGCCGCAGCGGCGCAATGACTTGGGGGGCGCCATTCTGATCGTCGACGACAACGTGACCACTCAACGAGTCTTGAGTGCGCAGCTCGAGCATGCCGGCTACGCCATAACGACGGTGAGCAGCGGTGCAGCCGCATTGGAGCAGCTGCAAATGGCTACGACCTCAAGCCGCGGCTTCGATATGGTCATCACCGATTTGCAAATGCCCGGCATGGACGGGGTGATGCTGGGTGAGCGCATCATCAACCATCCGGAACTTGCCAATACGCGGTTGATCATGCTCACCTCCGTCGATCGGCAGGGCGATGCGCCGCGCCTCGCGGCCTTGGGATTCGGCGCCTACCTCACCAAACCGGTGCGAGTGCGCCAGCTGCTCGATGCCGTGGCGAGGGTCATGAGCGGCGAGCCGCGCCGCTGGCAAATGGAAACCGAGCCGATGATCACCGGCACCCTGCTGACGCAAGCGGCAGCGCAGCAGCGTTTTGCCGGGCAGGTGCTGCTGGTCGAAGATAATTTCGTCAATCAGAAGGTCGCGGTAAGATTCCTGGAGCGCCTGGGCTGCAGCGTGGAAGTCGCCAAGAACGGCGCCGAAGCCGTGGCGGCGTGTCAGAGGCGGCACTTTGACATCGTCCTCATGGATTTGCAGATGCCAGTCATGGACGGCATGGCCGCTACGCGTAAGATCCGCGAATTGGAAACGGGCGGCCAGGTGCCGATCATCGCACTCACGGCAAATGCCATGAGCGGCGATCGCGAGCGCTGCGAGGCGGCCGGCATGGACGGATATTTGACCAAGCCGATCGAGATCGATCGGTTGAGGAGCATCCTGATGAAATTCGGACTGGCGCATCCCGACAAGCCGGCATCGCCCTCATCGGAGCATCCCGGGCCCCCGGTCGATCTTGGCGCATTTCACGCCGTCACCGGCGGCGATGATGCATTTGCACAAGAATTGATCTCCGCCTTCATCAGCAGCGGCGAGCAGCTATTGACCGAGATCACCGCGGCCGTCGCAAATTGCAACCGCGCTGCATTGGCAAAGACTGCGCACCAGTTGAAGGGTGCCAGCGCCAACATTCAAGCTCCCGGCTTGCAAGCGCTCGCTCAGCAGCTGGAAATCGACAGCGTCGCTGCGCACCCGCAGGCACTGGAACAGTGCCACGCACGGCTGCGCCAGGAATTCGAACGCACCAAACAGTTCTTGAGCAGTCCTTCGGTGGCGCCGCAGGCGGCTAAGGCAGCCTCCTAATAGCGCCAGCTGTTGAGATCGGCGCCTGGGGGAGCAGTGGCCTTGACGCGCTCGAGAATCAGGGGCAGGTACTGAAAATTGTAGTGCAGGCGCGAATAGGCGTTGGCTAATTTCGGATCGCCGTTCCAGCAATGCTCGGCACGATCGCCGTACGCGACGCTGCCCCCGTAGGGCGGGCGCAGAGATTCGAGCCGCTCCTGCGCGAAATACACTGAATCCGTCAGATAATAGTTGTCGCCGTTGCCCACGTAGAGATGGATTTTCCCTTGCAGCTTGGGGGCCAGCGTCGTCCAATCGCGCGCGATGATGTGCGAAAGATCAAAATGTTCGCGCCAATAGGCCGCTACCTCAGGATCGATGGCGCCGCTCAGCTTGTCGAATATCGGCTTGGGATATCCGTCGGGCCCGGATGGTCCGAACACCGCCTGCCAGATATCGTACTGACCGCCGGAACGGCTGCGGTCCCCTTGCGCCAGCTCCATGTAATTGGCATCGCGCTGCGTCGCGAAGATTTCGCCCAAGTAATTGCGGAACGCCGGCCGCTCCACCGTGGCGGCCTCGCCAGTCAAGGTGTATGCATTCTTGTCCTGATAGAGATTGATGAGTGTGTAGGCGCGAAAGTCGATGGGATCCGGACATGCGGCGAACGCGCCGTTGTACATGTCCGGATAGAAGACTTGAGTGGCCAGCGCTTCCCAGCCGCCGGTCGAGCCGCCATAGGTAAAGCGCGCCCATCCGGCGCCGATGGCGCGGAAGCGCCGCTCGATCTCCGGAATCAATTCCTGATTGATGGCATCGCCATAAGGACCCAGGTTGGCGGAGTTGACGGCATAGCTATCGTCGAAGTAGGGATTGGCGTGTTCGATCTCGACGACCAGGAAGCGCGGGAAATCCGCGGAAATCCATTTCTGATAGAAGGCATAGGCCTCTTCCTGCTGTATGCGGTTGTAGCCTGCCAGATGGAAGCGCTGCGAATAATCGGGCTTGAGATTCGGATCGGGCGCCGTGGTGCGGAACCCCGATATGTCGTCGGGATAATGGCCGTGAAACACCATGAGGGGATAGCGCGCCTGCGGATGCGCATCGAAACCCTTGGGCAGCAGGATGTGCGCACCCAGGAAGACATCGCGTCCCCAGAATCGCGACAACAACTCGCTGCGAATGCGGATGTGACGCACGAACTCGCTGTCGGTCTTTGGAGTAATGGCCGCGATTTGGTTCTCGAGAATCAAGGAAAATCTGCCCGGATGCGACTGATCCAAGTGCAGCACTCTGGGCGTCGAGTACAGGTTGCCGGGCTTTTTAGCCCATTGCTGTCCCTCGCCCTTGTCGGGGGGCAATTTCAATATGCGCCCATCCGCCAGATGAAAGGTTTCGTAGCGATTGAGTACGGCCTGGACCAGATAATCGCCCGTGGGGAGCGCCGCCAAGTGCGCTGCCGGCCAACCGAAAGCCGAGTCATTGAAAATTGCGGCATGAGCAGGCGCCAGGCCTTCGACGTTGAGGCCGAATAAGTAAGGGCTGGCGAGCGGCTCATTGGGCTCCACATGAGTGCGCGGCTCGCGCGTGAGGTCGCGGCTCAGCAGCAGGATAATTCGCCCATCGAGCGGCCCGCCGCTTTGCGCGGCAGGATAGCTGATTGCGAATTCAGGAGCGGCGGCAGATCCTGCGCCGGCAGATCTTCCGGCAGCATTGCTGTCAATTGAGGCGGCGATCAACGCCAAGGCGGCAAGAGTCATGGCAGCGCGCATCCGGATTCCTTCTTTTATGAATGTATTTAGATCGCGTCAGTCTAGCCTCCCACATGACGACGCGCACCAGATGAGCCACACTAGCGCATTCAACCAGCGAGGTGGGTATGGCAAAGATTGCACTGGTGACAGGCGCGAACAAGGGGATCGGCCTCGAGACCGTCCGGCAATTGGCCAAGGGCGGCGTCCATGTCATTCTGGCGGCGCGCGACAGCGCCAAAGGAACTGCAGCTGCGCAAAAATTAACAGCCGAAGGACTCGACGTCGAGGCAATCAACCTCGACGTGAGCAATCCGGCCAGCATTGCCGCGGCGGTCAAGGAGGTCGGCGCGAAACATGGGCGTCTCGACATTCTCGTCAACAATGCCGGCATCGGGATTGATAGCCCAGCGAAGAAAGTGTCCGAGCAGACCCTCGAAACCTGGCGCAAGACCTTCGACACGAATTTCTTCGGACTGATCGCGGTGACGCAAGGATTTCTGCCGCTGCTGGCAAAATCCGATGCCGGGCGGATTGTGAATTTAACCAGCATCTTGGGCTCGCTCACCCTGCATTCCGATCCAAAATCGCCGATCTACAGCTACAAAGTGCCGGCTTATAATGTTTCCAAAACTGCCGTGAACGCCTGGACTGTGCAGCTCGCCTACGAGCTTCGCGACACCAGGATCAAGGTAAACGCGGTGCATCCGGGACATGTGAAGACCGACATGGGCGGTGCCGCCGCACCCATGGAAGTCGTCGACGGCGCGAAAACCGGCGTGGCGATGGCGTTGATCGGGCCCGACGGCCCGAACGGCACGTATACGCACCTTGGCCGCACATTGCCCTGGTGATCTCGCGCCCGAACTATTTGCCGTCCACCGAGAAAACCAGCAGCACATTGTTGGGCGGGCCGGCCAGCGCGCCGGCATAACCGGATATGATGTACATCAATCCGTCCGCCAATGTCGGCCCCGCCACGTCGAGCGTGCCGCCGACCTGGTCCTGCACGCCGTTGATGGTCTGATACTTCTGACCCGCGGTATCGAAATCCCACACGATGGTGCCGTCGTCAGCACGATACGCTCGCAGGTGCCCGTCGGTGGTGGTCGATAAAACGACCCCGGGAATCACGCTCGGCGCCGCGGATTGCGCATTGAAACAGCGGCCGCTGAAGCCGCAGGGAATCTTTGGCGCCGGAGTGTTCCAGAGTTCTGCGCCCGTGGCGGGCTCCAACGCGAACAAGCCCGGTTTGCCCTTCGGCGGTGGCGCGAACAAATCGGCGACCGCGACGTACAATCGCTTGTCATCCGCGGCCATGCCCCATTCGATCCCGCCCATCGCGCTGCCGGCGCCCAGCTTGTTGCGCCACAGTGTTTTCCCGGTGTCCGGATCGATCCCAAATACCGCGCCGGATTTTTGACCCGCGAGAATGATGTCCTTGCCATTGCGCAGCTTGAACAGGATCGGTGAGGCGCCAAAATCGTGATCCGGCCCCATGACAGTCGGGCAATTGGCCGTCCCGGGCCGATAGCAGCCCATGAGAAAGCTGTCATTCTCGGTCACCTGGTTGCGCCATTTAACCCTCCCGGTGGCAAGATCCATGGCAATGATCGCATCCGATCCATTTTCCTTCACATCCGTGTAGGAATCGCCCGTGCCGATGTACACCGCGCGGCGCTTTTCATCGATGGTGGGCGCCGACCACACCGCGCCTCCCGCCGGGCCATACATCTGGGCGCCGGCAGAGTTCTTCACAGTCGGCTGCGGCTCCTGCTCGATCGTATAGGTCTTCCACAGCAGCCGACCGTCCTTGGCATCGAGCGCGGCCAGGGCGCCGCGCGCCGTGCAGCACTCGTAGGTGCCGATGCCGCCCGCCGTTTCCTCCCACGAGGAGATGGGCACATACAGCCTGCCTCGGTACAGCGCCGGTGCCCCGGTCAGCGTGCCGCGCGGGTGTTTTTCAAGCTTGACCTTCCATTGAAGTTTGCCGGTGGCGGCGTCCAGAGCGTACTCGTTGCGCTGAAAATCGCCGAAAAACATCAGATAGCCGCTGGGGCTCCCGCCTTTGACCTCGCCGATGAGCGGGGTGGTGCGCACGCCGGCGTCCGCATCGAAGCGCCAATACATGCAGCCGGTTTTGGCATCGAGCGAATAAATTCTGCCGCTGGAACTGGTCAGGAACAGCCGCCCGCCGACCAGGGTCGGCTGGCCATAGCGGCCGCCAATGTAGGTCATTGACCACTTCACCTTGAGTCGCGGCACGTCGGCACTCGAGAGGCCGGGATTGCGCTGCTGGCGCGAGTTGCGCGCATCGATGCTCCAGCCGTTCCAGCCGGCCCCCGACATCTTGAACCTTGCGGTTGACGCACAAGCCGCGGGATCGGCCGCTTGTTCCGTCATGCCGTCGGCGGAAAGATAGGCGGCGATGGCATCGATATCGGCGTCGCTCAAGCCGACCGCCATCGGTTGCATGACGCCGGTCTTCAGCGTTGCCGCGAGATCGTCGGGAAAGTGCCTGGTCAGCGAAGCTTTAGGCGGCGCGCGATCGACCGCAGGATCGTGACACGAGGCGCACCGGGTTTTGAACAAGCTCTCGCCGTGTGCGACCACCGCTGCCGCGGCTGCAGCGCTGGGCGTCGTCGCGCGCGGCGGAGTGACCGCCTGGGCGAGCACGCCCTGCGCCATCGAGATTACCAGCACGGAACCTGCGAAGAGGCTGATGATTTTGAAATTTCGCTGCATACTTTCCCACGCTTGAATGCAAAACGAGCGCAGGCGCCGGACCTGCGCCCGCGCCGATCGACACTACGATTGCTTGTCGATCCACGCAACCGGCTGATTTGTAGTAGGGGCCGTATCGCCCGGCGATTCTACACCTGCGCGGCGTCGAAGCGTGGCCGAGTCTCCAGGCAAGAAGTCAGCGAAACTCGTAGTACGCAATCAGCCGCAAATCGTCCTCGTGCTGGTCGCTGGAGCCCTGCTGCGTGACGTGTCCATAGCGCGCGCGCAGCTTGAGTCCCTTCAAAGCCGCGATCCTCGGTGTCCATTCCAGGTTAAGATCGTACTCGGTCTGCGCGTACTGCTTGTCCACTGCCGGGGTCGAACCATGCACCCACAGTGCGTACACGCTCACGCTCGTTGCTTTGGGGAAGTTGTACGCAACGCGAAGCATCGTGGCGTTTTCTCCGGCGCGATAGAAATTCTCGATCTGTACGGAGGTATAGCCCGGGTAGCCGCCCCAGGGATTGCGCATATCGGTGCCACTGCCGCTGGAGCTACGCGTGCCGATCGCTGTTTGGGTGCGTGCCGCCGTCAGCAGTACCGGACCCATCGCAAGATCGGCCTTTACGCCGCCCTGGTCGGTCAAGAACGATTGCCCGGTGAGCAGATTTTCGCCGGTGCTGCGCTGGTCGGCGTACTGTGCGCCGAGCGTCAAGCGTACGCGGTTGGCAAGCGGTACGATGTACTTGATTTCGGTATACGCGATGTTGATGATGTCCTTGCTGTAGTAGTCAATGGCGCCGATCGACAACGCGCCGAGCTTGTAGTTCGCGCCGGCGACATCAACGCCCCGTACGACTCCGGCGGGCGCACCCGCGGCGGTGGCCATCGACTCGAAATCTTCGGAATTGCGCGGCTTGATCTTGTCGACGTAGCCCGCGCCGAAGCGCAGCGCCGCGTCGTCCGATTCGCCCACCACTCCCTGTACGGCGTACACCTGAAAAGTGTTCGGCGTCATGAAGGAATCCTGCGTGTTGATGAACGGTGTATCGAATCCGCGGCGGCCCGCCATCGCCAGGATCTCGTTGCTCAGCCGGAACTCGCCATAGAGTTCGCCGATCACGCTGTAGGGCTGCTGATTCTCGCGCAGCAGCTTCGTGCCGCTTCTATCCTGCGGGGCGTCAAGGGCCTGCGAGGTATAGCCCGTGGCACCCAGCGAGATGAAGTTGAGGAAGTATCCGGTTTTGACTCCCGCCAGGCCGCCCAGGGTCCAGGCCTGGCTTTCAGTGCGGTTGAAATTGTCGATGTCCTCATAAAAGCTGCGAAGCTGTACGCTGAAGGTGGTATCGCGCAAGCCGACGAATCGGGATTCGCTCAGCAGCTTCGCGATCGGTCTGCGATCGAAACTGTCGGACAATTGTGTTTGGCCCTGCTCCCTTGAATCCGGCGCCTCGGATTGATCGCCGCCGGCGAGCAGCGACTCGTCAGCGCCCGCAGCCCCCGAAGCCGGGAAAGCGGCAGCCGCCGGCTCTGGTGCCGGCAGCGCCTGCGCGCGCTCCGCCGCCTCGAACGTCGCGATCAGCGACAATAAGGCCAACGCAAATGAACCCCGTCGAACATGCATCTCGGATTCTCGCCGCTGGGAGGTGCGATGCGCGTCGCGAGACGCGCGCCAATCGAATCAACCCGCGGATGAATCATAGCTTGCAGGCAATGCAAGCATTGGGATGGACCTTGGTCCAATGGCAGGCAAATCGCCGGCGAAAAATCGCAGTCATCGGCCGGGGCTTACGCCGAACAGATCGGCAATCACCTCTTCGCCCAGCGCAAAACCGGTTGAGGCCCCCGAGCCGCTGGTAACCATCACCAGGCGAACATCGGGCGCGGGGGCATCGATGAACATGGCATCGGCGGCCGAGGCATAAGTGCCGGTCCAACGCTCGAGCACCGCCGGCGCGGGCCGGCCCGTCGCCGCCGCAAACTCCTCGAGAATCAATTGATCGACGCGCGCATCGGCAACAGGATCCGGGGTTGCGGCGTACTGATGGCTGTCGCCGACCACGAGGCTGGCGTCGGCGCTTTGCACGACGATGAGATGGATTCCGTGCTTCAGGTGCTCGTGCTGCTCGGTCTCGAGGCGCGCCCGCAGCGGCGCCGTTTCCGGCAGCGCGGAATAGCCCGCATAGCGCAGCAGCCCAAGATCAGACATGAGAGCGGCGGGCAATCGAAAGCCGGGGCCCGCCAGCCGCAGCATCTGCAGCTTGCAGCGGGTCACCTGGTAGTTGGCAATTCGCGGCGCGTACAGCCCCGAAAGATCATCCCCGGGGCACACGGCCACCGCGCTCGCCTGCACGACTCCGCGAGAGGTCTCGAGCCGCGGAGGCTCGGCGGACAGCACCGTCGTCTGACGCAGGAATTGCACGCCGAAGCGTCCGGTCAGCCACGCCGCGATTTTTGGAATCGCTTCCCGCGACTCGACCCGCAGGCCGTCGGGGCTCACGAGCACCGCCTGCAAATCCTTGGCGTTCAATTCACCGCAGCGAGCGCGTGCGGCGGCAGGACTCAAGAGCTCGCACCCCTCCCCCATCTCGGTCTTGAGAAAGGCCTCGAATATCGGAAGCGCTTCACGCCGGCGCGCGGTCAACCACAGACCCCGCTGCAGAATCGGAATTCCGGCTTCCTGCGCCACCTGCTGCCAGGTTGCGCAACTGCGGCGGGCACGGTTCCACGCCGTGCCGCGCTCCTGGCCCGTGACCACGACCAAGCCAAAGTTTCGCACCGAGGCGCCATTCGCCTGCGCGTCGCGATCGATGACGATCACGCGCAGACCCTTGAGTGCCGCGGCACGCGCGCACGACAGCCCGATGATTCCCGCTCCCACCACCGCAAGATCGAAGATACCGGGCACTGCAGATGGCGCGCTCACGATTGAATCAGGCGCTGCAAGGGTCCTACAAATTTCGCATAATTTCTCCAGCGCCCGGCCGATGCCGCATGGATCTTCTGGCGGACCTGCCACTTGCTGGCCGTGATGACGACGCGGGCCGTTTGATGAAAATCCAGGCACTTAGGGTCCCATGGCAACCCGATGAAGTCCACGATCCGTCGACTCCAGGCTTCCTGATCTTCGATCAGCCCCTCATAGGGAACCTCCAGCAGCGTCGGCGCAGACAGCACGCTACGCCAGTGATCGGTGATGCGAAGGTACTCGCCGTAGTAGTGCGCTAGATTTTCGAGATCATGAGCGTAGGGGTCTATATTGAAAAAATTCTGAAAGTAGATCGACAGACAGGTATCGATCGGATGGCGCTGCATGTGAATGATTCGAGCCTTGGGGAACACCGCGTGGATCAATCCTGCGTACAAAAAATTGGCGGGCATTTTATCGACCACCCGCCGCGCCGTCCCGGACAATGCCGTGAGCCGTTCCAGATAATCGCGCGCCATACCTGGCATCAGGCTTGCACCGGCTTGGCTCTTGAGCCCTGCCGCCTCGTAGGCGGCGAACGCGCTACCCCAGAAAGTCAGCTCCCCGGCACCGAATGATGCCGGATGCGAGGCGAGGATTTGCTCGGTCAGCGAGGTGCCGGATCTCGGCATGCCAATGATGAAAACCGGAAGCTCCGAGTCGGACGCGAAACTTCGCCGCTCGCGCATGAATGCCGCATCGAAGCCGGCGATGATCTCATCGACACGCTCTGTCAGCTTGGCCCGGTCGTATTCGGTTCCATCGCGCTTGATCAGTTCGTTCGCCAGCCGATAGTGCTCAAACGCCGTATCGTATTGCCTGATGTCGTCGAAGAATTTGCCGAGCGCATAGCGCAGGTCGATTTCCTGTCGAAGCGGCAGGCGCTTCGCAAGCAGGGCTTCAGCCCCCTTGAGCCACGCGCCGTCGTCGCTGGTCATTTTTCGATGCGCCGCAATGCTGTAGAACCCAAAAGAGAATTCCGGATCTACGGCAATTGCTCGCCGGAACAATTGCTCCGCCTCGTTGAATTGACCCCGGTCGGCCTGCAGTTCACCGAGCAGAGACAGCGCGTCGACGCAGTCCGGATCGATCGCCAGCGCGGCCTGGCAGCTCGCTTGCGCGTCCGCGGCACGACCGCGCAGCCGCTGTGCCGTACCGAGGCTCACATGCGCCAAAGTCGACTCAGGCTGCAGCTCAAGCGCCCGCGCGAAACTCGCCCCCGCCTCGTCGATTCGGCGCAGATCGAGCAGCGCATTGCCGAGATTACAGTAATTCTCGGCGCGCTCAGGATCGAGCTCGACCGCTCGTGCATACAGGGATACGGCTTCGCGCACTTCGCCCAGGTCGCGCAGCACATTGCCGAGGTTGTTCAAGGCATCGACGTAGCTCGCATTCAAAGCCAATGCCTGCCGGTAGCTTGCCACGGCCTGCTCGAATTGCCCCAGCGCTGCGAAGATGAGCCCGAGATTGTTGTGAGCGACGCTTAAGCTCGGGTTTAGCGCGATTGCCCGACGGCTGCAGGTACTTGCCTCCTCGAGCCGCCCGAGCTGCCGCAACGCGTTGCCGAGATTGCAGTGTACCTGGGCATCATCCGGGGTCACCTCGAGTGCGCGCCGGTAGCAGCCAACGGCATCGTCGTATTGACCCAGTTCCAGGAATGCGTTGCCGAGATTGTTGTGTGCCTCGACACATCGAGGATTCCTTTGCAGCGCCTGTTGATACAGCGCCACCGACTCGCGCGCTCGTCCCAGCGCTTTCAAGGAATTGGCTGCATCGACCAGTGTCTCGACCGCGGGCGGCTCGATTGCGAGGGCCTTGCGCAAGCTCAACAAGGCCTCCGCCCACCGCCCCTGATCGTGCAAGGCCGCGCCTAGATTGCCGTGCGCCTCGGCGTCATTCGGCAGCAGTTCCGTCGCTCTGCACAGCGGCTGCAGCGCGTCCTTGCCCTGCCGCAGCAGCGCCACACTGAGGATTTTCCACAGCATCCCGGCGTTGGGATGCACGGCGAGCAGCGCGCTCGCCTTGGATTCCGCTTCACTCAGACGGTTCTGATCGATCAGCGCGACGAGGGCACCAATCTCGTTCGGATTCGGCATCGCGGAGCGCGTCCCCGCCATGTCAGGTCCGCAGCAGCGCTTGTATTTTTTGCCGCTGCCGCACGGGCAAGGATCGTTCCGGCCGGGATTCATGCCCGCACCTAGTCGGAGTAGTGGCTCAATGCATCACCCAGAGCTGCTTTAAGCGGCTCGAGCCGCGGCTCAAAATTCGTCCACTGATCGAGGCCCTCGCGGAAGATCGGCTGGCGCACCTGCTCCGAGCTCGCCGTGCGCACGCTGCGCTCGGTTTTGTGAAACTCGACGCATGCGGGTTCGAACTCAAGTCCGCAGAATTCCAGAATGCGCCGAACGTTGCCCGGCAGATCGTCGACGACGTCCTCATGCTGTATGCGCAAAATGCGTCCCGGCAGCACTCGATCCCAATGCCGCATCAGCTCAAGATAAGTCCGGTAATAGCGCGCAATATCCTCGATGCTGTAGGTGAACTCCTGGCCGTTGGCAAACAGCTGCTTCAGATTGCTGAAGCAGCACGCCATCGGCTCGCGCCGCGCGTCGATGATCCGCGCATTCGGCAGCATCAGGTGAATGAGCCCTAGGTGCCGGAAGTTGTTCGGCATTTTGTCGATGAAGAAGGGCTTCCCGGTGCGATAGATGCGCGTCGCGGCAATATACTGCTCGCCGACGGCAAGAAATTCCGGGTCGCTCATCTCTGCCAGGATGCGCGGGTAGCGCGGATTATTTAAGTCAGGATCGCGGCCGCGAAGGTTTCTGACGATCTGCTGCACGTTGGCGAGTTCCTGCGTACCCTCGACCTGCGAATGCGAAGCCAAGATCTGTTCCAGCAGCGTCGAGCCCGAGCGCGGCAATCCGACGATGAATATTGGATCGGGATTCTGCGCGCCGCAGCCTTTGTGCCGCGCGAAAAACTCGGGCGTGCAGACCTCGATCTGCTGACGCGTATTGTTCTCGATGATTTCGGCGCGATACTTGCTTTCGGCGCGCTTCAGGGCATTGCCCAGCTCGTAATAGCGGAACGAATCCGCAAACTCACCCCGGTCCTCGAGGCCCTTGCCGAGGGCAAAACAGAGGTGATAGTGATCGACAAGCCCGGTCGCTGGCGCCGCTTCTGCGCTGCGCATACGTGCCAGCTCTTCGTCCGTGAAGCGGTAGGTCTTGAGGTTCGCGAGGCTCCAATACGCATCGCCAAAGTCCGGCCGGCAAGCCGCTGCCCTGCGGTAGGAGTCGATCGCCTCCTCGCGCCGGCCAAGCGTCTTTTGCGCATGGGCGATCGACAGGTGCAGGTCGGCATCGCCGGGCATCCCAAGCAACAACTCTCGGTACAGCGCAATGGCCCGTTCGTGTTCGCCGAGACCCACGGCGCTCGTGGCATAGAGAGTCTTGAGCAGCCGGCTGTCGGGCTCCTTTTTCAGCAACTCTTCAAGTTCCCGGCGCGCATCATGGTACTTGTGCTGTTCGATGAGCACGCCGGCGTATTCCTGGCGCGCCACACGATAGTTGGGCGCAAGCTCGAGGACCGCCGCCAACAGCAGTTCCGCGTCGTCGAACACTTTGCGCGCAATACCGATGCGGGCGAGCAGGCGCATGGCTTCGACGTGATTGCCATGCTGCAGAAGGTAGCCGCGTATCAGCGCTTCGGCCGCGTCGAGATCGCCATCCGCGAACAGCGAGGTGGCGGTTACAACCTCGGTCGGGAGTTTCTGCAGTATCGCCACATGACCCGCCGCCATGGCGGCGTTATCGGCTTGCCCCGTCATGCGGTACAGACCGTCGAGCATGCGCCAGCTGGAGGGCAGCGCGTTATTGATGTTCACGGCGCGCAGAAATGCATCGATGGCCTGCGGCGCCTGCTTCAACACGACAAAGCAGAGTCCGCGCTCCTCATAGAGACGGCTGAAGCGCGAATGATGCTGCTCCAGAGTCGCCAGTGTCCGCATGGCGTCGGGGATGCGCCCTAGATATCGCTGGGCGATGGCCACGTACAGCAGGGCATCTCTGTGGTCGGCCGCTGCGCCGAGCAGCGCCTCGCCGGCAGCCAACGCGTCGGAAAACTTCTGCTCTCTTAATAGCGAGCGGATCCGGGTTGCTTCGGATGCCATCATCGGGGTGCTCATGTTGGCTTGTGTCGGATCCATTCCCATCCAGTAAAAAAAAGAGCGGACCTAAGTCCGCCCTTGATTTTACTGCAACCCAGCAGGGCCGGTTGCCTTAAGGTCGACGTCGATCAGAACTTATAGCCAAACCCCAGGGTCAGCACGCGCGGACGCAGCGGCACTTCCGAGGTGATGGACTGAGCGGACGAGGTGAAGGTACTGGCATCCACGTTCGTCACGTTGCTGCCCGTGAGCTGCGCCGTCCAATTGTCCTTCGCCACGCCGATCCCCGCATCATAGGTGGTGTATCCCGGCATGTCGTACCGACAGTGGGTGGTTGTCGGAATCGGAGCGCATAGAGGCGAGGTCAAGCCGTCCGGGAAACTGGCCGGCTGGTTGCGCTGATGGGCGATATGATTGGCGCCCACCATCACGTAGGGCCGGTACTCGTTGATTGCGACAAAATCGTAGCGAGTGCGCAGGTTGAACTCGAACGGCGGCGAGAACGCAGGAGCGGTGTTGAGCACGCCGTACGGATTCGTATAGGGAATTCCATTGACCTGGGTGATGCACTGGCCGAGCGGCGTTGGGTTGCCCGGCGACACCCTGTTGCTCGACAGGCAAGGTGCATTGGTTTGGTTCGAACTGTTCCACGATCCCGATCCCTGCACCGTGAGCCCTTCCAATGGGCGCGCGACCAACTGCAATTCGATGCCTTTGGTCTCGTAGGTTGGCCCGTTGATGGAAAATGTCGTGTTGCCGAGGTTTACCGGGTCGAACAACGACAACTGCACGTTTTCCCAATCCATTTTGTACAACGATAAGTTGGCCTGGAGCCGATGGTTGAACCATTCGGTCTTGAATCCAATCTCGTTGTTGATCAGGCTGTCGGAGTTGACGCCCACCGGCTTGTTGAATTGATCGGTGGTCTTATCCCCACCCGCGACACAAAGGCCGTTGACGAGGGGTGCTTTACAAGCGAACGGCGCCTCCCCGGCGAGCGAAATCGTCGGGATCGAAGACGTTCTATTGAAGCTGCCCGGCCTGAATCCTTGCGAGTAAGTGTAGTACGCCAGGATGTCCGGTGTGACATGCCAGGTCAGGTTGCCGCGCACCTTGTCGCCGCTTTCGGTCTTGTGCAAATCGATGCCGAAGCCGCAACCTTTCGCCGCTGTGCAGGCGCCATTGATTTTGTTGTTGGCTGCCGTCGAGGTGTAGAACTCCGAACCCGTCTCGAACTCGGAATAATGGTAGTGGCGAATCCCGCCCGTCAGGGTCAGTACCTTCGGGATGATGTCGAAGTCGACGGAGGCGAAAAATGCCGTCTGGGTGTAACCGCGCTGTGCATCCTCGCCAAAGGCGGTATTGGTACCGGTACGCAGACTGGGAGTGGTCGCTGTTGTGCCCGGGACGGGCCCGACGGCCGAGGTGCAGCCCGGACCACCGGCCAAGGAAATCGCGAGATTGGCCGCATCGCACTGCGGTATGGCCAGGTAATTGAAATTCATCTGATCGCGAATTTCGAAGGTCTCCCAGAAAGCACCCGCCAGGGCGCGGATCCGCCAGTCCTCAGGGCTGCTGAAGCGCACCTCGTGGCTCTCATGAGTGTTCTCGGGGGCATCGTTCCAACTGCCCACCGGCGCGTAGCAGGTATGCGGTCCGGTTTTTCCGCCGAGGCCTTGCGAGCCTACCCCCGTGCAGGCGTAGTACTGACCGGTGCTGCTGGTCAGGTAGTTGGAATAGTCGGCTTGTTGATTGATGTGACGGACCATGTAGCTGCCCGTATAGACCGCCTTCACATAGTCGGTGATCTTGCCGTTGACCGTCCAGGCCGTGCTTTCGTACTTATCCTTGTCGTACGCCGGCGCGAAGGCGACGATTTCGTAGGGAGCGAGAACCCTGCCATCCGGGGCATGGGGGTACTGGGCGAAGTAGCCGTCCGCTTCCATGTTCTGAAAATTCTGCTGAATGAGCACGTTCCAGTCATCGTTGAACTGATACAGCGCCGAGAGTCGCATCCCAGAGAAGGTAACCGGGTTGGTGTCCGCTCCAACAAAGGGTCCGTTGCTCGCGACCGGACTGCCGGGAAAAGAAATCGACCCCGCCAGGTTGTTGATGTAGCCGCCGTGGTGGTCGTTGAAAATGACGGCGCGAACGGCGAGATGGTCCGGAATCAGCGGCAGGTTGATGGTCGCATTGGCGCTCGAGTTGTCAGCGCCGCCGGCCGTCGTGCCCCAGCTGGCATTGGCGTCGCCTTCCGTGACGTTCAGCTTCGGCTTGTTGGTGATGTAGCGGATGGCACCCGCCTGCGCACCGCCGCCAAACAGGGTGCCTTGCGGTCCTTCGAGCACTTCGACGCGCTCCATATCGACCATGTAAACGTTATTGTTGCGCCCCGGGTATTGCATCGATTGGTCGTCAAGATAGAGCGCAACGTTTGGAAACGGAGAAGTTGTGGAACCGGACTGGTTGCCTTGATCGCCACCACTCAATCCACGGATGAAAATTTCGCCCGCACCCGGACCGTTACCGCTGAACGTCACGTTCGGCGTGTACCTCAACAGGTCATCGATGGTGGAGATGTTGAGCTGCTTGAGGGTTTCGCCCGTGATCGCCTGAACCGTGATGGGCACGTCCTGGATCGACTCAGTGCGCCGCTGCGCCGTTACGGTGATTTCGGCAATTCCCTCATCACTGGCAGCGGCCGCAGTCGCCGCATAGGAAATTCCTGCGGGCGCGGCGCCGCCCAAGACAGCCGCGATCGCATACGACAGCTTCGGATTTGAATTCATGGTTCGATCCCTTCGAGTTAAAATTCTGTTTTTCTCGATTGCCCTAGTCACTAGGCCAATCGTTGCTCTACTTCAAAAAGAGCGGCCCTCAGCATTTGAGTCCGCGAGCAATACCGACTTGCGCGGTTTGTTGCTCGGATACATCATGCGCTCGAAATCCCAGTTTGCCTATGGGTCGAGCATAGCCGATCGAAACCGCGTTGCAATAGTATTTCTCGATACCTGCGCCAGTTTGCGGCATAGCCGCCGGGCGGCGCGCAGGACCATCGGCGGCATTCAAGCCCCTCGCATCCTCGATTTGGCCCCTTTCGCGCCCTCGCGTTGCTTTTTGCATACATTGGCGCTCGAAGATATAGGCGGCCCATGACCGTTTTGTGACATGGGGTTCCATGCGCAGACGCGCGCGCCGCAACGCGATACGCTTTGCTCCAAAGGAGTGCGATGAAAACGATTACCGAACCTGGCCGCGTGCTCGACGTGATTCTGGAAACCGACGTCCTCGTGATCGGCAGCGGTCCCGGGGGCCTTGCGGCGGCGCTCGCCGCGGCCCGGGCCGGCGCGCGCACCGCGCTCGTCGACCGCAACGGCTGCTTCGGCGGCAACATCACGCAGGTGGGGGTCGAGGGCTTTGCCTGGTATCGCCACGAGCACACGGTCGATTCGGAGGGCATTGGCATCGAGTTCGAGCAGCGCGCCAAGGCCATGGGCGCCGCCATGCCCGAACCACAGTCCCTCAGCCATGCGCTGGACGCCGAGATGTTCAAGTGGGTGGCGGACGTGCTGGTTCAGGAAGCCGGAGTCACGCCGCTGTTGCATCGGCTGGGCGTGTCGCCGATCATGGATAAAGGCGCAATCCTCGGTGTGATCACCGAGAGCAAGGCGGGCCGCGAGGCCATCCTTGCCAAGCGCGTGATCGACGCGACCGGGGATGCCGACATCGCCGCCCGTGCCGGGGCGCCGATACACAAAACACCCAAACCGGA
>Ga0210394_10004256_pt1 | contig 16904 bp, 19 predicted proteins | sample IncBWC12MmetaG_FD_160121 | JGI IMG/M metagenome (GOLD analysis project Ga0210394, IMG submission 160121) | Forest soil microbial communities from Barre Woods Harvard Forest LTER site, Petersham, Massachusetts, United States - Inc-BW-C-12-M | ecosystem: Environmental > Terrestrial > Soil >... | reverse complement strand
ACCGTGGACGATCCGAACCGGAGAAACACCTACATCGAATGCTTGAGCAATCTCCGGAACACCAATGGCCGGCCGACGCAACTCACGGCAGCCGACCCGCGCTTCATCGACTACTACGGCCGCCCGTGGGCCCAGAACTGGGAAAAGTATTTCGAAGTGGGCTGGGACAAGCCCTCGTCCAATGCTGTTCCCCAGAACGTGCTCGATATCTTCAAATAAACGCGCTTGACGAAGGGAGCGGCTGCGAACGAAAGTTCGCAGCCGCCACCCGACCTTCCTCACACGTCCTCGGCCCGCTAATCTCCCGCTCTTGTATTCCCCGCACATCAGCATCCCGTCGTGCCCGTTTCCGGGCGACCGGCATCCTATGAAGCAGGGAGCAAAAAAAGGAGGTGCGAAGATGCCTCTGATTCAAATCTTGCTGACTCTGCTGGTAGTGGGAGTTCTTCTGTGGCTCGTGAATCTGATCCCCATGCAGGCGACGATCAAGTCCATCCTCAACGCCGTGGTGGTGATCTTCGTGGTGCTATGGCTGCTGAACGTGTTCGGCTTGATGCCGTATCTGTCTCGGGTGCGCGTTGGCAACTTCCACCTGTGACCTGACCCAGCCCTGCGGACGAACTGAACCATTAGGAGGTATTGAATGCCAAGGAAGCGACGTTCCGGAAGGAAGTACGGCGAAGCCGCAAGCAAGAGCGTCGAGCGCGCCCTGCGCCTCGAAAAGCGCGGTACGCTTCGTTCCGGCAAGGGTGGAAAGGGCGGGATTGTGAGGTCTCGCAAGCAAGCGATCGCGATCGGCCTTTCGGAAGCGCGCAAGGCCGGCGCCAAAGTGCCGGCGAGATCCAGCTAGCCCGCGCCTCGCGCAAGGAAGCGTCTTGGACGGTAATGGGCCAGTTTGGCGAACTGGCCCACCCGGATCGCCGCTCGCGGATAGCTAGCGTTCGGCGTAGTATCCGTCTCTCGCCTGCACGTTCATGTCTTTTTGCTTGGTCGTGAGGTGGATCTTGCGGTAGCCCGCCCCGGCATCCGCCTTGTCGGGCGTGTAGCCCAGGCTGTATTGATTGCGCAGTTCTTCCGCGATGCTGCTGTAAATCTTTTCGATGGGCTCTTTCTTCGATACCTCAAACAGGCGGCCGCCCGTCTCCTTGGAGATCCGCTCCAGAATCTTCTTGCCGTCGGGACGCTCTTCCTGCGGGAATCTCCGTCCGCCGCCGCGCCCGCCGAATCCCGGGCCTCCAAAGCTGAACGGCCTTTGGTTTTCCTGCTCGTCGCTGAACAAAATCGCATAGACCACCGTGTCGGCGCGTTGCGCGGTCATGATCGCGCTCTCCAGCGTCTCCTTGCTGCCGTGGTCGACTCCATCGGAGAGAACGATCAGCGCCTTGCGGCCTTGCTGCTTCTTGATCACTTCGTCGGAGGCCAAAAACACGGCGTCGTAGAGTAGCGTGCCGGCGCCGCCCGCCTGCGATCTCCGGCCCCCGCGCCCTCCGTATCCTCCGTTGCCGCCCCCGCCGTTCCCGTTCCGCTGGTTGAGTTGCGGCCGGGGCGGCTCCAGCAATTCCAGCGCGCTCGCCAACTTCTCCCGCGACGAGGTCAAATCCTGCAGGAGCTCCACCTCCCGATCGAAATGAATCACGAAGGCGCGATCCTTGTCCTCGCGCAGCAAATCGTCGAGAAAGCTGTGGCTGGCGGTGCGTTCTTGATCGAGCACGCGCCGCTGGCTCTCGCTGGTGTCCACGAGCAGACCGAGCGTCAGCGGCAGATCGCTTTCCCGCGTGAAATAGCCGATCGTCTGCGGCCGCCCGTCTTCATCCAGCATGAAATCGTCTTTCCCCAGGTTCGAAACGATCTCGCCATGCTTGTCGCGGACCGTCGCCAGCACGGTCACCACTTTGACTTCGACGGAAATCGCCGGCTGTTGCTGCCCGCGTAATCCGCCGCCCGGCGCCACCAGGAGTAAAATCGTCAGGAGCCAGGGACAGAGCGCCAGCGCCCGTTTCCCCGGCCGGCCTATTCGCACGCGCTGAAAACGTCGAGCCTCATTTCGCATTCGGATATCGCTTTCCTGGGTTTCGCCTTCTCGAACAACCTATGAAGATTCCCTCGGCACTCCAACGGTTGCCTGAAGATCCGTTGCTGGACCCTCAACGGCCCGCAATGCCCTCATCTACCGCCGCGGCGCGGCGTCGCCGTGTGTGCCGGAAGCGATCCCACGTTCTGCGGGTGGGGAAGTTGCAAATCGAGCACGCGCTCTTCGCTGTCAATTTTGGCGCCGATTCGGAAAGCTTCGCCCACGTCGTCCTCGACCCACGCGGAAGTTGCCAGCGGGTTCGCTGCACGATCGGAAGGATCCCACAGGATATCGTCGTCGGATTTGCGTGCGATCTTGGATGGGTCGATCTCAAAGAGCTGCCGGTCGTGAACCTCAATCAGCAGAAAGCGATTGCCCATTTGCAGCACCAGCGGGTCGGCTTTTCTGCCCGTCTGGTAAACGTTCCAGTCCTTGACGGGCATGTCGTTGACCCGCAACAGCGCCTCTCCGATTGCCTTCCAGGACTCGGGTTTGCTTTTGGCCGACGCTTCTCCGCCCGCCGCGCACATTGCTCCGATGGTCGCTAGCAACAGGGCTGGCAAGGCCGCGGAAAACCGCCGTCCGCCTCCGCGATATTTCCCGGGCCACCGGCGCGTTGCGTCATGAGCGTGCATACTTCTGTCCTCCCATGCCTGGTTTATGGCCGAGCGATTCATCTTAACTCCCGGCTCTCTCCGCTCCAAGTCGCGGGTTCGGAAGCCGTCGCCGCACAACTCTGTTACACTCGGCCACTAAGCCTCGCTTTCCTCGCTCGATCGGTCGGCCGGTGACTGACGCTTCACAAATAGTTTTCTCGCGCGCCGCCGCATTTGGCGGCGTCGAACTGCATTGCGCTTCGGCGGGGACCTCTGAGGGCCCCCTCGTCTTCCTCCTGCACGGCTTTCCCGAGTTCTGGTACGGATGGCGGCATCAGATCACTCCGTTGGCCGCTGCCGGCTATCGCGTGATCGCGCCGGATCAGCGCGGCTATAACCTCAGCGATAAGCCTCGCGACCCGGCCGTCTACGGCCTCGACACGCTCGCCGCCGACATACTTGCCCTCGCCGACGGCTTCGGCCTGGAAAAATTCTCCGTCGTGGGGCACGACTGGGGCGCCGCCGTCGCCTGGTGGCTCGCGACGCGCTACCCCGAGCGCCTCGATCGGCTAGTCGCGCTCAACGCGCCGCATCCCGCCGTCTGGCTCGCCGCCCAACGGCTAATTCCGGCGCAGCGGCGCAAGAGCTGGTACGCCCGCTTCTTCCGCTTGCCGTGGCTGCCCGAGCAGCTGCTGCGCGCGCGCCGCTTCGACGCGCTCGCCCGCGCGCTGCGCCAGGCCGCGCGCCCGGGCGCCTTCAGCGAAAGCGATTTGGCGCGCTACCGCCAGGCCTGGTCCGTTCCCGGCGCGCTCACCGGCATGCTCAACTGGTACCGCGGCGCGATTCCGCGCGACTTCGGCCCGCCCGAACGCTATCGCATCACCGTGCCAACGCTCGTTCTCTGGGGCGCGCGCGAAGTCTACGCCGTCCGCGAGACGGCGGAGCAATCCATACGCATGTGCGCCGGCGGGGAACTGGTTTTCTTCGAGCAAGCCACCCATTGGGTGCAGCACGACGAACCCGAGCGCGTGAACCGCATGCTCCTCGACTTCCTGCCTTAGCGCCTCTCCACCCACCCGTTGTCTCTTGCGGAATTGCGCGCGCTAATTTCCGCCGCCCTGGGTCGCAGACCCGGGTATCCTTGAACTCCCAGCGTAAGCGTCATGGGCAAGATCTTCGAATCGTTCAAGCGGGCCGCGCCGGCCCGCCCCGAAAGTCCCGAGAGCAACGACCCCAGGCCCCCCGAGCAACCCAGCCGCCGTCGGACCGAGCGGATCCATGTCCGCATTCCCCTGTTCGTTTACGGCTACGCGAGAGACGACGAAGTCCCGTTTTATGAGGACACCTGTACGATCGTCATCAACGCGCATGGTGCGTTGATCTCCATGCAAACCACCGTCCAGCCCGGCCAGCGATTGCTTGTCACCAACGAGGGCAACGAGCGGAGCCAGGAGGGCGTGGTGGTTTCCGTCGGCGCAAAGAAGCGCGGCGGCGCCGACGTCGCTTTCACGTTTTCTGCCCCGATTCCGCAGTTCTGGTCTAATTTGGAAATTGGCAGGAGGGCCGATCCCGCCGGACGCCCGAACCGGGACCCTGCGCGAGCGCGCTACATTGGGTGTGAGTTGTTGCGCCAGCTTTTTAGCTGTCGCGTGAGATGACCGTAGCATTCGCACGCCGCGTTTTCCAACTCGCCCCGATCCTTGATCGTTACCTCGCCGCGCTTGTAGGTAATCAGTCCGGCCTTTTGCAGGATGCCCGCGGCCACGGTGACGCTTGCGCGGCGCGTGCCCAGCATGTGCGCGAGGAACTCCTGCGTCAGCGGAAAGACCGAGGCGTCCACGCGATCCTGGCTCATCAAAAGCCATCGCGCAAGCCGTTCTTCCAGCTCGTGCAGTCGATTGCACGCGGCCACCTGCGTTACCTGCAAAGCCAATTCCTGGGAGTAGCGATGCAGGCTTTTCTCCAGTTGCCGGCACTCGCGCAGCACGTCCACGAGCTCTTGCGCGCCCACCCGGAAGCCGGTCCCGCCGATCTGCATCACCGCCCGGGTGGGGCTGCTGCGGAAACCCACGATCAGCGGCAGGCCGACGAAACCCTCGCGCCCGCTCAGCCCCACTTCGACGCTTTTTCCGCCCTCCAGGACGTTCAGAATCGATGCCAGGCCGCTGTCCACGAAGTAGACCGACTTGATCGGCTTGGCCATCTCGTTGAGTACCGTGTGCGTCGGCAGCTCCACGAATTCCATCTTCGCGAACACCGCTTCGCGTTCTCCCGCCGGCAAGTCCAGGAGAATCGCGTTGTGTACGCCGTGTCCATCGACGACTGGCTTCCGAAAAGTTTTCGCGCGCGCGTTATGGGATTGGTGGTTTGCCATTCGGCTCCTTGCGAACTGGGAATGTCTGATTTCGCAGGGAACCGCGGCCAAGCAGGGGGCCGGGCGGAAAGATGCTAATGAGACACGCCGAGCGTACTCCTTTTTAACACCCGCGGGTAGTACGATTTGGTAGACTCCCGCCCCGCGATTCGCTGGCCGCCCCGATTCGGTGTCAAGGACCGCCGCACCCCTTTTCAAATCACGTACGCTGGCGTACACTTTTCTTGCGAATCTCCCCCGCCGAGATTCCTGGGATCCGTCGCCATGCGGAAATCGCGCAGCGCATCGAAAGCCCCCGCCAACCAGGACTGGTCCGCCACGATCTCCCAGTTGCGTCGTCGGCTGAATCTTAGTCAGACCGCTTTCGGGCAGCGCCTCCACTGCTCGGCCATGGCCGTCTCTCGCTGGGAGCGCGGCGCGCAGGAGCCGCCCGCCGGCAGCTACATCGAACTCGGAAACCTCGCCGGCAATCCTCTTTGCTGGATGTTCTGGGGCCGCGCCGGCCTGCGCAATGAAGACTTGATGCGCGTCCTGCCCAAACTCAGGAAGAGCCTCAGCCGCGCCAGCCTGATCGACTTTCAGCTCGCCGAAGCTGGCGCTGGCAAAAAGAAATCTAAGGCGCCGCAGCTCGTGGCCGTCCCTTTGCTCAAGGTCGTGGCCGCCTCCCACGGGGAAAAGGGCGACCGCTCGGCCATCCTTCACGACGCGCCCGTCGAAAGCATGATCGCCGCCCCAAGCGACTGGTGCCCGAATCCCTCCGCCACCACCTGCTTGCGCGTGCACGGCAACTCCATGAGCCCGCTGATTCACGATGGTTACATCCTTGCCGTGGACTCTTCGCAAACCGACCGCTCCAGGCTCGACGGAAAAGTCGTGATCGCGTGGAATAAAGACATGGGGCTGACGGTTTCTCGTCTCAAGCGCTACGATCACACCGAAGTGCTCCAGCCGGAGAACGCCGAATACAACTCGATCGTTCTCGATAAGAAGCACTCCTGGAAAGTCCTGGCCAAGGTTCTCTGGTGGATTGGCAGGGCGCCGTAACCTGATTTTCAAGCCCGCAGCCTGATGTTCCAGCCCCTACGGCGAAAGCGCTGGGACGTTTTCTCGCCCCTCGTCCGCGAATCTGACTCCGGCAGCCTGTTCAAAAATCGACGAGTCTGTTGAAAACTCGCTGTTTTCTACCGTTTCTACCGTACCCTGCCCGCGCTAAATCCATAAATACTACGAATTATCCCGGCCGTTATAACGCGCTTGACAGAGACGATAAATGTCATCATCATGTCCGCGCGGTCATGTTGACTCAGACCAACTCCTCCCTGGGGATTGGCGTATCGCCAGACGTAAGCCGAGACTGTGAATTCGAGTGGCTGCTTTGCCTCGCCAGCAAATGGCAGGCTTCGACCATCCCACCGGCAAGCGAATCCGAGAAATCGCAAAAGCCGTCCCGCTCGGAGAATGGGTCTGCCGCAGTCCGTCCCCTGGTTAACCTGGGGAAGAGCGACTCCAATGTCCTGATCGTCTCGTCGCGGACCGAGCATTTGAGGGTCCTGATCCGCGTTTTGGATGCCACCCCCGCTTCCGCCGGAGTTTTTACCGCGTTCTCCTGGCGCCAGGCGCAGCACACCCTTTCTCGCCGTTCGGTCGCGGTCGTCTTGTGCGACGATTCTCTCCCCGACGGTTCCTACCGCGACGTCATGCTTTCCGTGCGCGCCGGTCAAAAGAGGCCGAATTTTGTCGTGTTGCTTCGTTGGGGCGAATGGAGCGAACGTGCGGACGCCTTCGAGCTCGGGGCCTTCGACGTGCTGCGATATCCGTTTGAAGCGGGCGAGGTGGAAAGGGCCGTCCAGTTGGCCCTCGAGAACTACGCCGCGCGGCAAGCGGCTGCGCGAAACGCGAAAATCTCCCTCAACTCGGCCCCGGCCGCCCTCCATGCGAAGATCGCCGCCGGCCTCACCCACGATGCGCTCGACAAAGTTTTTGAGCGCGAGACTCAGATGATGCGGGGATCTCTCATGGCCGTTGCGCCCATCCTCCCCCCAAAGCCTGACGCCGCGAATCGCCCCGCGAAAAAGCCCACGCGCCGCTCCGCCTGACCCGCCCCTCGCCCCCTGGGAACGCCATTCTCCCGAATGGCGAATCTTCCGGCCCCTGTAGCGCCGCGCTTGAGCGCGGCATCTTGAATCTTTGTGGGTCGCGGCTCGTCAGGGCACGGCTTCAGCCGTGCCACCCACGCCTAGCAGAAAATGGGGCTTTAGCCCCTGAGGCCCCTGGGAACGCCATTCTCCCGAATGGCGAAGCTTCCGGTCCCTGTAGCGCCGCGCTTGAGCGCGGCATCTTGAATCTCTGTGGGGTCGCAGCTCGTCAGGGCACGGCTTCAGCCGTGCCACCGACGCCTCGCAGAAAATGGGGCTTTAGCCCCTGAGGCCCCTGGGAACGCCATTCTCCCGAATGGCGCTTCGGTGCTGCCGCGGGTGCCCCATGTTTCGCTTTGCGAAACGTGGGGGTTCTTCCGTCATTCGAATCGTGCCCCGCTCGTTCGAATACTCCTCAGCCACTATTGACACGTATGCTATAATGTTCTATGTTCCCTGCAACGCCCGCCCCGCAGATGAGTCCAGAACCGGTCCCTCAGCCATCGCCCGGCGCTCCCGCACTCAATGACGCAGCAGCGCGCCAATGCAACGCCCCTGAAATCAGCGCCTTCCGCACTCCGAGTTCGCTCTTTGCGCTCCCGAAAACCTCAACGCTATTATTTTCATCCGCTTGCGCACTCTTTGCGAAAACCGGGGGGTGGGGGTGCTCAAATAACGAAACCCGAGCGAAACCTGGCGCTACTTCACCCAGCTCTCCGAATATGCCAGGAACGCGCTGCTGCTCGCCGCGCCGCCGCGCATCTCCCGATAAACGTTTCCGGCGGCGTGCGCCCCGTTGATGAAGACCGTTGCCGTCCTCGCCGGAACCACGAGCGAGGTCACGCCGAAGGGGTTCGCCGCGCCGCCCACCTGTGTATCCGCCTGAAACGGCTCGCCGAAGTCGTGCCAGACCAGCACCACCGTATATTTGTTCGCTCGCGCCGTGATGCGCCGCTCGGTCATCACGTCTCCCGCCGTGTTGAACGTCCCGCGTCCGGGATCGTCGAACGTCGCCGCCACGGGCGCGTACGGCCGCTCGGCAATCGCCCTGTCGAGCACGGGGGCCATGATGTTTTCGGTCAGATAGTCGTAGAGCTTCCGGTTATCCGTCAGCGCGACGCGCACGTCGCTCGCCGTCTTGCCGTCGCTCGCCGACCTGCCGTCGCCCGACTTGGGATCGGTGCCCGACTTGGGACCCGTAGTGGTACTGACGTAACACACGTGTCCCGGCCCCACCGGGCTCCACACGACGCGCCAGTAACTCACGGACGTCAGCACCTTGCCGCCTGCCTTGTCGAGCAGGCGAATTTCCGGGTGCTCCCCCGTCAGGTAAACCTTCCCGGGTTTCACCCCGTCCTGCGCGCCCCCGCCCTGAGCCCCGGCAAGCGCCGTCAAGGCGCGCCGCGGCCCGATTGCCGGCGCCAGCAGAATCGCCGCCGCGACCAACCCCGCCAGTGTCTGCATCCTCATCGGTCGTCTCCGCTCGGCCACAGCCGATTAGCTGCGGCGCCCCGTATTGCGGCACCCAACGTCGCGGCGCCCGGTATTGCGGTTACCCAATGTCGCGGCGCCCAACACTGCGACACTCGGCATTATAGTCAGTTTCCCGCCGCTGGAACCTGCGGGCAGGGAAGCCGCCGGTGGCGCGCTCGGGCCGGCGCGCCCGTCTCGGAAAGCAAAGTGCTCGCGCGAGAAACGAAAAAAGAGGAACGAAAAAAATGGCGGGCCCGGCCGGTGAACCGGGCCCGCGAGGTGGGGGTGGTTGCGGGGGTGAGTGAGGGAAGAGCGTTAGCCGATCTGCAAATTATTCGTCACGGAAAAAACGCCTGGAACGGATTGGGCGCGCATCGTGGCGATGTTGCGGTCCATGTCGTTGCTCACCAGGCCGTCGAGCGTCACGTGCCCGTTGCCCACGATGATGTGAATGGTCGGGATCGTGCCCATCGAGTACCGGCTGAGCGTCGGCGCCGAGAAGATCGCGCGAAATTCCGCGCGGCGAATCTGGTTGTCGAACTGCGAGAGCGGCAGCACCGTGATGTCGTTCACGATGTGCGTCACGCCGGGCAGTCCCTTCAGCGCGGTTTCGGCGTCGAGCTTCGTCACCGGCTCGACCACTTGTCCGCTCAAAATGACTTCGCTTCCTTCGATGGAATATTGCAGATTGTCGAACACGCCGTAGCGGGGAAGCATGGCCAGTTCGTGTCCGACCTTCTTGCTCAGCGCGGCCTGATCGTCGGCGCGGTCGTCTGCCCGGTCGGGCGGCGCGGCGGCCTTAGCCCCGGCAACCATCAGCATCAACGTGGCGACCGCCAGAACGAAAAGGGTAAACAACCCGGTCTTCAGAAAATTTGTGCGAGCCTTCATGTTCTTCTCCTTGTGGTTGGCCGTCATGAGCTGAATCGATGGACGCCGAACCAATTTCAGCGGCCACACGGACCGACCTCCCATGGGCAAAGGGCGTGCCAAAGTTCGCAGCAGGGGCGGGCGGCGAACAACTCGCATAATCAAGGAGATAGCCGCCTCGTCCCAACCGGCCCCGGCGTGAGCATCGCCTCGCTGCGGCTGCAATCCACCACCGCTGCTGCTTTTCAGCCAGAGGCGATTCGGCTAACATCCGACGGAGACAGGACCGCCGGTTGCTGCTAAGATATTCGCAAGTAGTCCGCAGTCGGAGTGCGAGGAGGGGGACTCATGATCGTTGGTGCGCGTCTACGTGAATTGCGCGAAAGCAAAAACCTATCTCAGGGTGACATCGAAAACCGCTCGGGACTGAAGCGCTGCTACGTCTCGCGCGTGGAAAACGGCCACACGGTTCCAGCCGTCGAAACGCTCGAGAAGATGGCTCGCGCGCTGGAAGTGCCGTTATACAGGCTGTTCTACGACGGCACTTCGCCTCTCAAACTTCCGGCGCTGCCGAACGGATATGCCTCGAAGGGCAATGCCCGGCAGGTGGCGATCTTTGCGGATCTTTTCGACGACATGGGCAAGAGAGACAGAGAGCTGCTGCTGCACATGGCTCGGCGGATGGCGATGAAGAAGCGCATGCCCCACAAGAAGACTCGCGGCCGGCGCTCGCGGTAGCGCTGCCGGGACTGGACGGCTTCCCCATAATGGAAAAACTCGCCGAGACGCACGCGCCCGTCCCCGAATTAGTTCAGCGCCGCTGGAGCCCGCGCGCTTTTTCCAGCCGGCCCGTGGAGCCCGAGAAGTTGCGCAGCCTGTTCGAGGCTGCGCGCTGGGCGGCCTCGTCCGGCAACACCCAGCCCTGGAGTTTCATCATCGCCACCAAAGACGACCCGGAAAACTTTGGTCGGGTTCTTCAGGCGTTCAACGAGAACAACCAGGCTTGGGCGAAGGACGCTCCGCTGATCGGGCTGAGTGTGGCTGCGCTGAATTTTCCGGGCAGCGACAAGCCGAATCGCTTCGCGTTCCACGACGTTGGCCAGGCCGCGGCGACGCTGGCCATCACGGCGACGGACCTGGGTCTCCAACTGCACCAGATGGGCGGCATTTTCCCGGACAAAGCGCGGGAAATCTTCGGCGTTCCTCAAGACTACGAAGTCGTCGCGGGTTTGGCGCTGGGCTATCCGGGCGACGCGAACGCGCTGCCGGAGAAATTGCGCGAACGCGAACTGGCGCCGCGGCAGCGCAAGCCCGCGGCGGAGTTTGTATTTACTGGGCAATGGGGCAAGACCGCTCCAGTACTAGCACCAAAAAGCTGACCGCGCTCACGCGTCGACCTAACGTATTGTTTCTAAGGCTAATCCCGTATCCCCTATAGCCATTTTGCCGGTGCATATAGAATTTTCCCGCAGTTTTCGTTTCAAAAAGTCGCCGCCCTTCTCTGCAAGCCGTTGAGCAGCCGCAGAAAACAATTCTTCCATCGCGGTTTGGCACGGAGGTTGCACCTCCCACATTCACCCGGTCCAACCTAGCCCCCACACTGATTACGGGAGGCCCGTGCATGAAAAAGCGACAACTGCACCTCAAGAATTCGCTGGCGATGTTAGCCGTGGCAAGTCTATTCGGCCTTGGCCAACCCGCCAGAGCGCAATCCGCTCCCGCCCAGGACAAGGACGCGACGACTGTCCGAGAAAATGACACCACTCGTGCCGAACTGGGACAATTCGACGTGTTCCTGGACACCCATGCCGAAATTGCGGAGCAACTTCGGAGGGATCCTTCCCTGGTAAACAAGAGAGAATTCGTCCAGACGCATACTGCGCTGCAGACGTTCCTACAGCAACACCCGGCAGTTCGGGAAGAGCTGAAGGAAAATCCCAGCGCCTTCATGCGCCAAGAAAACCGATACGACCGCGCCACGGACGCGCGGGATCGTGACACGACGAACCGCGAAGAGCTGGCGCGATTCGACCAGTTCCTGGACAGCCACCGCGAAATCAGCGAGCAACTTCGCAAAGATCCTTCCCTCGTAAACAAGAGGGAATTTGTGGAGCAGCACGGGGAGCTGCAGACGTTCCTACAGCAACACCCCGCGGTTCGCGACCAGCTGAAAGATAATCCCAGCGCCTTCATGCGGCAAGAAAACACCCTTGACCGCCGTGACGACGCAGCCGACCGCGACGCCCGGCAGGACGCCAAGGCAGACGAGCGGCGTGACGACGCGACCAACCGCGACGCCCGGCAGGACGCCAAGCTAGACGAGCGGCGTGACGACACGGCCAACCGCGACGCCAAGCAAGACGCCAGGCAAGACGATCGCGATCGTGACACCCACCAGCGCTTCGGAGAGTTCCTCGGCGGCCACGACGACATCGCCAAGGACTTGTCGAAGAATCCTTCCCTGGCCAAGGACCACGACTACGTAGCAAAGCATCCCGAACTGCGGGACTATCTGAACAAAAACAGCGACGTGCGGAACGACTTGATGAAGGATCCGGACGGCTTCGTCAAATCGGCTCAGCAGTTCCACAACAACAGTTGGACGGCCCCCAAGACGCAGACGCTCGATCCCAGCAAGACGCCTGACGCCACCAAGCCGAAGCAGTAGGACTGTATCCGCCTCGCGGGAAGGCCGGACAGCCGGCCTTCCCGCTCGCGGTTTTGCGAGTTGGGCGGACAGATCCTCTAGGGAGGCGTTATGAAGATCAAGAGTTCGTTCATTCTGGCGATAGCTGCAGTTTCCCTGGTTCCTCTGGGCGCAGGGGCCAAGAAGAAGCCGCTCGAGAGGGGCATGCTCGAAAAGATGGAATCGGTAAGCTGCGGCGCGAAGGAAAGAGGGCTGACGGGCCTGGGCTCGGTGTGGGCGTCCGCGGGCATCACGCACGTGAACTCGGACGAGAAGCTGTGCCCGCAGTATCTGTTGCGCACCGACGCGATGGATTATGAAATCAGGCCCACGGACGGACATGCGGCGGTTTTGCCGATCGGGCATGAAGCTGAGTTCAAAATCAACAAGGACCAGATGGTTCTGAGAGTCGCGGACGCAGACAACAAGAAAACCGCAACGTTTACGGTGGTCTCCGTGAAGCCCACGGAGAACGACGCGCAATCCAGCAAGGTCTCGGACAGGACCTCGGACAAGGACAAGGCCTCGGACAAAACCTCCGATAAGGCCTCGGACAAGGCGACCGACAAGTCGTCAGATTCGTCGTCGGAGAAATCGTCCGACAAGTCAACGGCGGATCAGTCGCCGAACAAGACAAACCAACCCTAACGATGTCGTGACGTATGCGGCGAGCGGAGGGAAGCCTCCGCTCGCCGCAACCACGTATACCGGCGCGCCGAGGCATGCGCCCGCCCTCAGGAATCGTCCATGCAGCCCTTGCTCGCGGGAATGCGGGGCTGGTTCCCGTTTGAGCATGACGCCGCAATCATCCCTCTAGCTATTGCAGGGAAGGAGGAGTATGAAGGACGTGCAAGGTACCCTTCCAGCGACCAGCAGTGAAGTTAGGAGCCAGCTCAGGAGCCGATGATCCGGATGTTCCAGGAGGCGATATGATCGCAGAATACACTGGCACCGTTCCCAAGAGAGGCGACCGCGTCGGAATGGCCGAGCAAGCAGGCGTGTTTGAAGTGGCGGACGTCAACATGCTGATGCAGACGGTCAACTTGAAATCGACCGACGGCCAAGGCCACATCACGCGTAACGTTCCTTGGACCGCGCTGAAGTTTCAAAGCGCGGCTTCTCGATAGAATAAACAGGATCTCCCCGGAACCCGGGACAATCGACTAGATGGGCCGGAACGTCGCGGAGATGGGCCCGTGCGCGACGCTAGGCGGGCTTGCGCGGCGATTTTCCGCCCCGGTGGCGAGGGGTATCAACGAACGGCGTGTAAATGCGCCATGGGCTTTGATTCTAGGAAGAGCGGAAGAATGAAGAGTAGGAGAATTCCGATGAAGAGAATATTTGCCATATTGGTTTTGGTAGCGCTCATTTGCCTGAGCACCCGAGGCCAGACGAATGCGCAAACAAGACCGGAGGCTGCGACCGCGGTCAAGTCGATGACCATGGTAGGAACGGTGAGTTCGGGTGGAAAAAGTTTTGTCAGCGACAAGGACAGGAAGAGTTGGGACGTAACGAATCCCGGCGCTCTCAAAGGTCGTACCGGTCTCCACGTCAGCATCACCGCCCAGGTTGATGCCGGCAGGAACGAGATAACAGTGCAAGCGGTCAAGATCGTGACACTGGCGACAGACATACCTAACGACGACCGAATCAGACCATGACCTGACCGGAGTGCTTTGCGGGGCCCATGCCAGGCTGTGCCAAAAACCCGGTCAACAGCTGGGCGTCGTAATCGCAGTAGCAATCCCAGTAGCGCCGTTCCACGCCGTCTTGCACGAGTGCGTCTGAAAATGCGCGCGCCCCCGCACCTTTCAAAAACGACCTACGAGAAAACCGTGGCGTGACGACGTGGTGCGATGGAGCCGTGCCTTAACGGGTCGCGGCTCACAAACTCGCTTGGGAAACCGGCGATCCTCGAAAAAGGTCCGCGGTTAAAACAAAACTTCCGGCTAGGAGCCGGGGGCCGGCAGAACCTGGGCGTCATTTGTGCCAGGCGATTTGGAGAAGAAGCGATAGAGCATCCACATGTCGAGCACGACGACGGCGGCCAGGAGGAGGAAGGCGGCGTCACCCTTGACGAGCTTGAAATCCTGAAGCAGGCGGGACAACCCGAAGGCGACCACCCAGGCGTCGAAGCTCATGCAAATGCGGCGAAACGTTTCCGCGCGGATGCGCTGAATGATGACGGCGCCAAGCGGCACGCCGATCGCGATGCTGGGGACGATCCAGGGGATGAGCGCCATGCTTCCGGCGCTGAAGAATCCGGCATACGCGTAGGCCACGGCCGTCATCGAGGACTCCGCGAGGCGGACCAGGCCGAGAGCGGCGCGAAAGTCCTTCTTTTGCAGGCCCTGGTTATTCAGCATCATGGCCAGCGGCGGGCCGGAAATCGTGGTGACGGAATAGAGCACGCCGACGCCGGCGCCGAAGCCGAGACCGACCGAGCGCTCGGAGCGAATCGGCCGCCGATACCCGGCCGCCTGCAACAGAATCAGCGGCAGGAGCACCGCATAGGTGGCGAAGCGTAGCGCGCCCGAGTTCACTTGCGAGACGATGGCGGTGCCGACGGCGATCCCCGGGAGCAATCCCACGATCATGGGCAGCACGCGCCGCCAGACGTTCGGCAGCGCCGCGCGGTTGTTCCACACGACGTACGCGTTCAGCACGACCTCGATGAGCACGAGCGCGGGATTCAGGATGCGGTTGGCGAGGAAGAGCAGAGCGATCGGAACGGTGATGGAAGAGAAGCCGTATCCGAGCGCTCCATTGACGATCGCCGCGAACAAGGTGATGACGGCGAGCGCGATGACGTACGAGTGAGGCATCTTGTTCCTTTGAGCCGGCGGCGGCCCGCATCACCGCGCGTCCGAAGAAGGGCGGCAAAGCGAAGGCCGGCGCTGCAAAATCCAGAAACGCCAGAAAACAAAAAATCCCACTGCCAACTTGCTTCTGGCGGTGGGATCCTAGAACAGCTCGGTTTACGATCCGATTTCTAGAGGTTCATCCTCCCGGCACCAGAAGACACCCGTGCGCGACAACAAAGACAACGCTCTGCAGCCCTCCGAACGCTGTAAATCATCGGTTGGAAATATACGAGAGCGGCGGCGACGCTGTCAAGCGCAGGCAGGCGGGCAGTGGGACAGTTGGCAAAGCTTAATGGATTATCTGGGGGCTTGATTTCCACATAGCATCGGCGCTATAACGCGGTCGTTAGCGCCCCGTAATTCGGCATCCACAGCACACGGGACAGTGAGGCCTGCCCCGCTGAGGAGGGCAGAATGGAGCAACATCCAATGGATCAACATCCCGCGTCCCACATCCCACGTCCAACATCCCCCCTGCATTACCACATTCATTGGGAACGCAAAGAGACTCTGGACTGGGAATGTTTTCACACTCACTCGCAAGCTCAGATACGCGCCGCAGAACTTGCGGAGCCTGATGAGACGTTCACGATTGAAGAGGTTTCTTCAGATTGTCCGATGCGCCGAGCAAAGTCTGCATTGGCGGGTTAGCCCTTAGACTTCAAACCGCCCACTGCCGCAGGCGGCTGCCCGTCGAGCAGGCGGCAGCTTTCGCGCTCATTGCGTCGCGTAGACGAGGATCTCAGAGGCCTGCGCGCCTCGATGCGGCACGGCAACGAAGAGCTTGCCCCACTCGGGCACGAAAAAGCCAGTTCCCGCGCCAGGCGCTGTCGTGTAGCGCGCGATCTTGCCATAATGATCCGCGTCCTTCTGCTGAAAAGCATCAATGAAGCCGCCGCCGATCACGTAGATGCGGCCTTTGCTCGCGTCGTAGAAGATGTCGTCCGAACTAACCGTTTCGAGGGAGGCCACCGTCTTGCCGCTCTCCGTATCGAAGACGAGCAGGCTCGCGGGCGCGCGGCACCCGACGAACAGCCGATGATGAGCCTCGTCAAGCGTCATCGGGAAATTGTCGGTGCAGGTTGTAACGGGCCAATGGGCCAGCACACTGAACTTCAAAGCGTCGGCGACCTCGATCTCCTTACGATCGGGAACGTTCACGAAAATGCGAGTTCCGGATTTCTCGAGTTGAAACGATTCGGGATGGGCGTCCATGGGGATTTCTCCGGTCTTCTTCCCCGCGGAGTCCAGGAACGCGAGCGCTCCATCTCCCTGCCCCCGCACCGGTTTTCCCCCCAAGAACTTTTCCCCGCCGTAGCCGACCACGACGCGATTGCCGCGGGCGTCAAAGCGCACGTTGTCGGCGTCGGTCGAGAGCTTCACGACGGCCAACATCCGAAACGTGGTCCCGTCAAAAATCTTCACCGTTCCGTCCATGCTGCTGGCGACGAACAGGCGATTGGTCGAAGCGTCGTAGAACGCCCCCTGGGGCTCGGCTAGATCCGAAATCGTGCGCACCTGCCGGCCTGCTTGGAGGTCGATCACTTCGACGGTGTGGTTGTTAAACGCAGTCGCGAAGAGGCGCTGGCCTTTCATATCGACGCCGAGATGATCCATGCGCCCGTCAACGTTGGTCAGGGGTATGCGGACCTTGAGCGAGAGGGCCGGAGTCGCCTGGCACCAGGCCGAAACAGGCGAAAGCAAAAAAAGGAGAAGCGCTGCTGCTCGGTTGCTCATTCGAGGTCGCCTCAGGGTGCTGAACTACCTCACTGTTTTGGCGCGACCATGAAGATGCCCTTGCCGCCCACCGGGACGAAGACGTGTTTGTTCTTGGC
>Ga0210394_10004255_pt1 | contig 16904 bp, 27 predicted proteins | sample IncBWC12MmetaG_FD_160121 | JGI IMG/M metagenome (GOLD analysis project Ga0210394, IMG submission 160121) | Forest soil microbial communities from Barre Woods Harvard Forest LTER site, Petersham, Massachusetts, United States - Inc-BW-C-12-M | ecosystem: Environmental > Terrestrial > Soil >... | reverse complement strand
GGAGGGAGACAGCACCCCGATGTGGGAAGATCCGAATTTTCGCACTTACTCCATTCATTCGTTCGGCGCTCATTTTGCTGAAGTGGGTGTTGACGCGGATACAGGAGAGGTCCGGCTCCGGCAGATGCTGGGTGTCTTTTCGCCCGGCCGCGTTCTAAACGCCAAAACAGCACGTTCCCAGCTGATTGGCGGAATGACATTCGGGGTCGGGATGGCGCTTCTAGAAGAGGCCGTAGTTGATCCGCGCTCCGGCGCGTTCGTTAACGGTGATCTGGCCGGCTACCTTGTACCCGTCCACGCGGATATCCCGGTGATGGATGCCGTAATACTCGACGGATTCGACAACAAGGCGAATGCCCTTGGCGTGAAAGGACTCGGCGAGCTGGGCATATGCGGTTCGGGAGCCGCCATCGGGAACGCGGTGTTCAACGCCACCGGAGTCCGTGTGCGGGACTTCCCAATCACCTTGGATAAATTACTGCCTGCCCTACCTCCGCAAGTCGGAATACATCAAAGCATCGCAGCCCTCCGCGAGACCCTCGAGGTTTTAGAATCTGAGCAAAGACTTCCGCCCAAAGGCTTCAAACACATGTCCAACAACAAAACCGACAGCAACATCACCGCGCCGACAAAATTTATACCGGCCGGCAACGAGAGATACGCCTATCGCCGGTTCGGAGCGGGCTCGGGTCTGCCTCTTTTGTGCCTGCAGCATTTCACGGGAACAATGGACAATTGGGATCCCGCCGTCACTGACCCACTCGCCGCGGGACGGGAAGTGATCTTGTTCGAGAGCGCCGGCATCGGGCGCTCGAGCGGCTCGGTGCCAAACACGATCGCCGGCATGGCCGCGCACGCCTTTGCATTCCTCGATAGTTTAGCTATTCGAACGTGCGACGTGCTTGGCTTTTCGCTTGGTGGCATGGTCGCGCAGCAGATGGCGCTCGAGCGTCCGTCGATCTTTCGCCGGATGATGCTCGTCGGCACGGCGCCGCGGGGGGGTGAGGACATCATGCACCTGGAAAAGCCGAGCCTGGCCAAACCTCTCAATGATCCCTCGCTTCAAGGATACGCTGTTCTGCAGAAGATTTTCTTTGCGCCAACGGAGACCAGCCAGGCGGCGGGCGCCGCCTTTGTAAAAAGAGTTATGCAACGCAACGAGGATCGTGAGCCTGCCTCTGGGGCGGCGGTGGCCCAAGCGCAAATGGCCGCGTTTCGCGAATGGGAGCAAGTTTCCGGCGAACGCCTTTCCGATCTAAGCAAGATTCGCCATCCGACACTTGTCGTTAATGGCATCCACGACGAAATGATTCCCGTCTCGAACTCGTATTGGCTGAGTGCGCATCTTCCAAATGCGGTGCTGCTGACCTACCCGGACTCCGGGCACGGCTCGCTCTTCCAGTTCCACGAGTCGTTTACCCGCCAGGCTGCCGCGTTCCTCGCCTCGAAATCGACACTCGCGCCATATTAGGGCGCGAGCGTTGGTTCAACGGCGACACCGAAATTGAAAGGCCGAGCCATGACAAAAGATCAAATGCGACACGCACTCAATGTCATTTACGACCAAATCTTCAACCAGGGCCAAGCTGACCTGTTGCCGGGTCTCGTGTCTGGGCCATACATCCAGCACAATCCACTTTTTCCGAATGGACTAGACGGCATCATGGGTTACATCAAGCAGGCCAAGCGCATTCCCTGCGAGGTGAAACGCATCGCGATTGATGGCGACCTCGCGTTTGTACATGTGCGTTACCTTGACTGGGGAGGGCAGGAAACCGCTGGTGTCGATATCTTCCGCTTTGATATGGATGGCAAGATCGTCGAGCACTGGGATGTGCTGCAACCCGTGCCTGCCGTCTCCAACAACGCCAACACAATGTTCTAGGGCGTGTACTCATTAAATTGAGGTCGATGGACCACGTTGGCTGAGGTCCGCTTTCCCACCGAAAGCGGATTCCAGACCGTCGACGCGGCATGTCCGCTTAGGGCCAGAAACGGACTTCAATCGCCATTGCAGAACCTCTATCTCCAATTTATCAATTCACTTCGGCAAGCAGCTTTGTCAGATCGCCGACCTGGATATTCTCAAGCGACCGCACGGCGTTCTTGATATCCCGGCCCAATTGCGCGCCGACATGGCCTGCTGCGAGCTTGTCGAACTTGGCGCTGATCTCCTCCCAGCTGAATGGCCGGGTCGGGAATCCGGGATAGTTCGATACCTCGTGGCTGAACGACTGACCGCTCTTGAGCCGCACGGTTATCCGGCTGGGGAACTCGGCAGGAAAACGGGCCGTGAAGCTCTCGTCCGGTTGCCCGGCGCTGCCGTCGAGCTACCGGGTCAATCGCGGCCGGCACCCGGGGTGTCGACCTTCGCTGGGGTTATAGTCTGCGGCGTGCTCTCTCTCTCCGACATTTCCGGCTGGCGAGATGGTGTTCTTTATCCCTTGGCGGGTGGTCGCCGAAGATTCTGGCGCGGCGCATCTCGACCTGCTCGGGTCGCCTGGGTGGTGCAGCGGCTGCTGGCCGCACGATGGTGAGGGCGCCGGCGGCGCCGATTCCTTTTTCGTGATTTCCGGTTCGGGGCCGACGATGGAGCTCGGGGCGATCGGAGCGACCGACGCTGCGGCCGCTGTGGAGCTACCGGGTCATCGCCGACAGCACCCCGGTTCAACAACTGCGTTGAGTGGGCGGGATGGCACCCGCGCTGATGGTGTCTTGGATCGAGGGCGGCGCCGGCTTTTTCCTTTTTAGCGTTTTGCCTGGCGGCGCCGTCGAGCTACCGGGTCGATCGCGGCCGGCCCCTGGCGTCGTCGACCTTCGGTGGGGTGCTACGAACCTTACGCCGACGCGAATTTTCGTAGTGAGTTCGCAAGACAGCCGGACCCGCACCCCCCCCTCACCGAATTGTTGAAACCGGATGGCTGCCGCTCGCCACCCCGTAGCTCGCATCGCGCCGCCGGCGCCCGCCATCATCAGCGCCTCGCGCGCGCGAGTGGGTGAGAGAGATGGTGAACGCGGGCCACTCAACGCAGTTGTTGAACCGGGGTGCTGTCGGCGATGACCCGGTAGCTCGCATCGCGCCGCCGGCGCCCGCGATCATCAGCACCTCGCGCGCGCGAGTGGGTGAGAGAGATGGCGAACGCGACGCGGGCCCCCGCCGCTGCGCGCAACAGCCCGGCGATCAACCGGCGACCCGGTAGCTCCGCAACAGCCGTCGCGCCCACCGCCCGAGCTCCATCCATTTCACCAAAAAGGAATCGGCGCCGGCAGCAGGTGTCGTTCGGCGCGCGGCCGCGCTAAGGGATAAAGTCCACGATCGCGGCAGCCGGAAATTCGGGAGAGAGAGCACGGCGTAGAGAAGAATGTTCATGACGCCATCGCAGTTTCGGATACCGGCTCAGCCGCGCTACCTAACCGTTCCTCCAAGGCCCGGCGCGAAACGAAAATCGGCACTCGCATGCGGCTCAGGCTCGCGAGGCGAAGCGCGCGGTCATGGCGCGCGAACATAATCAGCGAAATCAAAATGTCTTCACCGAACCGATGGATGTGCTCGCCGATCGGCAATCGCTCATCCTCGGCGATCGCCTCGAAACTGTAGCGCGCCACGATGCGTGCTAGCTTGCCGGACGGAGCATTGGCACAGATCACGGCGACGTCGCGCAGATCTGGCCGCAACGAGAGATAATGCACAAGTTCGCGCAGCGATATCGCAATACCTTGCTGGAATTGGCGCGCCCAACCGATCATGGGCCCGCTCTGCGGTATCGGCGGGACGTGCTCGCTCCAAAAATGCAGTCGCGCGATCCGCTGACCCGGCTGCAAAGGCGTGCCGTCGTACAGTACGAGGTGCCGACGAGAGCGGTCGATCTGAAGGCGGAAAATGCAAGACGGGTGCTCGGTATATTCCAATACCGCCTGATGGCGCCGCAATCGGGCATCCAACCCAAAAATGGCCGCGGCCAGCCAGGGATGACTGTGCGGCGGCTGCGCTCCTTTCTCTACGGAATTCGCCACCGCCATCAGCGGGTCTCGGCCTTCTCCTGCCCATTACGGGCAACTTTCGCATGCCGAAAAGGTTGCTCGGCAGCCACAACAGTATAGCCAATTTTCGCGCAAGGCGCGCGGCAGTCAGAACGGCTTGATTGGCGAAGGCGAGCCAGATTCTGTAGTGGCCTGTTTTTGAAGTCACCGTGTTCTTCGCATCGGCACGCTCGACATCACCTTCCCGCTCTCACGGCTCGGCCGTGCCGACGAGATGATCGAGTAACTGGCAAGGCAATCAGCCTGGACTGCTGCGATGCACACCCCATTTCCGCAACGGGGTCATTCACGTCGGTTTGAGCGCGCTACGGCACCGTCCGCTATTACTCCGGGCGCTACCGAATTGATAGGCCGCCGTATTTGATGCGAGGCACTAGCGGACGTTCGCCCACACGTTTGGCATTCGTGGTCGCGCGGCAATTTCCGCTCCAAAGACCGGCCTTACGTGGGAGGGAGTAACACAAAAATTCCTTCGTCATGTTGTAAAGTACAAAACGAAGCGTCACGATGCCGGTTAGAGGGCTACGAGGGGAGGCCATGATTACCATTCCCGAACTGGCCGCGGAGGCCACAACGCTGAGACCGGCGTTCACGGGTGGCATATAACCACGCAACGCTCGACACCAACACGTGAGATGTCCGAGCATTCACGGCCGTACGCTGTTCACGGCGATGAAGAGTGCGAGCGCCTTGAATTGCAGGCGCGGCTCGCAAACATCGAGGGGCATTTGCGGCACTTGCCGGTGTCGCCCAATGATCGCGTGCTAGACGTAGGTTGCGTATCCGGCGCCCGGGCTGCCGGCCTTGGACGATCGGGCACGCTCCATCTATCCGGGCGGCGTGGCCCGGTTTCAATCCGCGAGTGGCTAGTTCCGGCCAGCACTGACTAGCCGATGTTCACCGGCGCCGATTTCAACAAAACGAGAAATCCGAGCATGGCGTTAGCCGGCTGGTGTAAATCCGCTGGCTATTACCTGTTCGAGTTCGATTATTCCCTGATCTAAAGCCAAATATTCCCTGTTCCGTTGAGTAGGGGATATGGTGATATCGGAAAAGTAGCCAGTTTTGACCACTGAATTTATTTCGCCGCCGAAAGCCATGTGGGCGCCTAAGGTTTCTGGCGGGATTGACAGTCGGAGGCCCGCGCTCTGACGGCAGCAGGTTTGCTAAGATTACCGTAAGGTATTGTCATAACTATACAGAAGCACAGGTTGATAATTTTCTAGCTGCGACAATGTTGTGGCAGGGGAGGTTTGTTGAACGGTGGCCAAGCGCGTGGCAAAGATGATTTCAATTGTTGACGACGATAAATCCGTTCGCGAATCAGCAAATTCGCTCATCAGATCCCTCGGCTACGCGACCGCGACTTTCGCATCCGGCGAGGAGTTCCTGGAGTCCGGCTGCTTGTCTGACACCGAATGTCTGGTCACCGATGTACGAATGCCGGGCATGAGTGGGGTGGACCTGCAAAGCCAACTGATAGCGAACGGCAATCGCACGCCGGTAATCTTCGTGACCGCCAATCCCGATGAGAGGACTCGAGAGCGCGCGCTCGGCGCCGGGGCGCTAGGCTTCCTGACTAAGCCGTTTAGCGTGGAAAGTCTGATCACCTGTCTCGACAGAGCCACGGGAAAGCACAATTCCGGCTCGCAATAGCGCTGCCAGCCAGCGCCCCGCCACCTTTGTCTCGGTCATTGTCTTGGTTCTCCCCGTACTCGCGAATTTGCTGCGTTGGCGCAGCCACTACCCTCCTCGGGACAAGGAGATTTCACTGAGGTTTGCTGGCGGATGAACAGATGGCGCGTTGTTGGCGCGCTCATCGCCCTACGGCCTCGCCAGTTGCTCGCCCATCAGCCGATGCAGCAGGTTGATCGCTCTGAGCGGGCGGACCATCACCTTGAAATGCGTGATCAGGCTTGCGTCCGCGTTGAAGGTGATGATGTCGACGCCGTTGATCCTGATCCCTTCGATCTCGTTCTCGAACTCCAGTACCGCGCCGTTGTCGCTGCGCCATTCGCCGACATACCTGAAACTGGGTCCACCCAGCACCTTTCCCGCGCACGCCAGGTACTTGAACGTGATCTCACGCCCACGCTGCGGCGTGTGCACAATGGGGCTTTCGAACACGGCGTCGGGATGCAGCAGGTCCCACAGTGCTCTATCGTCGTGAGACTTGATGTAGTCGCGCCAGTGGTCGAGGGCGGTCATCCGCATATCTCCGGGGTTGCAGGTCGCTGCCTGGCATCGGCCGCAAGTGGCTGACAGTTTCGCCTCAGCTGCCGGCTCTGCCGACGCCGTAGACGATGAGAACGAGCGCGACGGCGTAGAGCATCCAGCCCGGATGACGACCGCGCGTCGCCCAAAGGTTGCCGAGGGCGCCGACCAGGTAGGAGCTGCCGACGAGCAGGCCCGTCGCCAGCCTTGCCTCCTGCTCGAACGAGTTTGCGGCGACAATCAAGGCGAGTCCGCCGACGAACCAATTGAACGTGCTGAATTGCAGGAGCACCGGCACGAGCCTTCGGATCGGAAGGGCGATCCGCCTGTCCGCGAGCTGCTCGAACGGTCCGATCATCAGCCGCTGTACCAGGACGCCATGAACCACTGCGACGCCGCTTCCGATGACCCCAGCCATTCCCAGCGCAACGTCGTGCCAATTCATAACCATACATCTATGCATGGAACATATGGCGAAGGGATTGCCCTGTCAATACACCTGTGTATGGTGGAACCATGAATGATCGCCTGACCAAGTCCGAATGGATAAGGCATGGTTTGCGGACGCTGGCGAAGCACGGACCCAACGCCCTGAAGGTCGGTCCGATGTCGACGAAGCTGAAGGTGTCTCGCGGCAGCTTTTACTGGCACTTCCGCGACGTTGCCGATTTCCGGTCGCAGCTATTGCAAAGCTGGCAAGAGAGTTCGACGGATCAGGTCATTCAGGACCTGGATGCCCGGGAAGGCGAACCCGATCGTCTGAAGCATCTTCTGCGGCGGGCGTTGGGCGGCACGCTCAACTTGGACCGAGCCATAAGGTCTTGGGCGGCAGAGGACGAAGCCGTCGCCAGGATCGTTGCATCCGTCGATCGCCGTAGGGTCGCCGGCATCGCAAAATTGCTGGCCGAGGCGGGCGTGGAAGCCGAGCGGGCGCTCCATCGGGCCGCCTTCCTGTATTGGGCCTATCTCGGCCGGGCCGTTGTCATGGATCCTCGCCATTCATCGATATCGGCCGTAGCCTTGGACGATATCAGCAACCTGTTTGAAACGTGAACGCTCCAAAACCACCCATGCCGACCTACGGTCCCCCGGAGCGGACGTTCCGATCGTCGGCAACGAGTCAGAAGGCGACCTACGCGGCACGTCAACTGTGCGTCCGCTTTACCCCTTGAAGGAGACATTCCTCGGGGCCGTCTCGATGTCAGCTAGGGGCCAAAGTGAGACGATTGGGATTGAGGAAGGAAGCGCCGCTACGACGGGCCGTGCAACGATCGGGAAGCATCGCCACCACACCAATCCTATCCGGATTGCGCCGTCGCTACGCGCGGATATGGTTCTCGGGAAAGACAACGAGCTATTCATGGCCGACGAACGCATCAAACGCAAACTGGCGGCAATCCTTGCGGCCGACGTGGTCGGCTATTCGCGCCTGATGGAAGCCGACGAGGCGGGCACGCTGGCTGCTTTGAAGCGGCACCGGGAATTCATCTTCGACCCGGCTGTCGCCGCCCACAACGGCCGCATCGTGAAGCTGATCGGCGATGGCGCCGTCGTCGAGTTCGGCAGCGTGGTCGATGCCGTGAATTGCGCGCTTTCGGTGCAACGCTCCGGCGCCTCGATGGATCAAAGTGCGCCTCAACCAACCATCGTGCTCAGAATTGGCATCAATCTTGGCGATGTCATTATTGAAAGCGACGACATCTACGGCGATGGCGTCAACATCGCTGCCCGCCTGGAGCCCCTCGCCGAGCCCGGCGGGATCTGCGTCTCCTCGATCGTCAACGAGAGTGTCGGCAATCGGATCGACGTTCGTTTCACGGATGGCGGCGACATACGCGTCAAGAATATCGACCGCCCGATCCGAATCTGGAAGTGGCATCCCGGCAAGATGGCTACCACCGCCCAGCGGTCCAGTGCCGGCAATCCGGAGCCCAACGTCGAGACGCCGTCGATCGCTGTTTTGCCGTTCACTAACATGTCGGGCGACCCGGAGCAGGAGTATTTCTCCGACGGCATCAGCGAAGACATCATCACCGACTTGTCGAAGATCGCTGGTCTGATGGTGATCTCGCGCAACTCGAGCTTCACCTACAAGGGACGTTCGGTCGACACCCGCGCTGTCGGCCGCGATCTCGGCGTGCGCTCAGTGCTCGAAGGCTCCGTCCGCCGCGCCGGCAATCGCGTCAGGATCACCGCGCAGCTCATCGACGCTGCAACCGGCGGGCACCGATGGGGTGAGCGCTACGACCGCGACTTGACGGACCTCTTCGAGGTCCAGGACGACGTCACTCGCCGAATTGTCGATGCGCTGAAAGTGACTTTAAGCCCAGCCGAAAAGGCGCGGCTTGCGGACAGCGGAACGAGCAATATCGACGCTTATGACTATTTTCTTCGCGGCCGCGAACTCCTGCTCGGGAAGACCAAGAACCGTGAGACCTTCGAACAGTCGATGAAGTTCCTCATGAGGGCATTGGAACTCGATCCCAGCTATTCGCAAGCCTATGCAGGACTAAGTATGGCGTACAATCTAGATTACCAAAACCGTTGGAGTGATAATCCTGATATCTCGCTGCGGCTTGCCAAACTCAATGCGGAACAGGCGATCGAAAAGGACCCGAACGAACCGTTTGCGCGACTTGTCGCGTCGTGGGCCGCAATCTTCGAAAAGGACCTCGATCGGGCGAAGTCCGAGGCAGATATTGCGCTGTCGCTGAATCCGAATTTCTCAGGAGCCTACGCCAGTCTTGGCCACATTCAAACGTTGTCGGGACGGCCGCTGGAGGCGATTCCGGCGCTTGAGCGCGCCATTCGTCTCGACCCAGCTTTTAAGCCGCAAAATCTACACTTGCTCGGCATGGCGTACCTGCTTGCTGGCAAGTTCGAAACAGCGGCGGCTCTGCTAAGGGAGCGCATTCTCCTAGTGCCCGGTACGGATTTTAGCCGCGTCTTACTCGCTTCAGCTCTTGGTCATCTCGGTGAGGTCGATGAGGCTCGTCGCATCTGGCAAGAACTCAAAGAGATCAATCCAAAATACTCCTTCAGGGAACATTTCGCCCGGCAACCTTTCAAGAGCGAAGAGAACGTTCGGCGGATTGCCGAGGGTCTCACGAAATCCGGAATTGTCGACCTAACAGGCTGACGAGCTACTCAAAAATCAATATCTTAATGGCTTAGATGGCGCTTGTCGTTCCCGAAAATCACATCCACGCGGATTGGCGCGATGAGGCAGAATTGTTGCCCCGGCCAAAAACTCCCACTAACTACGAAAGACCCATTTGAGTTGTAGTCAGAAGGTGAGATCGACAAAGTGAAAGACGACATAGCGACGCGCTTGTGATCAAGATGCTTGAGAGTGGCACCGGCGCTATCGGCCTCATCGATGACCTCGTAGCTCGGCCACCTGACGGGCGCAAGGCAAGATAAGGGCAAATGCGTTGAATCGGTCGTGATTGAAGGCGGGAGCAGGGCAAAACGGCGCTCATCTCTAAGCCGAGCCGCCGCCGGTGCGGACGGAACGATTTGTTAATCGCCGGCGTCAGGCGATGGCGGGGAATTGCAACGTGAATTGGGCGCCGCCTTCGGGGGAATCCGTAACCGACGCGGTGCCCTTTAGCGCGTGCATGATACGTCGAACGATCGAGAGGCCCAGGCCCGCCCCCTCCGTGCTGGATTCTCCTCGCCAAAATCGTTGGAAGACTTTCTCGCGAAGTTGCGGTGGTATGCCAGGACCCGCGTCGCAGACATCGACTGAAGCTGCGCGTGTCACACGAATACGGACGCCGCCGCCAGGTGGGCTGTAGTTGATGGCATTCTCGATCAAATTGCTGATGGCTATGTTGACGACCAGTGCGTTGCCGAGAATGACGACGGGCACTTTCGGTTCGTTTACCTCTAGGGTCTTGCCGGCAGAAATCGCGATCGGCCCTAAACCCTCCGCCGCTTGGCGGGCGGCCTGGCAAAGGTCGACCGGTTCATCCAGTTGAATGTTCAAGGTCTCAAGCCGAGCGACGAGAAGCAGTTGATGTACGATCCTTGTCATCAGTTGTACGTCATGACGCAGCTTCTCGGCCACGGCGGCATCCGGCATCGTGTCGATGTTCGCTGCTAGGACTGCCAATGGTGTTCGCAACTGATGGGCCGCATTGGCATTGAATTCGCGCTGGCGGGTCAACCCCTCGTCGAGCCGATCAAGCGCCTTATTGAAGGAGGTGACGAGTGGCAGGATTTCCGTGGGAATGCCCTTCGACGGCAACCTCAATGTCGAGCTTCCCGGCTCGATCTTCGCAGCAAGCGTGGCCATCTCCTTCAAGGGGGCGAGCGATCTGCTCAAGGTCCACGCGCTTACTGCGAGAAGGGCGAGAAGAAACGGAATTTGTAGCCAGCCGCCGTCCGTGAAGAATTCATTGAAAACGGCGGCATTCAGCGACCGCGTCATCGGCAGCGTCTGCTCCACCTGGGTATAGTATGATTGGTTCCCGAGATCCGTGCGAACCGCCGCACCCAATATGCTGGCGTCATCCGCGTCCGTCTTGTATTGATAAAATTTGCGTTCTTCCGCGTCCAGAAGTTTCGGCAAAGGGCCGATAAGGCGGCCGGAAGTCACTATGATGCGCCCGGCATCGTCGCGCACCGCGTACCGGTATCTACTATCAGGACTGTTGTACGCCTCCGAAAGTTTGGCCGGGAGATCGACTTCGACCAAGCCATCCGGACTTAGCTCGATGTAGCTGGAAATCTCGCGCGCCTGCTTAACGAGAGTCAGCTGACGTAGATAGGATTCAACATGGCTTTGCTTGATGTAAAGCCAGCCGTACGAAATCCCGGCGGCGATTACCGTCGTGATCGTAAGTCGAATAATGATGCGGGATGACAGAGACATCGTAGCCTCGGCTCTATTCTTGCAGGAGATATCCGATGCCCCGAAGCGTATGAATGGAGACGCGCGCCCCGATTGCTTCCAGCCTGCGTCGCAACCGCGAGACCAGCGCCTCAATCGCATTTGGCGAGACGTCGTCGCTTAGGCCGTAAACCGAATCCTCAAATAGGCGCTTTGGGACCACTTGATCGGCTCGGCGCATCAAAAGCTCAAGCGCATCCAGCTCGCGTGGAGGAATTGCTACCGTGTGGCCTCCGACCTTCAACTGGCGCGCAGCGGTGTCCAAAGTGATGTTGCCGATGTCGATGGTCGTGCCCAGGGCCCCCTCGGGGCGCCGAAGGAGGGCCCGCAATCGCGCCGCCAATTCCTTCATCGCGAACGGCTTGAGCATGTAATCGTCCGCGCCGCGGTCCAGCCCCTTGACGCGATCGTCGATCCCGTCGCGAGCCGTCAGCACGATGACGGGCGTCCAATTGGCCGTCGTGCGGATGTCTTCGAGCAAATCCAGGCCATCACCGTCGGGCAGTCCGAGATCGAGTATGACGGCGTCATAAGAAATGCTTCTGACAGCGGCCAACCCTTCCGCAGCCGTGGCGAACGTGTCGATGCCGAAACCGAAGCCTGCCAGGCCTTCTACCATTGATCCGGCAAGCCGTTGATGATCCTCGATGAGCAATATCCGCATTTGGCTTGCTGGCTCCTGCCGCTTCGACTGCCCACATGAGAGCGCTTAACAGTAAGAGGCTAGCTCGACCCTACCAGGGACCGGGGGCTTCCTGACGAGAAGCTGACAGACTCACAAAAAGGACGCTTGACCCCTATGGACCGAGGCAACAGCCGAATGTGATGAAAATGCGGCGTTGTGCGGTTGCCCGACACTCATCGGCGGGTCGCGCTGCTGGCGCCGGATGCGGTGTCGGACATTTCGATGCTGACGTGTTCGGGGTCGATATGCAGGGTGCCGACCAGCATGGGGATCGCTGCTCCGACAGGAACCAGAATGTGAGCCTCCGCTATCGGCTTAAGCGATACCTCGATCTCCTGACCTTTAACGAGATAATCAAGAACCGGGGACTTCACCTTGTGTCCGGCCAGTGGCGTCAGTACCAGCTTGCAGACAAGGATTGGTTCGGCGGCATCGCCCGGGATCGATACCTCGCGCCTCTCCTTGAAGGAAAGGCCCACGTCATAGCGGAGTCGACCGTCGAAGACCGGCAGAACCCGCCTGCATTGGTCGCCAACGTGGTCGCCAAGCGTGTCATCCGGAATGAGGGAGGCGCTCAACGGGTCGATCACGCCTTGAAGCAGGGCCGCAGTCAGAGGAACGCGCTTCGGTATCGGCGGAAACGGCGGCAAGGCGACGAGCTGTCGGATGGCTCCATTCTGGAGTACCATCCGGATGGTATCAGTTTCGTCGCTCGTCACCACATGCGCCTCGAACCCCTCAGGAATAGCGCGACCGTTCACGACGATGCCGCGGGCATGTCCCGAACCCTGGCCGTCGACGAGGACGCTCATCAATCCCTTTATTTGCGCGGAGGCCTCTATGTCGTAGCGATCAGCTACGAGCGACAGTTGCCAATCAGCCGAACCCACCGTCGCGCCTAGATAGGAAATACTGTACGCAATAGTGATCTTGCCATCTGCGAAAGCCGGGTGGCCGAAAGAAATAAAAGTAAGAATGACACATGCGCGTGCCGACGAGAATCGCATCGCCCTGTGCCTTCCCGAATTAGCGCCGTGCACGTTTCGTAGCTTCAATATATGGTTCGCCGCCTTATCCGGACTCAGCTTCGACCAGATTCCTGACGCTAAGCTGACGAGTAAGGCCGATCACCGACCACGAATTCCGATGATGAGATCGTCAAAATCGGACCGGCTGGCGGATCGAATGGATGGGCACCGTTTTGAATTTTACGCGCTCGGCAATGATTGCTCGCTGCAATTCATCACGCCATCGACGTCGACCAGCAGCCGCTGCGCCGCGCCTTGCATTCTGGTTTGAATAGAGACAAGACAAAAGCGTCAAGCCCGGGAAGGTTATGAACCCGACCGACCAATATGTCGGAAGCCGAGTCCGCATGCGCCGTCTCATGCTGGGCATGAGCCAGGGAACGCTAGCAGATCAACTCGGACTAACATTCCAACAGGTTCAGAAGTACGAGAAGGGCGTCAACCGCATTAGCGCGAATCGGCTGCAGCAGATGTGTCACATCCTCCAGGTTCCGGTGCAGTTTTTCTTTGACGGCGCTCCGGAGATCGCGGGCCACGTTGGAAAGGGCGCAGAAGCTCCATTGCCCGCCTACATCGCCGATTTTCTTGCCACATCCGACGGGTTAGCGCTGGTTAAGGCGTTTATGCAGATTGGCGATACCGAGCTACGACGTTCCATCGTCCGCCTCGTCGAGGAAATCGTCGGCGATGTAGGCGGCCGCCGCGAGGTTGACACGGAAGTCCGGTAACCAGCCTCACTTCGAGCACGGAGGGATTTTTCATAGCGCTCCAAGTCGCGGTCCCCATGAAGTTGCCTTCACGAACGGTATTTTGGGCGGCCATCCTGCCCGAACTGCGGCGAAACAATGATGCCGTCGGAACACCCGGAATTCTCAGAATGCCTCAGCGGCGACGAAATTCGACACTTTTGGGCGTGTGACCGATGCGACAATCGATTCGATACGGTGGTTAAGTTCGATGCAGCCGGCGCATGACGGTGTCCGCACCCTATGCGCGCAGCTCGAACACCGAAATCCACGTCACGGATTCTGGACGGTTCGTGGGTTTGTGCGGCTCTACTGAGCGGTGCTCGCCCACGAATCGATCGGACCACTTGTTAGTCAAGGTCGCTATGGCAACACGGCGAGAGCGCATCGATGCCTTCATGCATGAAGGCGAACCACCCACTGACCAGCCGCTTGAGATTCTTTGCGAGGATCACATCGGCACCTATGTCATTCCATTCTTGTGTCGATGGAACAACGGCGTCTGGCAAAACGTGAATACAAGCAGGCGAATAGAAGCAACAGGGATTGGCTGGCGCGTGCGGTGAGGGGAATGAGCGGCGTCACGGATGTTGGAAGGATTGACTATTGCTTTTTGGCGTCCATCAAGAGCATCAGTTATGCATGCTTAGGCTTCGGTTCGACGACAGTGACTATTCGGTTGTCGTGAAAAATAGGGGGACCCCTCCGAACTCGTGGAGGTGGGAGATTTATCGGGCCGGTAGATCGAATCCGATACGGCAGTCGTCGGTCCTTTTCCGTAGTATGGTGGCCGCCAACAAAGCCGGAAAGGCGGCGCTCAAGGAGCTATTGGCCAAGCTAAACACTCAACCGAGTAGACCAGAAGCGTGACCCAATTTCCCCGTCACGGATTTTGGAAGGGAAGAGGGGCGGTGGGGCTTGGTTGAGCCGCTGGCGTAGTTCTGAGGTGCCGCGCCTACTCAAGAAGGTCTCGAGGCTATCGAAGTCCAGCTGTATCAATGTTTTGACATAGAGGTGTGCTGTGTTCCGCGACTCGCGGAGGCGAGAATGCGGGACTTAGGAGTATGGGTCGCTGAGTTCTTCAAGCTCCTTGGAGGGCGGCGGCTTCACCCTCTCACGACTCAGTGTCCCATCTGCCAACAGATGGTTCTCCTCCATGTCAACAAAGCGGGCCGGCGCCACGTGTTTGCGCATGCACGCGCATTATACGAGGGGGCCCGGCTTTCCGCGCATTATGCCGCCAGGGTCAGGTGTGTTGGCTCAGGCAGTTCAAAGCTATTCGATCCTCGCCCCGGTGAACATCAACGCTTCAAGCTACCCGGCTCCTTACTCGAAGAATAAAGGGCCGCAGCGTCGCCGGCCAGTTCTCCCTAATTTTCAGATGCTTGCGCCTCGACGGCAAAAGTGTGTTCAAAATCACTGTGGAAACCGCCCCAACTGGGCGACAACACCCACCCAAAGTGACCCTCAAACACAAAAGCGAGCTTTCGCGGGAGGGCGCAAGTCAGAAAACGGGGAGTGTCATGTTCACGCTTCGTCATCGCGTGGGGCCGGTTGCTGGTCTAGTAGTGGCTTTGTTCGCCACCGTCGCGTGGATCGGCCTTGGGGGATACACGCTGATAAGGTTGTTTTAGGACGGAAGCCGCGAGCAATATTCGAGTGCCCGTACAATTCACGTAACGGATTTTGCAAGATTTTGGGGGTGTGATGTGGTTTGCAGGAAGTTTTAAAGTCTATGTTTGGTACGAGCCCTGCCGGAGACGAGGTTTGATCGTCGGATATTCACTTTCAGGGCGTATATCGGAACTCAGCTGGCATTCGACTACATTACGCTTGTAGACTTCAGCCTCGCTCTTGATGAGGTATCTTAAGTCGAGGGCCTGCTCTTCCTTCGGCATCTGCCGCACAATTTTATAGAGACCGGCTGTTTTCTCGCCGATGGGCGTGTACTCAACCGCCTGCCCAACAAAAAACTTGAAAAACATCGGGTTGCTTTCAGGTCGGGTGACCCTTAACCGGCGATTGTGCCAATGTCCAGCGTTCCGCGAAATTGTATTGTGAATGAATATTCAGATACGCAGCACAGTGCGGGGAGCTCAACTAGGACTGTGGCTCATCAGAATCGCTGAGTTGCAGGCGTTCACGCAAGATATCCGCGACTTGTGCGGTGTCGGTATTAGCTTTGCGAGGTTCGGTTTGGCCAGATTGTTTCCATGCGGCATTCCGCTGCCGCTCAGTGTGAGGGTCTTTCTCAATGTGCCCAGCCAGCGTGGCCCATGCGTCAGAAAGGCGGCGCAAGCTTGCACTGGTTTTTGGATCCGTGGCTGCTTCTGCGGCATGCAAAACCTCTGCAGCCCTTCTGCGGCAGTCTTCTGCGCTCATCATAGCAACAATCTCAATTGTTTGCCGGCTTGTTGAAAACCACTCGACAGTGTTCCGCGCCACTCTCTTCAACTCTTCCCATGATCGATGCGCCGGCTTTTGAACGCAAGGCGATCAATTGCACGGAGGGCGAAATGCCGGCATGGCGAGAGCCTGAAAAGTGGGAACCAATACGAAATGCGACCGTTGTAGGTGCTCTGGCAGGCAATGGCGATGGCGTCCTAGCCGGAGCACTGGGCGACTTGACCGCAAGGTTGGTCGCCCTGTTGCTAGTTGGCTTGTCTATCAAACGATGAGTGCGGTGGCGTCTTCGGCGGCAAAAAAACCCCGGACGACTTATTGGGCGGGCGATGGTTTCTCCGCAGGCGGGGTTAGCAGCGAGAGAGGCGGTCGCGGCGGTTTGTCATCGGTCGATGGTGTGTCGCCAGGTGGTGTCTGGAGAGATGTCGCGGCCGGCCGCTCTGGGATTTCCGCGTGCGCCGGCTTTGAAGGTTTTCTTCGCGGCGTGGCGGGGACAGCCGCGGTTTGAGTCGGTGCCGCCGCTTTTTGGCTTACATCATGTTGGATCCCGTGCAGCATCGCGAGATCTCGCGACATCTGCTCTTGCGTGCCAGCGAGTTGCTCAACAATGCGTCGAATGACGGAGAGATCATTCACAATACCCTCGAGCTGTTGCTGTAGCTCAGCGGGATGATTGACCGCGAGCGGCTGTGCTGCCGATGGGGCGACTGCCTGTGACGGGCTGACGTCTTGAGACGGAACGGCGGCTTGAAGCGGAGTGCCATTTTGATCTGACAATTTGGAAACTGGCTATGCCGCTAAATCTGAGCTGCGTTGTGATTCTGCGCCAATAACTGGCGACAGCCAATTCAATGCTGAATGCGCCCAAACTTTAATCATGTCCTGGGCGT
>Ga0210394_10004254_pt1 | contig 16905 bp, 13 predicted proteins | sample IncBWC12MmetaG_FD_160121 | JGI IMG/M metagenome (GOLD analysis project Ga0210394, IMG submission 160121) | Forest soil microbial communities from Barre Woods Harvard Forest LTER site, Petersham, Massachusetts, United States - Inc-BW-C-12-M | ecosystem: Environmental > Terrestrial > Soil >... | reverse complement strand
TCGATATTTACGAGCCGGATTGCAGCGTCGGTTGCAGTTCCATTGTCGACGGTCAAGTCGCTTGGCCCCGCGCCCCGGGCGGGTTCGATTGTCGCGCCCGTCGGAAGCCGCTCAATGGGTTGATCGCGCGCACACGAAGGCACTTCTGGAACGATTCGTTCAACTGCCGGAGAGAATGGACCGTCGCCGCTGTCGGCACGTAGCGGCAAGGTATTGCTGCGCGAACCCGAAGAAAGCTGAGATGGCGTAGCACCCGTCGAAGATGACCCAGCCGCCGAGGAGCCTTCAGTCTGGTCGGGAGCAGAGGGTTGTCCTGTGGGGTTAGAGGTTGCGCTGGAGGATGATAATCCTCCAGATGCAATTTCAGATGGTTTCTTAAGAGAATACGCAATCCACAGGACGATGCCTGCGACAAGCGCTGCGCCAAGACTTGCTATCACAGCGTTCCTCTTCCGTCCTTGTCGCAGACGACTCATCGCCGTTACCTTGCTATCTGCCGGTGCGGAAGGTGCCACTCGCTCGACTGTTGCATGGGGGATAGGACGCAGCGGAACGGAAGACTCGACGAATTTATTGATGGTTCCGCAAACTGGGCAACGCACACTCCTGCCGATTTGCGATTCGCCGGCATGGAAGATTTCCGAGCAAGGACTCCCGTCGCTGAGTCGGCCTTGGCACTGTAGGTCTAACACTGGACACCTCTCCGACGAAGTCGTCGATGGAGACCCTAGCGCCTACACACAAGTCACTGACCGTGCGGACGGTACACAAATACCCCTATTGCAGGTACTAGTGCAAGTATTGCCTGCTATGGCGGCTAGAACGACCATGCTCTTCCCGCTAGGTTGCGTGTGGGAGACGCACGTGAATCAGCGAACACTCTTCGCCAAGCGGGTACGGAGACTAAGAAAAGCGGCCAATCTGAGCCTAGACAAGGCTGGAGAAAAGGGCGGCCTCAGCGGCAAGTATTGGGGAGAAGTGAAGCGATCCGAAAAGAGTCCAACGCTCGACAAACTACTTGCCATGGCAAGAGCGCTCGATGTACCCATATACGCCCTAGTTCAAATCGAGCGCGAAGAGGATGAAGAGAAAGTTCTGCGCAGCAGCATTGACAGGATCCTCGATAAATCCACTGTGAAGCAGTTGAAACGAGTCTATTGTTACCTGCTTGATACAAGCGACACCAAGTAAGGGCTGGCCGTGCTTTCGTCCCTGGGCCGCAACAGAATGTCGGTTCTGTTGCATTCGCGGGTTGCCGTAGGCGTTTTTTCAAAGGGTTGGACCAATCCGTACCACCAGTGCGCAGCGACGTAATGTTGCATTTCACGTGTATCCAGGTAGAGTGCGGTGACTCGTGCACAAATGAACCTAGAACCAACGCTTGTTTCTAGAAATGTTATGTAGTTGGCCTGTCTACCACTTCCCTGCAGGATGGATGACGGTTTAGCGCCGTGTCTGGGTGGGTTTTGTGCACGAAGTTGTGCCCAGGTTTGAACCAGTTATTTGAACCACTCTGCCACGTTGCACCAGAATGCAGCAAGACGCTTAGCGTGCTCTCGGACGAGCCCCTCGCACCTCACCAGCAGACTAAGGTCTAGTTTGTAGCTGAGGCTGATTGAGAGAGGAATCCTCGTAAGAGTTGATTGGCCGATGACAGGGGCGGAAGCAGCCTGGCGGAATTCAGGATGAAGATCATTTCGGAAGAGACATGAATGAATGCAGCCAGAAGAGGGTTCAGGAATCCGAAGGCTGCCAAGCCGACACCGATACTATCAACGACTAAGGTTCCCACAAAATTCTGCATGATCGTCCGATGGCAACGCCGCGCGATGCGAATCGTTTCCACAAATTTGGTGAGGTCGGAGCCAATCAAGACCACATCTGAACTCTCGCGTGCTACGTCGGTGCCTGACCCCATCGCCACTCCGACTGTGGCCTTAGCAAGTGCTGGTGCATCGTTAACCCCATCTCCGACCATGACAACTTTCCGGCCGGCGGCCAGCAGCTCTTCCACACGCTGCAGCTTTTGTTCGGGCAGTAATTCGGCGGAGATCTCATCTACTCCCAATCCCTTTCCGATGGCCTCAGCAACCGTTCTTGAATCGCCGGTCAGTAGTACGGTTCTGAGACCCATTGATTTGAGTTTCTGAATCGCAGCTTTTGCTCCGGGGCGAAGCAGATCAGCCACACGGATCGATCCGAGAAAGTGTCCGCCTCGTGTCACAAGCACGGCGCCGTCTGAAGGGTGTTCTATTGCCTCTGCGCCCTCGCCTCCAAGGTGCATCCAATTTCCGACCGTGATCTCTTCGCTGTTAATTTGAGCAACGATCCCTCTTCCAGGGGTGTAGTCGAATTTGTCAGGGTGGTGAACATGAATGCCCATCTGAGATGCTTTACTTAGAATTGCCCTCGCAACGGGATGCTCGGATTGACACTCAGCGGTCGCGGCGGCTTCGATTAGGCATGCCTCGCTGACGCCCTTAGCTGGCCGGATCTCGATAACCTCGGGCGTCCCGTACGTCAGCGTGCCTGTCTTGTCGAGGAGAATCGTATCAACCTCGGCAAGTTTTTCGAGATAGAGGCCACCCTTTATGATTACGCCGTCCTGAGCGACGCGGCCAATTGCACCCAGTATCGCCAGCGGAGTTCCTGCGGCGATTCCACATGCCCCGGCCACGATGACAACGGAGATGGTCGAACGTATGTTGTGTGTACTGAGGAATGTGATGGCTGCGGCAGCCAATGCAAAGTACACGAGATAGCCCGCGAGCCGGTCCGCGATTCCTTGAATCGGAGCGCGCGATTTCTCCGCTCGCTCAACTGCCTCAATGATTTTGCCAAACGTCGTATCACGACCGAGGCGCTCGACTCGAACTTCAAGTGCCCCGGACTGGTTGATCGTCCCCGCATAAACGACGGCGCCACGCGTCTTTTCCACTGGCATGGATTCGCCCGTGATTGGCGATTGGTCGACAAACGAATGCCCTCCGGCTACCCGGCCGTCAACTGGGATGCGTCCTCCGGGCCGAACAAGGACCTGGTCACCAACAGTAATTTCACGAATACTCACGTCTTTCCATTGTCCAGCCCTGAGCACCGTTGCGGCGCTCGGCAGGAGATCAATCAAGTGTTGGATCGCTCGGCGACCTCGACTGACCGTCAGGCCCTCCAGGATCTCCGCGACGAGGACAAAAAGCGTGATGACGAGAGCGGTAAAGATTTCGCGAATCACGAGCGCGGCTACAATTGCGATGGCCATCGAAAGCTCCATCGTCATGCGCCGCTGCGTAATGTTCTCGTAGGCTTCGTGAAATATCGGAAAGCCGCCAACCATAGCGCATATCACACCGATGGCAGTTATGTAGGGGTTCGACACCCCGCGCAGAAACCAGATGGCACCGGCGGTCGCAGCGACGAAGAGGACGCGGTCAATCTCCCGCCAAGTTAACGCGTGTCCTTGCTCGTGATCGTCGTCGTGCTCGGCATGCCGGGATGGGACATTTTCTGAATGTGCCCCAACAACCTTCACTACATCCGATTCGTTCAGATTGGTCTGATCCATGCCGTTTCCTCTGCTCACATAACAGGGGCGGGTTCGGGTCGTTACTTTAAATAAGCTCGGACGACATCAATCAATTCCTCGGCAGCTTGCGCTTGGGGCGACTTCCTGCCACTGTGGGGGGCTAACACGTGAAATCGGACGTGCCCCTCCATGACTTCGGCCATCAAACCATTCAATGCCCCGCGACAAGCGGCCATCAGTTGAAGCACACCAGCACATTCCTGTTCGGATTCAAGAGCGCGTTCGATAGCGTCGACCTGACCCCGAATCCGGCGAACGCGAGTCAGAAGTTTCTCTTTGTCTTTGGTTGTGTGAGCCATGCGAGCACTATACTGTAAGGGGGTATAGTACTCAAGCACAGGGCTTCAGAAAGGAATAAGGCCTATCAATATCAGGTTTATTGCCGTGATTCTCAGCGGCTTCGCGATGCTTTCGACGATCGGCGGAGGATTGGTCGCAGTCCGTGGTCAAAAGCGGCTCCATTTGCTTCTAGGGATGGGGGCCGGAATGCTCCTGGGTGCCACGTTCTTTGATCTGTTACCCGAGTCCATCGAAGCCGCGCAGTCCCAAGGCTGGACCATCCGAGCGATGTTGCTCGTGCTGGTGATCGGCTTCTTGGGCTTTTATATAGCGGAGCGCGTATTGGTTCTCCACTCATGCCCAGAAGGCGATTGTGCAAATGAAGCGCATCGGCGCCTTGGTCGGTTGAGTGCCGTCGGACTCATCGCCCACAGCACACTCGACGGTGCCGCAATCGGGGCTGCAAGCCTGGTGAATTTGCGCGTCGCCATTGTGGTAGCACTCGCAATCGTCGCGCATGACATGAGTGACGGCCTCAACACAATGATGCTAGTCACTCGGGGCGAAAAGGCAGAGTGGACAGATTTCCTGTTTCTCGGAGCGGACGCCATTGCGCCAGTGATCGGCGCCCTTCTCGCCCTGCAATTCTTGCCATCGCCGAAGTGGTTAGCGGTTTTCTTGGCTCTCGCATCCGGGTTCTTCCTTTATACGGCGACGTCAGACTTGCTGCCAGAGGCGCACAGGCGTTCGCCCAGTCCTTCGGTCACCATTCTGACAATTGTCGGAGTATTGATAATGGCTCTGACTGTCTGGCTGGCCCGTCTGGACTCTGGTGTGCTTGCACGACTGATGTGGTCAACGTTCTAGCCGAATCGCTCGAATTCTGCTTTCTGCGAGCTACGGGAAGATGAGGGTAGGACCCCGCCGCCATTTGAGGCTGACGGCAGGGCCCCAATCCGGCACGCGGGCAGCGCCCACGCCGAATCGAAAGCGGCATTATCATGCTGTTACGCAAAAAGCAAGCCGACGTGAATGTCCCGTCCTGAAAAACAAGTCCCCAATGTAGTGCACAGTGAGGAAATTCCCTTTGAATCGCCCGGGCAACTGCAAGTCGCATTCGACGGAGATCTTACAAAGCAAACCAAAACCAATATGGTTTGCTTGACAGGGTCTGCTCTACCCATGTATAAGCACCGGCTATGAATGTGAAGCGGATCGCCAGTTTCCTATTGGTTGCTTGTCTGGCGATCTTTGTCATCTCATTGTTCCACACTCACTTGGTGGAACAGACGCGCGACCACTGCAACATTTGTCAGGTCCTGAGTGTGGGCGGGAGTGTGCCCCTCGTTGTAGCGCATGCTCCGGTGCTGCTTATCGAGCGGACCCATTTGCGTATTATTCGAGTTGCAGCTATTACCCTGCCATTCTTCTCTGAATCCGAAAGAGCACCTCCAACCCTGTAATTCTTCTAGCAAAGTCCTTCGTTGTTTTTAATGTGATCAGAGGTTTTTACTTTTTCCTTTAGACGTTCTTCAGGAGCCTGCTGGCCCGAGAGGTCATTTTTCTGATGCATGTATCGACTTGGCGGTCTGCTGCCCTTGAATCTCGGGAGACATAGCATGAACTCGCGTGAACTTTCCGACTTGCCGGCTAAAGAAGCTAGTTCCAGCGAAGCCCAGTACCGGGCCGTCCTTGCTGTTTTTCTGGGAGCGGCGCTCTTGGGCGCAGCAGGAGCCGTTGCCGGTGGCTTCAGATTCGGAAACCCGGTGCTGCTTGATGTGGCGATAACTCTGGGACTCTCCGCAGGCATCCTCAGCGGTGTTCTGGTGACACAGATCCTACGGACGAGATCTTCGAAAGCCGTACCGGAAGTCAGCACCGCAGCCCCCGTGATGGTCCCAGAGCCATTGCCAGAGCTAGTCCTTGTGGCAGAGGCTCCTGCGCCGGAGCCACGTCTCGCGACAGCACCAGGGCCCAGCGAGGAAACGGAAGTATCCGCACCCAAAGAGGAACTGAAGGCCGAGGGCAAGTCGGCGATTGTTCACCCAACAGATTTCCCTCTACGGTTTTGGAACTGGTTCCGTGGGCTCGGGGCAGCGGGAATGATGCGAGTCAGTCTGGCTACCGCTGGTATGTTCGCTATCGGTGCCACGTGGCGTACGACACTGCCTGCGATCTTACCAACTCCTTTAGAGGCGGCGATTGCGGCGGGCGTTTGCTTGATTGCTGCGGGGCTGGCTGCGACCGCGGTGCACTACCTAGCGGACATCGAGCCGACCCGGCTCCACGAGGCGCCGGAATTGTGTCGCGGCGCCAGAGTGGTCGCATGGATCCTGGTGCTGGCGGCCGCGTCGATGGGCGTCGAGTGGTTATGGCAGCTAACAATACTTCGCACGCTCCATTTCGTCGTCTTGGCGATTAATCTAGCCGTGTGCTACGGCCTCTTCTCGATTAAGCGGCCCGAGGCAGGAGTCCCCGGTACCTTCCCGATAGACCTCGATGTCCTGTCGGTCCTCGGGAGCCGGACAAACGTCCTTGCGGGCATCCTTGATGCCGGGCAGCGGCAGCTCGGTATCGACTTGCGCTCCACTTGGGCGCTCACGGTCGTCCGCCATAGTCTGGAGCCGCTCGTCATCGGCTTGGCCCTGATCGGGTGGCTTTCGACGTCCTTCACGGTGGTGGGGATGCAGGAGCAGGGCCTTGTCGAACGTCTTGGTGTAGCGGTGGAAGGGCAACCGCTCCAACCGGGGATTCATCTGCATTGGCCCTGGCCGGTGGACCAAGTCTTCAGGATTCCCGTACAGCGCGTGCAGGCGTTGCAAATCGGTCACGAGGGCGAGGAAGCAGAGGGACCCGAGAACGTGCTGTGGGCGGTGGAGCACGCTCCTAACGAGTTCACCCTGGTCCTTGGCAATGGGCGCGATCTCATTACCGTTGATGCCGCCGTGCAGTATCTCATTGTGGATCCGCGAGCCTGGCGGTACCACTCTCAGAACCCGGCCGACGCCTTGCGCGCCATCGCCTACCGGACAGTCATGAGAAACACCGTGAACCGCACGCTTTCCGACGCACTATCGGAAAATGTCGTGACGTTGACGGGGACCATGCGCGACATGGTGCAGCAGGAGGCCGATGCTCTGGGTCTCGGAGTCAAGGTTTTGGGATTCACGGTCGGCGGCATGCATCCCCCGGTGCCGGTGGCTTCTGATTACGAAGCTGTTGTTTCTGCAGAACTAGGAAAAGTCACTGCCGTTGTCAATGCGCAGGTGTACCACAACCAGACCGTACCCGCAGCCCAGGCTTCCGTGGTCGTAGGCGAGAACAACGCCCGCGCGGAAGGGGCTCAGAATCTAGGTCGCGCGGCCGGCGAGGCCTGGAGCTTTCGCACATTGGAGTCACAGTATCGTTCTGAACCCGAGGACTACCTCTTTCGTCGTCGGCTGGAGACGCTGGAGAATGGCCTCGCGGGGCGCGGTTTCACGGTCGTGGATTCCCGCTTCCAGCGGGATGGAGGTGAGCTATGGGTGATCCCCTAAAGATGCAGCGTTGGTTGCGGGCCGTCGTCGGTTCGCTGGCGCTGCTGGCCATCGTCTTTCAAGCAACCGCGGTGGTCGTGAGGGAGGGAGAGGCGGTGCTGGTTACCCGCTTCGGACGTCCCCTCAGAGCGGCTACGCAACCGGGTTTGCATTTCAAGCTTCCCTGGCCTATCGATCAAACCCTCTTGCTCGACATGCGGCGGCGCGTGTACGAGACCGGCCAGACCGAGATGCTGACGCGCGACAAGAAGAACATCATTGCGCGCACGTTCGTGGTCTGGCGCATTGGAGACCCTCTAGCCTTCAGCCAAGCCATCGGGAGCGAGGGCGGTGCCGAAGGCAAGCTAGACGGTCTGCTGACCAATGCCGCCATCGGAACGCTAGGGGGCCACGACCTGTCGGCACTGGTGTCTACAACCCCGTCCGATCTGCAGGTGGACCAGGTCGAATCGGAGCTTCTAGCGTCAACAGCGCCGGTGGCTATGCGTAGCTATGGCGTGACCATTGAGCAGATTCGCCTGGAGCGCATCGCTCTGCCCGAGGAGAACGTGACTGCGGTATTTGATCAGATGCGAGCCGAGCGGCGTCAGTTCGCCGCCAAGTTCCAGGCCGAAGGAGAACAAGAGGCCAGCCGCATCCGCTCCGAGGCGGACCTTGAGGCGGCCAACATTCGCGCCAAGGGCGCGGAAGAAACCGCGCGCATCCGCGGCGAGGCGGCAGCACAAGTCGCCAAGACCTATGCAGACGCCCATCGCGTCGATCCAGACCTGTACCGGTTCACGCGCTCGTTGGACTCTCTCGATAAGCTTGTGACCGGAAGCACGTCGCTGATTCTCCGCACTGATTCCGAGCCTTTTTCGCTCCTGCAGAGCAAGGACCAGAAATGAGAAGTGTAGGACCACCCTCACAGATCCGGCAGCTCGCCGCGCCAGTTGCCCATCTACTCGATGGGGCGTGGCAGCGGATGCACTGGTGGGTCGCCACGATGGTGGTGTTGTATCTCCTGTCGGGCGTCACCATCGTGAAGCCCGACGAAGTGGCGGTGATCCTCCGTTGGGGGCGGCTTGTCGGAGCCATTCCCGCGCTGCAACAACACGGCCCCGGTCTGCTCTTCGCTTTCCCGCGGCCGGTGGACCAGGTGGTCCGCGTGCAAGTCAAGCACGTGTGGGAGGTTCCAGTCGTCGACCTGGCAAATTTTAACGAGGACGACCCCACGGCACAGCAAATTCCAGATGGCGGGTTCACTCTCGACCCATTGACGCAAGGCTACGCGCTCACTGCGGATCAGAATATCGTGCATGTAGGTGTCGTCGCGCGCTACCGCGTGCTGGATCCGGGCGAGTGGGCTTTCTACGGCCCTAAGGATCAGGACGTGCTGCGCGTTGAGGTCAACGCTGCGATGGTTCGCTCGCTCGGGGAGATGGGCGTTGACCGGGTACTCTCCGATGGCCGGAAAGACCTTGTTGCTACGGCCGCACGCCGTGTGCAGGATGGCTTGGATGCGGTCCACTCGGGTCTCGAGTTGTCGTCGCTCGAGCTTATCCGTCTCGCTCCGCCGGCGGCTTTGGCCCGCGAGTTCGATGCTGTGCAGAGTGCCTTCATCGCTGCAGAGACGAGGCAGAAAGACGCACAAGCCTACGCGGAGTCAATCATCCCGCAAGCGCATGCCCAGGCCGACGCGGCAGTACAGTCTGCCCGCGGACAAGCTGAGTCTGATCTGGCCGCCGCCAGGGGTGATGCAGGGGCTTTTCGAGCTCTCGATCAACAGTATCGGGCCAGCTCGACGGTAGTCCGCGAGCGCCTCTACCGCGATGCCGTGGAAAAGGCCATCGGCGCCGCCGGTAAGGTCCGTTGGGTGCCGCCGCCCACTGCCGGCAAATACAATGGTTTCCGCATCACCGTTCAGCCGATCGATGCCGGATACCGGCCATCGGGAGCGGAATCTGGATCATCCGCACCAAGCCCGCCACCTCCACCAACTCCTTCTTATTCTTACTCAACTCCGCCCTCTACGGGCAGACAGGGCAACTATGCTAATGACTACGGGGAGGACGACGACGAAAAGTGAGCACCCTTTCCATCCGCGCTGCAACACCGGTTGGTAACGAGGTTCTTCCGGGAACGCTCTCCCTTGAAGAGCGCCGCCGCATCAGTGTGCGTCTTGGCGCAGGACTGGCCGGAATCGGCCTTCTCGGTCTGGGGACGCTCCTCATACGGTTGGCGCCGGATCAATGGCAGATTGGGGAACTTTGTAGAGCGTTGGCAGCGACTGTTGTGGGCGTCCCGACGCTCATCTCTGGCCTTCGCGGAGTGGTCACAGGAGACACTCGCCGTGCCACCGATCAGTTGGTGGCCATCGCCGTACTGGCCGCAGCAGCGAGCGGCGACTTCGTAACCGCGACCCTAATCCCACTATTCCTCGAAGTAGGCCGCCTCTTTGAGGAGCGCAGTTCTCTCGGTGCGCGTGCCGCTATCGAGGGCATCCGCGCGTTGGGAGCTCGGCAGGCGGTAAAGTGGCGCAATGGCGCCGAGGAGCGAGTCGACCCGAACAGCCTCTTGCCAGGAGATGAAATCCTTGTGCGGCCTGGTGAACGGATCGCAGTAGACGGCACCGTCCTTGAGGGGCGAGCGGCGGTGGACCAATCTGCCATCACGGGCGAGTCGCTTCATGTCGACGTGGGGCCGGGCAGCCCCGTCTTCGCTGGAACCGTAGCCCAGGACGGACTGCTCAAAATCCGTGTCCGCGGTGCGGGCGCGGATACCGTGCTCGGGCGGGTCGTGCAACTGCTGGCTGACGTGGAGCGAACTTCAGTCCCTGTGCTCCGACTCTTCGAGCGTCGGGCTGGAGTCTGGCTGCCGCTGGTGATCACGGTGGCCGCAACCACGCTGTTCTTCACTCAAGACCTCTCGCGCGCGATTGCTGTTCTTGTTGTAGCCACCCCGACGTCCCTCGTTGTCGCTGGGCCAGCGGCCGTTGTAGCTGCAATGACCGTGGCCACGCGCCTTCGCATTCTGATCAAGAGCGCTGATTTTCTCGAACGTGCATCCGACGTGGACACGCTGATCCTCGACAAAACCGGTACCGTAACCGTGGGCGCACCCAGCGTCACGCAGATTCAGCCGTCTGAGGGCGTAACCGAGAGGACCCTGCTGACGGTCGCTGCGGCGTGCGGCTTCGGCTCTTTGCATCCGGTCTCGCGCGCCGTTGTGGCCGAAGCTCTATCGCGCGGAATCGAAGCTCAACCTCCGAACGACTTGCAGGAGAGACCGGGCCTAGGTGTGGTCGCCATGGTAGATGGTCGGCAAGCCATTTTGGGCCGTCGGGCTCTGCTGGCGGATCTTGGAGTGGACGCCGGGGCGAGCGACGACGAAGACGTCTCGCAGGTGTGGGTTGCCTACGGCAGACGCTGTCTCGGCCGCTTGGTGTATCGCGATCAGCCCCGAAGCGAGGCCCGCGACGCGCTCACAGCAATGAGAGCGCTGGGGATCAATCGGCTGGTCCTGCTGACGGGGGACCGAGTGAAAATAGCGCGAGAGGTAGGCGAAGCACTCGGCATGGATGAGGTAGTCGCCGAGGTCCTGCCTGAACAGAAGCTTCAAGTGGTGCGAGATGAGCAAAATGCGGGGCGCACAGTGATGATGGTCGGAGATGGAGTGAATGATGCACCGGCGCTCGGCGGCGCTGACGTAGGCGTTGCAATCGGCGCCGAGCTAAACGAGGTAGCCCTTGGCGGCGCCGATGTGGCTCTTCTCGGAACAGATCTCGGACGACTTCCCCAGCTCATGGGTCTGGCTGACACCACCCGCGGCATCATTGGGCAGAACGTTTGGCTCGCCTTCGGGCTCTCGGTTATCCTTATCGTATTGGCTGCTCGCGGAGTCTTGGATCCACTCACAGGCGCTCTGGCGCAGAGCGTGGCTGTACTCGCCGTCGTGGCCAACAGCGCTCGCATCCTGCGCTTCGGCAGCCAACGCCCTTCGGAGCCGCGCTCCGCAGCCGCCCAGGCTTCGATTGCTTCAGACGCGAGCCAGTCATAGATCCGATCCTCGGTAACGCGGAGCATTTCGCAGCGGATTGCGAATGTGAAATGGAGGTGCTGATTGTTTTCGACAGTAAGAGTCTCGGCGATCCTTGTCAGCCTTATCGTCATCGTCATCGCCGTCTCGCTGCTATTTGCGCAGGCGCCTCAGACCGGCCCTCCTGACGTCGCGCGGGCAACCTTAGAAAACGGCATGCGGGTTGTCGTCATACGAAACCCCCTCGCTCCGGTCGTCACTGTGCAGCAGAACTACCTGGTAGGCGGTAACGAGACCCCCGCCGGATTTCCTGGGATGGCACACGCTCAAGAGCACATGGCGTTTCGAGGGTGCTCCACACTATCTGGAGACCAAATCGCCGCCATTTTCGCTCAGCTCGGCGGCGCCAACAATGCCGATACTCAGCAGAATATCACCCAGTACTTCGGCACTGTTCCCGCAGCCGATGTGGACATTGCTTTGCGGGTGGACGCGGACTGTATGCGCAACATACAAGACTCGCAGACCGAATGGGCTCAAGAGAGAGGCGCAATTGAACAGGAGGTGGCCCGCGACCTTTCGAATCCCACCTACAAATTTATAACCCGTTTGAATGAGGACTTGTTCGCGGGCACCGTCTATAGCCATGATGCCCTGGGAACCAAAGAGTCTTTCGACGCCACCACCGGGGAGATGTTGAAGCAGTTCGACAACACCTGGTATGCGCCAAATAATGCCATCCTGGTGATTGCTGGAGACGTGCAACCGGACGCCGTCATCGCCAGGGTCAAGGAACTCTACGGAGACATTCCACGAAAACCACTGCCACCGCGACCGGAAATTGATCTCCGGCCCGTGAAATCAGAATCCTTTACACTCGACAGCAATCTTCCATATCTGCTGGCATTCCTTGCATATCGCATGCCCGGAACCGACAGCCCCGATTTTCCGGCGGTGGACGTCCTGAGTGACGTTCTCGCAAGTCAGCGCGGCAATCTGTATGCACTAGTCCCGCAAGGGAAGGCGCTGCAGGCCGAGTTTGGCTTGGCCGAAGCCTATCGGAAGGCAAGCGTGGGCTACGCTGTTGCGGTTCTTCCTGCCGGCGAAGACTCCGCCCCGGTGATTCAGGAGATGCGCCGGATTCTCTCCGATTACGCGGCAAACGGCGTTCCGTCGGAACTGGTAGATGCGGCGAAGCGCCGGGAGATCGCTAACGCTGAGTTCCGCCGCAATTCTATTCCGGGGTTGGCAAACGCATGGTCTGACGCGCTGGCTGCCAGAGGGTACGATTCGCCCGACGACGAGATCGACGCCATTCGGCGGCTGACACCTGCTGACGTAAACCGCGTGGCCAAGGAATATCTGCTGGCCCAAAACTCGATCACTGCGGAGTTGAAACCCGTTCCTTCGGGTGCGGCCGTGGCCTCCAGCGGGTTCGGAGGGGCCGAGGAACTCACCTCCGCACCGACCAAACCTGTAGAGTTGCCGTCCTGGGCTGCCTCGCAACTCGCGTCCCTGAAAGTCCCGCCGAGGCCCCCGTCGGAAACCGACATGACGTTAGCCAACGGTACCCGCCTGGTTGTTCGCACTATTCGGATCAGTCCTACGGTCACCCTGCTCGGGAATATCCGTCACCAACCGGGCCTGCAGGCGCCGCCCGGCAAAGAGGGATTGGACGACGTTCTCGATGGACTGTTTTCGTATGGCACGAAAAGCCTGGATCGTCTCGCGTTTCAGCAAGCCCTTGACGACATTGCTGCCGAAGAATCGGCCGGCTTTAACTTTTCGTTACGAGTGTTGAAGCAGGACTTTGACCGAGGAGTACAACTGCTGGCGGAGAATGAATTGGACCCCGCGCTGCCTGAGGAAGCATTTGCAGTCATCAAACCGCAGACCGCGCAGTTTGTCGCGGGAAGGTCGCGCAGCCCCGGCTTTCGTGCAAATCTGGCCCTCAACATGGCGCTGTACCCCGCAAAGGATCCAGCGCTTCGAGAACCTACCGCCGAGACCGTTTCTTCACTGACGTTGCAAGATGTGAAGGAGTACTACGCCAAGACCCTACGGCCTGACCTCACCACGATCGTAGTTATCGGCGACGTTGCACCCGAACAGGCGAGAAGCGCAGTCGAAAAGTGGTTCGGAAAATGGAAAGCCGTTGGGCCGAGACCCGAGGTAGACCTTCCGCGCGCTCCCCAGAACAAAGCAACGGCGACCCAAGTGCCTGATCCAAGTCAGCTCCAGGACTCGGTCACTCTCTCCGAAGTAATCCCGATCGACCGATTCAGTCCCGACTACTATCGCCTCCAGTTCGGTAATCACGTCCTTGGCGGGGGCTTCTACGCCACGCGTTTGTACCATGACCTCCGGCAAATCAACGGATACGTCTATAACGTGGACGTTCAGATGAACGCCACGAAGACGCGGGCAACCTACGCGGTGGTTTACGCTTGCGACCCTGAGAATGTGTCGAAGGCCCGGCAGTTGATTGAGCGCGACTTGATTTCGATGCAAACGGAAAATGTAACACCGACTGAGTTACAGCAAGCCAAAGCGCTGCTGTTACGCCAGATTCCGCTAGCGGAATCAAGTGAACAAAGCGTCGCTAGAGGATTGTTGGGGCGGGCTCAAATCGGCCTGCCGCTGGATGAATCCATACGCGCTGCAAAGCAATACATGTCGATGACTGCCGATCAAGTCCGCGTCGCCTTTGCCAAGGAGATTCGACCCGATGCGTTCGTTCAGGTCATCAGAGGCCCCGCTGCGCAGTAGCCGCTGCGTGGCTTGAGACATGACACTACGGAAATCAACATGTTGACAACGTGGGTTGTGCCCTCCAATACTTGAGGAACTGGACCCTATGAGTAAGCCGAACAAGTGCCGGGTAGTTGCACTTCTCGTAGGCTTGGCTTTCCTGATCTGTTCAACTGCCGCGTTATCGCATATTCACTCGGACTCGAGTTCAGAAGACCAGTCTCACTGTTCGTTTTGCTTGGTCGCTCATATTGTCGCCCACGTGGTTTGGTGCCCTCCTGTTGTTCCACAGATCGCTCTGGTTCAAACGGGATTGCACGTAAGTGTGCCCCCAGTATTTCCCTCCTCCCAACGATTGACTCCCGCGCAAGGGCGCGCTCCTCCGGTCACTGCCTAATTCAACTTCTGCGACAGCCATCCTCAACTTGAGCATTGAGGACTTCGGTGTTGTTTCGCGTGATTGTTTCGGTGACGGAGTAGCTCTCAGTGCACGAGAGAGAAAGGAGAAAACAATGCATCTAAAACGGGTACTTCTATTGAACGCAATGATCCTCGTGGGGACAACGCGCGTTCTGGGTGCTCCGCAGGGTGAGCCGGCGCAACAACCGGATCCGCAGTCAAGACCCGCGCAAGAAGAAGCTCCCGTCTCTCAGAAAGAGAAGCCTGACGTCAAACCGGGTTCCGAAGCCGACGTCGACGCCATCGGAAACCGGAACGTCGGAAAGGGCGTTAATCTATATTCTATCGAACGAGAGATCGCTCTTGGTAAGGGCCTTGCGCAGCAAGTGGAGCGCTCGTCCAAACTGGTTGCCGATCCGGTTGTCAACGAGTATGTGAACCGTCTGGGACAGAACTTGGTTCGCAATTCAGATGCGAAAGTTCCTTTCACGATCAAGGTAATCGACTCAGATGTAGTCAACGCGTTTGCCCTACCCGGCGGCTTTTTCTTCGTCAATAGCGGCTTGATCCTGCGGGCCGATTCCGAGGCGGAATTAGCCGCGGTAATGGCGCATGAAACTGCGCACGTAGCTGCGCGCCACGGTACCAAAGACGCCACCAAAGGTCAGATTTTCCAACTGGCGACCATTCCGCTGATCCTGTTGGGGCCGGGCGGAATGGCTGGTTACGGGCTTTATCAAGGCCTGAACGTTGCCATTCCGCTGTCCTTCCTGAAATTCTCGCGTGAGCACGAATACGAGGCCGACTACCTAGGCCTGCAATACATGTATAAGGCTGGCTACGATCCGAACGCCTTCGTGACCTTCTTCGAGAAGATAGAAGCCGAGGAGAAACGGAGGCCAGGCACTGTGTCCACACTCTTCGAAACTCATCCTCCTACCCCGGAGCGCGTGGCAGCTATTCAAAAAGAGATTGCCAACGTCTTGCCGCAACGAGACAGTTACGTCGTCACAACTTCGGAGTTTGATGCGGTGAAGGAACGCCTGCGCCAGTACGAAAACCGCGGCAAACTCCTGGACACCAGCAACAATCCAAATAAGCCGACGCTGCGCACGCGGACCGAGCCCCAGAGACCGGGCCAAGCCAACGCGCCCAGTGGTCGTTCAGGTTCGCCGCAGACCTCCAACCCACCCGATGATCCTGATCGGCCGACCCTGAAGAGAAGGCCGGATGATTCGACCGGCCAATAATCAATTGCGACTCCTTTCCCAATATCGGGAGGACGGCGACCGTGCATCTGCGGTTGAGCCGTCAGACGCGGACAGGAAGGCCGACTCGCACGGCATTCTATGAAACCTGAACTCTATACCATTTTTATGGCCTCGAACCGCGGGACCATGCGCAAGTTTACGGTGCCATCGTATGCGCTACATCTGCTGACAACCTTGGCGGTCATCGGGGGAATATCGGTGCTTGGGGCGGTTGGATCCTATGCGCGCCTAGTGTGGAGGGTAGCCGATTACAACGCGTTGGCGCGCAAGCAGAACCATCTTCGGCAACAATATCAGCAGCTTGAGACAGCCGCTGACGACGCTGACCTGCGGCTTTCTTCATTGCAATCCCTGGCTACCGAAGTCGCCATGAGTTATGGCTCTGCGCATCCGCGAAGCGACTTGTTCAAGGTGACTGAATTGCTCAATAGGCCTGACGCAGCATTCGAGGACAGCGTCACGGAATTTGCCGTCCTCGAAAGGAATGCCACGGCAATCGGTTTGGGCAATGGCCTGCGGCTGGCATCAGTCGGCCGTTCGGCATTGAGTGAATCTTTTACGCCGACTCTCTGGCCAGTGGCCGGCCAAGTCACTAGTTATTTCGGCGACCGGCTTAATCCCTTCAGCGGTGAGGGCGAGTTTCACACCGGTGTGGACATCTCAACTCGATACGGCGAGACAGTGCGCGCTACGGCCGACGGCGTGGTGATTCAGGCGGACGTGCACGCCGGATATGGCAGGCTGCTAGTGATTGACCATGGCTTTGGTGTGACCACGTACTATGGCCATTTGGCGAGCTTTGCAGTATCCGTGGGGATGTACTTGCATCAAGGAGACGCAATCGGCTACGTGGGAGTAAGCGGTCGGACGACTGGTCCGCACCTCCACTATGAAGTTCGGCTTAACGATATGCCGGTTAATCCGATGCGTTATCTGCAGCATTCCAGCGCCGCAGACTAGAAATTGTTCTTCCTGTTGTTCAGGGAGATGCCATGTCGTTTTCTCTTCAGAGGCTTAGGCTCTCGGCGATCGCTGTTATCGGATTGTCGTTGTTGTTTGGGCTAGTGAA
>Ga0210394_10004253_pt1 | contig 16906 bp, 15 predicted proteins | sample IncBWC12MmetaG_FD_160121 | JGI IMG/M metagenome (GOLD analysis project Ga0210394, IMG submission 160121) | Forest soil microbial communities from Barre Woods Harvard Forest LTER site, Petersham, Massachusetts, United States - Inc-BW-C-12-M | ecosystem: Environmental > Terrestrial > Soil >... | reverse complement strand
CACGGGCACCTGCCACGGACCCACCATTTGATCGCGGCTTATGAGTCCGCCCACGGTGCGATCGCCGATGGTGATCAAGAAGGATTTATCGGCGATCGTCGGCAGGCACAGCAGACGATCGAGCGAGTCGGCTATCGTGGCGCCGCCGGTGGACAACACCGAAGCGGTTTTAGATCGCGATTTTACGTCGCGCGTCATGCGCGGCGCTTTGCCGAGCAGCACCTCAATCGGCATATCGACCGGCGTGCCGTGCAGCAGCGGGTCGGTGACCATCAAGAGTCCGTCACCGGTGATTTCGCCCACCACGGCAAAGGGACAGCGCTCGCGCTCGCACAGAGCCGCAAATTGCGCGAGGCTCCCGGGAACAAGCGCCAGCACATAGCGCTCCTGCGCCTCATTGCACCAAATCTCCATGGGTGAGAGTTCCGACTCGGCGCTGGGAATCTTGCGCAAGTCGATGCGGCCGCCGCGGTGGCTGTGTGCGATTGCTTCCGGCAATGCATTCGACAAGCCTCCGGCGCCCACATCATGAATCAACAGTATGGGATTGGCTTCGCCCAATGCCACGCAGCGGTTGATCACCTCCTGGGCGCGACGCTGGATCTCGGCGTTGCCGCGCTGCACGGAAGCAAAGTCCAAATCGGACGAGCTCTGGCCGCTGCCAAGCGACGAGGCCGCGCCGCCGCCCAAGCCAATCAGCATCGACGGTCCGCCGAGAATGACGAGCGGCGCGCCCACCACGACTGTCTTTTTTTCCACATCATTGCGGCGCACGCTGCCGAGTCCGCCGGCGATCATGATGGGCTTGTGATAACCGCGAATCACCTCGCCGCCGTTCTCGGCGCCCCGCTGCTCGAAGACCCGGAAGTATCCGCAGGTATTCGGCCTGCCAAATTCATTATTGAAAGCGGCCGCGCCCAAGGGCGCGGCGATCATGATGTCGAGAGCGGAGGCAATCCGATCGGGTTTGCCGAAGTCGACTTCCCAGGGCTGCGGCATTCCCGGGATTTTCAAGTTGGAGACCGAGAAGCCGGTCAAGCCGGCTTTGGGTTGGGCGCCGATACCGGTCGCACCCTCATCGCGAATCTCGCCGCCCGCTCCGGTGGCGGCTCCTGGAAAGGGGGAAATCGCGGTGGGATGGTTGTGAGTCTCCACCTTCATCAAGATATCGACCGGCTCGAGAACTCCCGAATATCGCAGGGTGTTGGGATCCGCGAAGAACCGTGTGGCGCGGGCGCCCGCGATGACGGCTGCATTGTCCCGATAGGCGGACAGCACGCCCTCAGGACTGCGCGCATGGGTGGCGCGAATCATGCCGAACATGGACAGCGGCATGGCTTCGCCGTCGACGATGAAATCCGCGTTGAAGATCTTGTGGCGGCAGTGCTCCGAGTTCGCTTGCGCGAACATCATCAATTCGACATCGGTGGGGTCCCTTCCCAGCCTCTGAAACGCGCTCACCAGGTAGTCGATCTCGTCACTCGAGAGCGCCAGGCCCCATTCTTGGTTGGCACGCGCCAGCCCCGCATGGCCCTGTTTGCCCAAAACCACATAGCGCAGTGCGCGCGGCGCGGCGCGATGAAACAGGCCGGTCGGCTCGGCGGAATCCAGCCAAATCGATTCCGTCATCCGATCGTACAGATGAACCGCCAACCTCTTAAGATCTGCGGCGCTCTGGGCCGCTGCCGATCCGATGAAATACATCGTGCCGCGCTCGACGCGGGCGACTGCCCCCAAACCACAGACGTGCAAGATATCCGTGGCCTTGCTGGACCAGGGAGATTCGGTACCGACGCGCGGCGTGACCAAAATCCGCGCACCGGCAACGGCGGGCGCCGCGGGAACGTCCAGCGTGTCGGGAACACGCAGGCCGTCGGGAACGGCCGTGCCGTAGGTCAGCAGAGTATTGAGCAACTGCAGTTCAGGTTCGCTCAAGTCCCTGGACGCATCGACGAAGTGCATCCAGCGGCTGCCAAGCGTGGTGACGCGGGGGTCCTGTGTCTTGAGGGTGCGTAGCAGCTGATCGAGTCGAAATTGCGACAGCGCCGGCGCGCCGAAAAGGCTAAACATGCACCATTCTACAGGAAAGCTGGCTATTTGCGGGCGCTGGAATCCCCGCCAGGCGTGTAGATCGGGACGGGGAATTGCGCGACGTTTGAGCCCTCCAGGGCGACAACCTTGCTGACGCCCTGCTTCTTGACCTCATCGATGCGCAGCACCGAATGCATGGGTAGATAGGTGCGCTTTACTTCGTTGAATTCCGCCTTTATCTTCTCCTCCGCCGGATCCACGACCACGGTTGATCGTTCCCCGAATACCAGTTCCTCCACCTCAATGAAGCCGAATAGGCTACCGTGACTCACTTTACGGGCGTAGATCTCGTAGACCTTGCCTTGATTCACGAACAGAACTTTGAAAATGTGACTCGCTGCCATTTAGAAGGCTCCGACCATTGCTAGTATTTCACCATATTATACGGGCACTTAGCGCAAACCTTGAGACCCGCCGGAGGGATTGAACATGGCCTTGCGCTTACGCGTTGTCAGCGAACACTCCACCCGCTTAGGTGCGCAGTCCACCAAAGTATTCGGTGTGCACGGCGGCACCATTGGTCGCGCAACTGACAATGAGTGGATTCTACCCGACCCGGAGCGTTACCTCTCGGGCAAACACGCACGCGTCGATTTCCGGGCAGGCGCCTACGTGCTGGTCGATACCAGCTCCAATGGGACATACGTCAACGGGGCGCAGGTACCCCTGGGCAAGTATCACGACTACGCACTCAAGGATGGCGACTACATCCGCCTGGGCGAATACGAACTGTTGGTAAGTATCGACAAAAGCAATGACTTCCCCCCCGAAGAGGGCGCCATAGTTGCCTACGACGGACAGACGGCGTCCGCGGCAATCAAAAAATCCACCGCCAACGACCTGGGCGCCGATCTGGACTTGAGCCAGCTTTTGGAGCCCAGCGATCTGTCGATCGCCGATTCCGGCAACCGGCCGCGCGATTCGTACGGACAGCCCGTGCCGCGGCGCGAGGACAAGAAGCTCGAAGCGGAAGGTTCCGCGACTCCCTGGCACATGATGACGCGGCCCCTGAAGGTCGAGGCGCAAAAGCTCGAGGCGCAAAAATTCGAAAGCGTCTCGCAACTGTCGCTGTCGCGCTCGCAGACTCCCGCGGTCGCGCTGTACGAGGGTGATTTCGACATCGGGCTGGCGGCGTTCTGCCGCGGCGCCGGCATCGAACCTCGCTCGATCTCCACGGAGACTCGTGGCGCGGCGCTGCAACTCGCCGGCCAGTTGCTGCGCGAAGCAGTGCTTGGTCTCATGGATCTGAACCAGGGGCGCAGCGAATTTCGAAATAAATTCAGAATTGCCGCGCCGGCGGCAGACGGGTCCGAGTCGCCCCTGAATTTCTCCAAAGGAGTCGATGAGGCGTTGGTACGGTTGTTGACGACCTTGTCGACGCGCGCGGGATCGGTCGAGGCGATTCGCGACAACTTTCGCGAGCTCAAGACGCAGAATTCCGCGACGCTGGTCGCGACGCGCGCCGCGTTCGAGGATTTCCTGAGCCGCGTGGATCCGAAGGAGCTGGAGGAGCGCTTCGAGCGCGCGAGCAAGCGCGGCGTTTTCGGCGGTCAAAACAAGGCCAAGTACTGGGATTTGTATTCCGAGCTGTTCGCAGGTTTAGCGCAGCGGCCTGCGGATGGATTTCCACATCTGTTCACAGAGGCCTTCGCCAAGGCATTTGAAGCCAAGGTGCGCGCATTGAATCCGCCACGGCGCGGAAGCTTCGGCGTTGAACCGGGACCGACCGATCCGGACAGTCAAGCCGTCGGCGATCTTTAAGAGCGGCGCGTGCGGCTACTAGTCGTTGAAGACGATGACATCGTCGCCGACGCCATCACGCGCGGTTTGACGGCTGCCAATTACGCCGTCCACCGCGTTGCCAGCGCCGAATCCGCCCAGGCCGCATTGGCGGATGAGGAATTTGCCCTGGCCGTCATAGACGTTGGGCTGCCCGGCACGGATGGCTTGAGTTTGGTGCGGCGCCTGCGCAGCTCGGGTAAAACCCTGCCGACGCTCATCCTGACGGCCCGCTGCACCCTGGCCGACAAGGTCAAGGCGCTCGATCTTGGCGCGGATGATTTCATGAGCAAGCCCTTCGAGGCCGCTGAACTCGCGGCCCGATGCCGAGCCCTCATGCGCCGCGCCAGCGGTGCGCTGAACGGCATCATCAAACTCAACCGTTTGAGCGTCGACCTTGCGGGCAAACGGTTGTGCATCGACGAGACGGAGGTCGATCTCACCGCTCGCGAATGGTTGGTGCTCGAGTGTCTGGTGCGGCGCATGGGCCTGATCGTCTCCAAGGACCGGCTGCAGCAAGCCGTGGCCAATCCCGAGCAGGACATCACCGCCAATGCCGTCGAAGTGCAGATCTCGCGGCTGCGGGCCAAACTCGGCGACGCCGCCAGCATTCGCAGCCTGCGCGGCTTGGGTTATCGCTTGGAAGAAGCCAAACCGACGTGACCTCATCGATCAGCCGTCAATTGATTTTTTGGCTGGCCGTGCCGCTGCTGTTGATGGCGCTGTGCGGTGCGTTGGTGCACTACTTCAACAGTGTGGCTCCCGGAATCATCAACAGCGACCGGCGCTTGAAAGAGGCGGCGAATTCGCTGATGGCGCATGTGCTCGTCAAGGACGGCCGGGTGACGCTCGAAGCCAGTGTCGACGGCAAGACGCCGCTGCCCGCTGCCGACTCGGTCAGATATGCGCTGCGCGATACCCAGGGGCGTCTGCTTGCCGGCGACAGCCAAATTCCGGAGGTGCCCATGAGCAGCGACACCAGCCAGCTGTTTGCCATGTCGCAAATCGATCATCGCAGTTTACGCACGTTGACCACACGATTTGATACCCGCGGCGGCGTCATATTCATCACGGTTGCGGACGTGCGTCCGCCAACCGATCCCGCCGTGAGGTACGGCTTCATGAGTACGCTGCTCTGGGATTTCGTGCAGCTCGACGTCACGCTGGTGCTGGTGTGGGTCGGCATTCAGCTCGGGCTGCGCCCGGTCAAAAGACTGCGCGACGAGATCGCGCAACGCTCGCCGCTCGACCTGCGGCCCATCGTCGAATCCTCGGTGCCGCGCGAAATTTCTCCCGTCGTCGTCACCTTGAACCGCCTGTTCACGATGCTGCGCACATCCGGGCAGTCGCAGCAGCAATTCATTGCCAACACCGCGCATCAGCTGCGCACACCGATCACCGGCATGCAGGCGCAACTCGGCCTGCTGGTGGCGGAGCCCGCAGCGCAGCCGATCAAAACCCGACTGCTCACCTTGCAGGAAGCAGTGAAGCAACTCGCGCATTCCGCGAACCAGCTGCTCACATTGGCACGCGCCGACCCCTCGGCCAACTTGAGCGCCAAGGATCAATTGGTCGATTTGCAGACCATGATCAACGAAGTTGCAGCCAAGTTCTTCGATCGCGCGCTGCAGGCCAACATCGACCTGGGCGTCGATGCGACCTCCCTTTCAATCCGTGCCGACCCATCGCTGCTCGACGATCTCCTGAGCAACCTCGTGGACAACGCTCTCAAGTACACGCCCTCCGGCGGGAGCGTCACGGTCAGCGCCGGCGAAAAGAGCGGCAGGCCTTATCTGGCGGTGGTGGATACCGGGCCGGGAATTCCTGAGTCGGAGCGCCAGCGAGTACGACAGCGGTTTTACAGATTGCCGAACTCGCCCGGGCACGGTAGCGGATTGGGACTGGCGATCGTGGAGGAAATTGCGCGCCTGTACGACGCAGCGATGAGCATCGAAGCGGGAACCGACGGCATCGGCACCCGCGTCCTGATCCAATTTCCTCGAGGTCTGTGACCTGCTGCGCATTTTCGCATTCTGTGACTTGAACGTCAGGCCCAAGACAGGTCGCCTCTCTAGTATGGCGACCGATGAAACTAAATGGCTTCACGCTGATTGAACTGCTCGTTGCTCTAACCGTGGGCGGAATTCTGTTCGCCATCGCGGTGCCGGCCTTCACCAGCTTTGTGCAGAACGATCGCGACACGGGCCAGGTGAATTCCTTGGTATCGAGCTTCAACTATGCGCGCAGCGAGGCCGTCAAACGCGCCTCGCCGAACGGCATCACGGTTTGCCCGTCACCGAACGGGTTGAATTGCGGCGCAACGCCTTGGACCGGCGGCTGGATCGTGACCTACGTCGATCCTCTCAATGCCGCGAACAACGTCGTGTTTCAAGCCATACCGGCGCTCAACGGAGCCAATACGGTCACGCCGGTAGTCGGGCCTGCCGGCGGCATCACCTTCTTCTCGAGTGGACTCGCCTCAGCGGCATTCACCATCCGGGTTTGCGACAGCCGCGGTGCGGCGTTTGCGCGCCAGGTCGAAGTCCTGGCCACCGGACGCGTGGCCGCGTCGCAAACGCCGGGAAAATCAGTAAACGGAGTGGCGCTGGTATGTCCGTAAGACAACGCCACACCTGTCGCACGCGCGGATTCACGATCATCGAGGTACTGGTCTCGCTGGTGATCTTGAGCATTGGCCTGCTCGGCATCGCCAAACTCATGCTGTTTTCGTCCCACTCGAATGACAGCGCCTATTTGCGCAGCCAGGCGACGGATCTCGCGTACGAGATGCTCGATTACATGCGTGCAAACAGCGCCCAGGCCGCCGCCGGTGCTTATACGACCGCGCTCGCAACGCCGGCGGCCAATCCTGGTTTTGCCTGCATTGGCGCAGCTCCGTGCGCCAATCTCGCGCTTTACGACGTGTACCAATGGAAGCTGCGCTTGAACGCGAACAGCGGCGTGATCCCGGCAGGCGCGCTGCCCAATGGCGAAGGCGCAGTGGTAACCAACATCATCGGTGGGCAGACGCAGGTCACTATCACCGTCCAGTGGAATGATTCGGTCGCACAGCAAACCCTCAACGCCGGCGGGGCCGCCAATCAACAAATTGTCCTGGAGACGACCTTATGATCCGGGCGCGCGGATTCTCGCTGGTCGAATTGATGGTCGCCATCACGCTCGCGCTGATTGTCACCGCGGCCGTGATATCTGTATTTGTCGGATCGCGCTCGGCTTTCAACGCCACGTCCGGCACAGCTGCTCTGACCGATGGCGGCCGGTTTGCACTCAACTTCATTTCCAACTCGGTTCGCGGCGCTGGATACATGGCCTGCACTACGGCGCCGCTTTTGCAGGGCACTCTCAACGCCGGCGCCACGCCCCTCACGACCCAGTTCACTGAGGCGCTCGGCGGCTTTGAGGCCCTCAACACCGCTCCCGGCGCTGCATACAATGTCGCGCCTTCGCCGGTGGCGGGCGATGGCAACAACGGCGATTGGATTGGCGGCCTGGATGCGGCACTGACCGGCCAGCCGGTTAAGAACAACGATGTCCTGGTGGTGCGTTCGACAGTCGGCAACGCAACTCCCGCCTATGTATCTACGATCGTTAACGGCGCCGCCACGTTCTCGGTGAATGCGCAAGCCTCGCTTCTACCCGGGCAACTTGCCGTCATATCCGACTGCTCGAAGGGCGTTATTTTTCAAATCACCGGCATCGCCGGCGGCGCCAATCCGGTGATTTCTCACAACGGCGGCGGCGGCCCGCCGGGCAATGCAACCTCTGCGTTCGTGCCATCGTTCGCGGCGGGCGCTCAGGTGACGCCGGTCGATACCATGGCGTATTACATCGGCGTCGGCGCTGACGGCGACGGCGCGCTGTTCGTCTACAGCTCGAATGCCACCGGCACTTTCACATCAACGGAATTGGTGCCCGACATCGAGGCCATGCAGGTTCTGTACGGCCTCGATACCAACCTGTCGCAAACCGTCGCAACTTATGTAACCGCCGATCAAGTCCCCGATTTCAACACGGTCATGAGCGTGAAGATCGCGCTGCTGGCCGCGAGTGCCCCGGGCGCGGGCCGCGCGTGGACACCAGTCACCTACAACCTGCTCGGCACGATCGTGACGCCTCCGGCGGACTCTCGATCGCGCCAGGTGTTCGAAGAAACCATCGCCGTGCGCAATGCGCTGCATTAAGGGCCGGATCATGCGCAATCATCGTTTTCCGCTGAGCAGCTTATCGCAGCAACGCGGCGTCGTCATGTTCGTGGCGCTGATCCTCTTGTTGATTTTGAGCCTGCTCGGAATCACCGCGGCGCGCATGCAAACCGTCGAGGAGCGCATGGCGCGCAACGACGACAATCGTCAGCTCGGCCAGCAGGCAGCTGAGGCCGCATTGCGCGCCGGCGAAGTGGGATTGTTGACCGGAACCTATGTGAATTTTGCGGGCAATACCAACGGTTTGTATGCACCGCTGCTGTCCGCCGGCAGCCCGTTGACGGGAATGAATTGGAACTCTCCGACGGCTGCTCTTCCGTACGCAGGTCCCGCGCTGACATCGCTACCCGCCGCTGCGCAAGCGCCCAAGATTGTGATCGAGGATATGCCCCCGGTCGCCGTTGCCGGCGAAGACATATCGATGACGGCGCTGAACTCGCCCACGCCGGTCGCCGTATATCGCGTCACCGCTCAAGGCGTCGGTGCGGACGGCACATCGACGACCATGCTGCAAAGCATTGTTCGTTAGCCCGAGGTCACAAGGAAAAGTTATTTATGCAAAGGCTAATCTCAAAAACCATGCGGGCTCGCGTCGCGCACACGCTGGCTTCGGCCTGTTGCACGCTGCTCGTGTGCTGGTCCTCCGATGCGATGGCGGCGGCTGTGCCGGCGCCGATCGCGATCTCGCAGGTGCCGTTGACGGTGACGATCCCGGCGCACCCGCAGATTTTGCTGGCACTGGCGAATTCCGAGTCCATGGACGGCGACTTGAGCGGCGCGATCCGCACAGGCTCCGGCTCCATTCCGCATCCGCTGCTGTATCCGACCTCATCATTGGTCAACTTCACGATTCCTGTGGGATTCACGCCGCCCCTCAATCCCGGCGCAGCAGGTCAGGCGCCGTACACCGTGACATCCGGTGCGTTGCTCGTTGATAACTCACCGAGCCGCTTGAACGTCGCGAAAGCGGGCCTTACGGCGGTGCTGAACGCCTACATCGATAGCGCCGATTTCGCCCTGATGGATTACGACACCAGTGGCTTGACGCTGTTCACGACCTGGGTTTATCAGATGAGCAACCCGGGCGGATTCACCTTCCAGAACACGATTCCGGCCGTCGGTGAATACGTCTTGAATCCTTGCTTCGGCGTCAATCTCACGCTGGGCGTTCCGGTCTCCAATTCTTGCGCCAGTCTCAATACGTTTTACGCGGCCCAAAACATCACGGCACAGCAGTACATGCTGGTGAGCGCCAGCAGCGATGACCCCAGCGTCAATGACGTGCTTTATGCCGGCGGAATTGCGCCGGTTTGCATGGTGTACAGCGGTCCGCACCCCGCGCCAAATCCCTTCCCGCCCCAATTCAGTCTGGGAAGTTATGAGGGCGGCGGCGTGTTCGAGTCCTATAACAGCGAAGTCAATGGCTGCGCGGGCACCACCGGGCCTACCAACGCGGGTTTTGTGCCCTATTCAGCGCAAGTGATGTACGAGATGCGCGGCTTCGGCTACTACACCTTCGGCGAGACCGCGAACAATGGCAACACCGTCGTGCCGATGACCAGCTCCGGCGCCATCCCCACCGCCGCCACGGTGGCGGCTGCCATTGCGAAATTCACGCCATTTCTTGCGCCCGAAACAAATTCGACGGGCACGCAAGAGATTAAAGCCTCGGCCACGCAATCGCCGATGGCGGGACTGATGAAGCAAGCACAGACGCTGTTCGCGGGCAATCCACCGACCACCAACGGTTGCGTGGCCCAGCGATACGTGGTGTTGGTGACCGATGGGCTACCCACCATGGACCTCAATCACAACAACTGGCCACCCTTGGGCAGCGCCTCGGCCGCCGGCTATGGCGTCACTGCGGTGTTCAATGCCAACGGTTCGCTGCATATCGGAGCGGGCACCAACGATCAGGCGCTCATCGATGTGATCAACACCTTGAGCGCGCTCGACAGCGGCGCAAATCCGATCAAAACGTACATCATCGGCGTGGGTGCCGGCGTCGATCCCAGCAAGAACCCGTCCGCAGCGGCGACATTGACTGCCATGTCCATCGCCGGCGGAACGGGCGCTTATTTTCCCGCAACCTCGCCGCAGGCGGTCACCGACGCGTTGCAAACCATCATCACGAATATTCTTGCGGAAACCGAATCCACGGCCTCGGCCGCTGTGAACACCACCGGTCTCAATGTCAATTCCGTGGTCTACCAGTCGCAATTCGTGACATCCGATGTCTATCAGGACTGGACTGGAAACGTGCTTGCCTATCCCATCAGCCCGGTCACGGGTATCGTCGATACCTTGCCCGCGGACACCGTTTGGTCGGCGCAGACGAAATTGGACGGCCAGGCCTCCCGGGTGATTGCGACCTGGGATCCGGTGGCGGGCGCGGGCACGCCCTTCGAATGGAGCGCCGGGAATCCGCCCTGGGGAATTGCCAACAGCACGGTGCTCGGTACCAACCTCGAGTCCTATCTGCCGGATACCAACGGTCAAGATGTGCTGCAGTATCTGCGCGGCTCCACCGCTCAGGAACAGCGCAACGGCGGCACCTTCCGCAATCGCGCGCATATCCTGGGCGACATCATCGACAGCGATCCGGCGTATGTCGGTGCTTCGGCGGAAAATATTCAATCGGCGTCTTACATCGCTTTCGAGGCCGCCACCGCGACGCGTGAGCCGCTTCTCTACATCGGCGGCAACGATGGCATGCTGCACGCCTTCGATACCGCCACGGGTAGTGAGCGCTTTGCCTATCTGCCACGAGGCTCGTATGCGAATCTCGTGAACCTGGTTTCGCCCTATTACAATGCGCAGCATAAATTCTTCGTCAACGGCTCGCCGCAGGCCGCCGATGTGCAATTCTCCGACACGACCTGGCACAGCGTGCTGGTCGGCACGGAGCGCCAAGGCGGCAACAGCGTATATGCGTTGGATATTTCGAATCCCAACGCCATGACGACGGAAGCCGGCCTTGCCAGCAATGTGCTATGGGACTTCACGGATCCCAATATGGGCTTGGGGTTCAGTAGTCCGGCAATCGCCAGCACCAGCAGCGGCTGGCAAGTATTTTTCGGTAACGGCTACAACAGCGCCAGTGAGAAACCATTTCTGTACGCCTTGGACCCGCAGCACGGCACCCTCAACGCGAAGATCGATCTATGCGCTGCGGTGCCCACGGCATGCAACCTGGCCGCCGCGAACGGCCTGTCGAGCCTCATCGCGGTCAATACCAGCGGTGCCGTCACCGCAACCGCCAATCTCATTTATGCCGGCGATTTGCAGGGCAATCTGTGGCGCGTGGACATATCCAATGCCAATCCGGCCCTGTGGGCGGCGACCGTACTGTTCCAGGCCACCGATGCGGCTGGCAATCGGCAGCCCATCACCACCAAGCCCGTGGCCACGCTCAATCCGCGCTTCCCGCAGGTGGCCGGCACGTTGGTGATGTTCGGAACCGGTGAATATCTGGGTGTTCCGGACATCTCCAATGAAAACGTGCAATCGATCTATGGGGTGTACGACCCGCCTGCAGGCTATGTGACGCCGCTCAATCGCACCAACCTGCTGCAGCAAACACTGGCGACTGCGATGCTGGGCGCCCTGCAAGTGCGCACCATCACCGGTACCGCGCCGACATACCCGGCAAACAAGGGCTGGTTCATGGATTTGAATCTGCTCAGTGGCGAGCGCGTGATCAACGACCCGCGTCTGTTCTCAGGCGGCGAATTGGTGCTGACCACGTTTCAACCGATTCCGCCCGCGGCCGGCGTGTGCACGACTCTCGGCAGTTCCTATCTGATGGTGCTCAATTTTGCGACCGGCGGCAGTTTCACGACGCCACAATTCGACGTGAATGGCGATGGGCACATCAATACGGGGGACATGGTGACGCCGGCCGGCGGCGGCGCGCCCGTCGCTCCGGTCGGCGTGTCGCTGGGAAATGTCTATGCGTCCGGTGTAACCGTGCGATCCGGGGCACTGGCAACCGGCGGCGCCGGCATCGGTATCACCACGACGACCACGCTGGGCGGTGTCGGCGGCACGAATTTCAACAGCACCGCCATGGGAGGGCGGCCAAAATCACGCACAGCGTGGTGGGAGATACGTCAATGAAACTGGGAAAACTGGGTCTTGCTATCGCTGCAGTCGCTTGCGGATTGTGCTTGCAACCGAGCATCGGGTGGAGCAGCCGCCTTTTGCCCCCGCCGATCACCGGCACGGTGACGGCGACGCCGTCGAGCGGCACCATCGAGGTGGATTACCGCAGCTATCATGTGCGGGCGAACAGCGCCGCATCGCGCGCGCTCAGCAGCATCCACGTCGGCGAGATCGTCGACATCGTGTGGGATGGGCTGCCGAACAGCAGCAATATCGAGGTCACTTCGATCGTGCACCATCAGGGATGAGATGCGCCATGAAAAAGAATGGATTTACCCTGGTGGAGCTGATGATCACGGTGACGGTCGTGGCCATCCTCGCGATGATCGCCGTCCCTTCGTACACTCAGTACGTCCGGCGCGCGAACCGCACGGATGCGACAAAAACCCTGACGCTGGACGCGCAAGCGCTCGAGCGCTGCTATTCGCAGACCTTCTTGTATACGGGCTGTGCGGGCGCGCCTGCGGGAGCCACACCGTCTCCCCAAGGCAAATATACAGTGACCATCACGATCCCGGATCCCGCGCAGCCGGCGCCAAGCTACATCATCAGCGCCGTACCCTTGGCGCCATCCCAAGTGGGGGATACCGACTGCCAGCTATTCACCTTGAACACGGCAAACGCGCTATTCGCGCAGACCGGCGGCGGAGCCGCCAACACCCAAACCTGCTGGGGTTCGACCTAAGCGGGATCCAAGGCCGCGGCGCGGCAACCGCTGCGGGGGTGATGAAACTGAGAACTGCGTCGCGCTTTGTGTGGCCCGCACCAATTTCAGTCAGTTTCACGTAAGCTTTCCCCGGTAAGGTGACTTCATGATCCTGTTCACGTTCACAGTCGGACGTTCTGCGACCGTCAATTGCCGCGGCGGCTCCGGGTTCACCCTGATCGAATTGATCATGACCATTACCGTGGGCGCAATTCTGCTGGCTATTGGCGTGCCCGCATTTCAGTTCGTTACTTCGTCGAACCGCGCCTCCAGCGAGATCAACGGTTTGCTCGGTGATATGCAATTCGCGCGCGGCGAGGCGATCAGGGAAGGCCAGACTGTCACGATCTGCGCGGCCGCCGGGAGCGCCCCACCATGTTTGGGCACCACAGCCTGGCAGTCCGGATGGATTGTCTTCTCGGATTTCGCCGGCACCGGGGTGTTTGGCGGAAATGATGTGCTGCTGAAAGCCCAGAAACCGTTTTCAAGCACGGATACCTTGACGGCTGACAACGGTATCACCAGCGTCACCTTCAGCCGCGAAGGCTTTACCTCAACTCTTCCCGGCCCGGTAATCTTCCGCCTGCAAACCAATCCGGTGAATATCAATTACACCCGCTGTCTGTCGGCGACCATCGTCGGCGCGCTGTCGACTCAGATACAAAACCAAATAACTGCGGAGGGCCCGCCATGCTGAAACAGCGCCGTGAACAGGGCTTCACCCTGCTCGAAGTGATGGTGGCGCTGTTCGTGCTGGTGATCGGCTTGCTGGGCGTGTTGAAGCTCGAGACTGTGGCGTACGCCAGCACCAATGTCGCCGCCAAACGTTCGATCGCAGCCCTCGAAGCGGCAAGTCTGGCCGCCTCCATGCATGTCAATCGCGGCTATTGGACCACTCCCGATCCCTCCGGCGCGACCATCGCCATCAACGGCAATGTTGCTTCCGTGACCCTGAACGCTCCCCTGTTGGCCGGCGTAATCGGCCCCGCGCAGGTTTGCACGTCCCCCGTGACGCCCTGCCTGCCGCTCAACATGGCCGCCTACGACTTGCAGCAATGGGCCATAGGCCTGCAAAAGCTGCTGCCCAATGTAACCGGCTCGGTCATCTGCGGTACCGCGCCGCCCGTAAGCTGCATGATCAACATTCAATGGAACGAGAACGCCGTCGCCGTCAACACCGCGGAAACCGTTGCATTGGCAGGCCCCAGCTACACCTTGTACGTCGAGCCATGAATACACCAGCACCACGAATCCCTCGGACGGCCAGAACGGCTCAGCGCGGCTTCACGCTGATCGAGCTGATGGTCGCCATTACGCTGGGCATCTTTCTCGTCGGCGGACTGCTCATGATGGTGCAGAGCACACGCAATGCCTTTGGCAACCAACAATTGCTCGCGCAGCTGCAAGACAATGAACGCCTGGTCATGACTTTCATGGCCTCGGTGGTGGAAACCACGGGTTATTTCCCAAACCCGGTGGTCAACGTCAACACGGCCATGTTCCCCGCACCGTTTGCAATACCCCTTCACGCTGGCCAACAATTCAATGTCCCGGGCCAGGCCATTTTCGGCACCTTCAACGCGGGCTTGCCGGGCGACACGGTCACGGTCCGCTACGCCGCGGGGCCGGGCATCCCGGCGCCGGGCGATAACGTCTTCAATTGCAAGGGCACGAAGAACACCACCGGCGCCACGGATGTTTTCATCAATACATTCTGGGTGAACAATGCGAACCCGAACAACCCGATACTGACCTGCACGGTCAGCAGCGTGAATGGGTCTTTCCCCACCGTGGATATCCCGTTGGTGAACGGCGTTCAGAGTTTGAGCATCCAATACGGCATCAAGCGCAGCAATGCCGACACCGGCAGCTGCGCCGACACTTACCTGTTCGCCAACCAGATGGCCCCGGTCCCGTTCCCGAATGACTGGCTCAATGTGTGCTCGATCAACGTATCGATGTCCTTCATCAATCCGCTCAATCCGGCCGGTCCGCCCATCGTCATCCAGCGCGTGATCGCCACCATGAACGCCGCGGGAGTCAACTCATGACAACGCAAACTTCTGCAAAATCTCAACGCCAGATGGCTCCGTGCGGGCAACGCGGCATGGCGCTGATCACATCGATGCTGCTGCTCATCGTGGTGACCATCATGGCATTGAGCATGTTTCGCAGTTACGGCGTCGAGGAAAGGCTCGCGGGCAATACCCGCGACAAGCAGCGCGCAATCAATGCCGCGGTGAGCGCGCAGCAGTACGCCGAGTCCTGGCTGGCGAGTGGCGCCGCGCCGCCGACCGGCATATGTCCCGTCGGTTTCGTGCCCTCCTCCACCAGCGGCGAGGTGTGCTCCAAGCCTGCGATTCCCATCGACTTCAGCGTTTTGCCGTGGCAAACGGGTGTGACCTACACCCAGTTCACGTCCAATGCAATCAATGGCGTCAGCAACGTCGTCAGTGCCACGGGGACCGGGGACGTCGTATCGGGGCTGGGTGTCCTCACGCAGTCCGCATCCTACGTTCAGGCACCCGTGTTCTACATCACCGATCTCGGCCCGAACGCGGGAGTTCCCGCAGGAGAGGTCTACCAGGTCGACGCCCTGGGCTTCGGCGGCCAGTCGAACACCGTGGCCGTGGTCGAGAGCACCTTTGTCATCGGCACAAATACTCCCAATTCGTTGACGGGTCCATGATCCAAAAAACACTGGTCCCTCGCGATGGCGATCCTTACAGGCGCCATCACCGCAGCCTTTTGTTCCGCCGCCTAACATGGGTGCAGCGTGATTAAACATATTGCGCGCTGCTCTCCACAAGGCGCCCCATACGTGAACCGGGTCTCATTTTTCGGCTCCACAGTGTGACCCGTCAGGTTCGAGAAGGCTTCGATCGCTAAGGTGACTCCCCTAATCAAACCCAATCGCAGGGCAGGTCTATGAAACAGGGATACTCGATTTCGATGGCCATTCTCACCGGCGCTATCGCCGTGGGGCTCTCCTGCGGCGCGCGCGCCCAGGTCACATCGAACGATGACTTTACGCAGGCCAACGACACCAATAGCTGGAAGACCTTCGACGGCGCCTGTCTTACCGCCGGCGACGGTACCGGCAGCATTCCTGCCTGCGTGGGCTTGCCCTACTACAACAATCAAGTGCAGATCGGCGGCAGCCTTGGCTTCTTGGGCCAGCCGACGAATCCTGGAACGGGCGCCGGCCAGGCCGGCGATGCTCCCGGCCAGGGCGCGCTGCGCTTCACCAACTGGTATGGGCAGGCCGGCAGCATCATCTCCAACGGCGCGCCATTTCCGACCGGCAGCGGGTTGCAGGTGGTTTTCAAAACCATCAGCTACGACGGCGATCGCGGCGGCGCGGGCGGCGACGGCGCCGACGGCATGGGCTTCTTTCTCATGGACGGCGCCTTCACCCCCTACGACACCGGCGCCTTCGGCGGCAGTCTTGGGTACACCTGTTCGAACGTAAATAACGACCCAAATCTTCGCGCTGACGGCACGCCGCGCCAGTACGACGGACTGGCGCACGCGTATCTAGGCTTGGGCATCGATGAGTACGGCAATTTCTTGAATCAGGGCGACAACACCGCCACCGGTTTCGGCTATCTGCCCGGGCGCATCGGCTTGCGCGGCGCCGGCAGCGTCGCCTGGGGGCCGCTTACCAACAATTTTCCCGCGCTGTATCCCGCCACGCTGTCACGTAACGCGCAAGCGCAGGCCGTTCAGAACACCTGCCAGAGCGGATTTCTTTGGGACTATTCGGTTCCGGGGAATCCGGTTCAGACCACGACTCCGGTGCTCGACTATGCCCCCGTAGGCGCACCAGTAATTCTTTCCAGCATATTGCCGGGACAAAATATCGCCAACGAAGGCGCGACGACACGCGGTGCCGCGCAACCCATCACCTACGCCTTGAAGATCACCCAGAACGGCATCTTGA
>Ga0210394_10004252_pt1 | contig 16906 bp, 15 predicted proteins | sample IncBWC12MmetaG_FD_160121 | JGI IMG/M metagenome (GOLD analysis project Ga0210394, IMG submission 160121) | Forest soil microbial communities from Barre Woods Harvard Forest LTER site, Petersham, Massachusetts, United States - Inc-BW-C-12-M | ecosystem: Environmental > Terrestrial > Soil >... | reverse complement strand
CGCGAAATGCTGCAGCATTCCGAACGACGCTGCGTAGGCGCAGGCCATCATGAAGCAACTCAGGAGAGCCGTCTTGCGGAATTCGGGGTGAAAGAGTTCAAGAATGCTGGGGCGTTGCAGGGTGCCTTCTTCCTTTTTTTTCTGCCAAATAGGCGATTCCGGAAGAAACGGCCGGACGACCAGAAGCGGAACGGCGGGAAGAATTCCAAATAAGATCGTGTAGCGCCAGGCTTGGTGGCCGCCGTGAATGGCGGGGAGCAGTCTTCCGATCGACAAGCTTAGATAACTTGCCGCGCTCATCAAGATTCCACCCGTGGAGGCAAACACCTGCGTGAAGCCCAGGACGCTCTCTCTCTGGTTTCTTTCCGGAAATAATTCAGCGAGCCATGCCGTGGCCGCCACGAATTCCACCGATACGCCGACGAACGTGATGCAGCGGTAGATCAACAATTGAGCCGCCGAAGAGCAGTAACCCGTCGCGAGCGCGGAAAAACAGAACAGAAGAATGCTCCAGAACAAGACGCGGCGGCGCCCAAAGAGGTCGATCAAGTAGCCGCCCAGCAAGCCGAAAATTCCGCCGGCAATTGCGGGAACGTAGAACATCACGCCGATCCAGCGGTTAAATTCGGGGCTTCCTGGCTTCACAGTCAGAAATTCGGTCAGGGCCGGCTGAACGGTGAGCGTGAGGACCAGAAGTTCGTACGTGTCAAAGGCAAATCCGATGCAGGCGACTGCGCAGATGATCCAATCGATTGGGGTCAGATGCCGGGATTCGCTTTGAGGCTGGGGCAAGATCGCCTGCTTTCGGCACTGCGAAACAACCTGCACTTTATCAGTGCGAAACCGGAATGGCCGCGGGAACGTACCAGACATCCGCGTTGAGTGTCAAACCGCTCTCCGAGAGCGAGAACCGGCGAGAGGTTTCGCAATACGCCCGTTCGCGGGGCCTTCCTTGCGGCCTAAAGCAACCAGAGCGGCGCGCCCATGCTCCAAAGTATTGTGGGCTTCCCGAACCGATGAGACGCGCGCCACTCACACAACTGAATTCGCGTTGCCCTCGATCGCTGTGTTAAATTTTGATTTTGGATCGAGTGGGGCGGAAAGGCTTCAATACAGAGATCGCAGAGAATACGAGTGAGTCGTCTGGAGAACGAGCTATGGCAAATAATCTTCCTTCTTTGTCTACGAATTGTCGCCGGTCGTGTGCGATTGCTTTCTTGATATTCGGATCGGTGGCGATGGTCGCATCGATCCCGGCTGCCGCGCAGGGCGGTCCGGTCGCCCAGGATGCGAAGGATACTTCGCTTGGGCCGCCCACGGTGCCGATGGACGAAATCATCCAGAAATTCGCGGCGAAAGAGTCGGAATTCAAGGCCGAGCGCGATAATTTCACTTACAAGCAGACGTTCGTTTTTCAGACTCTCGATGAAAACAACCGAGTCGATGGCGAATATCGATTGAAGAGCGACATTGACTTCACTCCGGAGGGCAAGAGAACCGAGGTGGTGACCTACGCGCCCCAATCGACGCTCGAGCGCGTCGATTTGACCCAGGAGGACTTCGACGATCTCGCCCATATCTTTCCCTTCGTTCTAACCACTACGGATTTGTCCAATTACACCATCAAGTATGTGGATCACAGGGCGCTCGACGAACTCACCACGTACGTGTTCGATGTCTCGCCGAAAACCGTCGGAAAGAAACAGAGGCTCTTTGAGGGCCGCGTCTGGGTGGACGATAAAGATTTCCAGATCGTCAAGACGTATGGAAAGGCGGTCGGCTACGCCAGGAAATTCAGTGGCAAGGAGCAGTTTTTCCCGCACTTTGAAACCTTCCGCGAAAACATCGAGGGTAAATACTGGTTCCCGACGTACACTCGGTCCGACGAGATGGTGCATATCGGTCCAGGCGATGACATTCACGTCCGCATGACCGTCAAATATGAGGATTACAAGCGCTACGGCGTGACCACAAAGATTACCCCACTGGGGCAGGCGCCGGCAGCGCCAAACCAGAAAAAATAGCCCTCGCTGGGCGAGGACTACGCGTAGCGGAACAGGGCCTTGAATCCATAGTCCATGTGCTGCTGAATGTGGCAGTGGAAGAGGGTCAATCCGGGCTGGTCCGCGACCATATCCACCGTGGCTCTTCCATATCCCGGGACGATGACGGTGTCCTTCATCACTCCTGAAGTCGTTTTGCCATTGATCTCGATGATCTCAAACAGGTGGCGATGCATATGCAACGGGTGATCGTCCTCGCTGCGATTGCGAAACACCAGCCTGTACCGTGCGCCCTTTTTCAGTACGAATTCCTGATCGTGCGGATATTCCTTCCCGTTGACGGTCCAACTATTGAAGATGCCCGCCCCACTTGGAATTTTTTGGAAAATCATGTCGATCGTGGCGTCGGGCGTTGGCTGGGTTCCAGTTCGCCCGAAAATTGTGTAATCCCAGGGCGATTTTGACGGCGGCGCCCACTGCGGTTGCTTGTGCTGATTGGCGTATTCGATCACCACGCCCATTCCGCCATTTCTCGCGTCGTCTGTCGTTGTGCCGAGGATCCACACGCCCGGCTGGCTCATCTCCACAATCGCATCGACGCGCTCGCCGGGACCGATGTCGATTGCATCCACGGTTTGCGGCGTGGGAACCGGATTGCCATCGAGCGCGAGGATCTGAAAGCGATGGCCGGGAAGCGCGATGCGGCGGTTCATGCTGGCGCTCGCATTCAGCAAATGAACCAAGACGCGCTGGCCCGGCTGGACGCGAATCGGTTCGCCCGCGCCCATGGCTTTGTCATTGATGGAAAACATCTGGTAGCCAACTTCCAGGCCGGACGGGCTTGTGTCGAGGACCTTCGGGCGCTCGGGTTGTGGGCCTGGGTTGTTCTGCTCGTCGTCATCGTCCTCTTCGGGATTAAAAAAAGGCTCCCATTCCCGCAGAGCAAGAAAAACCTCCTGATCGAAATTTCCCGGGTTATTCCCGCCTTCGATCATTAGGAATCCGAACTGGCCGGTGTAGGCGCCCCGGTGCAGGTCTGATCCCGCCATCGTGTGCGTGTGATACCAGCGCGTTCCCGCAGGCCGTGGGGTGAACTGATAGCGGATGCTCCCGCGCGGCGGAACCATAGGCGTGTTTTCTTCCTCGACGCCGTCGACCTCCGCAGGCAGGAACAGGCCGTGCCAGTGCACGAGCTCGGGCACATCGGTTTCGTTGATGACTTCGACCGTGACAGGTTTCCCTTCCTTCATCCGAAGGACAGGGCCAGGCGACGTGCCGTTGTAACCAATCGTGCTGATGATGCGGGCGGGAGTAAGCTCAACCGTCACGGGCGCAATTCGCAGCGTGAAATCGGCTTTGGAGTTTTCCGCCTGAGCCGGGGAGGCTTGCATGCCCGGCATCCCCGGCTGCGATTGCGAGAGGAGCAGGTTTGCCGCGCCTAGCTCGACGGCTGCAAGCCCGCCAAATTTCAATAATTCCCTGCGGTCCAAAATCTCCTCCCGCCCGATTCCCTGGGACGAAGCGAATTACCTCGTTCTGATACTCCGCGGCAGAAATCCTCTCACGGCGCGGGGAGCCGTTCAAGACCGCGACCGAGTGTCACGCGGGGACAGATGCCGTCACCGCAATTCGAGAGCGAACGTTGGATCGGATAAAAAAGTACCTGTCCCGGCGTACTAATCGGCATTGGGACTACTCATCTATTGGCCGGCCCGGTTTCCGCTGCGATTATGACTTGTCGAAGTGCCGGAGAGAAAAGAGACAGGATAGGTCCCATGAGCCGCATTTTTGAAGCGATACAAACCGCGCGCCAGTCCAGATCCAAGAACGGGACGAATACTTCGGACTCGCTCGGCGAAATGGAACTGCCGGAACGTCGAGTCGCGCCCAGGGCGGGGCTCGCTCTAAATCTCACGGTGTATGGACGCTCCTCGACCGACGCAGTTTTTTACGAACAGGCGAAGGCGATCAGCGGAAATGCGAATGGCGGCGTCTTCCTGCTGTCGATCCCAGTCACCGAGGGCCAGGACTTGCTGCTGATGAACTGCGCGACTTCCGAGGAGCAAATCTGCAAAGTTGTGAACGTGCGGATCGTGGATATCCAGTCCAGTGAAGTATCCGTGAGTTTTCCCTCGCCGAACGGGACCTTCTGGATTCCTTTCAAAAAGGCGCGCAAAACGTAAAGGCAGCTTTCTCCCCGGCCACCCCGACGCTATCAGGGCCGCTTCCGTTTCTCCATCCTTCCCTTTTTTGACTGCTCCTTCATGGCGTAAAGAGATTTGTCCGCGTGCTCCAGCAGCTGTTGAACGGTCACGCCGTACTTCGGGAACGTCGCGATCCCGATGCTGATGCTGAGCGGTGGATTTTCCTGATCGGCGAGCAGGAAATTCCGCACGCGCTCGACGACCTGCTCGGCGGCGAAATAGTTCGTCTCCGGTAGCACAAGCGCGAATTCGTCCCCGCCGTAGCGAGCCGCCGTATCGATCGACCGGCAATTCAGCTTGAGAATATTGGCCACTCGGCATAGCGCGCGGCTACCGACGACGTGCCCGTACCGGTCGTTGATCTTTTTGAGTCCGTCGAGATCCATGAGCAGGAGGGAAAAAGACCGGTTGGTGCGGCCTGAGCGCTCGAGCTCGGTATGCAGGATATCGACCAGGTGGCGGTAGTTGGCGAGGCCGGTCAGGCTGTCGCTAATCGCGAGCGTTCGCACTCGCCGGAAGAGGCGCGCGTTATCCAGTAGCGTAGCGCCCAGAAGGACGATGTAGCTGATGGCGTTGACGAGTTCGGCAAAACCGGCCGAAGCATCCAAGAGGCGCGCCGATTGAGAAGCGATCAGGTGGCTGACGACGTTCAGCCCCGCGACCCAAACCAGCGCCGTGTCAAACGCGAAGCCGTCGCTCTCCCGCACGCTGCTCAAGGTCACTGCGGCAACCAGAAAAATGAGCGCCGGAAGCAGTTCCCACACCCGAGGGGTTGGGCTATGTGGATTGATCAGCGGCGCAATCGGAAAAATCAGGAAGGTTGCCGCGACCAGAAACGTTGCGGTGATCACGATCGAGGACAGCGCCATCACATTTTTTCGAGGATCGCGTGGCCACGGCAGCCATCGGTTAATGACGCAAGCCACCAGGAGAAGAATCCCGAGAAGCGTCTGCCCAACCATCCAGGAAACCGGAACGCGGACGTGTTGGGACGGCTTCAGGAAATGATCGTAGAACTCGAAAATTGCTCCGAGATGGATGATGCCGGTAACGCCGAACGCCAACCCCAGTAGGAGCGTAACGCGATTTCCCGTGCCGTAGTACCGGACCAGGACGCTGGCTGCGATCGTAAAACTCAGCAACGCCGAAATAATTTCCGCGCTCGACCAGGCCAGCGGATTCAAAACAATATTCAGTTGCCGCAAAAAATGGCCCAAAATAACGGCTCCAGCGCAGCCGACCACAGCCAACCACCAGGGGCGCCCGACCCGCCGCAGATTTTCTAGCCTTTCGAGGGCAGTCATGTCTATTTAGATGCTCCCAAACCGATTGTGAGTTACGACGTTGTGGGAAACGTTACGTCCTTTAGGACAGAATCCGGCCAGTAGGGTTTTCCCTGTACTCTTAAGGAACTAATGTGAGAATCGAGAGGGGCAGTAAGAGCACATCGAACGCACGAGATTGGAATTTTTCCGCCGCAATTTAGAGATCCAGCGCTGCCTGTCACGCGCGAGATGGTCGATTGAAAGTGTGTAGATTAGTTGACGGGATGCCCCTTGAAGTCGTGCGCAGCGAGGCTCTGCTGTGCTTCGGCGATTTCGTCTTGACTGGCGTAGGGACCTACTTGAACGTGGTAGGACTGTATCCACAAGAGAGTTTTGTGAACCATCACCGTGTGAAAGCCGAGTTGGCTCAATTTATCCGCCAGCTTGTTCGCTGACGTCTCGTCCTTAAACGTTCCGACTTCGAGATGCAGGTTTGGAGTCTTGGCCGCACCCGCATCCGCCTTAAGCTTGCTCGCTGCGATTGCCGCTTCAGCAGCGTTTGCTTCGGGAGCGGCGGCCAGCTGCGCGGAGTTCACCGCGGATTCCCCAGGTGCGGACGCAGGCGCCACGGCGAACGTCAACGCGTCCGCCTGGGCTGTGGTTACAGAACCCGACGTCAGCGTTGCTGAGGCCTTCGCATCCAATCGAGCCTTCTGTGGCTTTTGAGCGCCAGCGCGACTCGGCGATTTCTCGCGCTTCACCGGTTGAGACGGCTTCGCAGAGGTTCGGGGCAACGGATTGGTATTTGGTCCAACGCTCACATTCTGAAGTTCGGGCGCTCCCTGCGGTTTCGGTTCGCTGGTCTGCGACTGATTGCCACCGATTCTAACGTCCTCAAAGAGGCTTATTTGGCGGGACTGCATCGGGCTGGAGGAATCCGCCGCCACCGGTGCCGCGGGCATGTGCGAGGGAGCCGCCATCGAGGCGACGGGCGCCATGGACAGGTGAGCAGGCGCCTGCATTGTCTGCGCGTTTATCGTCCGCGGCTTCCATGCCCCAAACCAAAGGAAAACAGTCAACGCCCCGGCGATGCCCGCAACGCCGAGCATGGCCTTCGGCTCTCTTTGAAGGCTCGCCAGGGCGGCCCAATCCTGTTGTTTCAGAAGAGCTTCCGCTCTTTCGATGCCCCAATGCGCATTCTTGCGGAGCTCGGTCTCCGCGCGCTCGAGCCAGCAGTCGAGAGCGATTTCCCAGGTGCTCGCCTGCTTTGCGCGCGAGGCCTTCACCAACGCAATTTCGAGCGAATCGACGGACTGAAAGCGTTTCGCGGGATCTTTTTGCAGGCACTTCATAATCACGCGGTCGACCGCGCCGGACAATTGCGGCACGATCTCGCGCGGGCGCTTCGGATATTCTCGAATCTGCTTTAGGGCGATCGCGACGGCAGTGTCTCCGCTGAACGCGGCAACGCCGGTGACCATTTCGTACAGCAGCAGTCCCAGGGCGTAAATATCGGTGCAGGCGCTCAGGGGTTTGAGCTCCGCCTGTTCGGGCGCCATATACTCCGGCGTGCCGACGATCGTGCCGGTCATGGGGCCGTCTTGTCGGACCATTCGCGCGATGCCGAAATCCATGATCTTCAAGGTGCCGCTGCGATCGATCATGACGTTCGCGGGCTTCAGGTCCCGGTGCACGATTCCCTGCGCGTGCGCTTCACGAAGTCCGGCGCAGAGCTGGCGCCCGAGATCCAGCACCTCATTCAAGGGGAGCGCTCCGGCGCGGGAAAGTCTCGCCGACAAGCTCTCGCCTTCGACAAATTCCATCGAAGTGCAGGCCGTGCCGCTCGAGCGGCTGAAATCGTAAATGCGGCACACGTTCTTGTGCGTGATTTTGCGCGCGAGGCAGAGCTCTCTTTTGAAACTCTCCTGGACGCCGGGATCGGATGCAATTTCCGGCTTGAGGACTTTCAACGCCACGATCTCGCCGGTCTCGAGGTCGCGCACTTTGTAGACGATGCCGGTGCCGCCGACGCCAATTTGCGATAGGACTTCGTACCGCGGCGGGATCGGCGAAGGTGACGCCAGCCTCTCCTGCATCTCGCGATAGGCCTCGGCATCGGTCCAGACCACTTCGTAGATGTCTTCCTTTTCGGCGTGCCCGTCGATCGTCAGCGGGCCGAGCCGGCGGCAGCGCATATCCGGCTCGTCCGAAACGGCTTCATACATAGCCCGGGAGATGAGAATTTGGGCCGGCCCTGAGCGCTTTACGACGCGCGACGCCAAATTGACGACGTCGCCGAAGACGTCGCTTCCCTTGCGAAAACCGACGCCGGTGTGAATCCCGATGCGCACCTGGATACGCTGATTCTCGGGCAGCGCGGAATTCAGCTTCAAGAACTGGCTCTGGATCTCCGCAGCAGCGCGCACGGCGGAAGCTGGGTCCGAGAACTCCGCCATGGCCGAATCGCCGATCATCTTGATCACTTTGCCGTCGTGCTGCTCGATCGCGTGCTTGGCCATCTCGTCGTGGCGATGGATCATCACCAGGCCGGCCGTATCGCCATTGCGCTCAAAAAAGCTGGTCGAGCCGACTACGTCGGTGAAGAGCACCGTCAGCGCGTTTTTGTGCTGGCGAAGCTGGTCGTCAATCTCAGCGCGAGCTTTCAGTAGGGCGTCGACTTTGTTTGTGGAGGGCATAAGTTCGGATCGCCGTCAGTTTGAACCGGGGGTGGGGGACCGGCAATGGCACCTGGGTAACATCTGGGTAGTACGTCTGTACCTCGGGAAAGAAAGTTCCCTTACTTTGGGTGGTGCGAACTATATCATTATCATAGACTTATGCAGCTATGTGGGGAACAGCAATGGTTCGGCCGGCGGCTCGGAGGCGATGCGGTCGAGTTCGGGGTAGGACTGCCGTAATGGCTCGGGGACCTTGACCTTGGCTTGGGTGAGCAGGTGCACGAGCTGCAGCGCGTTGACGACGGCCTTACCCTCGAAGTGATTGTTGGCGATGACAAAAGTGGAATCGCCGCTCGCCGCGACGTGCCGGATGCGGCTGGCCCAGGGATCGAGTTCCTTCTCTGTGTAGAGGTAGTTGTAGCGCTCCGAGGGCGGCACGGCGGGATCGTCGCTGAACCAGGTGTCATACCGGCGGCCATGGAGGCGCACGTAGGCGACGCGCGCCGTGGCGCGCTCGCTCGGCTTCATCGAGCGGCCGATGATGGGTTGGTCGATGTTGCAAAAGCCCACGCCGCGCTCGTGAAGCATCGAATAGAACGCTTTGTCGTTCCATGTGCCGTGGCGCACTTCCACGACCAGCGGGTAGTCGCAGAAACGCTTCAGAAGCTTGCCGAGATAGTCGACGTTCTCGTCCGTCCGATGAAACGAGAACGGAAATTGGAGCAGCACAGCGCCTAGCTTGCCGGCGTCCCGCAGAACATCGAATCCCGCGCGGACTGCACGCTCGTCCTCGTCATCGGCGCTCAGGTCGTGCGTAAAGCGCTGCCACAGTTTCGCCGTGAATACGAAGCGCGGATTTGCCGAAACGAGCTCGATCCAGTGCCGGCAATGCTCCGCCCGCAGCGGCTGGTAGAAGGATGTATTGATCTCGATCGTATCGAAGAACTGCGAAAGGTATGCGGCCTCGTGAAACCTCCGGGGCTTGTGCGCCGGATACACAATGCCCGCCCAATCCGCATACGACCAGCCGGCCGGGCCGACACGAATCATGCCAGCGCTCTCTTCCTGCGTCTTTTGTGCCCTGGTCATTGCCGCGAGACGGCCTCCATTTGCAATTAGAGTGCGGCTTCGGGCTGCGCGGCGCAAGCGCCAGTTAACCTATTCGATGCGTCCGCAAGGATTACTCCGCTCCGAATCACGCGTTCAGAGTATTTTGCTTTCGGGCTACCTACCCTAGCGCAGGAACCACAAAAACGCAGGAACCACGAAACTATGAGCCGCATTTTTGATGCAATAAAGCAAGCGCAGCGAATCCGTCCCGGGAAACCTCGACTGAGACCCTCGGGAGTGGACGCAATCGAAACCGCCGACCGCCGCCGAAGCCGCCGCTGGCCGCTCGACGTATCGGTGTATGTCTATGGCCACGGACCGGGAACAGAACCGTTTCACGAGGAGGCGCATACCCTAAATGTGAATTCAAACGGGGCTTTGCTGCTGCTGAGCGTGCCGGTGCGCAAAGGACAATCCCTGCTGCTCACCAACCGCATTACAGAACAAGAGCAGGACTGCCGCGTCGTCTATCTCGGCACGAAGCACAGCCGAACGATTGAAGCCGGAATCGAGTTTCCGGAAGCCAATCCCGATTTCTGGCAAATGCCCTCTCCGCCGGAGCACAAGCCCGCCGCCTGAAGCACTGCAGTTTCAAATTTGAAATTTCAAATCCAAGAATTCCAGTTAGATCTTAGGAGAGTTTGCCGGTGTATAGCGCCATTCCGACAGCGGCGTTCATCCGGATGCGCTCGAGCGCGCGGATTTCTTCGCGGCTGCGAATTCCGCCCGCGGCGGTGATGGGCAGGCGCGTGGCTCGGCGCAACGCTCTAAACCATTCCAGATTTGTGCCGCGCATGGTGCCCTCCGCGTCGACGTATGTGCATAGGAATTCAGATGCGTACGCTTCCAACTCGGGGATCACTTCGTCTGGGCGGAGCCGCAGTTTGTCCTGCCAGCCGCGAACCAGGATTTTGCCGCGCTCGGTGTCCAGCGCGATCATGACGCGTCGTCGCCCGATCTTCTGGACGAGTCGCCTGAGGAATGCGGTGTTCACGCTGCCGTTTTTGAATGCGGCGCTGCCAACGATGATCTTCTCAGCACCCCAGCCGGCGATGCGCGCCGCCTGGCCCACCGTGCGAATTCCGCCGCCCACGCGAACGCGCAGTTTGCGCTTCTTTGCCGCCGCGCAGAGTTCGCGCACCAGCCTCGCGTTCGTTCCCTTCCGCATCGCGGCGTCGAGATCGATGATGTGAATGAGCGGGTGGCTGCCGAAGCGGTCCAGCAGGCCAAAGACGTCCTCCACGGCGAGCTTGCGCTCGCGGCCGTGGACAAGTTGCACGGCTCGGCCGTCTTGCAGATCGATACAAGGAATTAGCATGTGGGGTTGCGGCTCTCAGCCCGCTTGGCGAACCGATACTCCGTTCTCACCGAGAAAGCGCTTCAGCGCGCCTAGTCCCTGGATGCTGTCGTGAAAAATCGAAGCGGCGAGCGCTGCGTCCGCGCGGCCTTCGCGGAATACTTCCAGAAATGTATCCGGAGTGTCCGCGCCGCCCGAGGCAATCACCGGAACCGTAACCGCGACCGAAATGGCGGCCGTGAGCGGGCAATCGAACCCGGAGCGCGTGCCGTCCTTGTCCATCGACGTGATCAGAATTTCTCCTGCGCCGCAATCGACACCCTGCCGCGCCCACTCCACGGCGTCGATTCCAGTGGCCACGCTGCCGCCGCGAACGAAGGCCTCCCAGCGATCGCCGACGCGCTTGGCGTCAATCGCCAGCACGACCGCCTGCGAGCCGAATTCCGCGGCGAGGGCCGTCAAGAGCGGCGGATTGCGGATCGCCGCGGTGTTCACCGTGAGCTTGTCCGCTCCCGCACGAAGAATGGCGCGGCCCTCATCCACGTTGGCTACGCCGCCGCCCGCCGTGAGAGGAATCGCGAGTTCAGCAGCGACCCTGCGAATCGTCTCGAGAAATGTGGGGCGATGGTCGCGCGAAGCCGCGATGTCGAGCACCACGAGTTCATCCGCGCCCTCGATGTTGTACCGCGCCGCGAGCGCCGCCGGATCTCCCGCATCCCGCAAATTGACAAAGTTCACGCCCTTGACCACGCGTTCGCCGTCCGTATCAAGGCATGGAATAATGCGGTGCGCGAGGCTCATCCTTTTCCGCCCGCTAACCGCAGAAAATTGGAGAGTATCCGCGCCCCGACCGGCCCGGATTTTTCGGGATGAAATTGCGTCGCGAAGACATTCTCTTCCTCGAGCACAGCGACGAACGGCGCGCAATGATCGCAGTACGCAACGCCGGCTTCGCCCGCATCGAGCGCGGCGTAAGAGTGCGCGAAATAGAAATACGCGTCCTGCGGAATTCCCTCGAGCAATTTGCTGGGCCGCGCGCGGCGCAACTGGTTCCACCCCATGTGCGGCAAGCGATCCGTCGCCGGCAACGCGGAGACTTTCTGGGGAAACAGGGAGAGTCCGGTGTCGCCGGGCGCTTCATCGCTCGTCGCGAACATCGCCTGCAGCCCGAGACAGATGCCGAGCAGCGGCGTGCCGCGCGAAACCGCATTCCGCAGCGGCGCTACCAGCGCACGCTCGCTAAGCGAACGCATCAGCGCGCCAAAATGGCCGACGCCGGGGAGGACCAAGGCGTCGCAATCCGCAAGCGCGTCCGGAGACGAAGCGCGGCGTGATTCCACACCGAGCAGCCTGAGAGCGCGCTCGACCGAAGGAAGGTTCCCGGCTCCGTATTCCACCAGTGCGATGTTCATAGAAGTCCCTTTGTGCTGGGCAGTACCCGCTTCAACTGCGGGTCGCGCGTCGCGGCGAAGCGCAGCGCCCGGGCAAACGCTTTGAAGATTGCCTCCACCTGATGGTGCGACGATCGCCCATACAGCAGGCGCAGGTGCACATTCGCTCCGGCGGCCTGCGCGAAGCCGCCGAAGAAATCCTCGAGTAATTCCGTCTGCAGGCCGCCCACGTGTTTTGCCGAGAATTTCCACTTGCAGACGAGGTGCGGGCGCCCGCTGAAGTCGATCGCCGCGGCAGCGAGCGTTTCGTCCATCGGCATCAGGAAATATCCGGCGCGCAAGATGCCGCGCTTCGAGCCGAGCGCCTTGCGCACCGCTTCGCCGAGCACGATGCCAGTGTCTTCCACCGTGTGGTGCTGATCGACTTCGAGATCGCCGCGGGCGGCGAGTTCCAAGTCCATGCCGCCATGCCGCGCGACGAGCGTGAGCATGTGATCGAGAAACGGAATCCCGGTCGAGATTTTCGCGCGGCCTTGGCCATCAAGGTTCAGGCTGATGCGAATATCCGTCTCTGTAGTGGTGCGGCGCAGACTCGCTCTTCTTATACCCACAGTTTCTCCAGGTCGCGAACGCTGTGCAGGATATCGAGCGCGCCAAGCTCTCGCAGCCGCGCCGCGCGCGCGCGGTGTGCTTCGCTGCCATGCGGCAAAACACCAAGGAAGGGCACGCCGGCGCGCTTGGCGGACAGCGCGTCGTCAATATTGTCGCCGAGATAGAGGGCATCACGCTTCGACGCGCCGTTGAGCAGCAGCCGCAATCCTTCTGGATCCGGCTTGCCTTTTTTTACGTCGTCCATCGTCACCGCGCGACGGAAAATCTTTTCGGCGTGCGTCCCTTTCAGCGTGTGACGCAATTCGCGCCGCGTTCGGCCGGTAAACAGGGCGAGTTCGGCGCGCTTTGACCAGCGTTCGAGCCGCTTGTGCGTGATGAGCCACCGTTCGCGCGCCACGTTTCCCGGCTTCGCTGGCGTGCCCCAATAAAACTTCTGGAACCGCGCTTTCACAACCTCGTATGGTACCGGTGGACCGAGAGACGCGACCCAGTCCGTCGTCAGTCGCCAGTCGTCGTTGTAGCCGGAGCGATTCTTCCACTCATGGATTTCGGCGTACGCCGGGCGCTTGCCGGTAAAAAAGTGCACGGTATCGAGGATCGACTTGTGAAACGATCCCCGGACATCCACCAGGACACCGTCGACGTCAAAGATAATCAGTTTGGGAGCAAGCTTCACCGGAGAATCGCCTCCATTGCTTTGAGTACTTTTCTTGTGTCGGCACGTGTGCCGGCGCTGATGCGGACGAAGCCTTCGCGCGGAAAGTCCCGCCGCCCGCGCACCAGGATTCCCTTGCGTTCGAGAGCGCGCACGAGCCGCTTCGCCGCCGGACCAAAATCCGCAAGGAGGAAATTCGCGCTGCTCGGATAAACCCGCGCGCCAAGGCGAACGAGGCCCTTTTCGAGCATCGCGCGGCTCAGCAGAACTTCGCGCGTGTAGTCACGCAAGAAGCGCGGGTCGCGCACCGCCGCTTCGGCCGCAACGAGCGCCGCCGAGTTCACGGGATAGGGCGTGCACGCCCGGCGCATGATCGCGAGCATTTCCGGATTTCCGAACAGGCAACCGACGCGCAGCGCCGCGAGTCCGGCGGATTTTGAAAACGTGCGCGCCACCAGCAGATTCGAGTATCGGCGAATCCACGGAAGAATCGTAAGCCCCGAAAAATCGAAATAGGCCTCATCGACGAGCACCAGGGTATTCGACGCTGCGCGCAAAACGCGTTCCAGTTCTTCCTTCTGGACGAGAGTGCCCGTGGGATTGTTCGGATTTGCAATGTAAAGGACGTGCGGGCAGCGCCGCGCCGGCTGACGAAGCGTGCGAATCACAGCGTCCACGGGGAATCTCATTTCTTCGTCGTAGCGAAGCGTGAAGACGCGGGCGCCGGCAAGCTCGGCGAAAAATCGATACATGTCAAAGGTAGGTTCGACAACCAGCACCGAATCACCGTCGTTGAGGAACGTGTCCGCAATCAAATGAAGTGCATCGTCGATGCCGTTCGTCAGGTGCATTTCGGCGGGACGGACTCCGAAGAAGCGCGCGAGACGCTTCGTCGTGGCCTGATATTCGGGATAGATGGCCATTTCTTTCGCCGTCATGCGTGAAAGAGCGCGCAGCACCACAGGCGAGCACCCGACGGTATTTTCATTGAAGTCGAGGCGAAGTTTTGCCGCGCGGCCTTCGGCCGGCGCGTTATATGGAGCGAGGCCCAAGACCGCTTTGCGAACCGGGATCACCGGCGATTTCGCGCGTTTCATTTGCGCACCTCGACGGCGCGGGCGTGCGCCTCCAGTCCCTCGGCGCGCGCCATCGCGGCGACGACCGGCGCGAGACGTTTCAGCCCCTGGCGCGAAATCTCTTGAGTGCTTGAACATTTCACGAAATCCGAGACGCTCAAGCCGCCGCGCGTAGCCGCCCATCCGGAAGTCGGCAGAACGTGATTTGTGCCGCTCGCGTAATCGCCAATCGGCTGTGCGCTCCACGGCCCGAGAAAGACGCTACCTGCCTCAGACAATTTATCGATCAATTTTTCGCTCGCGGCCGGAATGCTGAGGTGTTCGGGCGCCACGCGATTTGCAAATCGAATCGCCGCATCGAGCGAAGGCGCAACCAGGATGGCGCACGCCTGCTGCAATGATTTCCACGCAGGATTCGTTTTTGGCAAATCGCGCAATTGCTTCGTCACCTCGGCCGCAACTGCCTCCGCAAGCCGAGCGGACGGCGTGACGAGCAGTGCGACCGCGCCAGGATCGTGCTCCGCTTGCGCCAGAAAATCGGCGGCAATGAAACGTGGCTCGCCGGCAACCGCTAGAATCAACACTTCGGTGGGTCCAGCCGGCATATCGATCGCGCAATCGTTCGAGACGATGCGCTTCGCTGCGGTGACGTAACGATTGCCTGGGCCGCAAATTTTGTCGACGCGCGGAATCGATTGCGTGCCGTACGCAAATGCGCCTATGGCCTGCGCGCCGCCCATGCGCGCGATCTCCGTCACGCCGAGAAATTCAGCGGCCGCGAGGAGCGCGGGGCTTGGCTTCGGGCAAGCGACGACGATGCGCTTCACGCCCGCCACATGCGCCGGGATCGCGGTCATCAGCATGGTGGAAAAGAGCGAGAATCGACCGCCGGGAATGTAGCAGCCAATCGTTCCGAGTGGCGTGACGCGCTGGCCGACGCGAACGCCCGGCTCGACCGTAATGGTCCACGAGCGAGGGCGCTGCGCTTCGGCGACGCGCCGGATGTTTCGCGCCGCGTGCTCGATCGCGCGCGAGAGATCGCGCGGCACGTTGCGGCTTGCGGCGCGGATTTCCGCGCGAGGAATCCACAGCGACTTCCGCGTGAGGTGCATTCCGTCCAGGCGCAGCGCCCAGCGGAATAGAGCCTGATCGCCGTTCCGGCGAACGTCGGCGAGGATGCGCGCGGCGACACGTTCAGCGGCGGCGTCATGCGATCGGCGCCGCGCCAGGAATTTCACGGCGAACTCGTTCGTTAGCTTCTGTACGCGCATCAAAGTGGCGATCCCCTTCTATTACGCCAAAAGTCTTAAATGTTTGTCATTCCGAGGCGCGATTTTCGCCGAGGAATCTCTCTTGGGCTCAGTTCAAGAGAGATTCCTCACTTCGTTCGGAATGACAAAAGAACAGTTTTTCCGCGCGATCATCAGAGCACAATCTTGTTCAGCGGATACTCCACAATTCCCTGCGCTCCCGCCGCTTTCAGGCGCGGAATGATCGTGCGCACAACATCCTCGTCGATGATCGTATTTACCGCGATCCAGTCCGGATCGCTGAGCGTCGATATGGTGGGATTCTTGAGCGCGGGCAGCGCGCCGAGGACCGCGTCCAGATTCTCCTTGCGCACATTCAGCATGATGCCGACTTTCGTGTATGCCGCGATTGCGCCGGAGAGCAGCAGGAAAATGTTGGAAATCTTCTCGCATTTCCACGGGTCGGCCGCAGCCGTTTGATTCGCGATGAACACCGTGCGCGATTCTAGGATTGTCTCGACGATTCGCAAGTGATTCGCCCGCAGCGAGGATCCCGTTTCCGTCACTTCGACGATGGCGTCAGCGAGCTGCGGTACTTTCACTTCCGTTGCGCCCCAGGAAAATTCCACGCGCGCGTCCACATGGTTGCGCGCGAGATATTGCCTGGTGAGATTCACGACCTCCGTGGCGATCACTTTCCCCTGAAGATCCTTCACCGACTTGACCGGCCCATCCTCCGGCACCGCTAGCACCCAGCGCACGGGCGCGAGGCTTTGCTTGGAGTACATCAGTTCCCCGATCTCCGTCACTTTCGATCCAGTCTCGAACACCCAGTCACGGCCCGTGATTCCCGCATCGAGCGCTCCCGTCTCGACGTACCGCGCCATTTCCTGCGCGCGGACGAGCATGCAGCTGATTTCGTGATCGTCGATGCCCGGAAAATAGCTGCGCGAGTTGACCGAGATGCGCCATCCGGCCTTGCCGAAGAGCTGGATCGTCGCGTCCTGCAGGCTGCCCTTGGGGATTCCGAGGCGAAGCACGCTCATCGCTGCGATTCCTTTCCGTAGACCTCGTTCGGGTCAAAGGTGCGTTCGGCGATCACTTTGGATTCGCCAGCCGCCGAAAGCTCGCGGAAGAAACAGGAGCGATAGCCCTCATGGCAAACGCCGGGTCCGAGCGCATCGACGCGAATGAGGAGCGCGTCCACGTCGCAGTCCACGCGAATGTCCCGCACGCGCAGGACGTGGCCGCTCTGCTCGCCCTTGCGCCAGAGCTTGTTGCGTGACCGGCTGAAGAACGTCACTTCCCCGCTCGACCGCGTCGCGGCGTAGGCTTCGGCGTTCATAAAGCCGAGCATCAGAACCT